>JGI25317J35169_1001512_pt1 | contig 12861 bp, 10 predicted proteins | sample AutmiccommunBRH5_FD_35169 | JGI IMG/M metagenome (IMG submission 35169) | reverse complement strand
TGGCCGCTGGCGGTGGGTGTGGCCCTGGGCGATCTGATGTGGCCGCTTTGCGCGATCCTTGGCCTTGCCTGGGTCCTGTCGGCCTGGGGCGATACCCTGGAAATCCTGCGCTGGATCGCGGCGGGGGNGTTCATCGCCATGGGCCTCTTGCTCATCCGCGCCCCGGCGCGGGTGCCCGGCGCCGACAGCCGCCTGACGCGGCCCGGCATCTGGGCCGGGTTTTCCGTGGGGGTCGCGGCGGTGATCGGCAATCCCAAGGCAATTCTCTTCTACATGGGTTTCCTGCCCGGCTTCTTCGATCTCTCGACGGTCACGGCCCGCGACATCGCCGCCATTCTCGCGGTTTCGGCCGTGGTGCCGATGCTGGGCAACCTCGCGCTCGCGCTGTTTCTCGACCGGGCGCGCAGGCTTTTGCGAAGCCCGGCGGCCATCGCGCGGATGAACCGNGCCTCCGGCGGGCTGCTCATTCTTGTCGGTCTCGTCATCCCCTTCATCTGAGTGCGGAATACACGCAAAATATGGGGGAGGGCCGTGACATTCCCCCCCAGACTTCGTATAAAGTTCACAAAAATCCGAAGGAAAATCCGCATGTCCGAACCCGCCCGCGTGCCAGAGGAATATGGCGCCGATTCCATCAAGGTTCTCAAGGGGTTGGAGGCCGTCCGCAAGCGCCCCGGCATGTATATCGGCGACACCGACGATGGCTCGGGTCTGCATCACATGGTTTANGAGGTCGTCGATAACGGCATCGACGAGGCACTGGCCGGTCATGCCGATTCCGTCAACGTCACGATCCACGCAGATTCCAGCGTCTCAGTGAGCGACAATGGCCGCGGCATCCCCGTCGATATCCACGAGGGCGAAGGCGTCTCGGCCGCCGAGGTCATCATGACCCACCTGCACGCAGGCGGCAAATTCGACAGCAATTCCTACAAGGTCTCGGGCGGATTGCACGGGGTCGGGGTGTCGGTGGTCAACGCGCTGTCGGAATGGCTGGAACTGCGCATCTGGCGGGGCGGAAAGGAGCATTACGCCCGGTTCGAGGGCGGCTTTACCGTCGAGCCGCTGCGCGTGGTGGGCGATGCGAACGGGCGCAAGGGCACCGAGGTGCGCTTTCTCGCCTCGCTCGAAACCTTCTCGAACCTCGAATACAGCTTCGAGACGCTGGAGAAACGCCTGCGCGAACTGGCCTTTCTCAACTCCGGCGTGCGCATCATCCTGCGTGATGAGCGGCCCGCCGAGCCGCTCAAGTCGGAGCTGTTCTACGAGGGCGGCGTCAAGGAATTCGTCAAATACCTTGACCGCCACAAATCCCCCGCCATGCCGGAACCGATCTTCATCACCGGCGAGCGCGACGAGATCGGCATCGAGGTGGCGATGTGGTGGAACGACAGCTATCACGAGACGGTACTGCCCTTTACCAACAACATCCCNCAGCGCGACGGGGGCACCCATCTGGCGGCGTTTCGCGGCGCGCTGACCCGGACCATCAACAATTACGCCCAGACCACAGGCATCGCCAGAAAGGAAAAGGTCAGCTTTACCGGCGATGACGCGCGCGAGGGGCTGACCTGTGTGCTCTCGGTCAAGGTGCCCGATCCGAAATTCTCCTCCCAGACCAAGGACAAGCTGGTGAGCTCCGAGGTGCGGCCCGCCGTCGAGGGGCTGGTGGGCGAGAAGCTCGCCGAATGGTTCGAGGAAAATCCCCAGATCGCCAAGATCGTGGTGACCAAGATCATCGAGGCCGCGCACGCGCGCGAGGCGGCGCGCAAGGCGCGCGACCTCACCCGGCGCAAGAACCCGATGGATGTGAATTTCCTTGCCGGCAAGCTCAAGGATTGCTCAAGCAAGGATCCGTCCAGGACCGAGCTTTTCATCGTCGAGGGGGACAGCGCCGGCGGCTCTGCCCAGACCGGGCGCGACCGGGGCACGCAGGCGATCCTGCCGCTCAAGGGCAAGATCCTCAATGTCGAGCGGGCGCGCTTTGACCGGATGCTGTCGAGCCAGGAAATCGGCAACCTGGTCATGGCGCTCGGCACGGGGATAGGNCGGGACGAGTTCGACATCTCGAAACTGCGCTATCACAAGATCGTGCTGATGACCGATGCCGATGTGGACGGCGCGCATATCCGCACGCTCNTGCTCACCTTCTTCTANCGGCAGATGCCCGAACTGATCGAGGGCGGCTATCTCTACATCGCGCAACCGCCGCTTTTCAAGGTCGCGCGCGGCAAGTCCGAGGTCTATCTCAAGGACAAACCGGCGCTTGAGGATTACCTGATCGCACAAGGCACCACCGATGCCGCGCTGCGGCTTGGCTCGGGCGAGGAAATCGCCGGGCCGGATCTTGTCCGCGTGGTCGAGGAGGCGCGGCAGGCACGCCGGATACTGGAGGCGTTCCCGACNCATTACCCCCGCAACATCCTCGAACAGGCAGCGATTGCCGAGGCGTTCCTGCCGGGGCGTGTCGATGGCGATCTGCAAGGCGTGGCCGATACCGTGGCAGCAAGGCTCGATCTCATCTCGAACGAATACGAACGCGGTTGGCAGGGCCGCCCGACACAGGATCACGGGNTGCGCCTGAGCCGCATGGTGCGNGGNGTCGAAGAGGCGCGCGTGCTCGACGGCCCGGTTCTGCGCGGCGGCGAGGCGCGGCGCATGGCGCAGATGACCGCGACGCTGCGCGAGATCTATGCCACGCCTGCCACGCTTGTCCGCAAGGACCGGAGCCAGCCGATCCACGGCCCGCTCGACCTGTTCGACGCNATTCTGAAAGAGGGCGAAAAAGGGCTGACGCTGCAACGCTACAAGGGCCTTGGCGAGATGAACCCCGGTCAGCTCTGGGAGACGACGCTCGACCCCGAGGCGCGCACGNTGTTGCAGGTCAGGATCGACGACGTGGCCGAGGCGGATGACCTTTTCACCAAACTCATGGGCGATGTGGTCGAGCCGCGGCGCGAGTTCATTCAGGACAACGCGCTNAACGTTGCCAATCTCGACTTTTGACAACGGCGCGCGCCCGTCAACAATCTGGAAGTGACCCGCCGCCTTGATGCNAGGGCGGCGACAATGCCTTGGAAATTCTTTGAAAGCGGGCCGAATTTGCCCGAATTGCCGGTCACGACAAGGTGTTGGAATCTGCCAGCGATCGCGGTCGCGGCGGCATCGCGAAACNGGCCCGCCGGAATTTGAGGTAAAGAGCATGACCATTCCCCGCCTTGGNGTCCCCTCTCCGCGTGCATTTGATCTGCGCCGCGACAATCCTGCGACGCGCCGCTACGGCTGTCTCTGGTTCGACCCCGGCGGGAAGTGCAACGAAGCAGAGCGCGCCCTGCCCGCGCTGCCGTTGCTCGAAGCAGCGCATGGCGGCTTTGTGCGCGGCGCGTTGATCGAGACTCCGGGCGGCCCGGTCGCCGTCGAGGACCTTCTGCCTGGCGATACCGTTTCCACCCAAGACCAGGGCGCGCTGCCGGTGGTCTGAGTCGGCTGGACCACTCTGCGCCCCGGAATGGATGCGCCCGCGCCGCTCACCCGGATCATGGCGGATGCGTTCGGGGTGGGGCGGCCCTTTGCNGATCTGATGATGGGGCCGGGCGGGCGGTTGATGGCGCGTCCGCGCTGCCTGCGCGCGCGCATCGGGGCAGAGCAGGTGCTCACCCCCGCCCGTGCCTTCACCGACGGAATGACCGCCTTTCGCCTCACGCCGCGCCAGCCGGTGACGCTCTATCACCTTGCACTGCGGCGCCACGCCGTGATCACCGTCAACGGGATCGCGAGCGAGAGCTTTCACCCCGGCGCGGGCTTTGAGAGGTCACTTGATCCGGCCCTGCTCCGGCAGGTGATGAGCGCCTTTCCCCATGTCGCCGCGCCGCAGGACTTCGGCCCGCTCGCGCAGATGCGCCTGCCGCTCGACGCACCCGAACTGGTCGATCTGCTCTGAGCGCGCCGCTCAGGCGGGCTGATCGAGCCGCGCCTCGAGGATGTCGAACGGCACGCCCGGCTCGTCCTTGGCGCCGCGAATGACCAGCGAGGTCTTGACGCTGGCCACATTGTCGGCCGCCGTCAGTTCCCCGGTCAGGAAGCGCTGAAAGGTCGAGAGATCGGGGGCGACGCATTTGAGGATGAAATCCACCTCGCCGTTGAGCATGTGACATTCGCGCACCAGCGGCCAGGCCCGGCAGCGCGCCTCGAAGGCCGAGAGATCCGCCTCGGCCTGGCTCTGCAAGCCCACCATGGCAAATACCTGCACCTCGAAACCAAGTGCGCGCGGGTCGATATCGGCATGATAGCCGCGGATGAACCCCTGCTCCTCGAGCGCGCGCACCCGCCGCAGACAGGGCGGCGCGGAGATGCCGGCGCGCCGGGCCAGTTCCACATTGGTCATGCGTCCATCGGCCTGCAATTCGGCCAGAATCTTGCGGTCGATCGGATCGAGACGGGCACCCGCCATCGTCACCCCCTGGTGTTTTCGCGGATGTTATAGCAGCAGCATCCTTGTGCGCAATAATATTTCGCCATCGCGCAATATCGTTTCCGCAAGCCTCGCCGATGCCGGGGGTTACATGCCGCCCGCGCCGCCGTTATATCTCGGCCCGAAATGCCGCTCAACGAAAGGCCCCCCATGTCCGATACCCGCCACACCCGCTGCCTCATCATTGGCTCCGGCCCTGCCGGTTACACCGCCGGGATCTATGCCGCGCGCGCCATGCTCTCGCCCGTCCTGGTGCAGGGGATCGAGCCGGGCGGGCAGCTCACCACCACCACCGAGGTCGAGAACTGGCCCGGCGATACCGAGGTCCAGGGGCCCGACCTGATGGTGCGGATGGAGGCCCATGCCCGCGCCATGGGCTGCGAGATCGTGGGCGACATCATCACCGGGCTTGACGTGGCACCCCGCCCCTTTGTCGCCCGTGGCGACAGCGGCGCGACCTACACGGCGGATGCCGTGATCCTCGCCACCGGCGCGCGCGCCAAGTGGCTGGGCCTGCCCTCGGAAGAGGCGTTCAAGGGCTTTGGCGTCTCGGCCTGTGCCACCTGTGACGGGTTTTTCTATCGCGGGCAGGAGATCGCCGTGATCGGCGGCGGCAACACCGCAGTCGAGGAAGCGTTGTTCCTGACCAATTTCGCCTCCAAGGTGACGCTGATCCATCGCCGCGACGAACTGCGCGCCGAGAAGATCCTTCAGGACCGGCTGTTCAAGAACCCCAAGATCGAGACGCTCTGGTTTCACACGCTCGACGATGTCACGGGCACCGACAACCCCAAAGGCGTCGAGGGCGTGCGTGTGCGCCATGTCGAGACCGGCGAGATCACCGAAATCCCCTGCAAGGGCGTGTTCATCGCCATCGGCCACGCGCCTGCGAGCGAGCTGGTGAAAGGCAAGGTCGAGATGCATCACGGCGATTATGTCAAGGTCGAACCGGGCAGCACACGCACTTCGGTGCCGGGGCTGTTCGCGGCGGGCGATCTGACCGACCATGTCTATCGGCAGGCGGTGACCAGCGCCGGAATGGGCTGCATGGCCGCGCTCGACGCCGAGCGGTGGCTCGCCGAGCAGGAGGGCTGAGGCGCCTCATGCCCATGCGGGGGGCGGCGCCACGCCCCGGGGACATTCCGGGCAAGCGAAAACCGGGGCCGCTTTAAGGCTTTGTTCATTGCTGCCGGTCCAGGGTCGTTTGCGGACGACTCAAGAGGGACGGGCAGAGCATGGGCGCACCACCGGCACGGATCGAGCCACCCGCAAGGCAGGGGGCGGCCGCGCATCTCAGCCGCGCCCAGAAGGCGGCGATCATCGTGCGCTTTCTGATGAACGAGGGGGCAGAGGTGCCGCTCACCGAATTGCCCGAGGGGTTGCAGGCGCGATTGACCACCCAGATGGGATCCATGCGCTATGTGGATCGCAGCACCCTGGCAGAAGTGGTGGCCGAATTCGCGCAAGAGCTCGAAGGGATGGGGCTGACCTTTCCGCGGGGTGTGGCGGGGGCGATCAACGCGCTCGATGGCCGGATCAGCGCGCAAACCGCCGCGCGCCTGCGCAAGGAGGCGGGTGTGCGGCAATATGGCGACCCGTGGGAGCTTGTGCGCCGCGCCGATCCGGCGGCGCTCGTGCCGATCATCGAGGGCGAAAGCGCCGAGGTGGCCGCGGTGATGCTCTCCAAGCTCGACGTGGCCCGCGCGNCCGAGTTGCTGGGGCTTCTGCCGGGGCCGGTGGCGCGCCGCATCGCCTATGCGATCTCGCAGACCGGGTCGGTCAGCCCGGAGGCGGTGGACCGGATCGGTCTCGCGCTNGCCGCGCAGTTGCAGGAGGCGCCCGAGACCGCCTTTGCCGAGGGCGCGGTTGCGCGGGTCGGTGCCATCCTCAATTATTCGGCGGCGGCGATCCGCGACGAGGTTCTCGAAGGGCTGGAAGAAACCGACCAGGACTTTGCGGCGCTGGTCCGGCGGGCGATATTCACCTTCGTTCACCTGCCCGAGCGGCTCAAGCCCACCGACGTGCCGCGCGTCCTGCGCGAGGTGGATCAGGCGGTCCTGGTCACCGCGCTTGCCGGCGCGCAGGCGGGGGATCTGGCCCCGGTCGCCGAATTTCTGCTGGATAATATGCCCAAACGCATGGCCGAGACCTTGCGCGAAGAAATCGCCGCGCGCGACCGTGCGCGCCCGCGCGACGCCGAGGCGGCGCAGACCGAGGTGGTCAACGCCGTGCGCCGGCTCGAAGCGGCGGGCGATCTTGCCTTGATTCAGCCCGATGAGGGGGTAGCCTGAACGATTAGCAAGACAGCGGACAGAGCGACCGGGCCTCGCGGGACTGGCTCAGTCAGCGAGCCCCTGGCGATGGAGATATTGGTAGAACGGCANCGTTCCTCCCTGGCGCATATAGGTCCGGTTCAGCCGCGCCCTGGCCTGAAACGCCGATCGCGCCGCGCACCGATCCTCGGGGCGCAGCCTGGTGCGCCCGGTCTCGATCTCGCGCAGGATCCGCGCATAGGCGGCTTGGACGCGCAGCGCAAAGCCGCGATCCGCCGTGGCGCTGCCGGGATGGAGGTGGAGGTTGTAATGCGTGGACCCCAGCGGCGCCGCGCCCCCCGCCGCCGACAATGCCTCGGCGGCATGAAAGACATCCTGCGCGGGCAGGCTGCGAAACGGTCCGGCGAGCGAGCGCGCCATGACCGGGTGAAAACTTGCCCCGCTGCCAAGATCGGCGATCGTCAGCTGCCTGCGCCCGGGCGCGGGGAGTTCCATCAGCGCGCGATCNCCGTCAAGCACCCGNGTGCGCCCGAAGGCCACGCCATGCGCCTGCGCCAGAGGCACGAGCGCCGCCAGATAGCCGGCCTCCCATGTGTCGTCGGCATCGAGAAAGGCCACGATCCGCCCGCGCGCCCGCGCCAGCGCCCGGTTGCGCGCGGCCCCCGCCCCGCTTGCCACATGGTGCGCGGCGCAGCGCACTAGCCGCAGACCGAAATCCGGCAGACCCGCATAATCGTCGCCGTCATCGGGGGCGAGGACGACCTCGATCTCGGCAGGTGGCAGACCGGCGACCGCGACCGATGCCAGCGCGTCGGGCAGCGTGTCGCGCGCGCCGAAAGCCGGGATGATGACCGAGACGCGAGGCATCCCCCGGCCCCGCTCAGGCGTGAATGGCCCCGTCGCCGCAGGCCAGCGCCGCCTCGCGCACCGCCTCGGAGAAGGTCGGATGCGCATGACAGGTGAGCGCGAGATCCTCGGCCGCGGCGCCAAATTCCATCGCCACGCAGACCTCGTGGATGAGCTCCCCCGCCGCGGGGCCGATGATATGACAGCCGAGGATTCGATCGGTCTGTTCGTCGGCGAGGATCTTGACGAAACCCTCACCTGCAAAGACCGCCTTGGCGCGCCCGTTCCCCATGAAGGAGAACTTGCCCACCTTGTAGGCACGCCCCTGATCCTTCAGGCTTTCCTCGGTCTCGCCGACGCTGGCGACCTCGGGGTGGGTGTAGATCACGCCGGGAATGACGCCGTAATTCACATGGCCATGCTTGCNCGCGAGCACCTCGGCCACGGCCATGCCCTCGTCTTCGGCCTTGTGGGCCAGCATCGGGCCGGGGGTCACGTCGCCAATGGCATGGATGCCCTTGACCGAGGTCTGCCAGTCGCGGTCCACGGCGATCTGCCCGCGCTCGGTCATCTTCAGCCCCAGCGAATCGAGGCCCAGCCCCTCGATGAAGGGGCGACGGCCCGTCGCCACCAGCACCACGTCGGCGTCGATCTGGTGGTCGCTGTCATCCTTGCGCAACCTGTAATTGACCTTGGCCTTGGTCTTGAGCGTCTCGACCGATTGGACCGCGGCGCCCATGACGAATTCAAGCCCTTGTTTCTTGAGAATTTTCTGAAANTTCTTTTGCACCTCTCCATCCATGCCGGGGGTGATCGCGTCGAGATATTCCACCACCGTCACCTGTGTGCCAAGACGGGCATAGACCGAGCCAAGCTCCAGCCCGATGACACCGCCGCCGATCACCACCATGGTCCTGGGGATCTTCGGCAATTCAAGCGCGCCGGTGGAGGTGACGACGACCTTTTCATCGACCTCGACGCCGGGAAGGCTTGAGGGCCCGGAGCCGGAGGCGATAACTATATTCTTGGCCTCATGGGTGTCGTCGCCGACCTTCACCTTGCCCGCACCCNGGATCGTCGCCCAGCCCTTGATCCAGTCTATCTTGTTCTTCTTGAAAAGAAATTCGATGCCCTTGGTGTTCTGNCCGATGACATCATCCTTGTAGGCGAGCATCTGGCTCCAATCGACCGAGGGGGACTTGCCCTTGAGGCCCATATTGGCGAAATTGTGCTCGGCCTCGTGGAGCATGTGGCTGGCGTGCAAGAGCGCCTTGGAGGGGATGCAGCCGACATTGAGGCAGGTGCCGCCCAGCGTCTCGCGCCCCTCGACCACGGCGGTCTTGAGGNCCAGTTGGGCGCAGCGAATGGCGCAGACATAGCCGCCGGGGCCGGCGCCGATGATGATCACGTCATATGAAGCCATGGGTCGGGATCCTTTCGTTTGAGTGGAGTGTGGGGGCGCTGCCCCCGTCGCGCANGCGCGACTCCCCCGGGATATTTCCGGCAAGATGAAGCATCAGAAGAGCACCGACAGAAGCATGAGCACGGTGGCGAGAAACCCCACGGCCCAGATGAGCGAGCGCCACGGGCGCAGGCCAAAGGCATAGGCGGGAATGTAGAGCACACGCGCGCCGAGATAGGTGAAGGCGCAGGCGGCGGTGAGGGGCGAGGTGATCTTCATAAAGGTGACCACGATCACGGCGATGGTAAAGAGGATGAGCCCATCGAAGTGATTGTCGAGTGCGCGGCCGAGGCGGGCGGTGCGCTCGGACATCTGTTTTGACGGCTCGCGGTCGCGGGCCGACATGGTGTAGCCGGGGCCAAGCTCAAAGTTGGCCGGGATGGCNTAGAGCAGGAATTGTACGGCTTGCAGGAGTGCCGCGAGGGTGAGGGCGGTGAGTTCGGGGGTCATGGCTCTTCTTTCGCGATCGAGAGGGTGCCCACCGGGGCTGATAGCTTGTAANCGGTGAAGCCTTGCGCTGTTAACCAGCGGCGTGCCTCGGTNGAATTAAAGCTCNCCTTGCCGGTGGCAGCACGGTAGGCGTCCTTGACGCCCACCACCCAATGAACATCNCCCGGTTTCAGGCCCGTGTCTCCAGCCATCGGCTCACAAATCCATCAGCAACCGCCGGGGATCCTCCAGCGCCTCTTTCACGCGCACGAGGAACGTCACTGCGCCCTTGCCGTCGACGACGCGGTGATCGTAGCTGAGCGCGAGATACATCATCGGGCGCGCGACGATCTCGCCATTCACCACCATGGGCCGGTCCTGGATCTTGTGCATACCCAGAATGCCCGATTGCGGCGGGTTGAGGATNGGCGAGGACATCAGCGAGCCGTAGACGCCGCCGTTGGAGATGGTAAACGTGCCGCCCTGCATTTCGGCCATGNNNAGCTTGCCGTCGCGGGCGCGGGCGCCTTTTTCGGCGATGGCCTTCTCAATGGCGGCAAAGCTCATCGCGTCGGCGTCGCGGATGACCGGCACGACAAGACCCGTGGGCGTGCCGGTGGCGATGCCCATATGGACGAAATTCTTGTAGACGACATCGGTTCCGTCGATCTCGGCGTTGACCTCGGGCACCTCATTCAGGGCATGACAGCAGGCCTTGGTGAAGAAGGACATGAAGCCCAGTTTCACGCCGTGTTTCTTGTTGAACTCGTCCTTGTATTCATTGCGCAGCGCCATCACCGCGGTCATGTCNACCTCGTTATAGGTGGTGAGCATGGCNGCGGTGTTCTGCGCGTCCTTGAGGCGGCGGGCGATGGTCTGCCTTAGCCTCGTCATCCTGACCCGCTCCTCGCGGGCGGCGTCTTCGGCCGGGGAGGGGGCGCGGGGGGCCTGTGCCGCCGGGGCGGGCGCGGCGGCGGGTTTCGGGGCCGATCCTGCCTTGGCCACGTCCTCTTTCATCACGCGGCCATCGCGGCCCGAGCCCTGCACCTGATCGCGGCTGACGCCTTTTTCGGCCATGGCCTTCTTGGCCGAGGGGGCATCCTCGACATCCTTGCCGGAGGGTTTCGCCGTGCTGTCCTGCGCCGGGGCGTCTTCGGACTTGGCCGGGCTTGCGGCACCCTCGCCCGAGGACATCAGCGCCAGCTTGCCGCCGGCCTGCACCGTCTCGCNCTCGGCTGCGAGGATCTCCGTCAGGGTGCCCGAGGCGGGGGCGGGCACCTCGACCGAGACCTTGTCGGTCTCAAGCTCGCACAGCATCTCATCCGCGCTGACCTGGTCGCCTGCCTTCTTGAACCAGGTGGAAACGGTGGCCTCGGTCACGCTCTCGCCCAGGGTTGGCACCATGACGTCGATGGCCTCGCCGTTGCCGCCGCCGTCTTTCGCGGTCGGAGTCGGGGCCTCNGCCTCGGCCTTTTTCTCTTCCTTGGGGGCGGCAGCCTTGCCCTCTCCTGCTGTAATGGTGGCGAGGAGCGCATCGACGCCGACCGTCTCGCCCTCCTGTGCGACAATCTCGCCCAGGGTTCCGCCGACGGGGGCGGGGACCTCCACAGTCACCTTGTCTGTTTCCAGTTCGCACAGCATCTCGTCGGCCTCGACCGTGTCGCCCACCTTCTTGAACCAGGTGGCGACGGTGGCCTCGGTGACGGATTCGCCAAGGGTGGGGACGCGGACTTCGGTGCTCATCACTTATTCCCTTCGATGGTCAGCGCGGCATCGACCAGCGCCTCTTGTTGTTCCTTGTGCTGCCTGGCGAGGCCGGTGGCGGGCGAGGCGGAAGCGGGGCGGCCGGCATAGACCGGGCGCTTGTGTTTGGCGTCGATGCGGGTCAGCACCCATTCGATATTCGGCTCGATGAAGGACCACGCGCCCTGATTNTTGGGTTCTTCCTGACACCAGACCATTTCCGCGCCCTTGAACCGCTCCAGCTCCTTGACCATGGACATGGCCGGGAACGGGTAGAACTGTTCGAGACGCAGGAGATAGACATCGTCGATCCCGCGCTTGTCGCGTTCCTCGAGCAGGTCGTAATAGACCTTGCCGGAGCACATGACGACGCGGCGGATCTTCTTGTCGGCCACGAGCTTCGTTTCCGACAGNCCGTATTGCGCATCGTCCCAAAGCACCCGGTGGAAGGAAGAGCCGGTGGTGAAATTCTCGGCTTTCGAGACCGCGAGCTTGTGGCGCAGGAGCGATTTCGGCGTCATCAGGATGAGCGGCTTGCGGAAGGTGCGGTAGAGCTGGCGGCGCAGGATGTGGAAATAGTTGGCGGGCGTGGTGCAGTTCGCCACGATCCAGTTGTCGCCGCCGCACATCGTCAGGAACCGTTCCAGCCGCGCCGAGGAGTGTTCCGGCCCCTGCCCCTCGTAGCCATGCGGCAGCAGGCAGACGAGGCCCGACATGCGCAGCCATTTGCTCTCACCAGAGGAGATGAACTGATCGAACATGATCTGCGCGCCGTTGGCGAAATCGCCGAACTGCGCCTCCCAGACGGTGAGCGCCCTGGGTTCGGCAAGGCTGTAGCCGTATTCGAACCCGAGCACGGCATATTCCGAGAGCATCGAATCAATGACCTCATATTGCGCCTGACCCTCGCGNATATTGTTGAGCGGGTAATACCGCTCTTCGGTCTCCTGATCGGTGAATGCGGAATGGCGCTGACTGAATGTGCCGCGCGAGCTGTCCTGCCCCGAGAGGCGCACCCGGTAGCCTTCGACCAGGAGCGAGCCGAAGGCCAGCGCCTCGGCCGTGGCCCAGTCAAAACCCTCGCCCGTTTCGAACATCTGGCGCTTGGCCTCGAGCAGCCGGTCGAGCGTCTTGTGAACGGTGACGCCCTCGGGAACGCGGGTGAGCGCCGCGCCGGTCTCGGTCATGGTCTCGGGCGAAATCGAGGTTTCGCCACGCTCATACTTGCCCTTGTGCGGGTTGAGCGTGGACCATTTGCCATCGAGCCAGTCGGCCTTGTTCGGGCGATAGTCCTTGCCCGCCTCGAACTCTTCGGCGAGATGCGCCTGAAAGGCCGCCTTCATGTCCTCGACCTCGCCCTCGGGTATAAGGCCGTCCTTGACAAGCCGGTCGGTATAGAGGGCGAGTGTCGTCTTGTGCTGCTTGATCTTCTTGTACATCAAGGGGTTGGTGAACATCGGCTCATCCCCCTCATTATGACCGAAGCGGCGATAGCAGAACATGTCGATCACCACGTCCTTGTGGAATTTCTGGCGGAACTCGGTTGCCACACGCGCAGCATGAACCACCGCCTCCGGATCGTCGCCATTGACGTGAAAGATCGGCGCCTCGACCATCAGCGCGATATCCGTGGGATA
>JGI25317J35169_1001504_pt1 | contig 12911 bp, 6 predicted proteins | sample AutmiccommunBRH5_FD_35169 | JGI IMG/M metagenome (IMG submission 35169) | reverse complement strand
CGTCGGCCGGCGCAGCCGCTGGGCCGAGGGGCGGCTGCGCGCCAACTCGGTGCTGTGGGACCTGCTGACCCGCGTGGCGCACGGCACCGAGGTGACCGGCGCTTCCTATTCGGACTACTGGACCCTCTACGAGCAGGTGCGGGAGCACAAGCCGGTCGAGATCCTCGAGATGGGAACGGGCATATCGACCGTCGCGATGGCGCAGGCACTGCGCGAGAACGAGGCCGAAGGTGCGCCGCGCGGGCGGATCACCTCGATGGAGGAGGACGCCTACTGGCATGGCGTCGCGGTGGAACGGCTGCCCCAGGAGATGCGGCCTTATGTGGAGATCCTGCACAGCCCGAAGGTCGACGGCTTCTACAAATGCTTCCGCGGCGTTCAGTACGAGAGCATTCCTGATCGCCCTTACGACTTCGTCTTTTCCGACGGGCCGGAGCGCCACTCGCCGGTAAACGGCGACAAGCTGTTCGACCTGGACCTGATCCACGTGGTGCGGCGCAGCGACCGGCCGGTGCGGGCGCTCGTCGACAACCACTATTTGACCTTCTACGTCCTGCAGAAGGTGTTCGGACCGAAGCTCGCGCGTTACAGCGTGCCTCACCGGCTGTTGTTCGTCGGGCCGGTGACGCGGGCGGACGTGCGCTTCCTACGGCATGAGAATTTCCTGCCGGACCTGCGACTGACCGGTTCCACCATCTTCAAGCTGCGCATGTCGCGCGCGGACGGTGAGAGTTAGGTGATCGTCGTTGACCCTGCAGCACGGTGCTCCCAGGTGATCCGGATGATGATCCTGCGCTCGATCCGCCGCGGCATCGCGGCCCTCGCATGTCTCGCGGCAGTGGGTGCAGCAGGCGCCCAGGCGGCGGAATCGCCGCCGAGCATCACCGACCTGACCGAAGCCCGTCTGATTACCGAGGGCACTGCCGTTCCCGGCGGAACCGTTTGGGCCGCCCTGCTGCTCGACCATGCCCCGAAGTGGCATTCCTACTGGCGCAACCCGGGCGATTCGGGGCTTCCCACCACGATCGAATGGACGCTGCCGCAGGGATGGTCGGCAGGGGAGATCGTCTGGCCAGCGCCGCACCGCATTCCGACGGGGCCGTTCGTCAACTACGGGTTCGACGGCGAGGTCCTGCTTCCGGTGCCGCTTCGCGTGCCGGCCGACGCCGTGCCCGGAAGCACGGCGCGGGTCGAGGCCTCCGCCCAGTGGCTCGTCTGCGCCGACATCTGCATCCCTGAAGAAGCGAAGCTCGCGCTGGACGTGACCGTCTCCGGTCCGCCAGCAGCCACCGATGGCGCCTGGGCCGGTCGCTTTGTCGAGGCGCGCCAGCACGCGCCGAAACCGAGCCCCTGGTCGGCCGTAGTGGATGGCAGTGCCGACACGCTGCTGCTCCGCATCGACGCCGCCGGTCTCGATCGTGACCGCCTCGGCGACATCGCCTTCTTTCCGTACGACCCCGACGCGGTGGAGCACGCGGGCGAGCAACGGGTTTCGATCGACGCCGACGGGCTGACCCTTTCGATCCCGAGGGGCATCGACAAGGGCAAGCCGATAGCGCCCATCGATGGCGTGCTGGTGGTTGAGGAGAGGCTGGGCTCGAATACCGTTCGGCAGGCCTTCCTGGTCGAGGCGTCGGTTGGAACCGTCGCGCCGCCGCCGGCATCCGTTGCTGGCGCAGTAATCGGGGGCCTGACGTCCGGATCGATCGGATTGGCTCAGGCGGGACTGCTGGCGTTGGCCGGAGGCCTGCTGCTTAACCTGATGCCGTGCGTCTTTCCCGTGCTGTTCATCAAGGCGCTGGGGGTCGCCCGTCTCGGTGCAGGGCATCGTCGTGAGGTGCGGCTGCACGGACTGGCCTACACGGCGGGCGTGCTGGCTACCTTCGGTCTCCTGGCTGGCGGGCTCGTCGCACTGCAGCAGAGCGGCGCGGTGATCGGATGGGGCTTCCAACTCCAGCATCCGGCCGTGATCCTACTGCTCGCGTATCTGATGGTGGTGATCGGCCTGAATCTGGCCGGTGTGTTCAGTGTCGCCGGCGGAGCGAATCTCGGCGCGGGTCTCGCCGCGCGGCAGGGGCATGCCGGTGCCTTCTTCACCGGGGCCCTGGCGGTGATCGTCGCGACGCCGTGCACCGCACCCTTCATGGGCGTGGCGCTCGGGTTCGCCGTGACGCAGCCGCCGCCCGTGGCGATCGGGATCTTCCTGGCGCTCGGGCTGGGCATGGCATTGCCCTTCCTGCTGCTCAGCCTGTTCCCTGGTGTCGCCCGGTTCCTGCCCAAGCCGGGTGCCTGGATGGAAGCGTTCAAGCAGTTCCTCGCCTTCCCGATGTTCGCCACGGCCGCTTGGCTCGTGTGGGTATTGGCCCAACAGGCGGGCCCGACCGGCGTCATCGCGGCACTGGGTGGTATGATCCTCATCGCCTTCGGCGGCTGGTTGTGGAATCTCGCGCCGCGCGGAGCAGGCCGGATCGTCTCGCGCGCCGTCGGCGTCGTCGCCTTCGTGCTGGCGCTGCTCCTCGTGCGGTTTCCCGCCGAGGCTCCGGCACAGGCGGATGCCGTCATCCGTTCGGACGGGGCGGTCGCCTGGGAGCGGTTCGACCCCGCGCGGATCGGCAGCCTGCGCGCCGACGGCAAGGCCGTACTGGTAAACCTGACCGCGGCCTGGTGCATCACCTGCCAGGTCAACGAACGCTTAGCCTTGTCCTCCGCCGCCGTCGGTGCGGCGCTCGCCGATGGCGGGATCGTCCCCCTCAAGGGCGACTGGACGAACGGCGACCCGGTCATCACGCGCTATCTCGCGGAATTCGGTCGGAATGGCGTGCCCTTGTACGTCCTCTACCCGGCCGATCGCGGCGGAACCCCGATGGTCCTGCCGCAGCTTCTGACTGAGGCGATCGTCCTGGACGCGATCGTCGGTCTCACCGCCACCACCGATGGGGACGCACGGACATGAAGCGACAGAGTCATTTCCTTGGGTTTATGTGTGCCGCCGGGCTCGCTGCGCAGTTCGCGCTCGCGGGTACCGCCGCGGCCGGCACTGCCGCCGTCGGCGAGCCGGCACCGGACTTCCAGGCGGTCGACACTAACGGCAAGCCGGTGAAGCTCTCCGACTATCGGGGCAAGACCGTCGTGCTGGAGTGGACCAACCACGAGTGCCCGTTCGTCCGGAAGCACTACAATGCCGACAACATGCAGGGCCTGCAGAAGACGACGACCGGCGACGGTGCCGTCTGGCTGACGATCGTGTCGTCCGCGGAAGGTGAGCAGGGTTACGTGACACCGGTCGAGGCGAACAAGATCATCGACGAGGAAAAGGCCGCACCGACCGCCAAAATCCTCGATCCGAAGGGCGACATCGGCCGCGCCTACGGTGCTCAGGTGACGCCGCACATGTACGTCGTCGACGCACAGGGCAACCTCGCCTACGCTGGCGCGATCGACGACAAGCCGTCGACCAAAGTGGCCGACGTCAAGACCGCGCGGCCGTACCTCAAGGAAGCCTATACGGCCGTCACCAAGGGCGAGACGCCCGATCCGTCCCTGACCCGTGCCTACGGCTGCACGATCAAGTACGCCAGCTGACCGTTATGCGGCGCGGCGGCTTAGCCGCGCCGCATACTGTGGTCTTGGCTGCCGCACTCACGGTTGCCCGGGTACCTGCCAACTGAGGAGTGCCACCGGTAAGGTGTCGAGCAGCGTGTCGAGCTTGATGAAGCCGTCCCGTTCGATCGGCACCTTTTTGGTGGAGAAGGCGTCCGTCACCACTGCACCGTCCGGGAGGCCTTGCAGGGGAAGCCGCATCCCTTCGAAGGCGGCGGCAGAGACGGTCATCGATCCCTCGTCGCTCATGAACGTACTGCACAGACGCGGCACCAGCACGAGCATCCCGCTGCCGTCGGCGAGGTTTCGCCGGAACGCGACGATCCTCGCGCTTTCGCCGCCTTCGGCCTCGACGCCCGAATAGTCGCCGGCGGCGAACAGCTGCGGTGAGGTTGCCCGCAGCTGCAGGATCCGGGCGATGACGAACTGCTTGATGCGGCCGTCGCGCCATTCCCGAAGAAGCGGCGCAGGGTCCCGCACACGCGCCGCCGCCTTCAGGGCGTCGAAACGTGCGACATAGTCGACCGGGCGCCGATTGTCCGGGTCGACGAGACTGAGATCCCAGTATTCGGTGCCTTGGTAGACGTCCGGGACGCCCGGAGCGGTCAGCTTCAGGACGGTCTGACTCAGCCCGTTCAGCGCCCCCGCCGCTGCGATCCCCTGGTGAAAGGCTGCAAAGTCCGCCAGGAAGGTGCCGCTGCGCTCCCGGTCGAGCGCGGCACGCACGAAATTCTCCAGGGCGTCCTCATAGTCGACCTTGGGAGCCGTCCAGTTCGTGCGTGCCTTCGCCTCTCGCACGGCCTTGATCATGTAGGCAACCACGCGATCAGGCAGATCGGCCATGTCTTGCTCGGCCAGCGGCCAGACACCGACGAGCGCCTGATAGAACAGGTACTCGTCGTTGCGGCCGGGGGCCGGTCGGCCGTCGACATCGCGGACCTTGAGCCGGTTGAGCCGGTGCCAGCGCCGGACTGCGCGGCCCCAAGCCTCCGGCATCTCGCTGAGGACGTTCAGTCGCGCCCGCACGTCCTCGCCGCGCTTATGGTCATGCGTGGCGGTCGCCAGCATCGAGAAGGGGTGGTTCTTCAGGCGGTCGGCGTTGAGATAGTGAAATGCCGAGGGGGACACGCCAAAACGCTCAGGTTCGCCGCCGACCTCGTTGAGCGAAATGAACCGGTTGAACCGGTAGAGCGCCGTGTCCTCGAAGGCCTTCGCCATCACCGGGCCGGTGAGCTGCTGGAACTTCATCGCGGCATGGATGACGTCCGCTCGGCGATAGGGACGGCCGGGCTCGCGCTTGAGGTCGGTCGCGACCAGGGCGGCGACGAAATCGAAGATCGACAGGTCGTCGGCTGTCGAATCGCGGCGCGCCTGGGTCATCGCCCAGTTGAGATAGTGCCGGTCGCGTTCGTCGACGCCGTCGCCTGTCACGTAGGTGCGGTAGACCGGAAAATGCGCGATCAGTTCGGTCAGCGCATCGCGCACTCCCTGCCGCGTGAAGTCGCGCGTCGTCAGGCTCTGCCGGGCGATGCGGTAGACCATATCGGTCAGGACGTTCAGTTCGCTGGACAGGTTGTTGCGCAGGATCTGCCGCTTTGCGGCAATCACCATCTCGGGGAAGTCGGACGGGCGGCCCAGGAACCGCTCGTAGATCTCGGTCAGCGGCTCCATGGCGGACTGGTCGACGAAGACGCCGTTGACCAGGTTCATGAACTCGTAGCCGGTGGTGCCGTCGACCGGCCATTCGGGCCGGAGGTGCTCGTGCGGCGCCAGGATCTTCTCGACAAGGAGGTAGATCGGGTGTCGCGGCTGCTGCCCCTGGCCCGCGGCGGTGGCCTCGCGCGGCGGCACGAGATAGGCGGCCCGATCCTGCAGGCGGCGGCAGTACTCCAGCGGGTCGTACAGTCCGTCGATATGGTCGAGACGGATGCCCTGGAGCTTGCCCTCGGCGATGAGCTGGAAGATGAGCCGGTGGCTGATCTCGAACAGTTCCGGGTTTTCAATCGCAAGTCCGGCGAGATCGTTGATGTCGAAGAAGCGCCGGTAGTTGATGTCGTTCGACGCCACGCGCCAATAGGCTATGTGATAGGCCTGTCGCTCCAGCAGGGCATGCAGGTCGCGGAAGCTGGCCGGATCTCCGGGCGTGCCGTCCAGCCGGTCGACCACGCGGTCGATCGCCGCCGCGATGTCACCATCGGATTTCGCCAGGGCCGCCAAGCCATAGCGCAGCGCATCGGCTTCGCGGCGGAGCATGGCCGCCTGCCGGGCACCGCGCGGCTTCGCCGTCAGTCGAGCGAAACCGGCCACCAGCGGAGCGAGCGCCTTGCCGGCGCCCTCCGTTTCGGCCTGGACGGCGCGCAGGATGCGGGGATAGTCGCGGACGGCGATGGGGAAGCGGTGTTCGAAATACCAGACGCTGAACGAGCCGTTGTCGCGGTCGAAGCGCAGCACCAGTTCGCCGCGTTCGAGCACGTTGCCATAGTGATCCCCGAGCAGGGGCAGCAGCACCTTGCCGCGGAGATGTTCGACCGTGGGCGACCAGTTTATGTCGAAGAAGCCGGCATAGGGGCTCGACTGGCCCCATTCGAGAACGTCGAGCCACCAGGGATTGTCCGAACTGCCGATGCCCATGTGGTTCGGAACGAAGTCGAGGATGAGCCCCATCCGATGGGCGTGGAGCGCCGCCACCATCCGTTCGAACCCCGCAGCATCGCCGACCTCCGGGTTGAAGCGGTTGTGGTCGACGATGTCGTAGCCGTGGCTCGATCCAGGTCGTGCCGCCAGGAAGGGTGAAGCATAGACATGGCTGATCCCGAGACTGGCGAGGTAGGGCACGAGTGCCGTGGCGTCGTCGAAGCCGAACTCCTTGCGAAACTGGAGCCGATAGGTCGCCCGTGGCAGCGGCGGCGGGCCTGGCGGCGTCTTCTCCTCGGCCACTATGTCTCTCCCTCCGGCGGTCAGCGCCGTCGCTCTTCGTTGAGTGCCGCGATGATCCGCCCGGCATGCGGATGGCTGAACAGCTCGCCGACGGTGCAGGGGAGGCGGCGCTGCCAGTTCGGATGCTCGCTGCTCGTCCCGGGCAGGTTCGCCTGCTCATCGAGATCCAGGAGATCCTCCAGCTGCACCATCAGCAGACGAGACGGGGTGCGCGCGATGAAGCGGTGGACGGCCTCGGCCAGTCCGGGTGTCGGCTGGTCCGCCGCATCGTCCCCCGGGTCGAGTCCGGCATCGCGCAGCGCCGCGATCGTCGATTGCCGCGTCCGCCTGCGATCGGCGTGGCTGCTGTCGACCCATTCCGGCGTGATCCCTTCGACCACGCGGCCGCGCCAGTCGATGTCGCGACCGACCCATTGCCCGCGCACCGTCGGCATATCGTGGGTCGCGACCGCCACCAACGCACGCTCGGGATACTGTGAGGGTTGCTTCAAGCCACCGTCATCGTTCCGCTCGAAGCTCATGATCCGGTAGGACAGCACGCCGAACCGCTGGAGCGTTTCGGGGAAACCGGCGGGCAGCGTACCGAGGTCCTCGCCGATCACGATGCAGCTGTGCCGGCGCGACTCGAGCGCCACGATCCGGATCAGGTCCTCGAACGGATACTGGACGTAGGCGCCGTCGCGTCCGGTCATGCCGGGCGGGATCCAAAAGAGACGAGTCAGTGCCATAACATGGTCGATGCGCAGCGCGCCCGCATGCCGCATGTTCGCGCGGAGTGCATGGATGAACGGAACGTACGCCGTCTTTCGCAATCCCTGTGGAGAGAGCGGACTAAGACCCCAGTTCTGACCCATTGGGCCGAGATCGTCGGGCGGCGCCCCGACGCTCGCTCCCGCCAGCACGACCTGCGGCCAACTCCAGGCCATGCTGCCGCCGCCGTCCGAGGCGACTGCGAGGTCGCGATAGACCCCGATCGGCATGCCCGCCTCGCGCGCACGTCGATGGGAAACGCAGAGCTGCAGGTCGGCGATCCACTGCAGCCAAGCGAAGAAGTCGACGCGCTCGGCGTGTTCCGCGGCGAAGGCCGCCACTTCCGCGCTCTCGCAGTCGCGATAGGGTTCCGGCCAGGTCCGCCAGGACCATAGATGCATATCGGTCCCGAAGAAGTGCGCATGGAGCGCCTCGAAGATCGCATGGCGCTCGAGGCTGTTCCCCCAGCCCTCACGAAAAGTGGCGAATGCGCGTTTCCTGTCGGGCGATGCTGCTTCGACGAACCGCCTGTGGAGCGCTTCGAGTACAGGCAGCTTCGCTGCGGAGACCGATGCGTAGTCGACGAGGTCCGCGGCGCGCGCCGTCTCGAGTGCCCGGCACACCTGTTCACTCGCCATCAATTCCCTGGCCAGCGGGCAGTCCGCGAACTCGGGTACCGCAGTGACGTCGATGTTCAGATGGTTCAGGAAGATCCGGGAGGAGGGAGAGTAGGGGCTGAAATGGTGTGGATCGGCGGCGAAGCCTGCGTGCACGGGGTTGATGCCGATCGCGGCCGCACCCTTTCCCGCGCCCGCTGCAGCCAGGTCACCGAGATCGCCATAGTCGCCGATTCCCCAGTTGCGGTCGCTGCGGAGGCCGTAGAGTTGGGCGGCGATGCCCCACACGCGTGCATCGCCGACAGCATCCTCGATACCGTAGCAGGTGTCCGGCGTGACGATGAGTGTGGACGTGTCTCGCTCGCCATCCGGGCCGGTGACGTCCAGGGAATGGTAGCCGATCGGGAAGGGGCCGGCGTCGAGTTCCAGAGCCCGCAGAGCCCTCGGGCCGGTCGGGGAAGTGCGACGGTCCGTCACCTGCGGCGCAGTCGCGCCCTCCCATCTCTCTCCGGTCTCGGCAACCATGGTCCAGCGCAGGTCACCGTCGTCGCGCTCGGCGCACCACACGGGCACCGAACAGCGGCCGCTGGTACTGCAGACGATGACCGGCGGCAGCATCCGGGCGCACTCGGCCTCCTCCAGCGCACGGAGACTCGCTTCGGCCGCCTCCTCGTTGTCCGCTACGACTCCCATGGTGCGCAGGAGGGCGCGCTTAGTCTCGGCCGACGCGGCGTGCGCGTTACCCCAGATGTCGTGATAGGAGGCGACGATGCCGTAGCGCTCCGCCAGGCGGTCGAGTGCGTCGGCACCGCTCATCGCCGCACCATCCACGCCACGCTCCACGCGGCGACCGGTCGTCCGCCGGATAAGGCGTCCGCTGTGCCCGGCCTGCTCTCGTATAGGAGCTCACCGGGATCGTCCGCCGGATTGCTCCGGCTCCATTCATCAGGACCCAGGTTCGCCGTGAGTGTCAGCGCACCGCCCGGCAGCCGCCACGACACCTGCAGTCCATTCATTCCCTCGACCGAAAAGCTGCCGCCGCCTTGACCGTCGGCGTTTGCGCCTCGCAGCAGGGGAACGATGCGATCCCGCCGCAGCCGCAGGAGTTCCTTGACGTGGGCAAGCCGACCATTGTGCGGATCGGTGGCTCGCTCGTCCCAGTCGAGCTTGGAAGTCGCGAACGTGCTCGGGTCGTTCGGGTCGGGAATATGGGCCCGAGCAACCGGATCGGCGAACTGTGGAAAGCGTGCGAATTCCCGACGACGTCCTTCGCGCACGGCGTCAGCGAGTTCGTCATGGAAATCCGTGAAGAAGAGGAACGGTCGGCGCGAGCCCCACTCCTCGCCCATGAAGATCAGCGGTATCTGCGGCGCCAGCAGGTAGATCGACGTCAGTGCATGCAGTTCTGCGGTGCCGGCCAGCATGTCGATGCGCTCGCCGAAGGCGCGGTTGCCGACCTGATCGTGATTCTGGATGAAGGCGACGAACGACGTCGGCGGAAGATGGCCGCTCGGCTCGCCGCGGATCTCGCCGTGCCGGTATGCGGACGGATCGCCCTGATAGACGAAACCGGTCGCCAGGGCCTTTCCCAGGCGCTCGACCGCATGATCCGCATAGTCGGCGTAGTATCCGCCGGCTTCGCCGCTCGCGAGGTGCTGGTAGACGTGGTGGATGTCGTCGTCCCACTGCGCATCGTAATATTTCGGCCGGCCCGCAGACCTCTCCAGAAGAGCCGCCTGATTGCGGTCGTTTTCCAGGACCAGATGCACGTGACGCCCCGGCTCCTCGGCCGTCAGCCTGGAGCGGACGGTGGCGGCGAGTTCTTCGAGAAGGTGTTCGGCGCTGGCATCGCGGATCTGATCGACGGCGTCGAAGCGCAGACCGTCGAAGCGATACTCCCGCAACCAGTACAGGGCGTTCTCGATGACGAAATCGCGGACCGGCCGCGCGGCGTAGTTGACGGCGCTCCCCCAGGGGGTGTGGACGTCGGGGTCGAAGAAGCCCGCCGCATAGGCGTTGAGGTAGTTTCCGTCAGGTCCGAAGTGATTGTAGACGACGTCGAGAAAGATCGTCAGGCCGCGGGCGTGGGCTTCGTCTACGAGCCGCTTCAGATCGTCCGGCGTGCCGTAGACGGCGTCGGGCGCGAAGTGAAGCACGCCGTCGTAGCCCCAGTTGCGCGTCCCGGGAAAATCGGAGATAGGCATCAGTTCAACGGCCGTGACGCCGAGGTCCACTAGGTGGTCGAGACGCTGTCGAACGCCTTCGAAGGTTCCTTCCGCGGAGAAGGTGCCCACGTGCAGTTCGTATAGGACCGTCTCTTCCCAGGGCCGCCCCAGCCAGTCGGGGGTGGACCAGACATAGGATCCGGGGTCGACGACCATGCTTGGGCCATGGACATCCTCGGCTTGCCGGCGGGATGCCGGGTCGGGTACGCGCAGGCCGTCCGGGAGGACGAAGGAATAGCGGCTTCCGGTTGGGGCGCCGTCGCTCTTGGCCTCGAACCAGCCGTCGGCGAGTTGTGTCATCGCGATCGGCGCTCTCCCGTCGATCTCGATGCCGATCTTCTCGACGGAGGGTGCCCATAGCCGAAAGCGGGTGCCGCCGTCGGCGCCGACATGCGCGCCGAACCTCATGTCGTGGATGAACCGGTTCTGCATCTGTGGCTCCGTCACGCTCGCTCTTCGGTCAGGACACGTCCATCCAGGCGAATACTTGAAGCGACCGACCGGGTACGTCGTACGCGGCCTCGTCCTGCCCAGCGTCGGCATCGACGTCCGGGCGGTCCGTATCGAACAACCGTCGCCATGCCCCGGCCGTTCCCAGGCGCGGAAGTCTGAACGGCACCGCCTCGTGATGGGAGTTCATCACCAGCAGGAGAACCTCGGGCAGGTCTTCGCCCGCCTCCTGGCGCGTCTTCTCGTCGACCTCGCCGTTGAGGAGGACCCCTATGCAGCGGGCGTGCGAATCGCGCCACTGCTCGTCGGTCATCTCCTTGCCGCTAGGCGCGTACCAGGCGATGTCCTTGATGCCGTTGCCGGGCATCAGGTTGCCGTGGCGGAAGCGCGGGTGGCGCAGAGCCGGATGCATCCGTCGAAACGCGATCAGCCGCTTGGCGAAATCGAGAAGGCTGCTGTCCTTTTCACCGAGCGCCTTCCAGTGAACCCAGCTGATCTCGTTGTCCTGGCAGTAGGCATTGTTGTTGCCGTGCTGCGTGCGGCCGAACTCGTCGCCGGCGAGCAGGAACGGCGTGCCATGCGCGAACATCAGGGTGGCGAGCATGTTGCGCTTCTGCCGCTCGCGGAGTTCGACGATGGCCGGGTCCTTCGTCGGACCCTCGACCCCGTGATTCCAGCTGTAGTTGGCGTTGTGGCCGTCCTGGTTGTTCTCGCCGTTGGCCTGATTGTGCTTGTCGTTGTAGGAGGCCCAGTCGTTCAGCGTGAAGCCGTCGTGCGAGGTGATCTTGTTGACGCTGGTCCACGGACGGCGACCACGATGGTCGAAGATGTCGGCCGAGCCGGCCAGACGCGCCGCCACCTCCGGCAGCATTCCGTCGTCGCCCTTCCAGTAGCGGCGGACTGCATCGCGGAACTTGTCGTTCAGCTCGACCCATCCGGGTGGAAACTGGCCCAGCTGGTAGCCGCCGGGACCGATGTCCCAGGGCTCCGCGATCAGCTTGACTTGGCTGAGCACCGGATCCTGTCGCACGGCGTCTAGGAAGCCGCTGCCTTGGTCGAAGCCGTGCGGTTCCCGCCCGAGGGTCGCGGCGAGGTCGAAACGGAAGCCGTCCACGTGCATCACCTCCACCCAATACCTCAGAGAATCGAGGACCATCTGAAGCACCCTGGGATGGCTCAGGTTGAGGGTGTTGCCACAGCCGGTGTCGTTGATGTGATAGCGGGGATTGTCCGGGAGCAGACGGTAGTACGCACCGTTGTCGATGCCGCGGAAGCTGAGGGTCGGACCCTGCTCGTTTCCCTCGGCCGTGTGGTTGTAGACGACGTCCAGCAGCACCTCGATGCCGGCATCGTGAAACCGCCGGACCATCGTCTTGAATTCGCGGGAATCGCCATTGCTCAGATAGGACGGCTCCGGGGCGAAGAAGCCTATGGTGTTGTAGCCCCAATAGTTCCGCAGGCCGTTCCCCACGAGATGCCGGTCGTCGACGAATGCGTGGACGGGCATGAGCTGTACCGCCGTCACGCCCAGGTCGACCAGGTAGTCGATCACCGGGTCGGTCGCGAAGCCGGTGAACGTTCCGCGCAACCGCTCCGGGATCATCGTGTGCAGCTGCGTGAAGCCGCGCACGTGGACCTCGTAGATCACGGTCTCGGACCAGGGGGTCCGGGGATGCCGGTCGTCGCCCCAACTGAAGGCGGGGTCGACCACGCGGCATTTCGGCATGCCCGACGCGCTGTCGCGACGATCGAGCGACAGGTCGCGGCGTTGGCTGCCGACATGGTAGCCGAAGTGCGCGTCGCTCCAGCGCACCGAGCCGTGCAGTTCGCGGGCATAGGGGTCGATCAGCAGCTTGCGCGGATTGAACCGCAGCCCTTCCGCGGGCCGATACGGCCCGTGGACGCGATAGCCGTAGAGCTGCCCCGGGCCGACTTCCGGCAGATAGCCGTGCCATACCTCGTCGGTATATTCGGGCAGCGCGATGCATTCGGTCTGCCGCCGGCCGCCGGGGTCGAACAGGCAGAGTTCGACCTTCGTCGCACGGCCGGAGAACAGGGCGAAATTAGTGCCGGCGCCGTCCCAGACGGCGCCGAGCTGGTTGGGAGATCCGGGTAGGATTCGACGGCGGTGGCGGGGCATATGGTCTCGTGCATGCGGCTGGAGGGAGCATTGGCCCGCCGCGGCATGCGGCAGCCTTCCCCTCCGGGAGACTAGTCGAGGACAGGTTATCCCGGCTGACGCTCAAGCCAGAGCGTGGCGAGTGGCGGGAGCGTCAGATTGAGCGAAAACGGCCGTCCATGAGCCGGTACGGACTCCGCCATCACGCCTTCG
>JGI25317J35169_1001501_pt1 | contig 12937 bp, 11 predicted proteins | sample AutmiccommunBRH5_FD_35169 | JGI IMG/M metagenome (IMG submission 35169) | reverse complement strand
AACACTATGGACGATGCCGGTGATGCTGCTTCCGATACCTGGATCACCACCAAGGTGAAATCCACCCTGCTGGCCGAAGACGCGACTCCCGGCATGGACATAGAAGTGGAAACCAAGGATGGCGTCGTCTCGCTGTCCGGGACCGTAGCTACCGAAGCCGAGAAAGAAGCTGCCGTGGCCAAGGCCAAGGGCATCAAAGGCGTTCGTGAAGTCTCTGCCGACGGCCTGAAAACCGCCGAGTAACAGAGTTCTCCTCGCCAGTCGCTGGCGGGGCGCAAATCAGAAAACCCCACTCTATAGTGGGGTTTTTTGTGTCCTAGTTTCCTCGCTCACTGGTGATCTGCCGGAGACGATTGCCTTCGAATCGCAGGAAATGGAGCATGCCGTTGTTCGGCCCGTAGACCCATTCCTCGACAGGCACCTCCTGTTGGTAGCCATGATCATCAACGATCTCCTTGTAACCTACCAAGGCGGCGCTGGATGGCTCGCCGCATTTGCTGCGAACCTCGGCCGTGGTGGCTTCCAGGCTCACCAGGCGGCTGTTGCAGCGATAGGTAGAAGAGGCCTGCGCTTGCAGGGTGACAAGCAACAGGCAAAGCAGAAGTGTGGCGGGAACGCGACGGTCCATCGGTATGGCTCCAGGGGATCAGTTAGCTCTGCGGGTTTCGATGCGAACCAGGCGGTTGCCTTCGAAGGTCAGGATGCTGAGCATGCCATTACGCGGACCGTAAACCCATTCCTCCAGCGCGAACTCCTGGCGGTCGTTACGGCTGAGCGTGTAGCCGACAAGATCGCGGTGCTGCGGCACGCCGCACTTGCTTTCCACTTCGAAGGCGCGGTCACCCGTGGTGACGAGCTGGCTCCCGCAACGCAGGGTATCGGCGTGAGCCCCGGAAAACGCGGCCAGCAGTACACAAGCAACAACGTATTTACGCGAGATCATCATTCACTCCCCAGGTGCATCGCCGTCGCGACCTTACCGTCGCTTCCCTGTTCGGTTGTGCCGGTGTCCAGCAGGTACACCCGCTCCGAGTCCAGGCCCACGTCTACCAGATAGCCCTTTATCGCGGCCGCACGTTCGCGGCTGAGGCGGCGCAGCAACGCTGCACTGTCCCTCCAGGAATCGAGCACGGCCTTGCGCATCTGTGCGGCGCGCTCTTCGTCGTCGAGTTCGCGCCACTCGGCTGGCGGCTGCTGCTTGAGGCGACTGCGGTAGATGCCTTCCAGCAACGCGGCCTCGTCTTCCGCTTCGACCTGGATCTGACTGGCGTCCGCGGGCACCTTGTCGCCACGACGCTGCAGGATTCGATACTGGGTTTCGCGGAACTCCTGCTGTAGGCGTTGCTCGGCCAGCAGCGCGCCATCGACGGCAGCGGCGCTCATGCCTTCCACCTCCAGGCGTAGAGCCGGACGTTGCTTCAGGGCCGAGGCCAGCGTGTCCAGACGTTTGCGCGCTTCGCTATCCAGCTCGCTGCTGGCCGGTTCGAAGCCGACATGGCTGAGGTCGGCGTCGCTTCCGCCGGCCAGTCCGGCTATGAACTTGAACGGCGCCTGGGCTGCGCGAACCACCAGATTGCGCAGCGTCTGCCAGACGATCGGCATGACGCTGAACTGCGGGTCGTTCAGGTTGCCCTGCACCGGCAATTCGATGGAGATGGTGCCCTTGCTGTCCTTGAGCAGGGCGACCGCCAGCCGAACAGGCAGATCCACGGCATCAGGACTGTCGACCTTCTCGCCAAGCTGCAGCTGCTCCAGAACGACCTTGTTTTCTGCGTTAAGACGACCCTGCTCAATCCGGTAATGCAGATCCAGATTGAGGCGGCCCTTGCGGATCCGGTAGCCGGCGAATTTGCCGGAGTAGGGCGTCAGCGTGGTCAACTCGACCTGGCGGAAGCTCGTGGCGATGTCGAGGCTCTGCAGTGGATCGAATGGCGTCAGGCTGCCCTTGATGCTGACCGGCGCATACTGATCCACCTTGCCGGCGACATTTACCGAGGCGGCTTTCTGCTCGCGGTTGTCCAGGGTGCCGATATCTCCGTTGAGCGACTGGATGGCGGTGACGAAGGGCGGTCGCAGGCTGAAGTCGGCAAAGTTCGCCGAGCCGTCGGCAATGGCAATGCCGCCGATACGGATAGCCAGCGGCTCGGAGGAGTCTTGTGCCTGTGCGTTGTCATCCCCAGCCTCACTGCGCTCGACCAGCAGGTCGTTGATGTTGGTGCTCAGGTCCGGGTTGATGATGAAGCGCGCATAAGGCTGGCTGAGGTCGACGCGCTCGATTGCCAGGCTGCTCGGGTGCTGGTAGTCGAGGCCGCTGAGTTGCAGGCGCTGCCATTTGACGAAATCGCGATTGTTGATCGTGTCCAGCGTATGCAGCTGAGTGGCGTCTACGCTGCCCCGAACGCTGAAGGCCAGCGGCTCGGTGGACTTCAGCTCGACCTCGAGTTCGCTGGCCAGCAGGCCGCTGCGCACTTCCAGATGGACCAGTGGGCTGAGATAGGCCTGAGCGATGCGCAGGTCGATATCTCGCGTCGTCACCGCCAGCTTGCCGCTCACGGGGCTCATCTGAAGTTGCCCGTTGGCCTGGATGGCGCCTTGCTTACCGACTCCGGTTTCCAGTTCGAGGGAGAAGGGGCTGGTGCCGAGGCTGTCGAACTCGCGGATGTTCAGATCTAGCGGGCCCAGCTCCAGCGCGACTTCATCGTCCGGGACGCGATCGACGAGATGGACCCGGTAGTCGCGCAACTGAGCGTCGCGTAACAACACCTGCCAGGGTGCGTTGGCTCCCTTTGCTGTGTCGTCCGTGGTCGGCGCGTCGGCATCTGTCTTGTCGCTGGTCGAGGCGAACAGTTTCTGCCAGTCGAGTTCTCCGTCCGCTTCCCGGGCCGCCCAGGTTTCCAGATTGCGGCTGCGCAGTTTGCCAATGCTGATCTGCTGCCTGGCCAGGTCCAGCGACGTTTCGCTCAGCTCGAGTCGCTCCATGCGGATCAGCTTGTGCCCATCGGGGCTGTCGAGGGCCAGTGGGCCGAGTGCGGCCTTGGCATTCTCCAGTCGCAGCGCGAGGTCATCGCTGAGGTCCAGGCGATAGTTCGTGCTGAACTCGAGACTGCCATCCTTGAGTGTCAGCGGCACGGCGTCGCGTACATAGGGCCACAGGTCCTTGAGCTGGAGATCGCTGATCTGCAACTGACCGCTGGATGTCAGTGGTTGCAGGCTGATATCGCCCTGCCAGTCGATGCGCCCACCGCTCGGCCTGCTGGCGGTTAGACGGGCATCGGCGCTGCCGTCGCTGCGGGTGGCGAGATTGTGCAGTTCGAAATCCAGTGAATCGTAGACCAGGGCAATGGGTTCGCTCGGACGCTGGTCCATGAAGGTTAGGCGGCCGCCTGCCAGTTGCAGACGATCCATGCGCAGCGGAAAGGTGTCAGCGTCCTCGCTGGCCGTCGGCTCTGATTCAGGCACCTCGAACAGCTGGCTGAGATTGAGCGTGCCATCTTCGGCGAAGCGCACCTCGACGTCCGGCTCGATCAGCTCGACATTGGCCAGGTGCAGCGTGCGTTGCCAGAGGCTGTCCCACTGTAGGTCGAGAAAGAGCCGCTCGAAGGCCAGCTGACGATCGTCCTGCTCGCCGATGCGCAGGCCGAACAGCGAGAGCTCGAGGCTGAAGGGGTTGAATTCGATACGTTGCAGGCTGGCCGGCACGGTTGCGTAGGCCGCAAGCTGCTGATTGGCGATGCGCTGGGCGATACCCGGCAGGATCAGAAAGCCAAGCAGGCTGTAGCTGATCAGCACGAGCGCCACCCCGGTGAACGCACGCTTCATTCCATTGGGCATGACCGGAAGTATTCCTGGCGGATGGTTGCCTTGGAGTATGGCACGCGTACGCGGTTCCCCGAATCGAGCGATACGGGCAATGCGCTCAAAGCCGCAGAATCAGGGTCTTCAGTGGGGGCAACCCATCGCGCGAGGGGAAGTCGGCAGCCGGTGCCAGCGCCTGCCATTCGCGTACCGGCCTGCCGGCCTTCTCGGCGCAGCGCAGCACTAGGGGCCGCCACTCATCCATCGATACCTTCGCCAGGTTGTTGCAGCAGATCAGCACCCCATCTTCAGCGGTTGCCAGCAACGCCGGTTTGAGCAGGCTCTGATAGTCGCGCAGCAGGTCCACCGTGCCGAAGGCGCTGCGTGCCCAGGCGGGCGGATCGAGCAGTACCAGATCGAACTGACGTTGTACCAGGCGCGGGTAGTCCGGCAAGGCTCGTCCGCGACGGGCGCTGACCGGCAGACCGGCCAGTTGGCGGATCGCCGGGAAGTAGTCGGAATGTACGAACTGCATTGGCGGCAGGGAAGGGTTCAGCTCGCCGTTTTCCCGGCCCACTGCCAGGTTGCGCTCGGCGAAATCGACATTCCAGACTTCCGCCGCTCCGCCTGCGGCGGCGCACAGGCCGACGCCGCAGGTGTAGGAAAACAGATTGAGCACCGACTTGCCGGCGCTGTGTTGCTTGACCCAGCCGCGGGCGTTGCGCAGGTCGAGGAACAGCAGTGGGTCCTGCCCGCTGTGGCGGCCTCGCACGCGATAGCGCAGGCCCCACTCATGGGCGACCTGATCTTCCAGCGCCACGTCCTCAGGTTGATGCGCCTGGTTGCTGCGGTCGATCCGTGAGTTGCTCTGCGAGCGATCGTTGTAGATGAGCTGGAGCGGTTGCCCGAGAAAGTCGGTGGCTTCGTCATGGATGCTCTGCAGCGCTTGCGCGTCGAGCGCTTGATGGAAGCTTTGCACCATCAGCTGCGGGCCGTAGCGATCGACCGTCAAGCCGGCCGCGCCTTCCTGGCTGCCATGGAACAGCCGGTAGCAATCGGTGCCTTGCTGCTGCAATTCGTCGAGCAGTGGGCGGCGGCTATCGAAGGCGGCGCGCAGCGCCTGGACGAGGGATGACATGCGCGGCGACTCGAATAGAAGGGCGCGCAGTCTATCAAGAATCGCTGCGCTGGTTGCCTGGCGCTAGCGTGGCGGCAGGCCCATGCGTCGACGCGCGCGGTGTACCGAGCCGCTGCGTACGGCCCAGCGCACTACCGGCGCGGTGCTGCGAACCCCGGCGCGGATCAGCTGGCGTCGGCTTTCGCTCAGTGTCAGGCCAAGCATTTCCTGAGCCCATTCGGGCAAGAGCTCGACACCAGCGTGCAGCATCAGCGTTCCGAAGGGCCTGAGCAGGGGGCTGGGCGCCGGGGCGGTACGCAGTATCTGCAGGATTTCCAGCGCACGCTCGTCGCTCCGGAGCTGGGGGCTGGTGCGCTCGAGATAAGCCTCGATCTGCGCGCGCGAACGCGGCACGTCACCGGCGCCGAGGCGCTCGGCGATCAGCGCCACTTCGGCGTAATAGCGATCCTGCTCGGCAGCGGGTAGATCCGGATTGAGGTAGCGCAAGTGGGACTTGAGAAAGCTGCTGACCTCGGCGACGTGCACCCAGGTCAGCAGGTCGGGATCCGACGCGGCGTAGGGACGACCATCCGGCGCCGTACCGGATACGCCTGCATGAATCCGCTTGACCCGCTCGATCAGTCGGTCGGCATCGGCGTGGCTACCGAAGGTAGTGGCAGAGATGAACTGCCCGGTGCGCCGCAGGCGGCCGAGCAGGTCCTCGCGAAAATTAGAGTGATCCCACACACCGGACAGCGCCAACGGGTGCAGCGCCTGCAATAGAAGTGCGGAGATTCCGCCAACCATCATCGAGGTGAAGTCGCCATGCACGCGCCAGCACACGGACTCAGGCCCGAACAGGCCGGGATCGCCCGGAGGATTTTCGTAATCGACACCGCCGATCGCCAGCCCGGTAAGGCTGAGCACGCGGGTTTCGATATGACGGCGAATGAATTCCATGGCGACAGCGCTGTTGGCTTGGCAAGCGGCGATGTTACCTGAACAGACGCAGAGGGCTCGCCAATTGGCGGTGGTAACGGGGGAAGGAGGAGAGACCGGACAGCAGCGCCGCACTGTTGTCCGGTCGAGGGGCGATATCAGCCGCGGTGGCGGCCGCGGAAGAAGTCGATCAGGCCCTGGGTGGAGGCATCCTCTGCGGGCGCAGCATCGAAGCGGGTCATCTGGTTGTAGACGGCCTTGCCCAGATCCTTGCCGAGCTCCACGCCCCACTGGTCGAAGGAGTTGATCCCCCAGATCACGCCCTGGACGAAGACCTTGTGCTCGTACAGCGCGATCAGTGCGCCGAGGCGGCCGGGGCTGATGGTTTCCATCACCACGGTGTTGCTCGGGCGGTTGCCGGGGATCACCTTGTGCGGGGCGAGACGCTGCACCTCGGCCTCGCTGAGGCCCTTGGCGCGCAGTTCGGCCTCGGCTTCTTCGCGCGTCTTGCCGCGCATCAAGGCCTGGCTCTGCGACAGGCAGTTGGCGTAGAGCCACTCGTGGTGATCGGCGACAGGGTTGTGGCTGACCACGGGCACGATGAAGTCGGCCGGGATCAGCGGTGTGCCCTGGTGCAGCAGCTGGTGGTAGGCGTGTTGGCCGTTACAGCCGACACCGCCCCAGATCACCGGGCCGGTGGTGCAGGACACCGGTGTGCCGTCCTGGCGCACGCTCTTGCCGTTGGACTCCATGTCCATCTGCTGCAGGTGTTTGACGAAGTTGCGCAGGTAGTGGTCGTAAGGCAGGAACGCGTAGCTCTGTGCACCCCAGAAGTTGTGGTACCAGACGCCTAGCATCGCCAGCAGCACCGGCATGTTGCTTTCGAACGGCTCGCTGAGGAAATGCTGGTCCATGCTGTAGGCGCCGGACAGCAGATCCTTGAAGTTGGACATGCCGATCGCCAGGGCGATGGGCAAGCCGATCGCCGACCACAGCGAATAGCGACCGCCGACCCAGTCCCACATCGGAAAGATGTTCTTTTCGCGGATACCGAATTCGACCGCCGCCTGCTTGTTGCTGGTGACGGCGATGAAGTGGCGGTAGAGCTTCTCTTCGGTGCCGCCCTTGCCCAGATACCAGGTGCGTGCGGCCTGGGCGTTCTTCAGCGTCTCGAGGGTGCCGAACGTCTTGCTGGAGATGATGAACAGCGTGGTTTCGACATTCAGCTTGGCGGTCACTTCGCGGAATTCGCTGCCGTCGATGTTCGCCAGGTAGTGCGTGCGTACGCCGTGCTGGGTGAACGGCAACAGCGCCTCGGATACCAGCTGCGGGCCGAGGAACGAGCCGCCGATGCCGATGTTCACCACGTCGGTGATGGTCTTGTCGCTGAAGCCGCGCCACAGGTTGTTGTGGATGCGGGTGACGATGTCGGTCATCTGCGCCAGCGCGGTGTGCACGTCACGCATGATGTTCTTGCCGTCGACCATCACCGATTCGCCCATCGGGCGGCGCAGGGCGGTGTGCAGCACGGGACGGTTTTCCGAGGCGTTGATGCGCTCGCCGTCGAACATGGCGCGAGCCGCCTGCTCGACGCCGGCCTCGCGGGCCAGGTTCACCAGCAGGGTGCGAGTCTCGGGCGTGATGAGGTTCTTCGAGTAGTCGAGAAACAGGCCGCTGCAGGAAACCGACAGATCATCGAAGCGCGTCGGGTCGGCCTTGAATGCTTCGCGCATGCTGAAGTTCTGCATGGCCAGGCGATGTTCTTCCAGGGCCTTCCAGGACGGCAGGCCGGTGACATCGAGCGGATGCTGGTAGTAGCTCATGGTGATGCGGCTTCCTTTGCTTTGACAGGCCGCTGAACCCCTGCAGTTGCACGCGCAGGCGCGCGTTGGTCGCGACGGGATTCAGTAATGTGTATGACCGTGCGGGCGCGCCGGCACTCCTCCTGAATGCTGCGGATGCTGGCCGAACCCGGCTTTCACCGAGCCGGTGAAGGCACATCCTATGCCATCAGAGTCAGCTCAGACAGGGGAAACCCCCACTCCGTTCCGGGCCATTGCCTTCTATTCTGCTCGAGCCCGTGCTTTCACTCTCGCACCTATCGACCATTCAGCCATGTTCAAACGAAGAAGCCCGAAGTGCAGAACACTTCGGGCTTCTATTCGACGACACCTGAACGGTGGCTCAGGCGACCTGTACCGGGATTGCGTTGCTGGTATGGCTCAGCTCGCCGTCGGCACCCATGTACAAGCACATGCGGTTTGAAATTGGCCAGCTCGGCCTCGCTGTAGTGGGCGTAGGCGCAGATGATCAGGCGATGACCGACACCGGCCTTGTGAGCAGCGGCACCGTTGACCGAGATGATCTTCGAACCTTCCTCGCCGCGGATGGCGTAGGTGGTGAAGCGCTCGCCATTGTCGACGTTGTAGATCTGGATCTGTTCATATTCACGGATGCCGGCCAGGTCCAGCCACTCGCCGTCGATGGCGCAGGAACCTTCATAATCGAGCACCGAGTGAGTTACCTGGGCGCGGTGCAGTTTGGCCTTGAGCATGATGGCGTGCATGGCGGGGTCCTCCGGGTGCGCAAGCGGCGCAGAGTGTGCCTTAAGCCTCGAACGTGATCAAGGCTGCGGGCAAATGGCTGGGATCAGGCCGATGTGTGGNTGTCCACCAGCAGGTTGTCGATCAGCCGCGTCTTGCCCAGGTAGGCGGCGGCGAGGATGACCAGCTCGGTGGAGCGCTCGCTGACTGGNTGCAGGTCGATTGCGTTGCGAATCTCCAGATAGTCCGGACGCAGGCCNGCAGCCTGCAAAGCGCTCAGGCCTTCGGCGATCAGCGCCGGGTAGTCGCGNCGACCGCCCCGGATCGCTACGTCCAGCTGGCTCAGGGTNCGGTACAGCGACGGAGCCGTGGCGCGNTCGTCTNNACTCAGATAGCCGTTGCGTGAAGACAGCGCCAGGCCGTCGGCGGCGCGAACGANCGGCTCCGAGAGGATCTGCACCGGCATGTTCAGATCGCGGACCATGGTGCGGATCACCGCCAGCTGCTGGAAGTCTTTCTGACCGAANACGGCGAGGTCCGGCAGCACCATGTTGAACAGCTTGCTGACCACGGTGGAGACACCGTCGAAATGCCCGGGGCGGCTGCCACCGCAGAGACCTTCGGAAACGCCGGGCACGCGAACGATGGTCTGCTGGGCCTGGCCGTGCGGATACATCTCTTCGACGCTCGGCGCAAAGAGCAGGTGGCAGCCGGCTTCGAACAGCTTGTCCTGATCCGCAGCGAGGGTGCGCGGGTAGTTGTCCAGGTCTTCGTTGGGGCCGAACTGCAGTGGATTGACGAAGATGCTGGCGACCACGAAGTCGGCGCGCTGCCCGGCCTTCTTCACCAGCGCTATGTGACCGGCGTGCAGGTTGCCCATGGTCGGTACGAAGCCGATGCGCTTGCCTTCCCCACGGGCGCGGGACACTGCGGCACGCAGGTCGGCGATGGTCTTGACGATGTTCATGCGGAGAAACCGTGTTCGACTGCGGGGAATTCGGTGGCCTTGACGGCCTTCACGTAGCCGGCGATGGCGGATGGGATGTCACCGTGCTCGCGCATGAAGTTCTTGACGAACTTCGGTACGCGGCCACCGAGCGAGAGCCCGAGCATATCGTGCAACACCAGCACCTGGCCGTCGGTGTCGCTGCCGGCGCCGATGCCGATCACCGGAATCTGCACCGCCCGGGTGATGCGCGCAGCCAGTTCGCTGGGTACGCATTCGAGCAGCAGCATGGCTGCACCGGCGGCTTCCAGCGCCTTGGCGTCCTCCAGCATCTGAAGTGCCTGGGCTTCCTCGCGGCCTTGTACCTTGTAACCGCCGAAGATGTTGACCGCCTGTGGCGTCAGGCCCATGTGTGCGCAGACTGGAATGCCACGCTCGGCCAGCAGGCGGATCGACTCGGCCAGCCAGGCGGTGCCCTCCAGCTTGATCATGTGTGCGCCAGCCTGCATCAGCACGGCCGAATTGTTCAGGGTCTGCTCGGTGGTGGCGTTGGCCATGAACGGCAGGTCGGCGACGATCATCGCGCCACGATTACCGCGTTTNACGCTGGCGGTGTGATAGGCCATGTCGGCAACGGTGACCGGCAGGGTGCTGTCGTGACCTTGCAGGACCATGCCGAGTGAATCGCCGATCAGAAGCATCTCGACGCCNGCATCGCAGGCGGTCTTGGCGAAGGTGGCGTCATAGCAGGTGAGCATGACGATCTTTTCGCCCTTCTGCTTGAGCCCTTGCAGCGTGGTCAGGGTTACGTCTGGCATGAATGCCGTCCTCTTCGAGCCTCGGAGGTCAGGGTTGCCGCGCGGCGCACCGGTTGGGTGCATGGGGCCGCGGATGGCAGAGGGCGCTTATAGTCCCGGCGNCGACAGAGTAAGTCAATCGCGAGTGTTACCCGCGCGTTACGTTCGTTACCGCGGCGGTGACACCGTCATCGCCAAGCCGCTCGAGACCGCTGAAGGGGCAGGCGGCGAGCAGGTCGACGAGTCGGCGACCATCGGCCAGCAGCAACTCCGCCGGAGCGACTTCAGCGAGCGGGTAGAGCACGAACGCGCGGGCTTGCAGGTGATAATGCGGAACCTGCAGACGGGGTTCGGCGATCAGGCGATCGCCGAACAGCAGGATGTCCAGATCCAGCGTACGCGGGCCCCAGCGCTCCGCCTTGCGCTCGCGGCCCTGGGCCTGCTCGATGCGTTGCAGGGCGTCGAGCAGATCGAGCGGCGCGAGACTGGTGTCCAGTGCGGCTACGGCGTTGACGTAACGTGGTTGGTCGGCTGGTCCGAGTGGGTCGCTGGCATAGAGTGACGATACCGCTGCGAGACTGCTCTGTGGCAAGTCAGCCAGCGCTTGCAGGGCGCCGCGCAGTTGCTGTTGCGGATCGGCCAGGTTGCTGCCCAGGCCGATGTAGACGCGTTCCATTTTACTCGGCCGGGTTGGCGGCGTTGTCGCCCGGACCACGGCGGCGGCGCCCCCCGCGACGACGCTTCTTCGCTCCGCCGGCTTCTTCCTTGTTGCTGAGGCCGCGAATCATGTTGCGACGTTCGCTGTCGCTGGCTTCCTGATATTCGGTCCACCAGTCGCCGAGGCCGTTGGTTTTCTCTCCGGCGCTTTCGCGTAGCAGAAGGAAATCGTAGCCGGCGCGGAAGCGCGGATTTTCCAGCAACTGATCGGCGCGGCGCCCCTGGCGGCGCGGCAGGCGCTCCTGCATGTCCCAGATCTCGCGCATGGGGATGGTGAAGCGCTTGGAATCGCGGTGCGCTGGCACTGCTCCCAGATGATGTCGTGCGCCGCTTCCTGCATCGCCGGGATCGGCGGCATGCCACGGTCCTGCAGTTCCAGTACGCGGGCGGGCAGGGCGGGCCAGAGCAGTGCGGCAAAGAGGAATGCCGGCGTCACCGGTTTGCCCTGCTGAATGCGCAGGTCGGTGTTGGCCAGGGCGTTGCGGATCAGCGTGCCGGCGTATTCCGGGTTGCGCTCGAGTGCTGCGGCGCTCGCCGGGAACAGCGGGGCGAAGAGATCGTATTCGAGCAGCAGCTCGAAGGTGCGCTCGGCCTTGCCGCCGAGGAATAGCTTGAGCACTTCGTCGAACAGGCGTGCCGAGGGAATGCCGTCGAGCAGGTCGGCGAGGTCGACGATGGGTTCGGCGCTGTGACGTTCGATCTCGAAGTCGAGCTTTGCGGCGAAACGCACGGCACGCAGCATGCGCACCGGGTCTTCCTGGTAGCGCTGCTCGGGGTCGCCGATCAGACGGATCAGGCGATTGCGGATGTCGTGTACGCCACGGGTGTGGTCGAGGATGCGCTCGGTAGTCGGATCGTAATACAGCGCATTGATGGTGAAGTCGCGGCGCTGGGCGTCGTCTTCGAGGGTGCCATAGATGTTGTCACGCAGGATGCGGCCGCTCTCGTTGCGCGAAGCGAGATGGCTGGCATCGTCGTCATCCTCTTCCGGATGGTTGGCGCGGAAGGTGGCGACCTCGATGATCTCGCGACCGAAATGAACATGCACCAGCTTGAAACGGCGTCCGATCACGCGGGCGTTGCGGAATTCGGCGCGGACCTGTTCGGGGGTCGCGCTGGTCGCGACGTCGTAATCCTTGGGATTCAGCTGCAGCAGCAGGTCGCGCACGCAGCCGCCGACCACATATGCCTCGTAACCCGCCTGCTGCAGTCGTTCGACCACGCTCACCGCGTAACGACTGATCTCGTTGCGATGCAGGGAATGCTGCCGGCTGGACAGAATTTCAGGTGTGCGGCGGGGATGCGGGATGCGGCGCAGAGGAAGACGAAAAGACTGGAACAGCTTTTTCAGCATGGGGGGCAACTGTGTGGCGGAAGACGGGCCGGTGTCGCGAATGGCCGCGAAACCTGCGCGGATTCTAGCACCGAGAGTGCTGGATGTTGAACGATGCGCAGGGAGGTGTCAAAAAGCATCGTGCGCCGCGTCACGCAGGCAGTGCTTGGCGCAGGGCGGAGGCCACGCGATTGTCGAGCAGTAAGACTGCTGTGAAGGAAAATGGGTAAGCCCCGGATAGCACAAAGGGGAGCCGAAGCTCCCCTTTGAATACTGTTGCGTGCTTTATTGTTATTAGTCGCTCAGGCGTTGCTGTTTTTGTTGTTCGCCTGTTCCATCGGGCCGTAGCCGTCAGGAGCACTCCACACTGGGAGCTAATAGCAAACGGATTTCTTTGGTCGCTGACTTTGCCTTGATCTTCGATCCAACCAGTGCGGGCCCTGCTGATGCAGTTTTTTGTTGTTCTCGGCCTGGTCGTGGGGCGAACCCCGTGGCAAGTCCTCTCCAAAAGAATCAGTTAGCTGCGCCTCCGCCTTCTTGTCGTTATTTTGCTGGAGCCGTTACGTCTTGTTCTTATTGTGGGATCTGCTTGTTATTGTTGTTGTGCCTGTAAGTAAGCAGTTGTCGTGCCACTTTTTGAAAGTCCTTATTTATCAATGGCTTGGTAATTATCTAGACTGAGGCGGGCAATAAAAAACCGGGGCAGCGTTACCGTTGCTCCCGGTTTTTGTTACGAGTCATGGCGGGCGG
>JGI25317J35169_1001500_pt1 | contig 12950 bp, 7 predicted proteins | sample AutmiccommunBRH5_FD_35169 | JGI IMG/M metagenome (IMG submission 35169) | reverse complement strand
TCGATGGCGAGTTTCGCCTGAGTGGTCTCGATCTGTCGGTGGCGCGCCCATTCGTGCCGATGGTCGAGCGTTTGCGCGGCGAACTGAACGGCAGTGGCCAGNTGGCCGGCACCCTGCAGCAGCCGTCACTCAACGGCCANCTGCTGTTGAGTGANGGTGAAATCGCCGGCAGCGAGTTGCCGACGACGTTCGAAGACCTGCGGGTGCGCATGCTGATCGAGGGTGAGCGGCTGGACATCGACGGCAACTGGCGTGCCGGCNAGCAGGGACGCGGCAGTCTGGCCGGCTCGCTGGACTGGCGGAACGAACTGGATCTGGATCTGGCGATCAAGGGCAGTCGCCTGCCGGTGGTGGTCGAGCCTTACGCCGACCTNGAAGTCGAGCCCGACCTGCGCATCGTGCTCAGCGGGCAAGACCTGGCGGTCAGCGGTCGGGTCGAAGTGCCGCGAGGAGCGATCACGGTTCGCGAGCTACCGCCGGCGACGGTCAAGGTCTCCGAGGACACGGTGATCATCGGTCGCGAAGCCGAGGAGCCGGCGACCCCGCTGGCAGTGAAGATGGACATTGATGTCGAGGTGGGCCAGGACCGCCTGCGCTTCTCCGGCTTCGGCCTGACCGCCGATCTCGCCGGCTATCTGCACATTGGCGACAACCTGGATGCACGTGGCGAGCTGCAGCTGAAGAACGGCCGATACCGAGCCTACGGACAGCGACTGACCATCCGCCGCGCCGAGTTGCTGTTCACTGGCGTGATCAGCCAGCCGTTCCTCAACATCGAGGCGATTCGCCGTATCGATGCGGAGAATGTGATCGCCGGCCTGCGCATCACCGGCAGCGCCGAGCAGCCACGCATCGACGTGTTTTCCGAGCCTGCCATGAGTCAGGAGCAGGCACTGGCGTATCTGGTACTGGGGCGACCGCTGGGTGCCGATACCGGGGACAGCAACCTGCTGGCACAGGCGGCGCTGGGCCTTGGCCTGGCGGGTAGCTCGTCCATCACCGGTGGTCTGGCGCAGCGCCTGGGCATACAGGACTTCCAGCTGGACACCGAAGGCACCGGCGTTGGCACCAGCGTGGTCGCTACCGGGCGGCTGACGGAACGGCTGGCATTGCGATATGGCGTCGGCGTGTTCGAGCCGTCGAATACCATTGCGCTGCGCTATCAGCTGACGCGGCGAATCTTCCTCGAAGCCGCCAGCGGATTGGCCAGCTCGTTGGACCTGTTCTATCGCCGCGACTTCTGATCGATTGCGCGGCGCCGGAACACCGCTGGTGCGCCATGATCGAGGAGGCGCAGAGGCATGATGAAGCATTCGCGCTCTCATCGGTCGGGCGCACCAAACTGCATCAATCCACACTGGCGGGCGCACCAGACTGGGCTACGCTGATTTCGCTTTCCATGCCATTCCTGGCTCGACTGAGTCGAGCTGTCGGGGTCTGACCGTTCGGTCTGGTTTTCGCGTCGATTCGATCATCGAATCTGGCGCGATTGCCCCGAGCCCAATGGGCGAATGCAGTGGTAGCATCCACGCTTCCGAACGTCGCGGTCATAACCGCGCAACGCTCTAGCACGAGTCTTGCAAAGCGCTCGCGGACCTCAGCGCAGCGCAAGCTCCAGAGGCGTATCGGAATCGCCGTTACCTGGTCGCTGAAAAACCACCGCCACAAGCGTCATGTTTTTCAACGGCTCCACGGTAGCGCGACCCTAACGCGAGGGAACTCGCCTATAAGAAATAAGGTGCTCGAATGGAATTTCTGAATAACCTCGTCAATAGCGTCAACGGCCTCGTCTGGGGCCCACCCATGCTGGTGCTGATCCTTGGTACCGGTCTGTTCCTGATGATCTTCCTCAAGTTCATGCCGCTGACCCGCATCCCGACCGGCTTTGCGCTGATGTGGCGCGGACGCACCAAGGGTGACGAAGCCACTGGCGAAATCAGCCCTTTCCAGGCGCTGATGACCTCGCTGGCGGCGACCGTGGGTACCGGCAACATCGCAGGCGTGGCCACGGCCATCTTCCTCGGCGGGCCGGGTGCGCTGTTCTGGATGTGGTGCACCGCGCTGGTGGGTATGGCCACCAAGTACTGCGAAGTCGTACTGGCGGTCCACTACCGTGAGAAAGACGACCGCGGCGAGCACGTTGGCGGCCCGATGTACGCGATCAAGAACGGCCTGGGCAAGAAGTGGATCTGGCTGGGTACCGCCTTCGCCATTTTCGGTGGCCTGGCCGGCTTCGGCATCGGCAACATGGTGCAGGTCAACAGCATGGCCCACGCGCTGGAAACCACCTTCTCGGTACCGCTGTGGGCGACCGGCCTGATCACAATGGTGATCGTCGGCCTGGTGATTCTCGGCGGTATTCGCCGCATCGGTGTGGTCGCCGCGTCGCTCGTACCGTTCATGTGCCTGGCGTACCTGATCGCCGCTGCCGTGGTGCTGGTAGTCAATGCCTCGGCCATTCCGGCGGCATTCGACCTGATCTTCACCCACGCCTTCACGCCNATCGCCGCNACNGGNGGCTTCGCCGGCGCNGCGGTCATGGCGGCGATTCGCTTCGGTGTTGCCCGCGGCATCTTCTCCAACGAGGCGGGCCTTGGTACCGCTGGTATCGCTCAGGCGGCCGGAACCACCACCAGCTCGGTGCGCTCGGGCATGATCGGCATGCTGGGTACATTCATCGACACCATCATCGTCTGCTCGATGACCGGCCTGGCGATCATCTGCACCGGGGTCTGGACCAGCGGCGAAAGCGGTGCGGCGCTGTCCGCGGCAGCCTTCGAGTCGGCCATGCCGGGTATCGGTGGCATCATCCTGACTATCGCGCTGGTGGTCTTCGCCTTTACCACAATCCTTGGCTGGAGCTATTTCGGCGAGAAGTGCTGGGAGTTCCTGGTCGGCACGCGAGCCATCTGGCCGTTCCGCGTGATCTGGGTTCTGGCAGTGCCGTTCGGCGCCATCGCCCAGCTCGACTTCGCCTGGTTGTTGGCCGATACCCTCAACGGCCTGATGGCGATCCCCAACCTGGTTTCGCTGTTGCTGCTGAGTCCGGTAGTGGTCAAGCTGACCAAGGAATATTTCGCACGTAGCTGATGTCCGATAGCGACCGGTGCAGGCCAGCCAGCGCTGCATCGGTCGTGCAACAGGAACAAGCCCGTGTCGACCACCCAGGTCGTGGAGCTGCGCGTTCCACGACCTTTTTTATTGCCTGTTCATATCGAGGAGCGAAGCAAATGACTGAAATCACCCTGAAAGGCACACCGATCCAAGTGGCCGGTGACTTCCCCCAGGCCGGCCAGCAGGCCAAGGCGTTCCGCCTGGTGGGCGCTGACCTTTCCGATGTCGAGCTGTCGAGCCTTGCCGGCAAGCGCAAGATTCTCAACATCTTCCCGAGCATCGATACACCGACCTGCGCCACCTCGGTGCGCAAGTTCAATGCTCAGGCCAATGCCCTGGAAAACACCGTGGTGCTGTGCATCTCCGCCGACCTGCCGTTCGCGCAGAAGCGCTTCTGCGGCGCCGAGGGGCTGGAGAATGTCATCAACCTGTCCACCATGCGCGGTGCCGAGTTCCTCAAGGATTACGGCGTAGCGATTGCCAGCGGCCCGCTGGCCGGGGTCGCAGCTCGCGCGGTAGTCGTGCTCGACGAACAGAATCGCGTCCTGCACAGCGAGCTGGTCAACGAGATCGGCAGTGAACCGAACTACGAGGCAGCCATCGCCTCGCTTGGCTGATCTGCCTTGCTAGGACGAAACGGCGAGTGGCTTTCAATAGCACTCGCCGTTTCGTTTTCTGGCGACAGAAATCCATCGGTTGGTGCGAAACCGCCCGTCGTCGTCAATTAGCGTGAACCCTCCGAGACAACTACTTTCAGGCATGCCGCCCGGCTTCAGCGTCCCGGGTGTGGAGAAGTCTGCAAAAGTGGCAAATAGGCAGCTTTTCAAAAATCTTTTCGCTCAGCTGCTGTCATAGCGCTGATGCCCATTGAATGGATTCAGTTTATGCCTACCTCAGAGATCAAGAAAATCGGTGTTTCCGGAACCGGAATGATCGCCCGCGGCTTTGTGCGGTTAATCAAGAAACACTATCCGGACATGGAAATCTCGCGCGTCCTGACACGCCGACCGCTCTCAACGATGGCTGACTTCCCGTTGGCAGACGTCCTCACCAACTCGCTGGATGAGCTGATCGATCATTCCGATCTGATTGTCGAGTGCAGCGGTGACGTGTTCCATGGGACTTCAGTCATCGAACGGGCTTTCGAAGCGGGCTTGCAGGTGGTGACGGTCAACGCCGAACTGCAGGTGACCACGGGCTCCTTCCTGGCTGGCAGGGGTTTCCTCACCGAAGCCGAGGGCGACCAGCCAGGTTCGCTTGCGGCCCTGCATGAAGACGCGCTGCAGATGGGCTTTCAGCCGCTGGTGTACGGCAACATGAAGGGCTATCTGAACCATGATCCGTCGCCGGAAGACATGGCCTACTGGGCCAATCGACAGGGGATCAGCGTCGATCAGACCACGTCCTTCACCGACGGCACCAAGGTGCAGATCGAGCAGGTGATCATCGGTAACGGCCTGGGCGCCACCATTACCCGTCAGGGCATGGAGGGGCTGGCCTCGACCAACCTGGACGACAGCGCCAGCCTGCTCGGCATGATGGCCGAGCGAGCAGGGCAGCCAATCGTCGACTACGTCATTCCTTCCGGCTACCCGGCCGGCGGCGTGTTCCTGGTGGGCAGGCACGACGAGGATCAGGCGCAGGCAATCGAGTACTTCAAGCTGGGCCGCGGGCCGTTCTACACGCTGGTGCGTCCGTTCCACCTCTGCTCGCTGGAAGTGGGCAAGACCGTGCGCCGCGTGCTGAATGGCGGTGGTGTGCTGCTCAACAACTCGACCGAACCGACCCTCGGCGTTGCGGCCATCGCCAAGCGCGCCATGAAGCCGGGTGAGCTGATCGAGCGCGGCATCGGCGGTTTCCAGTTCCGTGGCGAGGCGATCAAGCTGGCCGAGCACCCGGATCACGTGCCGATCGGTCTGCTGCGCAAGACTGCGCTCAAACGCGCCGTCGAGCCTGGCCAGATCATCACCTTCGACGACATCGACATTTTGCCGAGTCGCGCGCTGGATATCGTGCTGGAGCAGCGCAAGCCGCGCATGACCCAGGTCGAGAGCAAAGGGTCAGACTGGACCGCACCTGGCATCAGCACCATGGGAATGCTCGCCTTCGGTGGTTGAACGACGCTCAAACAAAGAGGCCGCTGTCTGACGTCAGCGGCCTTTTTGTTTCTGTTGTCGGTGATGATCGAAAGAGCGGCGATGCAGGACCGCCGCGTTGCCGTCAGGCCTTGCGCATGGACCAGTAGCGTGGCTTGAACAGGTCGCGCTCGCCGAGCAAGGTCACGCCGGCGGCGAAACCGATCAGCACCAGGCCGATATAGACGCAGAGTTCGATAAAGCCTTGTGGCTGGGGTACGAAGTGCAGTGCGGCGCCCAACACCGTTGCGGTCGCGGCCCAGCGCGCGAGCACGGCCACACCGGCGCCCTTGGGCGAGGCGCGATAGACGAACAGCCCCATGAACAGCGCCTGCAGCGTGACGCCGCTGGAGAAGGCCAGCGCCAGGCCGGCGGCGCCATAGTGCTTGTAAAGCGCGGCATCCAGGCCGATGGTCATGGCCGAGCTGATCAGCGTGATCACCAGAAACAGGCGAACCTGGTGCTGGGCGAGCAGGGCGCGGCCCCAGAGCAGGGCGAGCCCCATCGACGGCAGACCAAGCGCGTAGATGACCATCAGCGAGGCGGTTGCCTGGGTTTGCGTGGCGCCGAACTCGCCGCGCTCGAGCAATACCGCGACCACAGCTTCCGGGAAGGAGCAAAGCACGACGGTGGCCGGCACCAGGAACAGCAACGTCGCCAGCAGCCCCTTGCGAATCACCGCGGCATGAGCGCTGTGATCCTGCTCGTTCCAGCTGGAGGAGAACTGCGGAAAGAGCACGGAAAGCACCGACATCGCGTACAGCGTCAGCGGGATGGTGACGATGCGGAAGGCGAACGACAGCATGGTGATGCTGCCTTCCTCAAGGAATGAGGCGAACATCCGCTCGGCCAAAATGCACGCCTGCTGAGCGCCAGCGGCCATCAGTACCGGGGCGAATGCCAGGCCGAACTGACTGCCGTGACCTTTTTCCAGCGGTTGCGCCTCTCCCCGCAGTAATGAATACGGCGGTGCTGCACGACGATCAGGGCCAACTGCGGCAAAAGCATGCCGAGAAAGATCACCATGCCGCTGGGTTCGAACAGCAGAATCCCGATGATGGCCCCGGCATTGAGCAGCAGGGTTCGTGTCATCGGCATGACGAACACGTTGTCCATGTTGAGCAACGCGCCCTGGCAGTACAGCGCGGCCTGTACGCCGATCAGCAGCGCGCCGACGCAGAAGACCAGTTGTCCGTTGGCGACCTGTTCCGGTGTCCAGCCCGGTGCCAGGGCGTTCAGCACCCAGTAGCTGGTCAGCAGTATCAGCAGGCAGGCCGCGCCACCGAGCAGCATGATGCGCCAGTAAAGCCAGCGCGCGACCGCCTCGAACAGCGATTGCGACTGGCTGCGCAGCTTCTGCAGGTAAGGGATCATGGCGTCGCGCAAGGCGAGGCCGAGGAAGTTCTCGAAGAACAGCGGCAGGATCAGGGCGACGAAGATGAGGTCCGCTTCCCAGCTGAGACCGAAGGAGCGGGCGATGAACAGATCGCGAAGAAACCCGAGAAGAAAACTGGCGACGGTCAACGCCAGAATGACCAGCGATACATTCATTCCTTGATCCTTGCTGGCCATCGATGATGGCCCGTTAGCGACACGACAATGTCCGATTCGACGTGCTGGCAGACCATACGGCCTGCTTACAGCTCTTCCCCTCGCAGCTCGGTGCCCGAGAAGAACGCTAAATAGACTTAAGACCCGGCACATGGTTCCGACGCGCACCGGCCTGTCTGGGGCTCTTCATACATGCCGATACGTAAAAATGCCGTAAAGGCACTTTGCGAGCGGTTCGCGACTGCTTATGGTTCACGCTCCTTTTCAAGCGAACCCCGTTCATGACCGTGGCTCATCCTTCTTCCGCGCGTTCCAGCCTTCGTTGGCTGCTCATCATCCTCGCCGTAGCTGCCATCGGGCTGCTGGTCTGGTGGCTGTGGCCTGCACCTCAGGAAACCCCTCAGCGGCCGGGCGGGCGGCCGGGCTTCGGCGCGTTTGGCGGGCCAGTGCCCGTGCGCGTGGCCAAGGTGGAGCAGGGTGAATTCGAGGTCTTCAACAAGGCGCTCGGCAGCGTGACGCCGTTGAATACCGTCAATCTGCGCAGCCGGGTCGGTGGCGAGCTGGTCGAGCTGCGTTTCGAAGAGGGGCAGCGTGTCAAGAAGGGCGATCTGCTGGCGGTGATCGACCCTCGCCCATACAAGGTCGCGCTGCAGCAGGCGGAGGGCACCTTGCAGCAGAACCGCGCGCAGCTGAAGAACGCGCAGGTGGATTTCGAGCGTTATCGCGGTCTCTACGCCGATGACAGCATCGCCAAGCAGACCCTGGATACCCAGGAAGCGCTGGTCAGCCAGTACCAGGGCACGCTGGCCGCCAATCAGGCGTCGGTCAACGAGGCGCGCCTGAATCTCGAGTTCACCCAGATTCGCTCGCCCATCGATGGTCGGGTCGGCCTGCGCCAGCTCGATGTGGGCAATCTGGTAGCTGCCAACGACACCACGCCGCTGGTGGTGATCACCCAGACCCAGCCGATGTCCATCAGCTTCACCCTGCCCGAAGGCGAGTTGCTGCCGGTGCTGACGCGCTATCGCCAGGGCGATGAGCTTGCAGTGCAGATCTGGGATCGCGGTGAAAAGATCCAGTTTGGCGAGGGCGTGCTGGAGAGCATCGATAACCAGATTGATGCGACTACCGGCACGCTGCGCCTGAAGGCGCGTTTCGACAATGAAGCNGAGCTGCTGATCCCCAACCAGTTCGTCAACGTGCGCCTGCGGGTGGAGACCCTGCGNGACGCCGTGTTGATTCCGTCTGCGGCGCTGCAGTTCGGNTCNCGCGGCACCTTCGCCTATGTCGTCGGCGACGACAACAAGGTTGAGCTNCGGACGCTGCAGGCCGGGCCTACCAACGGCGCGACCACGGTGGTGCTCGAGGGCTTGAAGGTGGGCGAGCGGGTGGTGATGGAAGGCACCGACCGACTGCGCGATGGCGCTGAAGTGGAGGTCGTCGGCAGCCAGCGCATGGCCGAGCAGGCTGCGGAAAATCCGGTGCTCGGGGGCGGTGAGGCTGCGGAGCGCGAAGAGCGATGAACATCTCGCGGTTGTTCATCCTGCGACCGGTTGCGACCACGCTGAGCATGATCGCAATCCTGCTGGCAGGACTGATCGCCTACAAGCTGTTGCCAGTGGCGGCATTGCCACAGGTGGACTACCCGACGATCCGTGTGATGACGCTGTATCCCGGGGCCAGCCCCGAAGTCATGACCAGCGCCGTTACCGCACCGCTGGAGCGCCAGTTCGGGCAGATGCCGGGGCTCGAGCAGCTGTCATCCACCAGCTCCGGCGGCGCTTCGGTGATTACCCTGCGTTTCTCGCTGGACGTGGCGCTGGATGTGGCCGAGCAGGAAGTGCAGGCCGCGATCAACGCGGCGAACAACCTGCTGCCCAACGATCTGCCGGCGCCGCCGGTGTACAACAAGGTCAACCCGGCCGACACGCCGGTGCTGACCCTGGCCGTGACGTCCGAATCGCTGCCGCTGCCCAAACTGCATGATCTGGTCGACACGCGCATGGCGCAGAAACTGGCGCAGATCAACGGCGTCGGCATGGTCAGTATCGCCGGTGGCCAGCGGCCGGCGGTGCGTATCCGCACCAACCCGGAAGCACTTGCCGCGTACGGCCTTTCGCTGGCCGACGTGCGCTCGCTGATCACCAGCTCCAACGTCAACCAGCCCAAAGGCAACTTCGACGGCCCGACCCGGGTGTCGATGCTCGACGCCAACGACCAGCTGAAGACGCCTGAGGAATATGCCGAGCTGATCCTCACCTATGAGGATGGCGCCGCGCTGCGGCTTAAGGATGTCGCCGACATCATCGACGGCGCCGAGAACGAGCGCCTCGCGGCCTGGGCCAACGACAGCCAGGCGGTGCTGCTCAACGTCCAGCGCCAGCCCGGTGCCAATGTCATCGACGTGGTCGAACGCATCCAGGCGCTGCTGCCGGAAGTGACGGCCAGCATGCCGGCCGGCCTGGATGTGGTGGTGCTCACCGACCGTACCCAGACCATCCGCGCCGCCGTAACCGATGTGCAGCATGAGCTGATGCTCGCCACCTTCCTGGTGGTGATGGTCACCTTCGTCTTTCTCAAGAAGCTCTCGGCCACGGTGATCCCGTCAATTGCCGTGCCGCTGTCACTGGTCGGCACCTTCGCGGTGATGTACGTCTGCGGTTTCTCCCTGAACAACCTGACCTTGATGGCGCTGACGATAGCCACCGGCTTCGTGGTGGACGATGCAATCGTCATGCTGGAGAACATCGCGCGGCATCTGGAGGAGGGCGAGACACCGCTCAACGCCGCGCTGAAGGGCGCGAAACAGATCGGTTTCACCCTGATCTCGCTGACTTTCTCGTTGATCGCCGTGCTGATTCCGCTGCTGTTCATGCAGGACGTGGTCGGCCGGCTGTTCCGCGAGTTCGCCATCACCCTGGCGGTGGCGATTCTGATCTCGCTGGTGGTGTCGCTGACGCTGACGCCGATGATGTGCGCCAAGCTGCTCAAGCCGCAGACGGCCGCCGAGGCCAAGCCTGACTGGGTCGAGCGGCTGATCGGCGGTTACTCGCGCTGGCTGACCTGGGTATTGCGCCACCAGACGCTGACCCTTCTGGTCGCGGTTGCGACGCTTGGCCTTACCGTCGTGCTCTATCTCGCCGTGCCCAAGGGCTTCTTCCCGGTGCAGGACACCGGCGTGATCCAGGGCATCAGCGAGGCGCCGCAGTCGATCTCCTTCCGCGCCATGAGCGAGCGCCAGCAGGCACTGGCGCGGGTGATTCTTGCCGATCCGGCGGTGGACAGCCTGTCGTCCTACATCGGCGTGGATGGCGACAACGTCACGCTCAACAGCGGCCGCCTGCTGATCAATCTCAAGCCCCACGGCGAGCGAGACCTGACTGCCAGCCAGATCATCGACCGGCTGCGACCGGAGCTGGCCAAGGTGCCAGGTATCGAGCTGTACCTGCAGCCGGTGCAGGATCTGTCCATCGAGGACCGGATCAGCCGCACGCAATTCCAGTTCAGCCTCGAGACGCCGGACGGCGAGCTGCTGCAGGAGTGGACGCCGCGGCTGGTCGAGGCGCTGCGCGAGCGGCCGGAGCTGACCGATGTGGCCAGCGACTTGCAAAGCAGCGGCCTGCAGATCTATCTGGACATCGACCGCGACGCCGCGGCGCGCCTGGGCATCCAGGTCGCGGATATCACCGATGCGCTGTACGACGCCTTCGGCCAACGGCAGATTTCCACCATCTTCACCCAGGCCAGTCAGTACCGCGTGGTGCTGGAGGCAGAGGCGGGCAACCGCCTCGGCCCGCAGGCGCTGGAGCAACTATTCGTGCAGAGCGAAGGTGGCACGCCGGTGCGATTGTCGAGCCTGGCGACGCTGGAGCAACGCAACGCGCCCTTGCTGATCAACCATATCGGCCAGTTCCCGGCGGTGACCCTGTCGTTCAACCTGGCTAGCGGCGTGTCGCTCGGCAAGGCGGTGGAAGTGATCGAAGCGGTGGAGCAGGAGATCGGCCTGCCGGCCGGTATCCAGACGCGCTTCCAGGGTGCGGCCGAGGCGTTCCGCGCCTCGCTGTCGAGCACGCTGCTGCTGATCCTCGCCGCGGTGGTGACGATGTACATCGTGCTCGGCGTGCTCTACGAGAGCTATATCCACCCGATTACCATCCTCTCCACGCTGCCCTCGGCGGCGGTCGGCGCCTTGCTAGCCTTGTTGCTGACCGGTAACGACCTCGGGCTGATCGCGATCATCGGCATCATCCTCCTGATCGGCATCGTCAAGAAGAACGCGATCATGATGATCGACTTCGCCCTGGAGGCCGAACGGCAGCAGGGCATGAGTCCGCAGGACGCGATCTATCGCGCGGCGCTGCTGCGTTTCCGGCCGATCCTGATGACCACGCTGGCGGCGCTGTTCGGTGCGATTCCACTGATGCTGGCATCCGGCTCCGGTGCCGAGTTGCGCCAGCCGCTCGGCCTGGTGCTGGTCGGCGGTCTGCTGCTCAGCCAGCTGCTGACGCTGTTCACCACACCGGTGATCTACCTGTTCTTCGACCGCCTCGGCCAGCGCTTCGGGCGTCGTCGCGAGCCGCTGGTGGAGGCTCAAGCGTGAGCCGGCCTGCGATCGTGCGGGGGCGGGTATGAACCTTTCCGCGCCCTTTATCGCCCGTCCCGTGGCGACCATGTTGCTCAGTCTGGCGATCCTGTTGCTGGGTGGTGTCAGCTTCGGCCTGCTGCCGGTATCGCCGCTGCCGAACATGGATTTCCCGGTAATCACCGTGCAGGCCAGCCTACCCGGCGCCAGCCCGGAGATCATGGCCTCCAGCGTGGCCACGCCACTGGAGCGCTCGCTGGGCAGCATCGCCGGCGTCAGCCAGATGACCAGTCGCAGCAGCCAGGGCTCGACGCGGATCATCATCCAGTTCGACCTGGACCGCGAGATCAATGGCGCCGCCCGCGACGTGCAGGCGGCCATCAACGCCGCGCGCAACCTGCTGCCCAGCGGCATGCGCAGCATGCCTACCTACCGCAAGATCAATCCGTCCCAGGCACCGATCATGGTGCTCTCGCTGACCTCGGACGTGCTGGACAAGGCCGAGCTGTACGACATCGGCTCGACCATCCTGGCGCAGAAGCTGTCGCAGGTGTCCGGCGTCGGCGATCCAGGTCGGCGGCAGCTCGCTGCCCGCCGTGCGCATCGAGCTGCAGCCGCAGCAGCTGGAGCAGTACGGCGTGTCGCTGGACGAAGTGCGCCAGACCATCGCCAACGGCAACGTGCGCCGACCCAAGGGGATGGTCGAGGACGCGGACCGCCACTGGCAGGTTCGCGCCAACGATCAGCTGCACGAGGCGGCCGACTACACACCGCTGATCATCCGCTACCAGGACGGTGCGGCGCTGCGCCTGGGCGATGTCGCAAAGGTGCGCGATTCGGTGGAGGACCGCTACAACAGCGGCTTCTTCAACAACGAGCAGGCCGTGCTGCTGATCGTCAATCGCCAGGCCGGCGCCAACATCATCGAAACCATCGAGGGCATCCGCCGCGAACTGCCGGCGCTGCAGGCGATCATGCCCGGCAGCGTCGATCTGAACATCGCCATGGACCGCTCGCCGGTGATCCGCGCCACGCTGCACGAGGCCGAACGCACGCTGCTGATCGCGGTGGCGCTGGTCATCGTGCTGGTGTTCCTGTTCCTCGGCAGCCTGCGTACTGCATTGATCCCGGCGCTGGCAGTGCCGGTGTCGCTGGTCGGTACCTTTGCCGTGATGTACCTGTTCGGCTTCTCGCTGAACATCCTCTCGCTGATGGCGCTGATCCTGGCCGCCGGCCTGGTGGTGGACGACGCCATCGTGGTGCTGGAGAACATCGCCCGGCATATCGACGACGGCATGCCGCCGTTGAAGGCCGCCTACGTCGGCACCCGCGAAGTCGGTTTCACGTTGCTGTCGATGAACCTCTCACTGGTGGTGGTATTCGTCTCCATCCTCTACATGGGCGGCATCGTCGAGCGGCTGTTCCGCGAGTTTTCCATCACCCTGGCGGCGGCGATCCTGGTCTCCCTGCTGGTTTCGCTGACGCTGACACCGATGCTCTGCGCGCGCTGGCTCAAACCGCATCAGCCCGCGCAGGAAGGGCGCCTGCAGCGCTGGAGCCACCAGGCC
>JGI25317J35169_1001498_pt1 | contig 12961 bp, 13 predicted proteins | sample AutmiccommunBRH5_FD_35169 | JGI IMG/M metagenome (IMG submission 35169) | reverse complement strand
GAGCCGAGCCCTCGACGTACGCTGGTGTTCCAGGAGCATGCCCTCTATCCCTGGCTCAGCCTGCAGGGCAACGTTGCCATGGCGCTGGAACTGCAGGGCGTNGCCAAGGCCAGCGCNTTCGAACAGGCGCAGGCCTGGCTCGAGCGTGTCGGCCTCAATGGATTCGAGCATTACTANCCGCACCAGGTTTCCGGCGGCATGCGCCAACGNACGGCCCTCGCCCGTGCATTCATCGCCAAACCCGAGGTGCTGTTGCTGGACGAGCCGTTTGGCGCCCTCGATGCCCTGACCCGAATGGCATTGCAGGACGTGTTGCGTGAGCTGATCGAGGAGCATCAGCCGACGGTGCTGTTGGTCACCCATGATGTCGATGAGGCCCTTTACCTGGCCGATCACGTTCTGGTGTTCAGCGCGCGGCCGACTCGCGTGCTGAAAACCTTCAACTTCAGCCATTGCGAGAAGAGCCACGACCTGTCCGACTTCGCTGCCGAGCGTAAGGAAATTCTCAGTCTGCTGGGTATCAAGACGGAGGTAGCGCATCCATGAGTCAGGCTCGCCGTCTTACTGGCCCAAAGAAGTACCTTGCGGTCGTTCTGGCCATCCTGTTCATTCTTCTGATCTGGCAGGCCGCAGCATGGAGTTTGCCGGCCTTTCTGATGCCAGGTATCCCGACCGTCTTCGAGCGTCTGTTCAGCACTATCCAGGAGCCAGAGTTCCGCGAAGGGCTTTACGGCAGCATGAGTCGCCTCGGCAGTGGCTACAGCTTCGCGCTGCTGTTCGGTATCGGTTTNGGCCTGGTGGGTGGGGTGCTGTTCTTCTTCCGCGAGATCCTGCGCTCGGCCATCGTCATTCTGCAGTCGATTCCGTCGATCGCCTGGGTGCCGTCTGTTTCTGATCGTGATGGGTTTCGGCAATCTGCCGATCATCGTGGTGGTCGCCCTGGCCGCTTTCTTCCCGATGGCGCTGTCGGTGATGAATGCCACCGAGAGCGTGCAGCCGGTGCACGTCGCCGCGGCGCGGGTCATGGGTGCCTCGCGCTGGCAGCTGCTGCGCCGCGTTTATCTGCCCGCCGTGATGCCAGAGCTGATCACCGGCGCGCAGCTGGCCTTCGGTAACGCCTGGCGTGCACTGATCTCCGCCGAGATGCTGATTGGTTTCGGCCAGGGGCTCGGGCGTTCGCTCGCGTACTCGGGCGAGATTGCTGACATGGTTGGCGTGATGATGAACATTCTGGTCATCGCCATTCTCGCCACGCTGATCGATCAGGTTGTACTGGAGAAGTTCAAGCAGCGGATGCTTCGCTATCAGTACGTCTGAGGCCATTGCATGTCTGTTCCCTCGCGCATTGCCATATGGCTCGTCCTGTTGATGCCGGTCGCGTCGATGGCCGAGTCGTTGCGGGTGCAACTGCCCGAACGCCGGGTGTTGTCCAGCAGCGAAACGGAGAGTTTCGAGTCGGCGCTGATCGAGCAATTGGCCGAAGCGCTTGGGCGTTCCGGGTCTTCCGTGGTCAGCGCAGATGACGCTGAAGTGCGCCTGGTCGCAGGCGATCGGGTCGGCCCGGCCACTTACTATCATGCTGTGCCTGCCGCGCTAAGCGCGACGGAAGGTGAGTTGCTTGCCTGGTCCGATCTTCAGGGGCAGACGGTTTGCGTCAATCACGCGAGTCCATATGGAGCGTTGCTGAGCGAGCGCTTCGCGGCGGTGCCTCGGGAATATCCGAGCGCGGCGCATGCGCTGATCGGACTCAAGCTTGGTGAGTGCGCTGCGGTTGTCGAAGATGATGTGCTGCTGACGGAGATCGCCACCTTGCCCGAGTGGCGGCGCTACAAGCACCTGTTACCGTCGCTTTTCGATGCCGGCTGGCAGCTAAGCCTGACGGTCGCCGATGACGCTAACCTGCAGCAGCAGATCAACGCACTCTTGGCGCAATGGTCGGCAGAAGGGCGGTTGGCGGGGCTGACCCAGCAATGGGTCGATGAGGTGGCGTTTCAGGCATACGTGCTGGCCGATACCCTGGACTGCCACTGATTCGGTAATTCGGCTTCGATGGCCAGTTTCAGCGTTCGTTCTCGAGTATCTGCGGCAGCATCCGCTGCAAGCCCTCCAGTTTCAGCGGCGCACGAATATGCCCGCGCAGGCTGCCATCCGGTGCGACCAAGGCCAGATTTCCGCTGTGACTGACACTGTAGTCGCCTTCTGTTTCGCGCGCCGGAACGAAAGGGAGACCCAGTGCCCTGGATAGCCTTAGCAGTTGCTCCATGTCGCCGGTCAAGCCGCTGAAGCCGGCGCGGTAGTAGCTCAGGTAGGCCTTGAGTTGTTCCGGCGTATCGCGCGCGGGATCGGCGCTGACCAATACCACCTGCAGCTGCTCGCGAGTCTCGGGCGGTAGCTGGCTGAGCAGCCGACGCATGTCGCTCAGCGTGGTCGGGCAGATGTCGGGGCAGGCGGTAAAGCCGAAGAACAGGATGTGCCAGCGCCCCTGCAGCGACGAAGTACTGAAAGGCTGGCCGTCCTGGTCGATCAGCTCGAGCTGGGGAATGGGCCGTTCACGCGGCAGCAGCAGGATATTCGCCTGGTCCAGCAGTGCATCGCGATCGAGTGCGAACCCGGGAGGAGTACAGGCCAGAACTAGGATAAGCAGGCTGCGCCTTAACGTCATTAACACGGGCAGATCCTTTACCTAGCAGCGGCGCGGAGAATTCGCCGTCAGCGGTCGCTTAGGGCGAAGGCGGTCAGAGTGAACGTGGGAATGCCAATGTCCTGAAGTTTCTGCGATCCGCCCAGTTCGGGCAAATCGATGATGGCAGCGGCCTCATGAATGCTCGCGCGCATGCGTCGCACAAGCTGTGCGGCGGCTAGCAGCGTGCCGCCGGTCGCAATCAGGTCATCGAACAACAGCACCGAATCGCCCTCGCAAAGGCTGTCGGCGTGAATCTCCAGATGCGCTTCGCCATATTCGGTGCTGTAGGCCTGCGACAGCACGTCGGCCGGCAGCTTGCCCTGCTTGCGAAACAGCACCAGAGGTTTGTTCAGCTCATAGGCGAGAATCGAGCCGACCAGGAACCCTCGTGCATCAAGCGCGCCGATATGTGTGAAGTCGGCCTCCACATAGCGCTGAATGAAGCTGTCAGCCACCATGCGTAGCGCCTTTGGCGACTGGAATAGCGGGGTGATGTCGCGAAACACCACACCCGGGCGGGGAAAGTCCTGCACCGGGCGGATCAGGGTCTTGATGCTGAACTCGTCGAAGATCATCGGATCTGCTACTCCAAACGCGCTGACTCAGACATCCATTGCGCCGCCGGCTAGGGCGCACAGTCCGATGGAATCCAGAATGCGTACTTCCTTGCCCTCGGCCTCGAGTAAGCCACTCTGCTGAAAACGGGTGAATACACGGGAAACGGTCTCGACCGCCAGGCCCAGGTAATTGCCGATCTCGTTGCGCGACATCGGCAGGCGGAACTGATTGGCCGAGAAGCCGCGTGCGCTGAAGCGTGCAGAAAGGTTGATGAGGAAGGTCGCGATGCGCTCATCGGCGGTCTTTTTCGACAGCAACAACATCATCTGCTGATCATCGCGGATTTCGCGGCTCATGATGCGCATGAGCTGGCGACGCAGCTGCGGCAGCAGGACGCTCAGTTCGTCGAGTCGTTCGAAGGGAATTTCGCAAACCGAGGTGGTTTCCAATGCCTGCGCGGTGACTGGATAGCTTTCGGTATCCATGCCGGAAAGACCGACCAGCTCGCTGGGCAGGTGGAAGCCGGTGATCTGCTCCTCGCCGCCATCGGTAACGCTGAAGGTCCGCAACGCGCCGGAGCGTACGGCGAATACGGAACTGAACACGTCGCCCTGGCGGAACAGGGTTTCGCCTTTCTTCAGGGGGCGGCCGCGTTTGACGATGTCGTCCAAAGCGTCCATGTCCTGCATGTTCAGCGACAGGGGCAGGCACAGCCCGGACAGGCTGCAATCCTTGCAATGAGCTTGCCGCTGCGCACGGACCTTGATCGATTCGGACATAGAGGGCTTCCTGGAAACCTAGTTATAGCGCGCAAGGTTAACTCAGGACGTCGGCGATGGCCAATCGGCTCAAGGGTCGCAGGCAATGATTTGGACGATAGTCTGAGGCGCTCTAGATCAGGCGCGACTGGCCTGGCTGACCTGCTCGGGGAGATAGTGGTCGAAGAGCATGCATATCGAGCGAACCAGTAGCCGGCCAGCAGGCTGAATCAGCAGATGGCTCTCGGTGATCTCGATCATCCCATCAGCGGCCATCTGCTCGAGCATCGGCCAGGCTTCGGCGAAGTACTGTCTGAACTCGATGTCATGCTCGCTCTCGATTTTCGTGAAGCTCAGCTCGAAATCGCAGATCAGAGACTGGATGACGGTGCGGCGGATATGGTCGTCCTGTTTGCAGCGTAAGCCTCTGGCGGTGGCTAGCTGATGCTGATCCAGCTGATATTGGTATTGTTCGATGTCGCTGGTGTTCTGGCAGTAGAGATCACCGATCTGGCTGATGGCCGAAACGCCGAGGCCCACCAGATCGCAATGGCCATGGGTGGTGTAGCCCTGGAAGTTGCGCTGCAGGCTGCCATCTTCTTGCGCCATGGCCAGTTCATCGTCCGGCAGGGCGAAGTGGTCCACGCCTATGTAGCGGTATCCCGCGTCGGTGAGCAAATGAATGCTCTGCTCCAGCATGGCCAGCTTTTCGGCGGGGGGCGGCAGGTCGTTGGCGTTGATACGGCGCTGCGGCGCGTATTGCTCAGGCAGATGAGCATAGTTGAACAGCGAGAGCCGGTCCGGCTGCAGGTCAATGATCGCCTCAACGGTTCTGGCGAAGCGTGCTGGCGTCTGCAGCGGCAGGCCGTATATCAGATCGATGCTCAGCGAGTGGTACTGCAGCGTGCGGGCCGCCTCGATGATGGTGCGTGTTTGCTCCAGGGTCTGCATGCGATTGATGGCGCGCTGAACGTCCGGGTCCAGATCCTGCACGCCGATGCTGATGCGGTTGAAACCTAGTTCGCGGAGCAGGCCGATGGTTGGCCAATCCGCTTCCCGGGGGTCGATCTCGATACTGAAGTCGCCATGATCATCGTCCTGCAGGTTGAAGTGCTGGCGCAGATGGCTCATCAGCCGACGCAGTTGATCATGGCTGAGAAAGGTAGGTGTGCCGCCGCCAAAGTGCAGCTGCTCGACCACCTGGTCCTTGCCCAGGTGGCAGGTGATCAGCTCGATTTCTTTCTCGAGGCGTTCCAGATAGGGCTGTGCGCGTGTCCGGTCGTTGGTCACCACCTTGTTGCGGCCGCAGTAGTAGCACGCGTTGGCGCAGAATGGCAGATGGACGTACAGCGACAGCGGGCGTGACGCCTGGCGGCTGCCGCGCAATGCGTGCAGCAGGTCGAACGAGCCGACCTTTTCATTGAACTGGGCCGCGGTCGGGTACGACGTATAGCGCGGGCCGGCCTGATCGTAGCGACGGATCAGGTCGGAATCCCAGCGAATGGAGTCGAGCATGTGGCGTTCCCGGTCATGACGGCGGTCGCTGGATTCTAGGGGCAGGGCATTGCGGCGGACTTGACCTGTATCAAACTTGATCCGACCCTAGCGCGCTGGGCCAGATCGGCGCCGACATCCGGAAGGATCGCGCTGATTGGCGGTCAGATGATCACGTCAGCGTCTTATGCTTCAGCAGCGCCTTCATATCGCCAGAGGAGAGATTCATGCACAGCCGCCAGCAGGAAATCGCAACCGCGCTCAACGTCTGCGCACCATTTACCGGGCCGGAGTCGGTACAGGCCGAGATTGATCGTCGGGTGAGCTTCATCCAGACCTGCTTGCGCGAGTCGGGCCTGAAGACCTTGGTGCTCGGGATCAGTGGTGGCGTCGATTCGACCACGGCGGGTCTGCTGGCCCAGCGGGCGGTCGCCGGCATGCGCGAAGCAGGGGAAGGCGACGACTATCGCTTCATCGCCGTGCGCCTGCCTTATCAGGTGCAGCATGACGAGCATGAAGCGCAGCTGGCGGTGGATGCGATCAAGCCCGACGAGTGCCACACCGTGAACATCGGCACCGCGGTGCTGGGCCTGGCTGCCGCCACGCAGGCGCTTGATCCTTTGAGCCCGGCGCAGCGTGATTTCGTGCTGGGCAATACCAAGGCGCGGATGCGCATGGTTGCTCAGTACACGATCGCCAACGCGCGCCAGGGCCTGGTCATCGGTACCGACCATGCGGCAGAGGCGGTGATGGGCTTCTTCACCAAGTTCGGTGATGGCGCGTGCGACCTGACGCCGCTGGCGGGTCTGGTGAAGGATCAGGTTCGGCAGATAGCCGCGGCATTGGGCGCTCCCGATCAGTTGGTGCACAAGGTGCCAACCGCGGATCTCGAAGAGCTGTCACCTGGCAAGCCCGATGAGGCCGCTCATGGTGTCAGCTACCGCAACATCGATGATTTTCTGCAGGGTAAGCCGGTACCGGACGAGGCGGCCCGGATCATCATCGATACCTACGACAAGACTGCTCACAAGCGCCAGTTGCCCAAGGAGCCCTGAGCGCTCGCAAGCCTTCCGCTAGTGCGCGTGTGTCTCGTGAGATGGCGCTGAGCCATGCCCCATCAGCCACTGCTGATGAGGGCCTGGCAGCGTCCAGATACCGAACAGAATCACCATTACCCCGCCGACGACGCGCACGCCACGCTTGCGCAGCAACGCTGTCAATCGCTCGGCAGCAAGGCCGGTGGCAAGCAACACCGGCCAGGTGCCGATGCCGAACGCCAGCATCAGCAAAGCGCTATCCAGTGCATCGCCCTGGCTGGCTGACCACAACAGGGTGCTGTAGACCAGGCCGCACGGTAGCCAGCCCCACAGCGCCCCCAGTATCAGGGCGCGTGGAACGCTCGTTACTGGCATGAATTTGCTAGCGATAGGCTGGATATGACGCCAGAGTCCGCGCCCTAGCGACTCGATGCGTGTCAGCCCGCTCCACCAGCCGGCGAGGTACAGGCCCATGGTGATCAGCAGAAGTGCGGCGACGACTCGTAACGCCATGGCCGCTGGACTGTTGGCAACGGCCAAGCCCGCCAGGCCGATCAGGAATCCGGCAACGGCATAGCTTGATACGCGTCCGAGGTTGTAGGCGACCAGGAGGCGCAGGCGNCTGCCGCGCTGATCCGGTGGAATGGCCATGGTCAGTGCACCCATCAGGCCGCCGCACATGCCGAGGCAATGGCCGCCACCCAGTAGTCCCAAGACCAGTGCTGACAGCAGCAGGGGCAGCAGGTCAGTCACCTTTGCGTTGCTCCGGCTGATCTTCCGAGGATTCCACTGCATCGGCTGCGGAAGGCTTCTGCGGCTCGTCGTCGTCGAACAGGATGCTGTGCGCCGGTCCGTCGAGATCGTCGAACTGCCCGCTGTCCACCGCCCAGAAGAACACCCAGATTGCGACGGCCACCAGGACCACGGCAACAGGGATGAGGATGTACAGAGCGGCCATTAGGACCTCCAGGATCCGAAGCGAAGTCTTCAGCTGCGTAAAGTGCGCCGCTGCGCCAATGACGTGCGTTGCAGCAGATTCAGCCGTGACTTGCCGGCTGACGTGTCAGCCGCAAGGCGTTCAAAACCACCAGCAGCGAGCTGAGCGACATCCCCAGCGCGGCCCATAGTGGGGTGACCCAGCCAAAGGCGGCGAAGGGCAGAATCAGGCCATTGTACAGGCTTGCCCAGGCCAGGTTCTCGATGATGATGCGGCGGCTGCGGCGTGCGACGTCGAATGCCTGCGCCAAGCTGCCTAGGCGGTTGGATAGCAGCACCGCATCAGCACTGGTCTTGGCCAGGTCGGTCGCCGAGCCCATAGCGACGCTGATATCCGCTGCGGCAAGCACCGGGACGTCGTTGACGCCGTCGCCGAGCATTAGCACCCGATGTCCGGCGGCCTGCAATGCCTGCAATCGGGAGAGCTTGGCGGCAGGGGTCATGCCGCCTTCGGCCTCATCGATGCCCAGTTCCCTGGCAATCTGGCCGACCATCGGTGAGCTGTCACCGGATAGCAGTAGCGTCTGCCAGCCACGGGCGCGGCAGGCCTCGAGGAGTGCCGGGGCATCGTCGCGAAGCCGATCGTCCAATACCAGCCAGGCCAGCGGGCCTTGATCGTCGCCCAACAACAGCCATTGCCCCTGGTCGCCGGGAATAGCGGGTGCCGGTTGGGCGAAGCCTTCGGCGACGAAACTGGGCTGGCCGATCCGCAGGTTGCGACCTTCAACGTTGCCTTGCAGGCCCAGGCCCGGCACCGTTTCGACCGATTCCGCCGCCAGCGGCGCACGTCCGAAGGCGCGGGCAATCGGGTGTTCGGAGCGGTTCTCCAGGGCTGCGGCCAGCGCCAGGCAGGCATCGGCATTCAAAGCTCCGAGCGGGTGCACGGCGCTAAGTGTCAGGCGGCCCTCGGTCAGGGTGCCGGTCTTGTCGAACACCACGGTATCGATATGATTCAGGCCTTCGAGCACATGCCCGCGGGTCAGCAGCAGACCGAGCTTGTGCAGCGTACCGGTGGCCGTGGTAAGTGCTGTGGGTGTCGCCAGCGACAGCGCGCATGGGCAGGTCGCGACGAGCAATGCAAGAACGATCCAGAACGCGCGTTGCGGATCGATCTGCCACCAGACCACCCCGACGACGGTTGCAACGAGCAGCACCACCAGCAGAAACCACTGCGCGACGCGGTCGGCCAGCTCGGCAAGCTTCGGTTTGTCTGCCTGAGCACGCTCCAGCAGGCGGACAATGGCGGATAAACGGGTGTCGTCGCCCAAGGCCTGGACTTCCACGGTCAGCGGGCCTTCGACGTTCAGCGTGCCAGCGGTTACTGCATCGTCCACGCCGCGGGGCAGGGGCAGGTACTCACCGGTCAGTACCGATTCATCGACGCTGGACTGACCGCTGATGATGAGGCCGTCTGCCGGAATCAACGCACCGGGTTGCACCAGTACGCGGTCGCCGAGCTGCAGCTCGCTGAGCAGGATGCGATTGCTGTGACCGTCTGCGTCGAGTCTCAGGCAGGACGCAGGCAGCAAATTGACCAGTTGTGCGGTGGCGGCTGCGGTGCGTTCGCGCGCGCGCCGCTCCAGGTAGCGCCCGGCCAGCAGGAAAAGGGCAAACATGCCCACCGCGTCGAAATAGAGTTCACCCTGGCCGGTGATGGTGGACCAGATGCCGGCGACGTACGCACCGCCGATCGCCAGCGACACCGACACGTCCATGGTCAGGTGGCGGGTGCGCAAATCGCGCAGTGCTCCTTTGAAGAAGTCGGTGCAGCAGTAGAAGACGATCGGCGTGGTGAGCAGCAGGGCGGTCCAGCGAAGGGTGACGAAGAAGCTCTCCGACAGGTCCAGGTTGAACTCGGGCCAGGTGGCCATGGTGGCCATCATTACCTGCATCCACAGCAGCCCGGCTACGCCCAGCTGGCGCAGCGAACGGCGGTTCTCGCTGGCCAGGCGCTCGGCAGCCTGGTCGGCCTGGTAGGGGTGTGCTGCGTAGCCGATCCGTCGCAGCTCGCCGAGCAGCTCGCTGAGCGGCAGCTGTGCGTCGCTCCAGCGTACGTTCAGGCGATGATTGGACAGGTTGAGGCTGGCCTCGGCCACGCCGTGCAGGTTGCGCAAGTGGCGTTCGATCAGCCAGCCGCAGGCGGCGCAGCTGATCCCTTCGATCATCAGCGAAGTGCTTGCCAGATCGCCCTGGTGCTGTACGAACGGCTGTTGGACGTCCTCGCGGTCGTACAGCGCCATCTCTTCGCTCAGTTCCTGAGGGAGAGTCTGCGGGTTGATGGCGGTGTCGCTGCGGTGCTGGTAGTAGCTCTCCAGCCCACCCTTGACGATGGCTTCAGCGACGGCCTGGCAGCCTGGGCAGCACAAGGCCCGCGTCTCACCCAGCACGCGGGCCTGGAACGGACTGCCGGCTGGCACCGGCAGGCCGCAGTGGTAGCAGGGGAGAGGCTTTGCCATCAGCGGCTCAAGGCTTCAGTTCGAGGGCGCGGCCGGTTTCGATGGTTTTTTCCCCGTACAGGCGCCAGTCCTGATCACCTTCGCGACCGAGTAGCTCGATGAAGCGGCGGCCACTGATCGATTCCTGCATCTGGCCCTGATAGATGCCTTCACCCTGCGGCTGCAGGATGATGCGACGGTCGCGCTCGGGTTGGGTCGGAGAGATCAGGTTAAGCACCAGTTGTTGCGGGCGGCTTGCGCCGCTCAGCTGCACTTCGGCCAGGCCGCGTTCATCATTGAGGGCGATGCGTGCCTGCATCTCCAGGCGCTCTGCCAGTTTCTCGCGCTCCAGCGACTGGTTGATGCCCTTGCCGGCGTCGTAATAGTTGTCCGCGACCAGGGTGTCGGCATTCTTGATCGCCAACGTCAGCAGGGACAGACCCAGCACCACNGAGCTNAGCAGGATGGCGATGACAAACCAGGCCCAGAACTGGGTGTACCAACGCGTTTGTTCGTTATCAGAGCGCATGCATTACCTTACTTAGCGGATGCTCGGGCCGATGAAACGGCTGTCTGCATCGTCGTTTATCGAGTCGTCGTCTACCGAGCGAATGTGGAAGACGATTTCATTGGTGCTCGAGGGCAGCTTCTCGGCGGCGATGGACAACTCGACCGGGATCGTGACGAGCTCGCCGCCCTCGGCGCGGATCTCGCTACGGCCTTCGTAGNCCAGACCNTCGAGGCCGGTCGCTTCGATCACGAAGGTCTGTTCTTGCTGAGCCTTGTTCATCACCTTGAGGGTGTAGACGTTCTCGATATTGCCCTGCTCGTTCTCGCGGTAGAGCACGCGATCCTTGAGCACGTCGAGTTTTACCAGCGGGCGATCATACACGGCGTAGGAGAACAGCCCCATCATGGCCAGGAGCGCGACGGCGTAACCGATCAGGCGCGGGCGCAGCAGATGGGTCTTCTGGCCGGACAGATTGTGTTCGGTGGTATAGCTGATCAGGCCGCGCGGGTAGTTCATCTTGTCCATGATGGCGTCGCAGGCGTCGATACAGGCGGCGCAGCCGATGCACTCGATCTGCAGGCCGTCGCGGATGTCGATGCCGGTCGGACAGACCTGAACGCACATGGTGCAGTCGATGCAGTCGCCAAGGCCCATTGCCTTGTAGTCGGCGTCTTTCTTGCGCGGGCCGCGCTTCTCGCCGCGACGCGGATCGTAGGAAACGATCAGGGTGTCCTTGTCGAACATCACGCTCTGGAAGCGCGCGTACGGGCACATGTAGATGCACACCTGCTCACGCAGGTAGCCAGCACTGCCGTAGGTGGCGAGGGTGAAGAAGCCGATCCAGAATGCCGCCCAGCCATTGACGTTCAGGGTGAGCAGGTCGGGCACCAGCTCGCGGATCGGAGTGAAGTAACCGACGAAGGTGATAGCCACGAGGATGCCGACTGCGAACCAGATGGCGTGTTTGGCGAGTTTGCGAAGGAACTTGTTGGCACTCATCGGCGCCTTGTCGAGCTTCATCCGCTGATTGCGATCACCCTCGGTGATCTTCTCGGCCCACATGAATACCCAGGTGAACACGCTCTGCGGGCATGTGTAGCCGCACCAGACGCGGCCGGCGAAGACGGTGATGAAGAACAGGCCGAAGGCGCAGATGATCAGCAGCCACGACAACAGCATGAAATCCTGGGGCCAGAATGTCGCCCCGAAGATGTGGAATTTGCGCTCTGGCAGGTCCCACCAGACGGCTTGACGGCCGTTCCAGTTGAGCCAGACGGTCCCGAAGAAAAGGATGAAGAGTACTGCGCCGCCAACGCGTCGCAGGTTGCGGAACAGGCCGCTGAAGGCTCGGGTGTAGATTTTTTCACGCGCGGCGTAAAGGTCAGCTGACGCTCCGGCCTTGGACGGGGGGGTTACATCACGAACGGGGATCTGCTCAGTCATCGAGTGCGTACCACGGCGGAAGGTGGGTGTCCTGGCCGATNCGTGCCGACCAGGATCATTTTTCTGTCCAGCTGCGAATGGTACGCCCGGAGCGTTGGGGTCGGGTGCGACAGGTCGTCACCCCGACCCTGTGTATCACTGCTCCGGCTGCTGCGACAGGCTGTAAACGTAAGCCGCCAGCAAGTGCACCTTGTCGTTGCCAAGGATTGCTTCCTGGGCCGGCATGCGGCCATTGCGACCGTAGCGAAGGGTTTGCTGGATCTGGGCAAAGCTCGAACCATATAGCCAGACATTGTCGGTCAGGTTCGGCGCGCCCATGGCTGCAACGCCCTTGGCTTCCGGTCCATGGCAGACTACACAGTTGGTCGCGAAGATTTTTTGACCCTGCTCAATGTCGACGCTGATACCCTCTGGGGTATCACGACCGGACAGGCTGCGCACATAGCCGGCAACGTTGCGGATACCTTCTTCGCCGATCACGTCCCTCCAGGCCGGCATCGCCGCCTGGCGGCCGTGCAGGATTGTGGTCTTGATGGTTTCCGGCTCGCCGCCCCACAGCCAATCGTTGTCGGTCAGGTTCGGGAAGCCGTAGGCGCCCTTGGCATCGGAGCCGTGGCAGACCGAGCAGTTGGAGGCGAACAGGCGACCGCCCATCTTCAACGCCTGAGCATTCTTGGCGACTTCCTCTACAGGCATGGCGGCGTACTTGGCGAAAAGCGGACCGTACTGCTCGTCCGCCTTGTCCATCTCGCGCTGCCATTCCTTGACCTGAGTCCAGCCACCTTCATAGCCCGGCAGGATGCCTTTCCAGTTGCCCAGGCCGGGGTACAGCACCAGGTAGCCTAGGGCGAAGATGACGGTGCCGACGAACAGCATGAACCACCAGCGCGGCAGCGGGTTGTCGTATTCCTCGATACCGTCATAGGAATGGCCAACGGTTTCTTCGTGCTGTCAGGGCGTTGGCCCTTGCGAGTTGCCAGTAGCAGCCAGACCAGCGCGGCAATGGTGCCGAGGCTCAGCAGGGTGACGTACCAACTCCAAAACGA
>JGI25317J35169_1001456_pt1 | contig 13344 bp, 18 predicted proteins | sample AutmiccommunBRH5_FD_35169 | JGI IMG/M metagenome (IMG submission 35169) | reverse complement strand
TTGTCGCGGGCCCGGGCGATGACGATATGCCCCGACTCCAGTGGCTCACGCAAGACCTCGAGCACCTTGCGGTCGAACTCCGGCAGCTCGTCGAGAAACAGTACGCCCTGATGCGCCAGGGTGATCTCCCCCGGCTGCGGACGGCTGCCGCCACCGACCAGCGCCGGGCCGGATGCACTGTGATGGGGCTGCCGAAAGGGCCGTTGCGGCCAATGCTCGAGAGGGCTGTGACTGGCCACCGAATGGATGGCGGCGACTTCCAGCGCCTCCTGCTCGTCCAGCGGCGGCAAGAGACCGGGCAGGCGGCTGGCCAGGAGTGTCTTGCCGGTGCCCGGCGGGCCGGAAAACAGCAGGTTGTGCGCGCCCGCCGCGGCGATCAGCAGCCCGCGCTTGGCGGCCTGCTGGCCTTGCACGTCGGCCAGGTCGGGGTAAGGCTGAGTCTGTCGTAGCAGGCCCTGGGCCATATAGGGTTCGAGCGGCGTGATGCCGTTGAAGTGCGCAGCGACCTCGAGCAAGTGCTCGGCGGCATAGACGGTGAGCCCCGAGGCCAGGCTGGCTTCCTCGGCGTTGGCCCGTGGCACCAGCAGCGCGCGCCCTGCCGCTCGAGCGGCGAGGGCAGCCGGCAGGACTCCCTGGACCGGGCGCAAGGCGCCGGACAGTGCCAGTTCGCCGAGGCATTCCAGGTTGTCGAGCCGCTCGGCCGGCAGCTGACCGCTGGCGGCGAGGATGCCCAGGGCAATGGACAGGTCGAAGCGGCCGCCGTCCTTTGGCAGGTCGGCGGGGGCGAGGTTGAGGGTGATGCGTCGAGCGGGAAAATCGAAGCCGGAGGTGAGAATGGCGCTGCGCACGCGATCCTTGCTTTCCTTGACCGCGGTTTCCGGCAGGCCGACCAGGGTCAGTGCCGGCAGGCCGTTGGCCAGATGAGCTTCGACGGTCACCGACGGCGCTTCGACGCCAATCTGCGCGCGGCTATGAACTATGGCCAGGGACATCCGATCACTCCTTTGATCGTGTCGCGGCCCGGTCTGTCAGGACGCGGGCGGCGTGAGCTTTTCTTCCAGTTCGGCAACCTTGGCTTCGAGCGCCTCCAGGCGCGCGCGGGTGCGGGCGAGCACCACCATCTGGCTGTCGAATTCGTCGCGGCTGACCACGTCGAGCTTGTTCAGTGCGCCCTGGACCACACCCTTGAGCTGGGCTTCGAACTCGCCACGCGGCAGCGGCGTCTCGCCGTTGAACAGGCGCGAGGCCTGGGAGCCGATGGCATCTAGGAAAGCTTTTGGCGGCAACATTGAAAACACCTGTGGTTGAACCGGGCGCAGTGTAGCACGGGCTTTTTCCGGTCTTTCTCAGGTGGCGTGCACAAAAAATGAGCAGCTGCTGGTGCATGCGCGCACCAATATTGTGCGTGTTCTGGCCGCTACCGTCCGTCGGGCATCCATTCCATCCGTGCGCACCCCGTAAAAACGGGCATTGCGTAAAGCTGGCACTGATTCTGCTTTGTCCCCAGCGACGCATGCACCAACGGGTTGCGGTGCATCGGTGATTCGCGACGCTTTGTCGGAGAGGTTGGTGGTGTCGGACTGCGGACCGGCTANAGCCGGAGCGTTACAAGAGCCAGACACTGAGCTTAGACTTGAGCCGGGTTCGTACTTCTGGGGCAAGTCCACCTAAAACGGGAGAAGTTTTCATGAAACTAGTCACTGCCATCATCAAGCCGTTCAAGCTGGACGACGTGCGCGAGTCGCTGTCGGAAATTGGCGTACAGGGCATCACCGTAACCGAAGTCAAAGGCTTCGGTCGTCAGAAGGGCCACACCGAGCTGTATCGCGGTGCCGAATACGTCGTCGATTTCCTGCCGAAGGTAAAGATCGACGTGGCCATCGCCGACGATCAGCTCGATCGCGTCATCGAGGCCATCACCAAGGCGGCCAACACCGGCAAGATCGGCGACGGCAAGATCTTCGTGGTCAACCTGGAACAGGCCATCCGCATCCGTACCGGCGAAACCGATACCGACGCGATTTAAGCAGCACCTCCGAACCCCCACGCCCCAGGAGTAAAACCATGACTCTGCGAAAATTCGCAGGGCTAGGAGCCCTTTTGTCTCTGATAAGTCCAGGCCTGGCCCTGGCGCAGGAGGCAACGCTGGATTCAGGCGACACGGCATGGATGCTGACGGCCACTGCGCTGGTGCTGTTCATGACCATCCCTGGGCTGGCGCTGTTCTACGGCGGCATGGTCCGCTCGAAGAACATTCTCTCGGTGATGATGCAGTGCTTTGCGGTCACCGGCCTGATGAGCATCCTCTGGATGGTCTACGGCTACAGCCTCGCGTTCGACACCACCGGTATGGAAGCTGGGGTCACCAACTTCAATTCCTTCGTCGGTGGCCTGGACCGTGCCTTCCTCAGCGGTCTGACGCCCGACAGCCTGGTCGGCGCCTTCCCTGAAAGCGTCTTCATCACCTTCCAGATGACCTTCGCCATCATCACCCCGGCGCTCATCGTCGGCGCCTTCGCCGAACGCATGAAGTTCTCCGCGATGCTGGTGTTCATGGGCGTCTGGTTCACCCTGGTCTACGCGCCGATCGCGCACATGGTCTGGGGCGGCGACGGCGGCCTGATGTGGGATTGGGGCGTGCTCGATTTCGCTGGTGGCACCGTGGTGCACATCAACGCCGGTATCGCCGGACTGGTGGCCTGCCTGGTGCTGGGCAAGCGCAAGGGCTATCCGACCACGCCGATGGCGCCGCACAACCTGGGCCTGACCCTGGTCGGTGCCGCAATGCTCTGGGTCGGCTGGTTCGGCTTCAATGCGGGCTCGGCCATCGCCGCCAACGGTACGGCCGGCATGGCCATGCTGGTCACGCAGATCGCAACTGCCGCTGCGGCGCTGGGCTGGATGTTCGCCGAGTGGATCGGCCACGGCAAACCCAGCGCGCTGGGCATCGCCTCCGGCGTGGTTGCCGGTCTGGTCGCCATCACACCGGCTGCCGGTACCGTCGGCCCGATGGGCGCTCTGGTCATCGGCCTGGTATCCGGAGTGGTCTGCTTCTTCTGCGCCACCAGCCTGAAACGCAAGCTCGGCTACGACGATTCGCTGGACGCCTTCGGTGTGCACGGCATCGGCGGCATCGTCGGTGCGCTGCTCACCGGCATCTTCGCGGCACCTATGCTGGGTGGCTTCGGCGAAGTGGAGAACATCGGCCTGCAGCTGTGGATTCAGTTCAAGGGCGTGCTGTTCACCGTGGTGTACACCGGCATCGTCACCTACCTGATCCTCAAGGCGATCGATCTGGTGATGGGCCTGCGGGTGAACGAGGAGCAGGAGACCATCGGCCTCGACCTCAGCCTGCATAACGAGCGTGGCTACAACCTGTAATCCATTCAGGGCACCCCGGAGCCAACCCCGGGGCCAATCCGAAAAGCGGCACCGGCCATCGACGCGGCATGCGATGGCCNGTGGACCGAACAGCGCACAAAGCGCGACAGCAAGAGGTGAAACATGGATAGCACTGCATTGATACCCGTCCAGTACGGACTCGATACCTTCTACTTCGTGATCTGCGGAGCGCTGGTGATGTGGATGGCGGCAGGTTTCGCCATGCTCGAAGCCGGTCTGGTCCGGGCGAAGAACACCGCCGAGATCCTCACCAAGAACATCGTGCTCTACGCGCTGGCGTCGATCATGTATCTGCTGGTCGGCTACTACATCATGTACTCCAGCCCGGACGGCGGCATCCTGCCGAGCCTGGGCTTCCTGATCGGCGACGAGAACGCCGTCGACGTGGTCGCCGCCGGTGGTGAGGACGCGCCTTACTACTCCGCGCGTGCCGACTTCTTCTTCCAGATCGTGTTCGCCGCGACCTGCATGTCGGTGGTTTCCGGTGCGGTGGCCGAACGCATGAAGCTGTGGGCGTTCATCGCCTTCGCGGTGGTGATGACCGGCTTCATCTACCCGGTTCAGGGCTTCTGGAAGTGGGGCGGTGGTTTCCTCGACGCGGCGGGTTTCCTCGACTTCGCCGGCTCGGGCATCGTACACATGGCCGGTGCGGCGGCTGCTCTGGCGGGTGTGCTGCTGCTCGGTCCGCGTAAGGGCAAGTACGGTGCGAACGGTCAGATCAACGCCATCCCCGGTGCCAACATGCCGCTGGCGACCCTCGGTGCCTTCATCCTGTGGATGGGCTGGTTCGGCTTCAACGGTGGCTCGCAGCTGAAGATGAGCACCATCGAAGACGCCAATGCCGTCGCTCAGGTCTTCGTCAACACCAACATGGGCGCTGCAGGCGGCCTGATCGCCGCGCTGATCACCGCGCGTCTGCTGTTCGGCAAGTCCGACCTGACCATGGTGCTCAACGGCGCGCTGGCCGGTCTGGTGGCGATCACTGCCGAACCGCTGACCCCGAGCGCTCTGCAGGCGACCCTGATCGGCGGCGTGGGTGGTGTGCTGGTGGTGTTCAGCATCCTTGGCCTGGACAAGCTCAAGCTCGATGACCCGGTCGGTGCCATCTCCGTGCACGGTGTAGCCGGCATGTGGGGCCTGCTGGCCGTGCCTCTGACCAACGCCGATGCCACCTTCGGTGCCCAGCTGCTGGGTCTGGTGTCGATCTTCCTCTGGGTGTTCATCGCCAGCCTGATCGTCTGGGGCATCATCAAGGCGGTGATGGGCCTGCGTGTCAGCGAGGAAGAGGAATACGAGGGCGTGGACGTCGTCGAGTGCGGTCTGGAAGCCTATCCGGAGTTCACTCGCCAGTAACGATTCGCTGGTTCATGACAAGGGCGCCTTTTGGCGCCCTTTGTTTTTTTTGGCGCCACGCTAGAATGCGCGCGACCAGCCGTTGAACATGAGTCTTCGAACATGTGGCAACAGACCCTGATCACCTTGCGCGCGCGGCCACGCGGCTTTCATCTCGTCACCGATGAGCTGCTCGACGCACTGCCGGAACTGCGGCAATGCCGGGTCGGTCTGTTACACCTGTGGCTGCGGCATACCTCGGCCTCGCTGACGATCAACGAGAATGCCGATGCAGCGGTTCGACGAGATTTCGAGCGCTTCTTCAATCGCCTGGTGCCGCAGGGTGAGGGAGGCTACGAGCACGACTACGAAGGGCCGGACGATCTGCCGGCGCATTTCAAGGCCAGCCTGCTCGGCTGCCAGTTGAGCCTGCCGGTCAGCGATGGGGGGCTGGCACTCGGTACCTGGCAGGGCATCTATCTCGGAGAGCACCGCGACCAGGGTGGCGCGCGGCAGATTGTGGCAACGCTGCACGGGACGGCAAGTTGAATTTTTTTTGGCGGTGTCGGTCTTTCCGCATCGCTGGGCTATAACTTACTCCGCTTTGGCAAGGCCATGAGGTTGAACATGAGCGACGAAGAACTAGAACAAGACGATCTGGACGTTAGCGACGAGGAGGAAGGGGAAGAGCTGAACGCTGCCGATGATGGCGACGACAGTCTCGACGACGAAGGGACCGACAGCGAGCGCGCTACGCCGGCCAAGAAGGCCAAGGCGAAGGCCGTGGAACCGGACGAACTGCCGAGCCTGGAAGCCAAGCAGAAAGAGCGCGATGCACTGGCGCGGGCCATGGAAGAATTTCTCGCGCGTGGCGGCCAAGTGCAGGAAGTCGAGCCCAATGTGGTCGCCGACCCGCCGAAGAAGCCGGATAGCAAGTACGGCAGTCGCCCTATCTGAGCACCAAGAAGAATTGCGCAAAAGCCCGCCTCCAAGGCGGGCTTTTGCGCATCTGGCGTCTGGCTTCTCGCTCAGTCGCCGCGCCAGCCGAGCAGCAGCTTGGGCAATTCGGCCAGGCTCTGGATTTGCGCATCGGGATGGTAATCGTGCGGCCAGGCGGCGCGCTTGGGGTTGAACCAGATCGCCCGCATGCCCGCCTGTTGCGCTCCGGCGATGTCATCCAGCGCGTGGTCGCCGACGTGCACGGCCTGTTCCGGGCGCGCATCGCCCAGGCGCAGGGCTTGCTGGAACGGATGCGGGTCGGGCTTGCCGACGCCCAGCTCCTCGGCGCACAGGGTGAACTGGAAATAGTCGGCCAGGCCCAGGCGGCGCACGTCGGCATTGCCGTTGGTAATCACGCCGAGGGTGTAGTGATTGGCGAGAAATTCCAGGGTGGGCTGCACGTCCGGGAAAATCTGCACCTGGTGGCGCGCATCGAGAAACACCTGGAAGGCCTGTTCGGCCAGCTGGTCCGCTTCGTCGGCGGGATAGCCGGCATCGTGCAGCGCGTGCTGCAGGATGCGCCGGCGCAGCTCGCTGATACGGTGGCGCAGCGCCGAGTCCTGCTCCACCAGCATGCGGCGGATCGCGCCGAGGGCTTCGACGGGAAATTCGCCCAGGCGCGGTGCATGCACGCCGAGCCAGTCGCGCAGGGCGGTCTCGGCGCTCTGGATGGCCGGCGTGGTTTCCCAGAAGGTATCGTCCAGGTCGAAGGTGATCAGGCGAATGCTCATGTGTCGGTGTCCTGCTTGCGCTTGGCGCGCGGATGCGCCTGATCGTAGACCTTGGCCAGGTGCTGAAAGTCCAGATGGGTGTAGATCTGCGTGGTGCCGATGTCGGCATGGCCGAGCAGCTCCTGCACCGAGCGCAGGTCCTGCGACGACTCCAGTAGATGGCTGGCGAAGCTGTGGCGCAACATGTGTGGATGCAGGTGCTGGCCAAGCTCGCGCACGCCGGCCTGGCGCACTCGCACTTGCACGGCCCGCGCGCCGAGACGGCGACCCTGCTGGCCGATGAATACCGCGCCATCGGCCGGGTTGGCGAGCGCACGTACAGGCAACCAGGCTTGCAAGGCCTCGCGCGCCTTGCGCCCTACCGGCAGCTCGCGCACCTTGTTGCCCTTGCCGAGCACTCGCACCATGCCTGCCGGCAGGTCGAGCTGGTCGAGGTTCAGGCCGACCAGTTCCGAAAGCCGCAGGCCGGATGAATAGAACAGCTCGAGCATCGCCTGATCGCGCAGGCCGATGAAATCGTCCTCGACGCCACCATCGAGCAGCTGCATGGCGCGATCGGTATCCAGCAGCTTCGGAAGACGTCGTTCACCTTTCGGCGCGGACAGGCCGGTAGCCGGATCGTGCTGGCAGAGGCCTTCCTGATTCAGGTAGCGGTAGAGGCCGCGCACCGATGAGAGCAGGCGCGCCACGCTGCGGCTGGACTGGCCCTGGCGATGCAGCTCGCCGACCAGCTGGCGCAGTGTCGGCCTTGCAGTGCATTCCACTCGGCGATGTTTTCGCGCTCGCAGTAAGTCAGCAGCTTGTTCAGGTCGCGGCGGTAGCCGTCCAGCGAGTGGCCCGACAGCTGCCGGGCGCTGCGCAGGTGTTCGAAGTAGGCGTCGAGTTCGTTCTGCATGAACAGGCTCCAGCCTCAGGCCGCGAGCAGGCGCGTGTGGTGCGTGGCGTTGGCCGGCAATTGCGCTCAGCGTACCGAGCGCAGCGGCGTACCGAAGCGCGGCAGCACGCGGGTCAGCACTTCGGCGATATAACCGAGGAACAGCGTGCCCAGCGAGCTCTTGTAGTGCTGTGGATCCGGGCTGCCGATCGCCAGTACGCCCAGCTGATTGTTCAGGCTGACTACCGCCGCGGAGCCCACGCTGCTGCTGTCTTCGGCGCCGAACAGAAAGCTCAGCTCGTGCGGGCGGAGCACGCCGCAGATGGTCTTGCCGCCGTCGAGCAGACCGCCGATGCTCTGCTGCGCCTCGCCGGTGCTGACGCAGCGGCCCACCGGCAGTGTCGCGTCGCTGAACAGGATCAGGCTGACGTAGGGCACCTGGAACTCGTGGCGCAGGCTGTCTTCCACCGCGCTGACCACTTCTTCCAGGCTGCTGGCGTCGAGCAGGTCGAGCACCAGCCGGCGGGTCTTGTCGAACAGACGGTCGTTGTCGCGCGCCACGTCCATCAGTTGCGACAGGCGATGGCGCATCTCGATGTTGCGCTCACGCAGCAGCTTGACCTGACGCTCCACCAGCGACACCGCGGTGCCCGGCTGATGGGGAATGCGCAGCTCAGGGATCAGCTCGTCGTGGTCGACGAAGAATTCCGGGTGGGCGCGCAGGTAGGCGGCGACTGCTTCGGCGTCGGGTAGCGGGGTGCTGCCCTGAGTCTGGTCGGTCATAGGCGAACCTGTCCTTCAAATACACGAACGGCGGGGCCGGTCATCATAACCGGCTGCCCGGGACCTGCCCATTCGATGGACAGGCGGCCACCCGGCAGCTCGATCTGTACCGGCGAATCCATCCAGCCCTGGCGTATTGCCGCGACCGCAGCCGCGCAGGCGCCGGTACCGCAGGCCTGGGTTTCCCCGGCGCCGCGTTCCCACACGCGCAGCCGCGCATGGCGGCGATCGACGACCTGCAGGAAGCCGACATTGACCCGCTGCGGAAAGCGCGGGTGATGTTCGATCTTCGGTCCGAGTTCATGCACAGGTGCCTGCTCGACGCTGTCGACGCGCAGCACCGCATGGGGGTTGCCCATGGACACGGCGGCCAACTCGACGCGCTGGCCATCGACTTCGAGCGGATAGCTCAGGGCTTCCTGGTCGGCCTGGAACGGAATCTCGGACGGCACCAGTCGCGGCGGACCCATGTCGACGCGGATCTGCCCATCGGGACGGATATCCAGCTCGATGATGCCGCCCTTGGTTTCGACCTTGATCTTGCGTTTCACGGTCAGGCGCTTGTCGACCACGAAGCGGGCGAAGCAGCGCGCGCCGTTGCCGCACTGCTCCACTTCCGAACCGTCGGAATTGAAGATGCGGTAGCGGAAATCCACGTCCGGGTTCTGCGGCGGCTCGACGATCAGCAGCTGATCGAAACCGACTCCGGTGTGGCGATCGCCCCACTGCTTGGCGTGCTTGGGCTGGATGTGCGCGTGCTGGCTGACCAGGTCGATGACCATGAAGTCGTTGCCCAGACCGTGCATCTTGGTAAAGCGCAGAAGCATGATCTTGGCCTCAAGTGGGCAGCAGGCTTTCGCCGGCGTATAGCTCCTGAACGCTCTCGCGACGGCGCACTTCGAAGGCCTGGTCACCGTCCACCAGCACCTCGGCGGCGCGGCCGCGGGTGTTGTAGTTGGAGCTCATGACGAAGCCGTAGGCACCGGCCGAACACACCGCCAGCAGGTCGCCCTCGACCAGCGCCAGCTCACGATCCTTGGCGAGGAAGTCGCCGGTTTCGCAGATCGGTCCGACATGTCGTAGCGACGCGTATCGCCTTCGTGCGGCTGCACCGCGATGACGTTCATCCACGCCTGGTACAGCGCCGGACGGATCAGGTCGTTCATCGCCGCATCGACGATGGCGAAATCCTTGTGCGCGGTGTGCTTGAGGTATTCCACGCGGGTCAGCAGCACGCCGGCGTTGGCGACGATGGAGCGGCCTGGCTCGAACACCAGCGCCAGCCCGCGGCCTTCGATGCGCTGGCGCACGGCCTGGATGTAGTCACCGGCCAGGTGGCTGCTCGTCGCGGTAACGCACGCCGAGGCCGCCACCGAGGTCAAGGTGACGAATCTGGATGCCGCGTGCGGCGAGGCGCTCGGTCAGTGCGAGCAGGCGGTCGAGCGCATCGAGGAAAGGCGGCAGGCTGGTCAGCTGCGAACCGATATGGCAGTCGACACCGACCACTTCCAGGTTCGGCAGCTCGGCGGCACGGGCGTAGACCGCCTCGGCATTGTCGATATCGATGCCGAACTTGTTCTCTTTGAGACCTGTGGAAATGTACGGGTGGGTGCCGGCATCGACGTCCGGATTGACCCGTAGCGACACCGGCGCCTTTTTGCCGAGCTCGGCGGCGACCTGCTGCAGGCGCTCCAGCTCATCGGTGGATTCCACGTTGAAGCAGTGCACGCCGACTTCCAGCGCCCGGCGCATGTCGTCACGGGTCTTGCCGACGCCAGAGAAGACGATACGGTCCGGCTGTCCGCCGGCGGCCAGTACGCGCTCCAGCTCACCGCGCGAGACGATGTCGAAGCCGGCGCCGAGACGTGCCAGGAACGTTCAGCACGCCCAGGTTCGAATTGGCTTTGACGGCGAAGCAGACCAGATGCGGCATGCCATCCAGCGCATCGGCATAGGCCCGGTACTGGGCTTCGATGTGCGCGCGGGAATAGACGTAGGTCGGGGTGCCGAAGCGTTGCGCAAGTGCGGGCAGTGCCACGCCTTCCGCGAAGAGTTGACCGTCGCGGTACGAGAAGGCCTCCATGAACAGCCTCCTTTAGAGTTCGAAACGGTCTTTGGAACGTTCTTTGACGGTTTTCTCGTCATCCGGCAGGTACAGCGGACCTTTCTGGCCACAACCGCTGAGCGCGGCGGCGAAGACGGCGAGTGCGATGAAGGGAAGCAGAAGGCGCTTCATGGGGACTGGAATCCTTGAAAAATCTAATCGCCGGAGTATACCCAGCACCCGGCGGATTGCCTATGCGAGCAGCACGTCACACGGCGGCCGTGCTGGCGGGCGGCTCGCTTGATCCGGCTGCGCCCTGCTAAGCTCGCCGCCATCGCATGCGGCCCGCGTCGCGTGCAGAACAATTCGAGGAAGTGTTGCATGAGCCTGAGCGAAGCCCGTTATCACGATCTGGTCGATGCTGTGCAGGAGAGCGTCGAGGACGTATTCGATGACACCAGTCTGGACGTCGACCTGGAGAACTCCGGTGGTGTGCTGACAGTGCGCTTCGATAACGGCAGTCAGCTGATCCTCAGCCGCCAGCCCGCGTTGCGCCAGCTGTGGGTCGCGGCGCGCTCCGGCGGCTTTCATTTCGACTACGACGAAGGCAGCCAGCTGTGGCTGTGCGATGCTAGCGGCGAGCGCCTCGGAGAGCTGCTCTCGCGGTTGACGCTGGAGCAGGGCGGCGAAGCGCTGGAGTTCGAGGATATCTGACGCAATCTGCGTGCAGCCCCCGCGAGCCGGGCGCTGCCGGTGGGGCCCTTGCTTATTCGGGCTGCTGTGATAGTGTCTTCGCAGGTCAACAAAACCCCGCCTTCGGGCGGGGTTTTGCTTTTTTCGTGTTTTATTTTTTCGCAGGAGCTTGCCAGAACCCATGACCAGTGCACCGCCGATCATCCTTACCCAACTCGATCTGCAGCGCCTTGAGCGGCTGCTCGACAGTCTGGACGACTACGGTCCGGCCGCCGAAGCGCTCGAGCAGGAACTGTCGCGGGCGCAGATCGTGGAACGCAGCGAGATGCCTGCGGGCGTCGTGACCATGAATTCGCGCGTGCACTGCCGCGACGAAGGCACGGGCAAGGACTACCACCTGACGCTGGTCTATCCCCACGACGCCGGCAAGGAAGGCACCGTGTCCGTCCTCGCACCGGTCGGTACGGCGCTGCTGGGCATGAGTGTCGGCCAGCACATCGACTGGCCGACTCCATCCGGCAAGATGATCAAGCTCACCCTGCTCGCGATCGAATACCAGCCCGAAGCGGCAGGCGATCCGTTCTGACGGGCGACGCTTGCGAGATGATCAGCCTGGCCGCCGCTGCGATCGGGCTGGTAGCAGCTTTCGGCAGCTCTGCCTTTGTTGGTGCGAAAAGCGTTGGATAGCCACTGCGCAATGCAGCTGGTTCGCAGGCCGGAACCTCGTCGAGACGCTGACTGAAGCCCCGTCAGCGCCCTCTTATGACTCCATTGCCGCATTCAGTGCCGCCTCCAGGCGCGCCTTGTAGCGCAGGTACTGCACAGTCTGGCTGCGTCCGCTGCCGTGCAGGCCAGTGAGGTCGAGGTCGGTGATGTAGCAGGGGTAGCGTTCACCGTCGCGGCGCCGGGAAATGATCGTGCGTGTCACGGCGGCGAACAGCTCGGCACCATATTCCAGGCCGGAAAACTCCTGATGGTTACAGTACAGGGTGACCTGCGAGCGACCGTTTTCGCCCGCTTCGACAATCGCCTGCACGTCGTAGAACGGATCGTTGACCTCGCCCTGGGGCGCCGGTCTTCGTTCCAGTTGTGCCGGTCGCGCGCCTTGTCCGGGTTGAATGCGGTAGAAGAGGATCGCCGGGTCGACCAGCTCCTGGCTTTGTCCGGGCTGCTGCGCGTTACGCCGATACAGCATTGACTCGAGAAAGCGCATCAGCGGGCGCAGCAGGGTGCGCTCGTCGCGATAGGGCAGCTGCTGGCGCCAGAGGGCATTGCATTCATCGAGTACGCTGAGTTCGGCGATTTCCCCGGCCGTGCGGTAGAACACCTGCAGGCATCCCGGGCGGCCTTGCGCAAGAATCAGCGCCAGATCGTCACCTTCCAATGCGCAGCGATCGAGCCGGAGCGGGCTGTAGGCGTGGTGAGCCTCGCCAAGGTGTTCGAGCAGTGCGGCGCGATCGCTCAGGTGGGTGAGACGCAGCGCGTTCGCCTCGCGCTGCAGCATGTGGAAATGCTGGCGAACCTGAAGCAGGTAGCGTCCATGAGCGACGCTGGCAAGGCTCTGGCGGGCATCCTCGAATATCTGCTCGACTCGCCGCGCGATGGCCTGTCCGCGATTGCGGGCGAAGCAGAAGACCTGCAGCTGCGGTGCCTGCACGACCCGCTCGAGGCTATCCAGATAATCGCGCAGGCACAGTGGCAGCGCCTTCGGCCCTTCGTAGCGGGTCACCAGCATCTCGTTCCAGCTGTTGAGCGTGACCTGATCCACGCTCAGCACCAGGCTTTCCGGCGCCGCGTTCAGCATCGACTGCTCGCCGATGGCAGATGCTGTCGGGGCTTGCTGGGTGGGGTCCAGGCCGATGTTGATCAGCAGCAGCACCCGGCTGGGTTTGCTCGCGGCCAGTAGCGCTTCTTCGTCCACCGGGCATAGCGGCATCGGCAGCGCACGGCGCAGGTCGCTGAACAGGGCGAACAGTTCCGCTTCGCTCAGGCCGCTGTCGCCAGGGAACAGGGACAGGTGGGTGCTGACATCCACCACGCCGTTGCGGTGACACCAGGCCAGCAGCGCGACCAGCTCGCGAGAGCGCTTCAATGGGGCGAAATTGCTCAGTTCCGGCGCGGTGAGCTGGCCCTGATAGAGCGACCAGCGCACGTCGCCCGCAGCGTCGTAATCGTGCACCAGGGTCAGGCTGTGTTCAGCCATATCCGGCGAGATACCAAGATTGACCACCTCGACCTTGCCGGCCTTGCGTTCGATCGCGGCGTACAGGCGACGACCCAGCACGCCGAGGTCGCGACTGGTGAGCGGACTGGTGGCCTGAAGGCGTCGGGTGAAGTCGCTGAGAAAGCGGTAGCCGTAGGTCAGTTCGTTGACCAGCACGCGACGTTCCTGGCTGACCTGACGCACTTTCCAGTGGCCACGGTTGTCGAGCAGTGCGAACTGCCGCTCGTCCCAATGCCAGTCGTGGGTCAGCCGCTCGAGCAGG
>JGI25317J35169_1001443_pt1 | contig 13439 bp, 10 predicted proteins | sample AutmiccommunBRH5_FD_35169 | JGI IMG/M metagenome (IMG submission 35169) | reverse complement strand
TGCAATTCGTGGCTGACCATCAGCACGGCACAGCCCATCTCCTGCCGCACCTCCGCGATGCGCCGGTAAAAGGCCGCCGAGCCGGGCTGATCGAGGCCCTGCGTCGCCTCGTCNAGAATCAGAAGGTCGGGCCGCTCCAGCAGCGCGCGCGCCAGCAGCACGCGCTGAAACTGCCCGCCCGAGAGATCCGCCATCTGCCGCGGCCCCAGATCGGGCAGGCCCGCGCCTTCAAGGGCGCTGTGCAAGGCGGCGGTCGGGCGGCGGCGCGGCAGGTTGAGAAANCGCGCCACGCTCATCGGCAGGGTCGGGTCGATATGGAGCCGCTGCGGNACATAGCCGATGCGCAGGCCCGGCGCGCGCAGGATGCGCCCGCGCGTGGGCCGCTGCGCGCCGATCAGCGTGCGCANAAGCGTGGATTTNCCCGANCCGTTGGGGCCGACGATGGTGACGATCTCGCCCCGGTCAAGGCGCAGGTTCACATCGTGCAGCACGTCATGGCCACCGAGCCGCACGGCAAGTCCCTCGGCTTCGATCAGGCGCATGGGGCGGCCTCGCCCTCGCGGCAGTTCGGGCAGCGGCCAAGCGCCTCGATCATGGCCTGTTCGATCTCGAACCCGGCCTCGGCGGCGGCACGCCCGAGCATCCCGCGCGTCGGCTCGGCATGGGCCTCGGCCACCGCGTGACAGCCCCGGCAGATCAGAAAGGCGGGGGNGTGGGCAGTCTCGGGATCGGTGCAGGCGATGAAGGCGTTGAGCCGCTCGATCTTGTGGGCAAAGCCGTGGCTCACCAGAAAGTCGAGCGCGCGATAGGCCACCGGCGGCTGCGCGCCGAGACCCTCTTCGCGCAGGTGGTCAAGGATGTCATAGGCCCCCATGGCGCGATGGCGTTCGAGCAGCAGTTCCAGCACCCGGCGGCGCACCGGCGTAAGGTTGAGCCGATGGCGCGCGCAATGCGCCTGCGCCGCGGCGAGGGCNGTNGCCACGCAGCGTCGGTGGTCGTGATGTTCAAACCCGAGCGGGTCCATGGCGGGGCTCCTTTGCTGGATCGGGCGGTGGATCGGGGCTTGATATGTTATAGGGTAACGATTATCAAGGGCGCCGCAGATATTANATTATAACATATGGAGCGCACCATGCCGACTCGTTTCNTTACCTCTTTCGGGCTTCTTCTGGGGCTGGCCNNGCCCGCGCTGGCCGCGCCGCAGGTGGCCACCGACATCTCGCCGGTGCATTCGCTGGTGGCGCGGGTGATGGCGGGGGCGGGCACGCCCGCGCTNATCGTGCCGCCGGGNGCCTCGCCGCANGGCCATGCGCTGCGCCCGTCCGAGGCGGCGGCGCTCGAGCGGGCCGAGGTTGTGTTCTGGATGGGCGAGGCGCTNACACCCTGGCTGGAGGATGCGATCGAGACGCTGGCCGNCGACGCGCATGTGGTGGAACTGCTGGGCGCGGGGGGATCGACGGTGCTGGCGTTCCGCGACGGGCTGGAATTCACGCCGCGGGCGGCGGGGCATGACGACCACGCCCACGATGACCACGATCACGCCCACGACGGTGCGGACCCCCACGCCTGGCTCGACCCGGCCAATGCGCGCGCCTGGCTGGCGGTGATCGCCGAAGACCTGGCCGAACACGATCCNGACAATGCCNCGCTTTATCGCGCCAACGCNNCCGAGGCGGCCGCCGAGCTTGACGCGCTGGAGGCCGGGATTTCCGCCCGCCTCGAAGCCGTGCGCGACGTGCCCTATCTCGTCTTTCACGACGCCTATCAGTATTTCGAGACGCGGTTCGNCGTATCCCCGGCCGGGGCGCTATCGCTGGGCGACGCCGCNGATCCCGGCCCCGCGCGCATCGCCGCGCTGCGCGATCTGGCGCGCGCGCGCGGCATTGCCTGCGTCTTTTCCGAGCCGCAATTCAACGCCGCGCGGGTGACAGCGGTGTTTGGCGATACCGTCCGCCACGGCGTGCTCGACCCGCTTGGTAGCACGCACACCCCCGGCCCGGCGCTCTATCCTGCGCTGATCGCGGATATGGCGGCGGTGCTCGCGGGGTGTCTTGGCGGCTCGTGAGGCCCGCGCGCCCACCGTCATCCTCCGGCCTGACCGGAGGATCTCCTGCCGGTGAGACCCTCGGATCAGGTCCGAGGGTGACGCACGGCGGGTGAAAGCGACCATCCCTCTCAACGGACGGCATAAAACTTGCGCCGTCGGCAATTCCGGCCCATCCTGTTCCCAAAATCGGTATCCGCGCAGGGAGAGGCGCGAGCCAAGGGAGGGGAGAGGAAGACAATGACGTTCACTTCGCGGCAGGACGCGCNCGACATCGAGAACGAGGTGCCCTGGGAGGCGCGCGACAAGCCCGCCACGCTTTATCAGATGCTNAGCCAGACCACGCGCGCNTTTCCCGACCGNCCGGCGATCAGCTATCAGCTTCTTTCCGGCCCCGCCGACAAGGCAGAGACCCTCACCTGGCAGCAGTTCCACGATCAATGCTGTCAGGCNGCCAACCTCTTTCGCAGCCTCAAGATCGGCGAGAGCGATGTGGTGGCCCTCATCCTGCCCAACTGCATCGAGGCNGCCCTGGCCACNGTCGGCGCCGCCATCGCCGGGATCGTCAACCCGATCAACCCGCTGCTGGAGCCCGAGCAGATCGCGGCCATCCTGCGCGAGACCGGCGCACGGGTGGTGGTGACGCTCAAGGCGTTCCCCAGGAGCGACATCGCGCAGAAGGCCGCCGAAGCGGTGCGCCATGCGCCGGGGGTCCACACCGTGCTCGAGGTGGACCTTAACCGCTATCTGACCCCACCGAAACGCTGGATCGTGCCGCTGGTGCGCCCCGGGAACCCGGTGCAGCACCACGCCGACGCGCGCGATTTCAACAAGGCGCTGGCGGCACAACCGAAAACCCTGACCTTCCCCGACAGCACGGGCGACCGGGTCGCGGCCTATTTCCACACCGGCGGCACCACGGGGATGCCCAAGGTCGCGCAGCACCGCTATTCGGGGATCGTCTATAACGGCTGGCTCGGCCATAGGCTGCTGTTCAGCGAGGCTGACAAGCTGATGTGCCCGCTGCCGCTGTTTCATGTCTTTGCCTGCCATGTGATCTTCATGGCCTGCATCAAGTCGGGCGCGCACATNATCCTGCCGACGCCCGCGGGCTATCGCGGCGAGGGGGTCTTCGACAATTTCTGGAAGCTCTGCGAGCGGTGGAAGATCACCTTCATCATCACCGTGCCGACCGCCGTCTCGGCGCTGATGCAGCGCAAGGTGGATGCCGATCTCTCGACCGTCCGGAACGCCTTTTGCGGTTCCGCGCCGATGCCGATAGAGTTGTTCAACCGGTTCGAGAGCGCCACCGGCATCAAGGTGATCGAGGGCTACGGGCTGACCGAGGCGACATGNCTGGTGTCGTGCAACCCGCCCGGGGGCAAGAAGAAGATCGGCTCGGTCGGCGTGCCTTTTCCCTATACGGATCTGCGCATCATCAAGGAAACGCCCCATGGCCCGGTCGATTGCGCGCCCGACGAGGTGGGCGAGATCTGCGTCTCCAACCCCGGTGTCTANGCGGGCAACACCTATACCGAAACGGACAAGAACAAGTCGCTTTACCATTATGACAGATACCTGCGCACCGGCGATCTGGGGCGGCTCGATGCTGACGGCTATCTGTGGATCACCGGCCGCGCCAAGGACCTGATCATTCGTGGTGGCCACAACATCGACCCCGCCGAGATCGAGGAGGCGCTGATGGCCCACCCCGATGTCGCCATGGCCGGCGCCATCGGTCAGCCCGACGCCCATGCCGGCGAAATGCCCTGCGCCTATGTCGAGCTTGTGGCGGGCGGCACGGCGACCGGCGCGGACTTGCTGGANCATTGCAAGGTGCATGTCCACGAGCGCGCGGCGCAGCCGAAATATATCGAGGTGCTGGACGAATTGCCCAAGACCGCCGTCGGCAAGGTGTTCAAGCCCGACCTGCGCAAGCGCGCGATCACGCGGGTCTATAACGCCGCGCTAAAGGAGGCGGGGATCGCCGCACGCGTGACCTCGGTGGTCGATGACAGAAAGCGGGGGCTGGTGGCCAGGCTCNCGCGCCAGGGCGAGGTGGANGAGGCGGCGCTGAGCCATGTGCTCGGGCAATTCGTGCGGCCGTGGGAATGGGCGGAGTAGGCGGGCGCGTCAAGTCGTCCGCGCCGCAGCCTTTATTCAGGCGATAACGCGCGCCCGGTCGAACGCGNGCGCGCGCATCGCATGTTACGACACGTCCTTGTAGCTCACCTCGGGCGCATCCGCACCCGCTCTCTCGCGGCGCACCAGAAGGCGGTTGAGCGCATGGACATACGCGCGNGCCGAGGCCAGCACCGTATCGGTATCTGCCGACTGCCCGGTGACGATGCGGCCCGCCTCCTCCATCCGCACGCTGACCGTGGCCTGCGCGTCGGTGCCTTCGGTGACGGCGGCCACCTGATAGAGTTGCAACCGCGCGTCATGCGGGAACAGCNCCTTGACCGCGTTGAAGGTCGCGTCCACCGGCCCGTCGCCGGTCGCCTCGGTCGAGACCTCGCGCCCGTCGATCTCCATCGTCAGGGTCGCGGTCTGCGGTCCATCGGTGCCGCAGACCACGCGCAGATGCCGGATCTGCAGGCGGTCACTCGCATCGTCGAGCCCGGCATTGGCCAGCGCGANNAGGTCATCGTCATAGACCTCCTTCTTGCGGTCAGCGAGATCCTTGAAGCGCACGAAGATGTCATTGAGCTGATTGCCGGCCAGCTCATAGCCCAGATCGCGCAGCTTGGCGCGCAGCGCGGCGCGACCCGAATGCTTGCCCATCACCAGGCTGGTGGCGGCAAGGCCGACATCCTCGGGGCGCATGATCTCGAAGGTCTCGGCGTTCTTGAGCATCCCGTCCTGATGGATGCCCGATTCATGCGCAAAGGCGTTGCGGCCCACGACCGCCTTGTTGAACTGCACCGGAAAGCCCGAGACGGCGGCGACCCGGCGCGAGATATGCATGATCTTGCGGGTGTCGACGCCCGTCTCGTAGGGCATGATGTCGCCGCGCACGCGCAGCGCCATCACCACCTCTTCCAGCGCGGTGTTGCCCGCGCGCTCGCCCAGACCGTTGATCGTGCATTCGATCTGCCGCGCCCCGCCGGCCACGGCGGCCAGCGAGTTGGCCGTGGCCATGCCCAGATCGTTGTGGCAATGGGTGGAAAAGACCACATCGCCCGCGCCCGGCACGGTCTCGATCAGGCGGCGGATGAGCTCCGCGCTCTCGACGGGCGCGGTATAACCCACCGTGTCGGGGATGTTGATCGTCGTGGCCCCGGCCTGGATCGCGATTTCCACCACGCGGGTCAGATAGTCCCATTCGGTGCGCGTGGCATCCATCGGCGACCACTGCACGTTGTCGCACAGGTTGCGCGCATGGGTCACCGTCTCGTGGATGCGCTCGGCCATCTCGTCCTGCGTGAAGTTGGGAATGGCGCGGTGCAGCGGCGAGGTGCCGATAAAGGTGTGGATCCGCGGCGAGCGGGCATGTCTGATCGCCTCCCAGCAGCGGTCGATGTCCTTGAAGTCGGCCCGCGCGAGGCCGCAGATGGTGGCATTCTTAGCGTTCTTGGCGATCTCGCTCACGGCGCGGAAATCGCCCTCCGAGGCGATGGGAAAGCCCGCCTCGATGACATCGACGCCCATCTCGTCGAGAAGCTGCGCAATCTCCAGCTTTTCTTCATGGGCCATGGTCGCGCCGGGGCTTTGTTCGCCATCGCGCAAGGTGGTGTCGAAAATCAGGACACGGTCCTTCGGTGTCTGGGTCATTTGGGGTCTCTTTCAGTTGATCCTTGGGCCTCTTGGCGCGAAACGGCACATCCTCTGAGCGCTCGCGCCGGGCGGCACGCTCAGAGGCGGCTAAGGCCTAGGCACAGCGCGCCCGGCGCGCGACGGGCGCGGACCGGGCAGGCGATATGTGCGGTCGCGATCATGCGACGTTTATAGGCAGTCGCGGGCGGGTTGAAAAGCCCAAAACTGGCGGCTTGAAGTGGGGCAGCTTTCGGCTAGCCGTCGTGGCATGGACAGGGCATTGGTCATCGGCGCATCAGGCGGGATCGGGCGGGCGGTTTCGGCGCGGCTGGCGGACGGACCGGTCGTTGCGGGCATTGCTNCCCTGTATCACTCGGTGCGGGTGACGTTTTCCGCGAGCACGCCGTCTTGCCATGTGCCGCTGCGCACCTCGCCGTTGACATAGCGCATCGTGCCCTCGCCCTGCCGCTTGCCCGCAAGGAACATCCCCTCATAGACATCGCCACTGGCATAGGTCGCNACCCCGCGCCCGGTCATCTCGCCCGCGCGCCACCCGCCCTCGTAGGTGAAGCTCTCGTTCTCGGGCGTGTCGGGATTGTCGGGGATGGTGATGCGGCCCTGTCCGTGACGCTGGCCATCGACGAAATCGCCCTCATAGACCGANCCGTCGGGATAGGTGGCGGCGCCCTGGCCGTGGCGCTGCCCGTCCTGCCACTGACCCTCATAGCGATAGCCGTCGGGATAGCTCATCACGCCATGGCCGTGGTTGCGGGCATTGGCGAACGCCCCCTCATAGACAAGCCCGCCGGGATAGGTGGCGCGGCCCGCCCCCTCGATCACGCCGGCGACCCACTCGCCCTCATAGGTGGCGCCGTCGGGATAGGTGATCCGGCCCTGACCGTTGGCCAGATCGTCACGGAACTGTCCCTCATAGACCGAGCCGTCGGGATAGCTCACGCGGCCCTCTCCGGACATCCTGCCATTCTGCCATTCGCCCTCGTAGCGATAGCCGTCGGTGCCGNTAAAGACCCCCTGCCCGTGGCGCATATCCTCCGCAAAGGCACCCTCATAGACGTCGCCATTGGCATAGGTTACCCGCCCCGCCCCCTGACGCTGCCCGGCGACCAGATCGCCCTCATAGACATCGCCATTGGGTTGCGTCAGCGTGCCGCGCCCGTCGATCTGGCCGTCTTTCCAGCTGCCCTCATAGACAAGACCGTCGGACATGGTAAGCCGGCCCGCGCCCTCGCGCACGCCGCGCGCGACCTCGCCCTCGTAGATCGCGCCGTCGGGATAGGTGATGGTGGCACGGCCCTGCTTGACGCCGCGCACCCAGTCGCCCTCGTAGCGATAGCCGCCCGGGCTCTCCATCCGGCCGCGCCCGTGATGCATGGCATCGAGGAACCCGCCCTCGTAGCGCACGCCATTGGCATACGTGGCGACTCCGGTGCCGGTGATCTCGCCCTCGGCCCACTCGCCCTCATAGGTGCCGCCGTCGGTGAAGACGATCCTGCCCGACCCGTGCGGCTTGCCGCGCGCGAACGCGCCTTCATAGACCGAGCCGTTGGGAAAGCGCGCGACGCCATGCCCGCGAATCTCGCCCGCGACCCAGTCGCCGGAATATTCATAGCCGTTGGGCAGGGTGTAGGTGCCGGTGCCGTGTTGCAGCCCGTCCTTGAACGTGCCCTCGTAGATGCCGCCATCGTCGTATTGCTTGGTCAGGATGGCNCCGTCCTGCGCCATTGCACCCACGCCGGCGACAAGCGCCCAAGCCAAGATCGTCTGTTTCGCAAAGCGTCTCATCACTGCCCCGGTGCCCCTCGCCTGCCCGATCCTGTGGCGGGTCGCGCCAAATCTAGAGGACCGGCCCCGATGTGACAACGCCATTGTGGCAAATCGGCTTTCCCTCGCGCGGCGATCTGTTATCCCGAAGGGCGGAAGCGGCAAGGGGGCGCGCATGGCAGACCAGTTTCGCCTGACACTGGCACAACTCAACCCGACGGTGGGCGATCTGACGGGCAACGCGGCGCTGGCACGGCAGGCATGGGAGGCGGGGCGCGCGGCGGGCGCCGATCTCGTGGCGCTGCCAGAGATGTTCGTGACCGGCTACAACCCGCAGGATCTGGTGCTGAAACCGGCCTTTCATCAGGCCGCCATCGCCACCGTCGAGGCGCTGGCGCGCGATTGCGCCCAAGGCCCCGCGCTGGCCATCGGCGGCCCGGCGCTCGAGGGGGTGGGGCTTTATAACGCCTATTACATCCTCCAAGGCGGGCGCGTGGCGGCGCGCGTGTTCAAGCATCACCTGCCCAACGAGACGGTGTTCGACGAAAAGCGCCTGTTCTCAAGCGGCCCGGTGGCGGGCCCCTACAGCGTGGCGGGGGTGCGCCTCGGCTCGCCCATCTGCGAGGACGCCTGGCACCCGGACGTGGCCGAGACCCTCGCCGAGACCGGCGCCGAAATCCTGCTCGTGCCCAACGGCTCGCCGCATTACCGAGAGAAAATGACCGTGCGCCAGAACCTGATGGTGGCGCGCGTGATCGAGACCGGCCTGCCGCTCGTCTATCTCAACCTTATGGGCGGNCAGGACGACCAGGTGTTCGACGGCGGCTCTTTCGTGCTCAACCCCGGCGGCGCGCTGGCGCTGCAACTGCCGATGTTCGAGGAGGCGGTGGCGCATGTGGATTTCACGCGCGGCCCGGATGGCTGGCGCGCGCAAGAGGGACCGCTTGCGCACCTGCCNGACGANCTGGAACAGGATTATCACGCGATGGTGCTGGCGCTGCGCGATTACCTGCGCAAGNCCGGCTTCTCGAAGGTGCTTCTGGGCCTTTCGGGCGGGGTGGACAGCGCGATCGTCGCCACCATCGCNGTGGATGCGCTGGGCGCGGGCAATGTGCGCTGCGTGATGCTGCCCTCGGAATATACCTCGCCCGTTTCGCTGGAGGATGCGCAGGCAGTGGCCGGAAATCTGGGCTGCCGCTATGACAAGATGCCGATTGCCGAGGGGCGCGCGGCGATCACCGCGACGCTCGCGCCGCTTTTCGAGGGCACGCAACCGGACCAGACCGAGGAGAACATCCAGTCGCGCCTGCGCGGCCTCTTGCTGATGGCGCTGTCCAACAAGTTCGGCGAGATGCTGCTGACCACCGGCAACAAGTCCGAGGTGGCGGTGGGCTATGCCACGATCTATGGCGACATGGCCGGCGGCTACAACCCGATCAAGGACCTCTACAAGACGCGCGTCTTCGACATCTGCCGCTGGCGCAATGCCAACCACCGCGCCTGGATGGCGGGGCCCGGGGGCGCGGTGATCCCGGCCCGCGTGATCGACAAGCCCCCCAGCGCCGAATTGCGCGCCGACCAGAAGGACAGCGATTCGCTGCCCGATTACCCGGTGCTCGACGCGATCCTGCACATCCTCGTCGATCAGGACGGCGNGATTGCCGATTGCGTGGCCGCGGGCCTTGACGAGGCGGATGCGCGCCGCGTCGAGAACCTGCTCTGTATCAGCGAATACAAGCGGTTTCAGGCCGCGCCCGGCACGCGCCTGACCTCGCGCGCGTTCTGGCTTGACCGGCGCTATCCGATCGTGAACCGCTGGCGCGACCGGGGCGCAAGGGGCGCGGGCCAGTGAATTGCGCGCGCGCGGCACCCATGCCGCGCCGCGCGCTCATTCCCACCAGCGGTCGATGGCGGCGATATCATCGTCGGACCAGCCGAAATGATGGGCGAACTCATGCACCACCACATGCGCGATCAGATCCTCGAGCGCGACATCGCCGCGCTCGCGCCACTCGTCGAGGATCGGCTCGCGGAAAAGCCATACCGTATCGGGGCCAAGCGGCTGATCGAACCGGGATTTCTCGGTAAGAGGGATGCCGTCGTATAGCCCGGTCAGTTCGAGGGGATCGTCGATCTCCATCTCGGCGAGGATATGGGCGGGCGGCCAGTCCTCGACCAGAAGCACCACATCGGACGCGGGCTTGCGAAAGGCGGCGGGCAGCGCGTCGATGACTTCGAGCGCGAGGCGCTCGAAGTCGGCAAGAGAGGGCGGGCTTGTATCCATGCGCGTATCCATGCGCGCCATATGAGGCAGGGAAACGGGTTTGTAAATCCGGCACCCTGTTGTTCAGAGCATCAGCTGATAGCTGGCCGGAACGTAGCGAAACCCGTCGCCCGCGGTCTCGACATAGCCAATGCCGGGCCAGGGCATGTGATAGCCCACGAACGGGATGCGGTCGGCGGCGAGCATCCCGAGGATGCGACGGCGCGTCGCGGCGGCGGTCTGCCTGTCCATGTCAAAGCGCACCTCCCAATCGGGATGCGCCAGCGACCAGACATAGTGATTGGCGAAATCGGCGCCAAGCAGAAGCGTCTTGCCCTCGCTTTCCAGCACGAAGCCGGTATGNCCCGGCGTATGGCCCGGCGCGGCCAGGGCGGTGATCCCGGAGGTCACGCCGTCGCCATCGCCGATCATGGTCGTGTTCGCGGCCAGCGGGCGCATGTTGGCGTCGAAAAGCGCGTTGTCCGCGCCGGCCCAATGGTCAAACTCGGTGCCGGCGGTGATGTAGCGCGCATTGGCGAATGTGGGTGCGCCGTCGCGCATCAGCCCGCCGATATGATCGCCGTGCATATGGGTAATCACCACCACGTCCACCTGGTCGGGCGTGTATCCCGCCGCCTCGAGCGCGGACGTGATGCCGTCGGGATCGAGCCCGGTGTCAAACAGCACGAGCGCAGATCCGGTGTTGACCACGGTCGGAGTAAAAAAGAACTGCGCCTGATCGGTCGGCAGGTTGGCCGCCCTCGAGACGGCGTTGAACTCTTCTGCGCTGACGTTGAGGCCGAAAATGCTGTGCGGATCGGGGCGCGGGGCGGTGGCGGCCAGAAGCGTCGTCACCTCGAACGCGCCCAGCCCGACCCGGTTGAAGCGGGTCGTGGCAGCGCCCAGCATCGGGGCCGAGGCGCGGCCGGGAGCTGCAACGGCAAGCGGCAGCGCGGCGGTGGCGGCCAGAAGGCCGCGGCGGGTGATCTGTCCTTGGGTCATCGACATCTCCTGTTCGTTGACATGGTTGACATACGCGCGAAACCGTAGCGCGGATGTGACGCGGGCGGGTGACGCTCACGCGAAATTGATCTTGCTTGCGGCGGCGCGTTTCAGGCGTAATCTGCCGCCATGCTGGATATTCTCAGGAACCGCGATTTCGTCCGCCTCTTTGCCGCGCAGGTCGTGGCGCTTCTGGGCACGGGGCTTCTGACCGTTGGCCTCGGCCTCCTGGCCTATGACATGGCGGGCGCGGCGGCGGGGCTGGTGCTGGGCGTGGCCTATACGGTCAAGATGGTGGCCTATGTCGGCCTGTCGCCGGTGGCGCAGGCCGTNGTGCAGCGCCTGCCGCGCAAGGCGGTGCTGATCGCGGCCGATCTGATCCGCGCCGGGGTGGCGCTCTGTCTGCCGTTCGTCACCGATCTGTGGCAGGTCTATGTGCTGATCTTCGTGCTTCAGGCGGCCTCGGCCACCTTTACCCCGGCCTTTCAGGCGGTGATCCCCGATATCCTCACCGATGAGGGAGACTATACCCGCGCGCTGTCGCTGTCGCGGCTGGCCTATGATCTGGAGAACCTGCTCAGCCCGGCGCTGGCGGGGGTGCTGCTCGTGGTGCTGAGCTATCACTGGCTGTTTCTGGGCACGGTGGCGGGGTTTGTGGCCTCCGCCGCGCTGGTGTGGCTGGCCGCGGTGCCGCCCGTGGCAGGCGGCGTGGCGCGGCCCTTTCGAGAGCGGCTGTTTCGCGGCGCGCGCATCTATCTGGCAACGCCACGGCTGCGCGGGCTGTTGTCGCTCAACCTGTCGGCCTCGGCGGTGGGGGCCTTCGTGCTGGTCAACACGGTGGTGCTGGTGCGGGTCGGTCACGGCGGGGCCGAAAGCGCGCTGGCGGTCGCCATGGCGGCCTTTGGCGCGGGCTCGATGGCGGCGGCGCTGATGCTGCCGCGCGTGCTCGAACGCACCGGCGACCGGCCGGTGATGCTGGCGGGCGCGGCCGCGCTGCGGTGCTGGCGCTGTTCATGGGGGCTGCGCTCTGGCTGGGGCGGGGTCCGGGATGGGCGGCGTTCCTCGCGCTTTGGGCGCTCATCGGCCTTGCCTATGCCGCGATCCTCACGCCTGCGGGGCGGCTCTTGCGGCGCTCGGCCCATGCCGAGGACCGGCCCGCGCTGTTCGCCGCGCAGTTCGCGCTGAGCCATGTCTGCTGGCTGGTCACCTATCCGCTGGCCGGGGTGGCGGGGCGATGGCTCGGGATGGGGCCCGCGATGATGCTGGCGGGGCTGGTGGCGGCGCTTGGCCTCGTGCTTGCATGGCGCCTGTGGCCCGGCGCTGCGGCGCGCGCGCCGGTGCATGACCACCCCGGTCTGCCCCCCGATCACCCGCATCTGCGCACCCATGGGCAGGGTCCGCACGCCCACACCTATGTCATCGACGACCTGCACCGCCGCTGGCCCTGAGCCGGGCCGTTCTGGACAACCGCCCCCGCCTGTGACAAAGCCCCGGCCATTGTCAGGAGACGCCCATGACCACCACCCGCTTTGCCCCTTCCCCCACCGGCCATATTCATGTGGGCAACCTGCGCACCGCGCTGATGAACTGGCTCATTGCCCGCAAGGCGGGGGGCAGTTTCATCCTGCGCATCGACGACACCGACCCGGAGCGTTCGCGCGAGGAATATGTCGATGCGATCAAGCGCGATCTCGAATGGCTGGGCCTGCACTGGGACCGGGTAGAGCGGCAGTCGCTGCGCCTCGACCGCTATGCCCAGGCCGCCGAGCGGCTGCGCGCCATGGGGCGGCTCTACGAGGCGTTCGAGACCCCGACGGAGCTGGACCTCAAGCGCAAGAAACAGCTCAACATGGGCCGCCCGCCGGTCTATGACCGCGCGGCACTGGCGCTGTCGGAGGAGGACCGCGCACGGCTGCGCGCCGAGCGCGGCGCGGGCGTCTGGCGATTCCTGCTCGATCNGCAGCGCATCGAATGGCACGACGGCATCCTCGGGGATATTTCCATCGACGCGGCAAGCGTGTCCGACCCGGTGCTGATCCGCGCCGACGGGCAGGTGCTTTATACGCTGGCCTCGGTGGTGGATGACGTGGAAATGGGCGTGAGCCATGTGGTGCGCGGCGCCGATCACGTCACCAACACCGCCACCCAAATCCAGATCATCGCGGCGCTCGGCGGCACGCCCCCGCAATTCGCGCATCACTCGCTGCTCACCGGGCCGCAGGGCGAGGCGCTGTCGAAACGGCTCGGCACGCTCTCGTTGCGCGATCTGCGCGCCCGGGGGGTGGAGCCGATGGCGCTGCTGTCGCTGATGGCGCGGCTCGGGTCGAGCGATCCGGTGGAATTGCGCAGCGACATGGCCGCGCTGATCGAGGGCTTCGACATCGAGCGGTTCGGTGCCGCGCCGACCAGGTTCGACGAAAACGATCTCTTTCCGCTGTCCGCGCGCGTGCTCGCCGCGCGGCCCTATGAGGAGGTGGCGGATACCATCGCCGCGCACGGTATTCCGGCGCATCTGGCCGAACGGTTCTGGGCGGCGGTGTCGCACAACATCACCAACCTGCACGACGTGAAGGACTGGGCCGAGATCGTGCT
>JGI25317J35169_1001442_pt1 | contig 13443 bp, 14 predicted proteins | sample AutmiccommunBRH5_FD_35169 | JGI IMG/M metagenome (IMG submission 35169) | reverse complement strand
CCGGCAAAGCTGGCCAGCACGTCGATGGCGGCGCAGATCGATGCCGGATTGGCGTTGTAGCTGTCGTCGATCAGGCGCACACCGTTGGCCAGCATTTGCGCCACGGCTCGGCCTTTGACCGGTTGCAGGCTTTCCAGCCCCGCCACCACGGCCTCGGCCTCGATACCCAGCGCATAGGCTGCCGCGGCTGCCGCCAAGGCGTTGGCCACGTTATGCCGGCCCAGCAGATTGAGCTGGGTGCGAAGATTGCCCAGCGGGCCAGTCAGCACGAAATTCGGGCAGCCACGCTGGTCGTAGGCGATCGACCCGGCGGAGAAATCCACGAGGGGGTCGTCCAGGCCGAACGATACGATGCGCTTGCCCGCAGCGCGCTCGGCCCAGATCGAATAGGCCTTGTCGTCACGGTTGAGCACGGCGGTGCCGGATGCGTTCAGGCCATCGAGAATCTCGCCCTTGGCCTCGACGATCCTGTCCGGGCCACCGAACTCGCCGACGTGGGCGGTGCCCGCATTGGTAATTACGCTGACATCCGGGCGCACCAGATCGACGGTGTAGGCAATATCGCCGGGCCGCGAAGCGCCGAGTTCGATGACGGCGCTGCGATGACTGGTGCTCAACTCCAACAGCGTCAGTGGCGCACCCAAGTCATTGTTGAGGTTGCCGCGAGTGGCCAGTACGGCGTCCTGGCCATGGGCGCTGCGTAGAATGCTGGCGAGCATTTCCTTCACGCTGGTCTTGCCGCTGGAGCCGGTGATCGCTGCGACCGGACCGTTGAATGCGGCGCGATTGAGCGCGCCGAGCTGCCCAAGCGCCAACCGGGTATCGGCAACGACCAGCTGCGGCAGGCCTGCATCTGCAACTTCACGCTCGACCAGTGCTGCAACGGCGCCTTTGGCGGCGACGTCCGCCAGATAGGCATGACCATCGAAGCGTGGCCCGGTCAGCGCGATGAACAGCTGGCCAGGTTCGATGGCCCGGCTGTCTGTGCTGACGGCAGTGAAGCTGGCATCCGCTCCGACCAGGCGGCCAGACAGCGGTAGCTGCAATTCGCTCAGGCGCATCGACTCAAGCATTGGCCTTCTCCCAGACGGACAGCGCCCTGCAGGCTTCCTCGAGATCGGAGAACGGCAAGCGTTCGCCGCGAACTTCCTGATAGTCCTCGTGACCTTTGCCGGCCAGCACGACCACATCTTCCGCTCGCGCGGCCGCGATCAGACTGGCGATTGCCTGCGCGCGGCCATGGCTGAAAGTGACCGCCGCAGGATTGCTGAACCCCGAACGGATACCCTCGAGAATCTGTTCAGGCGCCTCATTGCGCGGATTGTCATCGGTGACCACGACGCCGTCGGCCAGCCGCTCCGCGACTTCAGCCATCAGCGGGCGCTTGCCGGTATCACGATCACCGCCGCAACCGAACAGACAAAGCAGCCTGCCGCGCGCGTGTGGACGCAGCGCGGTGAGGACTTTCTCCAGCGCATCGGGGGTGTGTGCGTAGTCGACCACGATCAGCGGATGGTCGCCGCCACCCAGCCGCTGCATGCGGCCGGCGGGGCCTTGCAGTTCAGGCAGCACGGCCAGGATTTCGTCCAGTGGATAGTCCATGCCAAGCAGGGCGCCGACGGCGGCCAATACATTGCTGACGTTGAAACGCCCGAGCAGTGGACTGCGCAACGAGCGCTCGCCCTGCGGCGTGATCAGCCGAGCATGAATGCCGTCGTCGTCGAGACGCGCTTCAGCGCAGAACAGGTAGGCCGTAGGGTCTTCCAGGCTGTAAGTGATCAGGCGCGACTCGCGCTCCTCGCCGGCCAGCACGCGGCCAAAGGCATCGTCGAGGTTGATTACCCGACAGCTCAGCCCGGGCACCTCGAACAGGCGCGCCTTGGCAGCACCATAAGCATCCATGCTGCCGTGGTAATCGAGGTGGTCACGCGACAGATTGGTGAACACGGCGACATCGAAATCCAGGGCCGCGACGCGCCCCTGATCGAGACCATGCGAGGACACTTCCATCGCTACCGCGCGAGCGCCCTCTTGTTTGAGGTTCGCCAGTGTCGCCTGCACGCCGATGGCGTCCGGCGTGGTGTGGCGTCCCAGTTCCAGCTGTCCGTGGAATCCGGTGCCAAGCGTGCCGATGATTCCGCAGGGTTCGCCGAGCCGATCGAGCGCCTGGGCAATCAGCTGGCTGACACTGGTCTTGCCGTTGGTTCCGGTCACACCGACCACACGCAGGCTGCGGCTGGGCTCGCCGTAGAAGCGGCCGGCAATCGCCGACAGCTGTTCTGCCAGATGCAGCACCGGAACCATGACTGCGTTGCCGGTCAGTGACTGGTCGAGGCCTTCTGCCTCATAAGCGACAGCCGCCGCGCCACGGGCGACGGCATCCTGTATGTGATCGCGACCATCGAACTGCAGACCCGGTACAGCGAGGAACAGGTCTCCGCCGCGAACCTTGCGACTGTCGAGTGTCAGCTCACGGATCAGCACGTCGCTGCCGGCCTGAGGCAGCAGGTGATTCAATGGCATCGGCATCAGATACGCCCTCCCTTGCCCTTTGCCGCTTCGGCGGTCTGCAGCTCGGCAGGCGGCGGCAGATTGTCCGGTGCGACGTTCATCAGCCGCAGGGCGCGCGCCATGACCTTGCCGAACACCGGTGCCGCGACCAGTCCGCCGTAGTACTGTCCTTTGCTCGGCTCGTCCACGACGATCACCGCAGCGATGCGCGGATTGGAAAGTGGCGCAACCCCGGCGAAGAACGAGCGATAGGCGTCTTTGGTGTAGCCGCCGGTGCCGGAAATCTTCTTCGCGGTACCGCTCTTGCCGCCTACGTGATAGCCCGGCACCTTGGCACGAGCGCCGCCGCCACCCTCGTCTTCCACGACCGCGCGCAGCATCTGCAGAACGATGCCGGAAATCTCTTTGTCAATGACCTGCACGCCGTCCTGGGTGCGATCCAGACGCAACAGAGAGAGCGGCACGTTGCTGCCCTGGTTACCCAGCACGGCATACGCATGCGCCAACTGAACGGCGGTCACCGACAGGCCATAGCCGTAGGCAAGCGAAGCCGTCTCAGCGTCTCGCCACTTGCGATGATTGGGCAGATTGCCGACGCGCTCGCCGGGGAAACCCAGCCCGGTGTCCTGGCCGAAACCGGCCTGTTGCATCACCGCGTATACCGGCTCGGCGCCGATATCCAGGGCGATCTTGCTGATGCCGACGTTGCTCGACTTCATCAGAATCCCGGTCAGCGTCAGCATGCCGCCACGGGAGACATCACGAATCGTGTAGCGGCCGATACGCATCCATCCGGGCAAGGTATTGACGACCGAATCCGGCTGATATTTGCCGGTACCCAGTGCCGCCGCGATGCTGAAAGGTTTGACGGTGGAACCGGGCTCGAAGACGTCGATCATGGCGCGATTGCGCATTGCCGCGGGCTGCAGATTGCGCCGATTGTTCGGGTTATAGGTAGGCTGGTTGGCCATGGCGAGGATCTCGCCGGTCTTGACGTCGACCATCACCAAGCTGGCGGCTTTGGCACCGTATTCCTGCACGACGTTGCGCAGCTCGCTGTGCGCGAGGTACTGCAAGCGCAGATCGATCGACAATGCCATCGCCTTGCCGGCCTTGGCGTTCTTTACGACCTGAACGTCCTTGATCAACCGCCCGCGACGATCCTTGAGAACCTGACGCTTGCCTGGCACACCAGCCAGCCACTCGTCATACGCGAGTTCCATGCCCTCACGGCCACGATCATCGATATCGGTGAAGCCGACCACATGGGCAGCCACTTCGCCAGCCGGATAGAACCGACGGAACTCTTCTTGCGCATAAACGCCGGGGATCTTCAGATCGAGGACTTCCTGCCCCTGCTCCGGGGTAAGTCCGCGCACCAGATAGATGAACTCGCGCGACGCCTGCGACCTGAGACGCTCGCTCAGCGTGGCAGCATCCTGACCCAGCGCCTTGGCCAAGTCCGGCCAACGCGACTTTGCTGCCTGCAGCTCTTTGGGATTGCCCCACAACGTGGTAACCGGCGTGCTCACCGCGAGCGGCTCACCGTTGCGATCGGTGATCAGACCACGATGCGCAGGAATCGGGATATGCCGAACGCTGCGCGCATCACCCTGCCCCTTAAGGAAGCCCTGATCCATCACCTGAAGATCGACGATACGCCAGACAATCGCACCGACCAGCAGCGCCAGCAGCGTGAGCACGATACGAAACCGCCACGGATACAGCGCACCTTGAAGGGTCATGGCTTCACCAGCCTGACGTCTGCCGCTTCGGGGATATGCATGTGCAACTGCTCGGTCGCCAGCGTCTCGATGCGGCTGTGCGCAGTCCAGGTGCTCTGCTCGAGGATCAACCGCCCCCACTCGGCCTGGGCCTTGTCACGCACGCTAAGCTCACCGTAGAGCTCGTTGAGCAACTGACGATTCCAATGCGCCGAGTAGGCAACTGCGATCGCCGACAGCAGGACACTGACGAACAGCACCAGCATCAACAGGCTGCCGCTGGGCATGGAGCGCATTACCTTGGTCACCGCAGCTTCTCCGCCACGCGCATTACCGCACTGCGCGAACGCGGGTTGCCCTTGACCTCGGCATCGGAAGCGTACTGCGGCTTGCCGAGCAGCTTGAGGCGCGGCTCGAATGCCTTCGGAATGATGGGCAGGTCGCGTGGCAGCTTGTCCGCCTCGCCCTTGGCGTGGCGGCGCATGAACTGCTTGACGATGCGGTCTTCCAGCGAATGAAAGCTGATGACCACCAGCCGGCCGCCCACTTCCAGTGCCTCCAGGGCTGCATCAAGGCCATGCTCCAGGTCGCCAAGCTCATTGTTGATGTAGATGCGCAGTCCCTGAAACGCACGAGTCGCCGGATTCTTGCCCTTCTCCCAAGCGGGGTTGGCCTCAGTCAGGACCTTGGCGAGGTCGGCGGTACGCTCGAAAGGCGCCGCTTCGCGGCGCTGCACCACCGCACGAGCCATGCGCTTGGCGAAGCGCTCTTCGCCATAATCCTTGAAAACCCGGGCGATTTCGTCATCTTCGTCGGCGTGCGCTATCCAATCGGCCGCACTGACGCCTCGGCTAGGATCCATGCGCATGTCCAGAGGACCGTCGTTAAGAAAACTGAAGCCGCGCTCGGGGTCGTCCAGCTGCGGTGACGAAACGCCCAGATCCAGCAAAACGCCACTGACGGTTCCGCTCCAGCCGCGCTGCGCCACTTCTTCGCCAAGTTCGGCAAAACTTCTCTGCACAACGACAAAGCGGCCGTCCTCGGCCGCCAGTGCTTGCCCCGTAGCGATGGCTAACGGATCCTTGTCGAATCCTAGCAATAGGCCATCAGGCCCAAGCTGCTGAAGCAGTAGCCGGCTGTGACCACCCCGCCCAAAGGTGCCATCCAGATAGCGTCCGTCCGGGCGCACGCTCAGCGCCGCGACGGCTTCGTCGAGCAACACGGTGATATGTCGCAAGCTGCTGATCTGGTTCACAGGATTAGGTCACGTAGTTCTTCCGGCAGACCGCCGGGTTGCTTGATGGCCGCCAGGTCCGCGTCAGAAACCGCGTTCCAGTCGTCCTCGTTCCATAGTTGAAACTTGTTCAGTTGCCCTACCAACATCGCGCGCTTGTCCAGCCGGGCGTACTCACGAAGACGCGGTGGCACCACGACGCGCCCACTGCCATCCATCTCCAGATCGACAGCATTACCAATCAGCAGGCGTTGCAGGCGACGGGCCTCTTCACGCAAGGAGGGCAATTCGCGGAGCTTGGCTTCGATCAGCTCCCACTCGGGCAAGGGGTAAATGCACAAACAACGGTCCACGGCGTCGATCGTGATGATCAGCTGGCCATCGCCACGGGAATTCAGCTCGTCGCGATACCGGCTGGGCATGGCTAGCCGGCCTTTGGCGTCGAGACTGATGGCGTTAGCTCCGCGAAACACGGCTGCGCTTCCCCTGAATTAGCTATCCATGCCCATATTTACCCACTTTCTGCCACTTCCTACCACTTGTGCGCACTATAGAAACGCAGCCGCCCCACCGTCAAGGCGAGCCAGACGGGAAAAAGCCTTACGGAGCGGCAATTTAGCGACGTTGAGAGGTAATTCGAGCGGAGAATGCGCAGAGGACTGGAAGCATCTTCAGAGACAACAGCGAGTTGCTCAACAAAGTTAAAGTACTTTGTTAAGAGCAAGAATGTTTCGGAATTAAAAATGGGGTATTGCGAAGGAAGAAAGGAGGAGAGTCGATCTGTAAGCCGGGTTCTGTCGAGGACAGCCATTCCTCTACGACAGCCATCGCTGACTGCCTCTAGCAACCTACCCGGATCCAGCGCGGGCCACGCCGATGGATCCCTATTTGGTCTTGCTCCAAGTGGGGTTTACCTAGCCACGGACTGTTGCCAGCCGCGCGGTGCGCTCTTACCGCACCTTTTCACCCTTACCGGCACCGAAGTGCTTAGGCGGTTATTTTCTGTGGCACTTTCCGTAGGCTCGCGCCTCCCAGGCGTTACCTGGCACTTCGCCCTATGGAGCCCGGACTTTCCTCCCTCCCTTTTTGCGGAACAAAAAGAGACAGCGACTGTCCGATCGACTCTCCAGGCGCCAGAGTATCGCCGCAACGCGCTGCCTGCAAGCTCACCAGGCGGCACGAGGCCCAGCCCACCTCCTATTTGCGTTCCAGCGCCGCCTGGTACAACAGATTCTTGCGCACACCGGTAATATCGGCTGCGATTGCGGCCGCCCGCTTGAGCGGCATTTCTGCCAACAGCAGATCGAGCACCCGGAGCGCCTCTGCGCTCACCGCGCTCTCGTCTAGCGGAGCATGCCAACCCTCTACAAGCACCACGCACTCGCCGCGCTGCTGATTGCTGTCGGCCTCGACCCACGCGTGCAACTCGCTCAGCGGCAGCCCTTTCAGCGTTTCGAACGTCTTGGTCAACTCTCGGCCGAGCACGGCAATTCGATCGCCACCGAACACATCTCGAAAGTCGCCAAGCGATTCCAGTATGCGGTGCGGAGCTTCGTAGAAGATCAGCGTACGCGGCTCTTCTTTCAGTGCTTCGAGCCGTGCACATCGTGCAGCTGCCTTGGCAGGCAGAAAGCCTTCGAAGATGAATCGATCCGAGGGCAACCCAGCCGCCGACAGTGCGGCGATCAGCGCACAAGCACCCGGCACCGGCACCACTGCAACCCCAGCGGCACGCGCCTGGCGCACCAGGTGATATCCCGGATCGGAAATCAACGGCGTACCCGCATCGGAGATCAGCGCGACATCCTCTCCACCTTGCAACCGCCCGATGAATCGCCCCCCCTCTTCACGCTCGTTATGCTCGTGGCAAGCTGCCAGCGGCGTCTGAATACCGAAGTGCGCGAGCAACCGAGACGAGTGACGGGTATCCTCCGCGGCTATCAGCGACACCTCTCGCAGCACCCGCAGCGCTCGGGCACTGATGTCCTCCAGATTGCCGATCGGCGTGGCGACGACATAAAGCGTCCCCATTCCGGAATTCGCACCACCGCTGGCAGTCACAAGGGCTTACCTCTGTCACGGAAATGCGCATTGTAGCCCGATTCACCGCCGCAACATCGCCGCCACTTCAGCGCTTGGGTACAATCCGCCAACACTCGCCAGTGCTTTCAGGAACGATCAAACAATGGCTTGCTTACGCCCCCTTCTACTCCTGTGCGTCGCAATCATGCTCGCAGCTTGCGCCAGCTCTCCCTCTTCGACATTGGGCGAACTGCCTCGCACACCACAGGCTTCCACCCAGCAACTGCTGGAGAAAGCCGACCAAAGCGACCCCGAACAAGCCGTGCAGCTGCGCCTGGCCGCCGCCGACCAGAGCATCCAACAGGGCAACCATGCCCAGGCTCGCAGCATTCTGGAAAAGGTTCAGCTGGATACACTGAAACCAGCGCAGCAGATCTTCGCATTGACACTGCAGGCCGAAATCGCACTAGCCGATGGCAAACCTGAACAAGCCGAGCAAGCTCTGCAGCACCCTGCGTTCGAACGCCTGGGCGAGCTACCAGTGGCGCAGCAGGTTCGTAGCCAGCTGGCGCGGGCGGAAGCGCTGGAGGCGACCGACAAGCCCCTCGCTGCTGCGCGCGAACGGGTTTTCACTGCTCCACTCCTGAGTGGCGAGCAAGCCAGAACCAACCACGAAGCCATCTGGAAACTCATATCCGCACTTCCCGAGCAGCAACTGCAAGGCGCGGCAGATGACGATCTCGCCGGCTGGCAGTCGCTGGCGCTGTCACTGAAACGCGCCGGCACCGTTGCCCAGCAACAGCGCGCCATTGACGACTGGATTGCACAAAACCCCCAGCACCCTGCCGCAGAACAGCTCCCTGAGCCACTACAGAAACTTCGTGAGCTGGCCGATCAGCCCCTGAACAACATCGCACTGCTGCTCCCCATGGACGGCCAGCTGGCAAGCGTCGCTCGCGCCCTGCGTGACGGCTTCCTTGCGGCACACCTGCACGCGCAGCAATCCGGCCAGGCGCTGCGCATCGAGCTCTATGACAGCACCCGCATGACCTCCATCGACGAGTTCTACCGACAGGCCCAGGCTGCCGGCGTACAGCTGGTCGTGGGCCCGCTGGAAAAGGATCTGGTGCGCCAACTGGCCGAGAGGGATCAGCTGCCGATCACGACACTCGCCCTGAACTACAGTGACGCCGGTCAGAGCACCCCGCCCCAGCTGTTCCAGTTCGGCCTGGCTGCCGAGGACGAAGCCCGCGAGGTCGCCCGCCGCGCATGGGCGGACGGCCATCGCCGCGCCATCGCACTGGCTCCTCGCGGAGACTGGGGCGGGCGGATTCTGGATGCCTTCCGCCAGAGCTGGGAAGAAGCCGGCGGAACACTGGTTGCAGCCGAGCCATTGGCCGAGCCCGTGCAACTCGCCAACCAGATCGCCGATCTGCTGCAACTGCGCAATAGCGAGAGTCGTGGCGGACGGGTCAGCAGCATCACTGACGCCTCGACGAGCAACCAGCCCACTCGCCGGCAGGACGTCGACTTCCTGTTCCTGGCAGCCACTCCGCAGCAGGCCCAGCAAGTCCGACCCACCCTGATCTTCCAATATGCGGGCGACCTTCCGGTATACGCCACCTCTCACCTGCATGCGGCCAGCCACGATCGCACCCAGTACCTCGACCTCGAAGGCATTCGTTTCGCAGAAACCCCTTGGCTATTGAACGACCAACTTCCATTGCGCCAGGAAGTCGAGCAGAAATGGCCGCAGGCGGGCGGCAGTCTGGGTCGACTGTACGCAATGGGTGCGGACGCCTACCTTCTCGCGCCGCGGCTGAATCAACTGCTGGCACTTCCGGATACTCAACTCGACGGCCTCTCCGGCACGCTCAGCCTGAACCCGCAGCAGCGCATCGAGCGTCAGCTTCCATGGGCCGAGTTCCGCGACGGCGAGGTCCAGCGCCTGGACAACATGCAGTAATGAGCGACAGCCAGAGCAGCGGACGCTCTGCCGAAGCACTCGCGTTGCGTCACCTGTGCGATCAGGGCCTGCGCCTGCTGACGCGCAACTGGTCCTGTCGCAGCGGCGAGCTTGATCTGGTCATGCTCGACGGCGATACAGTAGTATTCGTCGAGGTCCGCTACAGGCGCTACGCCGCCTGGGGTGGCGCCCTTGAAAGCATCGATGCGCGCAAGCAGCAGAAGCTGATCAAGGCTGCCCAGCTCTTCCTGCAGAAGGAAAGCCGATGGGCCCGGAGCCCTTGTCGCTTCGACGTCGTTGCGATCACATCAGCCGGGCAGACCGAAAATCTGAACTGGATCCGCAACGCATTTGATAGCTGAACGATTCATTACGCAGCGACTGCTGCACGATGCCGCCCAACCCTAGCGAACCGCAAACGCATACCGGCGCGATAGCCGGAGGCGCTTGCAACCTTTAAGGTCGAACACAATGGACATGCAAACCCGAATCCGCCAACTGTTCCAGGCCAGCATCGAAACCAAGCAGCAGGCCATGGAAGTCCTGGCCCCGAGCATCGAGCAGGCCGGCCAGGCGATGGTCAATGCCCTTCTTAGCGAAGGCAAGATTCTTACCTGTGGCAACGGCGGCTCCGCCGGCGACGCGCAGCATTTCTCCTCCGAACTGCTCAACCGCTTTGAGCGTGAGCGGCCGAGCCTTCCCGCCATCGCTCTGACCACCGACAGCTCGACGATCACCTCGATCGCCAACGATTACAGCTACAACGAAGTATTCTCCAAGCAGATCCGCGCCCTGGGTCAGCCAGGCGACGTATTGCTAGCGATCTCTACAAGCGGCAATTCCGCCAACGTGATCCAGGCCATCCAGGCAGCTCATGACCGGGAGATGCTGGTAGTGGCACTGACTGGACGGGACGGCGGCGGCATGGCGTCGCTGCTGCTGCCAGAAGACGTCGAAATCCGCGTACCAGCCAAGGTAACCGCCCGCATCCAGGAAGTGCACCTGCTGGCTATCCACTGCTTGTGCGACCTGATCGACAACCAATTGTTCGGAAGTGAGGAATGAACGTGCCCCGCCTGCCTGTTATCGCCCTAGGCCTGTGTCTGGCCGTCAGCGGCTGTAGTTCGGTACTGACCGCAACCCGCGACGATCCAATTGCCGACAACCGCGGCACCCGCACCATCGGCAGCAAGATCGACGACTCGCTGATCGAAACAAAGGCTGCGGTCAATATCGCCAAGGCCCATCCCGACCTTGATCAGGGCTCGCACATAGTCGTAGCGAGCTACAACGGCGTCGTGCTGCTGGCCGGACAGACTCCGCGCGCAGAACTCAAGGAAACGGCCGAACGAGCTGCAGGCAGCGTGCAGCGCGTCAAGCGCGTCCACAATGAACTGCAGATCCTGCAGCCCTCCTCTGCACTGGCACGCAGCAACGACTCTTGGCTGACCACCAAGATCAAGACCCAGATGCTCGCAGATAACAGCGTGCCGGGCTCGCGGATCAAGGTGATCACCGAAAACGGCATTGTCTATCTGCTGGGCCTGGTTACCCGCCAGGAAGGCAACCGCGCGACCAACCTCGTGCAGAGCGTCAGTGGCGTGCAGCGTATCGTAAAGCTGTTCGAATACATCGACTGACCGACTTTGGCGCCCGATAGGCCCGGGCGCCGCGCTCGCCTACTTGACCACCTTCAAACTCGGACGTCCGCCCGGCCGCGGCGCGTCGTCACCACCGCTCTCGCTTGGCGCATCGTCGTCCGGCGGCGTCGGCTCGATCTCGAACACCATGCCCTGCCCATTTTCCCTGGCATAGATGGCCATCACAGCAGCGGACGGCACGTTCAACGAGTGAGCAACGCCACCGAAACGCCCCTCGAAGCTGATCGCCTCATTATCCATGTGCAGGTGGCGTATGGCGCTTGGCGCAACGTTCAGCACGATCTGCCCGTCACTGGCGAACCCGGCAGGGACCTGCACGCCGGGATAATCGACGTTGACCAGCAAGTGCGGCGTGCAATCATTGTCCACGATCCACTCGTAGAGCGCCCTGACTAGATAGGGGCGACTTGAATTCATGGGAACCCTCTCTCAGCGCATGTTGCGCTCGACGGCGGAAAGACTGGCCTGAAAGGCCTCGCGGGCGAAACTGCGCTCCATATAGTCAAGCAACGGCTTGGCAGCTCGAGGCAACTCGATACCGAGTCTGGGCAAACGCCAGAGGATAGGCAACAGGCAGCAGTCGACGAGACTGATCTCGTCACTCATGAAATACGGCTTTTCCGCGAATATCGGCGACACGCCGGTCAAGCTTTCACGAAGCTCTTTGCGCGCCTGCGCGCGTTGCGGCTCAGCGGTACGCTGGTCAAGGATACGGTCGGCCAGCGAACACCAATCTCGCTGAATGCGATGAACCAGCAGGCGAGTATTCGCCCGCGCAACCGGATAGACCGGCAATAAAGGGGGATGGGGGTAACGCTCTTCCAGATACTCCAGAATCACACTCGGCTCATACAGTGCCAGATCGCGATCCACCAGCGTCGGAACACTGGCATACGGGTTCACCTCGGCCAGCTTGGCCGGACACTGCCCCGCCTCGACGTCAAGTATGTCCACACTGACGCCTTTCTCTGCGAGCACGAGACGAACGCGATGGGAATAGTGGTCGGCGGGATCGGAGTAGCAGCCCAACCGATTGGTTGCAGCCATAGGTCCTTCCTCACTCTTTTATCTTGAAGCAGAAAAAACACGCGCGCCCAGAGGGCGCGCGCAGGGTACAGCAGTTGGAACGTGCAGCTTAGTGAACGTCTTTCCAGTACTCACGCTTGAGCAGGTAAGCGAACACGAAGAACACCGCCAGGAACAGCAACACATAGGTACCGATACGCTGGCTCTCCAGCTTGACCGGGTTTGCCGAATAGGCAAGGAAGGTCACCAGGTTCTTGATCTTCTCGTCGTACTCGGCCTCGGAGAGTGTGCCGGTACCAGGCTCGACGACCATCTGATCGCATGCCTCCTCGGTGATCGGCGTGCCGGTCAGAGGATCGAACTGCTTGCGACCGTCTTCGACCACCTGCACCTGCTTGCAGCCCACGACGCGACGCCCCTGAAGCGGAGCCAGCACGTGCGGCATACCCACGTTCGGGAAGACCGTGTTGTTGACGCCATAAGGGCGGGCCGGATCTTCGTAGAAACTGCGCATGTAGGTGTACAGCCAGTCGTTGCCGCGAACGCGAGCAACCAGGGTCAGGTCCGGCGGAGCGGCACCAAACCAGACCTTGGCATCATCAGGCTTCATGCCGATCTTCATGTGATCGCCAAACTTGGCATCAGCAAAGACGATGTTGTCCATCATGACCTCTTCGGGAATACCGAGGTCAGTGGCAACACGCTCATAACGCTGGTACTGCGCGCTATGACAACCCATGCAGTAGTTGGCGAAAGTCTTCAGNCCGTCCTGCATGGCCGCTTTGTCAGTCAGGTCGATATCGACCTTATCCAAGTGCACCTCGGTCCCTGCAGCGGAGGCAAAGACCGGCAGGATTGCAAGAATCAATGCAGCAAATTGCTTTTTCATCAGCCAGCCACCCTTTGCGGAACCACTTTGGTCTTCTCGAGCTTGGTATAGAACGGCATCAGGATGAAGTAGCCGAAGTAGATAGCAGTACATATCCGCGCGAGCAGAGTGCGCTCNGGAGTCGGTGCAAGTACGCCAAGCACGCCGAGAATGATGAAGGATACACAGAACGCCAACAGCGTTACTTTGCTCATCCAACCCTTGTACTTCATGGATTTGACCGGGCTTCGATCCAACCAGGGCAACACGAAGAGCACTGCGATCGCCGCCCCCATGGCAATNACGCCAAGCAGCTTATCCGGCACCGCNCGCAGAATCGCGTAGAACGGAGTGAAGTACCAAACAGGAGCAATGTGTGCCGGAGTCTTGAACGCGTTCGCCACTTCGAAGTTCGGCTTCTCAAGGAAATA
>JGI25317J35169_1001441_pt1 | contig 13447 bp, 10 predicted proteins | sample AutmiccommunBRH5_FD_35169 | JGI IMG/M metagenome (IMG submission 35169) | reverse complement strand
ACGGAACCGTAGTTATCTGGAGTGAAATCATGGAAAACCGAAGGAAACCTGCGCCTCCCGCCGCCACGCTCGACATAAACTGCGACTGCAAAGAATATGTGTAATGTTGAGCTCAACATTAGACATACTCACGGGGGCTGAGATCAATTTCCAGGTTCGCCCGCTCGTCGGGCGAGAGGTCGCCAAGCCGCCGATCCAGGATCGATTCCGCGGTCGTGACCAGCTGAAGGACCACCGATTGGCCCGCTGAGAGATGCGCCTTCGCCGCCGCGATCACGGTCGGGAGTTTCATGCTGAGGAGGAGCTGGCCGAAGAAGCGCTGCTTGGTCGACTCGAACCGCGAGCGCGCCGACGCCTTGGCGCCGCTGTTGAGCGTCGCATTTTCGAGCCCGTCGACCACAGCCGTCAATTCGAGGGCATGCTCCATGTTGCGGTGGATGATTCCCCAGGCGTCGGCATAGGCGTCGTAGATCGCGATCTGCTCGCGCGTCAGTTCATGCCGCAGGATGTCATATTCGACGCCGGCGAAGCCGAGCGCGCGGGCGGTGTAGAGGCCGAGCGCCTTCAGATCGCGAGCGACGAGCTCCATCGCGGCGATGCCGCCCTTGCGGATGCCGGAGATGAACTGCTCGCGGTTGCTGAAGGCGGTTTCCGGCCCCCACAGGCCCAGCCGCACGGCATAGGCGAGGTTGTTGACGTCGGAGGCGCCGGTTGCCGAGGCGTAGAGCACGCGCGCGCCGGGCAGATGGTTCTGGAGCAGGACCCCGGAGATGCCCTGCTGCGAGCCCTCCTTCTTGCCGAGCGCCCCTTCGCCGCCGGCGACGCCGCCCATCTCATGCGCTTCGTCGAAGCCGATCACGCCTTCGAAGTCGTCGCCTGCCCAGTCGATGACCTGCTGGAGGCGGCTGTGGTCACCGCGTGCCGAACGAAGCGTCGGGTAGGTGACGAAGAGCACGCCCTGCTCCAGCGGTATCGCCTGGTCGATCTTCCAGTTGGAGAGGGGCTGGATGTCGGCCGCGAGACCACCGAGCGCGGTCCAGTCACGCCGCGCGTCTTCGAGCAGCGCCTCGTTCTTCGAAATCCAGATGTTCCGGCGGCGGCCGGCGAGCCAGCTGTCGAGGATGCACGCGGCGACCTGCCGCCCCTTCCCCGCCCCGGTCCCGTCGCCGAGGAAATAGCCCATGCGATAGGCGCGGCCATCCTGCGCTTCCTCAAGGCCGACGCCTTCCTTGGCGGGCCTGAACTTCCCCGGTAGAAACTGGTCCCAGGCATGTCCCGCATAGACGACGGTTTCGAGCTGCGAGGCCGACAGCAGGCGTTCGGAGACAGTGCGTTCGGGGAGCCGCGGCACATAGGCCGGGATCGGCGCCGCGATCGAGCCCATCGCGACGGATTCGACCAGGGCAGTCGGATGTTCGCCGGCGGCGTCGAAGGTGATCCGGCTCGGACGATAGGGAAGATAGACACCGACCTGGTCGAGCAGCGGCGCCGGCGTGTCGAGCGGCGCGTAGTCGACAGGCAGTACGTTGTTGCGCACCGGAGCGTGATAGGGCCGCGGCTGCGCGCGATTGCTCTTCATGGCGCGGAACAGCGAGGGGCTGCTCGATCGCTTGGGAGTCGGCGCCGATGGCGCTGCGAGGGTCGCGCGTTCGTGGATCGTGAGCGCGCCGATGAGCTCGCGGATGGAGGTGCGCTGGATCGTCGCGGGAATGGTCGTGCCGGGGACCTTGTCGATCTCGAACAGCCGGACCGCGATGCTGGTGCCGTGCTTCAGATAGCATTTCTCGAGCCGCACCGAGGTCCGCACGCTGACATCGCGCAGCGTGGTCTCGAAGAGATCGCGCATCCGGGCATTGGGTCCGAACCAGTCGGGCATGATTGCAATCAAACGGCCGCCGGCCTGCAGTCGGCGAAGGGCTGCCTGGAGATGTCGGACAGCGGCGTGTGCGTCCGCGCCCAGCCCGACCGACCGGGAGAATGGCGGGTTCATGAGGATCAGGCTGGGGCGCGCCGCTGCCGCCAGGCTCGAGTTGATCGTGGCGCCGTCGTGGCCAGTGACGGTCGCGTCGGGGAAGACATCGGCGAGACGCGCCCGGCGGCCCGACGCATATTCGTTGAGCTGGAGGGAGCCGAAGTCGCGGCAATGCGCCACGAGGAGCCCATTGCCGGCGCTCGGCTCGAGGATCACATCGTCGCTCTGGATATTGGCGAGGACAACCGCCACCGCGGCAAGATCGACGGGCGTCGAGAACTGCTGCCATTCGATCTGATCTTCGCTGCGAACGGTCTGGGTGGGCAGCCGGTCGAGCAGGTCGCAGGCCGCAATCACGTCATCGAGCGAGGTCAGCGGATAGGGACCGAACTGGAGGTGGTGGGCGAGCGCATGCTCGAGAATCTCGAAGCTGTCGCGCTGGGTCCAGAGCCCGTCCGCGTCGGTCCCGCCATAGCCTTCGATCATCGCCGTATTGAGGTCGGCCCGGGTGATCGGGTCCGTCGACCTGAGGCGGTCGATGAGAAGCGTGGCCGCGCGGCGTTCGGCCGCGGTGGCGGTATCGAAGAGATCGGACATGGTGGGGTCTCCGGACTGGCTGCCCCATCGGCAGCATCAATCCTTCGATCCCCCTTCCCTTTGCCCAGTCGCGCGGTGGTTGGCAGGGGCCGGCTACGCTATCGCGGAAAGCCTTGGGTTCGCCGACAGTTTCCGAACCAGTGCTATCGGGCGTCCCGGCCAAGCTGGCGGACGCAGTGCAGCCAGTGTTTCCGGTGTCCGCCACCCTTCTCGACGCCGCCGATGATCGAATAGCGAACGGGTGCGATGCCGACGAGGCGGAGCAGATTGCGGTCGAGGCTCTTGAGGCTATGGGCCCGGTAGAAGAACCGATGGAAAGGTGCGGGCATCCCCATCGTCACGATGATACGCGCCGACCAGCCACCGAGCAGTCTTGCTGGCTGATCAGGTTCGGTTTCATCGATCGCAAAGCCGGGCCGCATGACCTGCTCGAGGAAGGCTTTGAGGAGAGCGGGCACGTCGCCGAGCCAAAGCGGATAGAGGATCACGAGATGGTCGGCCCACCGAATGTCGATTTGCGCCGTGTGGATCGTGTCTACAGGATTGGCCTCGCGCCATTCTTTGGCCGAGCGCAAAATCGGAAAATCCAGGGACGCGATATCGATCCTGCGGACTTCGTGGATGCCTGCCTCGGCACCCGCCGCATAGGCATCCGCCAGCGCGTGAACGAAGCGCGCCCGATCAGTATCGGGGTGTCCATCGATGATCGCAATGCGTGCCATGCGCTCCTCCGGACATTGCCTTCCTCTCCCGCGTTGCCTCCGGCAATCAGGAAGTTTCCCAAGGTGCCGTGCCAATGCCAGGCTGCCGTTGGCGAGACCCTGGTCATCGCCGGCTCATCTCGAGAACCTTGGCCCAGTCCTTGACGCCCTTGGGGGGCATGGGGGTGATCGCGAGATCCGGCCTGGCGTAACGCAGGGCTGCCCGCTCTGCCGCGATCGCGCCTTCGGCATCGTTGTCGACGGCCAGGATCAGCGAGGTCAGCGATGACGGAAGCAGGAGCTGGTCGAGCCGGCGGGCTCCAAGGCTCGTCCAGCAAGGTATGTCGTGGAGGATGGTGAAGGCGCGCGCGGTTTCGAAGCCCTCGGCCAGCGCCAGCACAGGAACTGCCTGCCCTCCTCCCTGCCATGCGCCTTGCCCCGGCCGGCCGAGCATCAGCTTCATCCGATATCGGGCTGTCAACGGGTCGAGGAATATCCGCTGGACGGCAGTCAGGCGCCGCCCTTCCCGCACCGCGACCATCAGCGCAGGATGATAGGTCGTCCACGGCTTGGGCCGATAGGGGCAGCGCGGGTGGAAGCGCAGGTCATGGGTTACAGGCCAGAGATGTCGCAGGCGAAGATAGCGCTCGGCGAGCGTGCCATCGAGAGGGAGCGCCTCGTCCCAGAGCCGCTCGGCGTTGCCGGACCGCGCGGTGGGCGTGTCGGTGTAGGCGAAGCGACCACGGCTCGGGACCCGCCGAAGCTCACGCAGAACATCTTCCCGGTCGCAGCCGGCAAAGCAGGTGACGAGAATACCCTGGTTGCCTTGGCGAATGGAGAGGCTGGGCGTGCTGTCGGCGTGGGCGGGACACGGACACATCGCGGTGCGTCCGTGCCAGGTTCCCCCGAGCGAGCCGACTAGATCGATGAGGTCCTGGGTTGGTCTGAGCGCGACAAGGGCCATTGGCAGTTCCTTTCGCGGCCCATGCTCCCCCTTGCCTCTCTGCCGGCTCACCTTATCCTGGGGCGCAGCTAACCGGCTTTGCGGGACGGTCGTTCTGCTCCTCTTGAAGAATCAAATCTTAAAAACGCCCAAGCGGAGCGCGGGAGCTTCATAGATTCATTGATTCTAAGATTCAGGGGCCGTTTAAGACGGTAAACCAATAGGTTGAGTGCTCTCCTTGTGAGGAGACGGGGGCTTCAGTGTGAGGGCTCGGGGGCGTCTGTGCGAGCCAGGGGGGGCTGGAGCCTGAGTGATCGGGGGACAATGTGAGTTCTCGGGGGACTCAGGCGAAACGGGCTAAAGAGCTGCCGGGAAATCCCTGAATCCCCGTATGTTTTTGCTTCGGGGAAGATCGCCGACATCGGAGATGCTCTTTTATGTGAGCGATTGGGGGATCGTGGCCGAGGCGTGCGGATCTTTGCGTGAGGTCTCGGGGGCGGCCCGCGAAAATGGGGCGTTCGAAATAAGGAATTTCTCCACCTTTATGTGAGCGATTGGGGGATGCCAAGAAAAGCCAATTAAACCAACATGATATGAAGATCTATATGTGAGTCGGCGGGGGTCACGCGCTGCGCGGCCCTGCTCGCCGCTTCGACGCGGCCACGCGACACGAATCTTTTATGTGAGTTTTCGGGGGAGTGATCGCGACTCGGCTCGGGAACGCGAGTCGCGTGCCGAGGGCTCGGCGGCTTTATGTGAGCGCTTGGGGGCTGGTGATCGCATGGGCCAACGACGTCTCTATGAGCGTCTGGGGGCACGTCTATGTGAGTGAACGGGGGGCGGTTCTCATTATGACAAGCTGATGGTATGCAACTCACATGAAGCTCGATTCGGACACCGTGGAAATCGAGGTTCCGCCTGACCTGGAGGGTCTGAGTCGGACGTTGCGGGTTGCTGACGTGATTCGCCGCCGCGACCTCGACTTTGTAAGTAAACCTGGGGAATTAGTCGAATCCGAGTTCGAGACGGGGTCGTTGAGTGCGGCCGGAAGAAAGGCTTTCGCACTGATGTTGCGGAAAGCGGGACCGGAAGCCGGCGAAGACAGCAAGACTTTCACGATCACCAAGAAGGAACTGCGCGGCTCGCACAAGGGTAACGAGCGCATCCAGCCGGTAATGGACGAACTGCTACGCGTGATCGTCCGTATCCGGACCACCTCGAAGAAGGGTAAGCCTGCGATCATGTCGCAGTCGCTGCTGTCGAGCTGCGTCGAGGAAATCTCCGAAGACGGCATGAGCGTCGTGGAGTTTCAGTTCTCAGAGAGCTTCAAGCGCGTGATCCAGCGTTCGGATTACTATGCGCGGGTGAACCTCGGGGTGATGCTTGCGCTCCAGTCGCGCTATTCGCTCACCTTGTACGATCTTGGCTGCCTGATCATCAATCGGCAGAACCGCGTCGTCAAAATGAACGTCGATGAACTGCGCCGACGCCTGGGTGTGCCCGACGGCAGCTTCAAGAACTTCGCCGAGTTTCGGCGTGACGTGCTCGTCAAATCGAAGGCGGAGATCGACCAGCTCGCCGATTTCATCGTGGAATGGGAAGAAATCCGGGGGTCCGGGCGCGGCCGGCCGGTCGAGGCGGTCAAGCTGACCTTCAGCCCCAAGGACCCTGTTGAGCAGGAAGAGACGGCAAAGGAGCTCGATCGGCCCAAGGTCGGACGCCGTGCCAGGCGCGATGGCAGCGTCGAGGAGGTCGCGGCCATTCCGGCGGCCGCCCCTGTGGCGGCATTGCCGTCGAGCAAGCCCTTCCCCACTGGATCGATGCATTTCTGCGGGGATCAGCGCCTGTTGACGATTGTGGCCGATTTCGGGGGCGGCTGGGACAAGGATCTGATCGCCGGGGCGTTTCGCGAGAAGATGGGCGACCGGCTCAAGACCCTGACGGGCGTGCCGCTCTACAAATCCTGGGAAGGCTTCTGCAAAAGTTTCGTCGGGCTTCGTGGCCGGCCTTAGGGATAGCCTGCCCTCCCCCGTTTCCTCACATAAAGCGAGACCGGGCCTATTCGGGCGCCCTCCCCTCCCCTTCGGCCAGATCGATCAGCGCCATGATCCCGTCCGGGAGGCTGAGGTTGCGGTCGTCGCACCAGCGCACGAGGCGGTCGCGCTCAGGAGGCGACAGGCGCATGCTGATATGGAGCGACCGGGCCGGACCGCGCTGGGGCTTGCGCTTGGGTGTGACGCCGAGATCGGCAGTAACCTGCGGAAAATAGTTGGCTGGGAGCGCCGATCCGGCGGGTTCGCGTTGGACTGGCGGCGTGCTGGCAGGTTTGGGCGCGGCTGTAGCGGCAACGAGCCCGCGGAGACGATCGGCGGGCGCTTCTGGCTGCTCCAGGCGCTGCCGTGTCGATCCGATGATGTCGCCCATGCTGCTCACGGCGGCTTTTTCTTCAGGCATCGACTGCCTCCTTGTTCTGAATTTCGCTGAGAATATCGGCGAGGACGCTTTGCGCGATGCGGCGCGCTTTCTCCGTCTTGGCGAGGTTGGCAGCTTCGACCTCAGCGAGGGTCATCCGGTAGTTCGACATGGCGCGAAAGGCGTCGAGGGTGAACATCTGGTCGGTGAAGGTCGGGAGAGCTTTCCTGATTTGACCGTCGATCTCCCACTCGGCTTTGGAGCGGGCCACCTGCCCTGTCTGGGTGATGAGCACGCGGTATGGGACGCCGCGGCACATTTTCTCGAGCATATCGCTGGTTTCGACGGTTCGCTCGAGATCGAGCCGCGATGACCGTGTCGGGATGACGACAAAGTCGGAATCCATAGCGGCATAGGCGGTCTTGAAGTTCGACGTTCCCTCGGAATCGACGACGACGAGCTGGGCCGCCTCGCGCGCTCGTCCGATCGCGGCACCGATATCCGAGTCCCGCAGCTGCGAGGCGTCCTCGACGGCGATGCGCGAGTCCCCTCCCCTGCCCGCTGCGATCCGATCCCGGTGCCAGTTCAACAGGCTGTTTTGACGGTCGGCGTCGAGCATGAACACCGAGCCGCCCAGTGCCTCGAATTCCGATGCGAGGGCAAGCGCAAGCGTCGTCTTGCCTGCTCCACCCTTGCTCTGCGCGATAGTGATGACTGGCACGAAATAGCTCCCTGTGGGTCGCGGGCGCGGCACCCATGTGACGTGGCACAGGCAGCGCGGCACAATTGATCTGCGCTTCTCATAGCGCCTGTGTAAGCGCGGTGCAAGGCGACCGCGCTACTGACCGCGCTGGGAATGGCACACGCGCAACAGCAAGCGCCGTTAGCAGCGAGAACGCAAGCGCCAGTAAACGCACAAGCGCACGCGCTGCGGCTCGCGATGCCGCACGCGCCAGCGCGCTGCGCCGCGCGAACGCTAGGCAGAGCGCAATCGCGGCACCCAGCGCGTTACAACACGCGGCACATAACGCGGCACAGGGAGAAAACGGCGGAAATCGGCCAAACCGCAGCACGCAACTCTCGCGTCGACGGCGTCTTCATCGCGACGATAGCTGGATCAAGAGCGGGACAGAAGGCGATCGATCTCCGCCATCTGCTCATCGAACGAGTCGAAAACCTGCCTGAGGCTTCGATCGGCAGGTGGGGGAGGGGGCTCCAATCGCGGTCGACCGCGCTGGGGAGAGGCATATCCGAATGCCACCGCGAGATCACCGGCCACGAAAACGCGCCAGGAACGACGCCGCGTGACTTCGACCAGCAACCCAGACCCGACACCGCGCTCGAGGAGCTTGCTCGCACCAGTTATAGTGAGGCCGAGAGCCTCGGAGACAAATTGCGGTGAGAGAAGAGGACGGTGAATGGTCAGAGCGGCCAAAGAGGGGAGGGCGCCCGGTCTGTACTCGCTGACGATCGCGCGCTGCGCGTCACGATAGAGTCGTTCGAGTTGATCGAGCCGCTCAGTCCCATCAGCGGCTGCACGTTGCAGCGACCTCACGATCGGCAGCCAGTCCGCGTCGGACAGCCGCGGCTTCAGCCGCATAGCCTTGGCGCCGCCGCAGAGGCAGGGCAGTGGGACGTGGGATAGACCCTGATCACGAAGGGAGAAGGGTAGACCAAGCCAGGGCGTGATCGTGCCGAGTTGCCGTGAATATTGCCGGACACGGTCGATGGCACGAATGAGGGGAGGGTGCTCGGCCGCCCCGGGTGGATCGACCACCGACGTGGGAAGAGCATCGCGCCATTCAAGCGGCTCGTTTGAGAGCAGCGCTTGCCGCCAACCGTCAAATTCAGCGAACTCGTCCAGATGTCAGCCGACAGAATAGGCTGCATTTCCATAATGCCTAGTAATATCAATAGATTATGTCGAATGAGCTGCAAGTAAATCTGTCCAGGGCGATATGCACGTCGCGGCCTTAGACAAAATAAGCTACATTCCGCGGGCAGCAAAAATCGTTGGGGAGCCCGTTCCATGATTGAGCGCAAGCCGTCTCCTGCGCCCCGTCGGCGCCTCAAATCTCTCGAGACGGGCCTGGCGCTCTACCCGCATTTCCGGCGACATATATCGCTTAGCGGCCCGGTGACTGCGGCGCAGGTTCAGGCGATATCCGAGGCAACCGGCCTCAAAGAGCGGCGGATACGGACACTTGCCGCGCGCTTCCGGCTGCATCCCGTTGCCGAAACGCTGGCGCCAAAACCGCGCGGACCCGCTATCGGATCGCACAGGATCGATCCCGAGGTGAGGGTCGCCATCGATACGCTGATTGACGAAATCGCGCTCAAGATGGTCGCGCCATCGCGCGCGGAAGCGGCGCGGCAGATCTGGGGCCTGCTGCACGCGTATAACGGAGATCATCGGTTTCCCGCCGATCTGATCCCGAGCGAGAAGACGATCGAGCGGCTGCTGGCCGAGATTCCGAGCCGTGTTTGGGCGAAAGCGACGATGGGATCGAAGACGCGGAGCGCGCATGAGCCGCACCCCGGCGAATATGCCAGCGAGGGATTTCTCGATCTGGTGCAGATGGATCATACCAAGGGCGATGTGATCCTGGTCGATAGCCTGCGGCGCGAACATCTCGGAAGACCGTGGATCACCTTCCTCATCGACATCTGGACCCGGTCGATTCTGGGCTATTATGTGAGCTTCGGCGACCCTTCGATCTTCCGGTGCGGGCGGGCGGTAGCGAGCGCTGTGTTGCCCAAAGAGCCGGTCCTTTCCCACCTGCGCGTCGACGTCAGCTATCCGATGCACGGCCTCTTCCGGCGCTGGCATGCCGATCAGGCCAAACCGCATCGCTCGGAGGCTTTTAGGCGCGCCTGTATCCGAAACGGGATCGCCCCCGATGTTCGGCGGCCCGGGCCGGCTCACCTTGGCGGACATATCGAGCGGCTGATCGGCACGATGGTTGGAAAGCTGCGGCTCTTGCCCGGTGCGACCGGATCGAATGTGGCGGCGCGCGACGGCTATGATGCCGAGGCGAACGCGGCGATGACGCTTGCAGAATTCGAGCGCTGGCTCTTGTGCCAGATCGCGATCTATCATCACGCGCCGCATAGCGCGCTGGGCGGCCTGTGCCCGGCCCAGATGTGGGCGCGCGAAGCGGCGAAGCACGGCCCGCTGGTCCCGTGTCGGTCGCTTCCGACGCGCTGTTCCGCCAGTTTCTGCCGTCGAAGTCGCTGACGGTCCATGCCAAGGGCATTCAGATCAAATATCGCCATTACTGGCATCCGGAGCTTGCCGTTCGGATCGGCCAAAAGATCGAAATCAGCTGGGACGAGCGGACGATTCAGCATGTCTACGCCGATCTCGATGGCCGCTATGTCGAATTGCCGGTTATCGGCGACTATCCCGATGTCTGGGAGGCGGACTGGGAAGCCGCCAGGGCAGGCGTGCGGGCGCTGGGGCGGGCCTACCAGGCCGATGGCGGCCGCGCGGCGACGGCGCGGGCGGTGGCCGCCGCAAATCAGGAAATACACCGCGCCCGCGTTCGCACGAAGGAGGCGCGGCGCCAGGCCAAGCGCCGCGAAGGGGAGGGGGCGACCGTGGCCGATCTGCGGCGTCCAAAAACGCCGGCGGCCAAGCCCGTGATCTGGAAACCCGCGGCCGAACTCGGCGAAGACTGGGACCGGATCGGCTGATGGGACCAGCACCATCGCTGCCCTTCTGGATCGCCTTTGACGAAGCGCGCAATGCCGTCGAGACGATCGTCGACGTGGCCCATGACGATCCCGAGGAACGGCCAACGTGCATCGTCCTAGTCGGCGATTCAGGCATGGGCAAGACCTCGATCCTGCGTGAAGTGCAACGGCGGCTGACCGCGGACTTTCCCGAGCCGCCCGATTGGGGTGATGCGCGCTATCAGCCGGTGCTGAGGACGGTCATCCCCTCAAGCCCGACCTCGCTCAAGATCAATCTCGCTCTGCTGTGGCAGCAAGGCTGGCCTGTCACCAGCACGACCCACAAGGTCGCGGACCTCGGGGTCGTCGATCTGCTCGGCAAGCAGGGCACCCGGCTTGTCGCGGTGGACAATGTCCATGTGATTCTGACGGCCAGCGGCAAGGCGCGCCGCGATACGCTCGATACTTTCCGTTATCGCATAAGCGGAATTGACCTCTCTTTATTAGGTGAGCTACAAGGGCCGCTGAGGAGCGTGGCGCAGGATGGGCACCGAAACCGGCTTAGAAGGGTCAGAAAACGCTGTGGCGGCGCCTGAGGCGATCCTGCCAACCGTTAGCGCGCCGGCCGACCTTGCCTGGACGATCGTGCAGATGCGCGCGGGCGAGCGCATTGCCGTCAACGAGGCGCTGATCGCCGCCTATCAGGCCGCTTCGTCGCCTCACAGCATCCGCGCGCTCAAGTCCGACATCGAAGCATTCGACAGCTGGTGTCGGCGCACCAACCGGATCGCGCTGCCGGCGACGGCTGAGACCGTGGCCGATTATCTGGATGCGCGGGCGGGGAAGGGGAGCCGTCCAGCGTCGCTATCCCGGTACAAGGCGTCGATCGCCAAGATTCATCAACTGCTCGACCGCCAGGATCCGACGCCGGCGCCGCTGGTCAAGTTGCGGCTGCAGGCCGTGCGCCGTGAGAAGGGGACGGCGCAGAAGCAGGCGCGGCCGCTGCGGTTCAAGGGCCCGGTGCGCGACGTCGAGCGTGACAAGGCGCGTGGGCTCAACATCCGCGCGCTGCTAGAGAGCTGCGGAGACGATCTGCCGGGCCTTCGCGATCGTGCATTGCTGTCGGCGGCCTATGATACCGGCCTGCGAGCCTCCGAACTCGTGGCGGTGGCCGTCGAGCATATCGAGGAGGCGATCGACCCCGAGTCACGCCTGCTGCAGATCCTGCGCAGTAAGGGCGATCAGGACGGGGAGGGGGCGACCGCCTATCTTAGCCCCCGCACCGTCGCGGCGATCATGGCCTGGACCGAGGCTGCCGAGCTATCGGCCGGGCCGCTGTTCCGGCGGGTGCAGGTGCGGCGCTACAAGGCGCGCGCCGCCGTGCGCGGTCGGGCGATCGACACCATTTCAGGTCGTGAGGCTTGGGACCTGCGCAAGACACTCTCGAAGCCTGCCGTGAAGGCGCGCGTCGAATATGACATCGGCAGCCTGGCGCTCCACCCGGGCTCGATCGGGCCGATTTTCCGGTCGATCATCAAGCGGGCGTTCGACCTCGGCGCGCTGCCCGATCTGACAGCCGAGGATTTGGCCAGATTGCTAAAAGGGATCAGCGCGCACTCGACACGGATCGGGCTGAACCAGGATTTGTTCGCGAGTGGCGAGGATCTCGCGGGTATCATGGATGCTTTGCGGTGGAAGTCGCCACGAATGCCACTGAGCTACAACCGTAATTTGGCCGCCGAAGCGGGCGCCGTCGGCCGCCTGATGGACAGGTTGAAATGACCGCGCCCGGTATCGACAGCTGCTCCCTAGCCCCTTTGTATTTCGAGGCCTTCTTTGGTGCCAGCACGGGGCGGTGCAACGGCTTTCTTAGATTGTGCCCAAGGTGTTGTCTAATCGCGAACCGCTGAGCAAGCACCTTTTCGCAACATCACTGGGCTGCCGTGGCGGGATGACAGGCAGCTGCAGTCATAAAGATCGACAGGCTCGGTACCCTGGCGCCTTTAAGGTGGGCGCTGCCAGGAGCATGGTTGTCTGCGCGGTCGACATGTTCCGCCGCATGATGGGTTTCGCAAGAGAGGCCTTCCAGTGTGGTGCGCGCATTTTGCCGACAGTAATTGCAACTGGAACGTTGTTGGACGGAATGGCCTGACCAACGTCCCGACGAGACGACCGGGCGCCGGATACCGGCGTGATCGGCTATGGTTTTTCCTTCTAGCTTCCTCGTGAACTGGTTTAAGGCTTTGCGTTTGCTGACCTGTCGAACAGCTCGCCAGTCTTCAGCATCTGATGCATTATGACTGCCAGCTTGCACGCGTCGCTCTGGTGCCCCGCAAACGAGCTGCTTCCCGAGCTCTGCGGTCTGGCTGCGCATGCTGCGCCATGCTTCGAGGATGGGCAAGATGATCCGCTCCAATGCAGCATTGGTGCTCAAAAGGCTCCGGACGTGCCCTTCAAAGACTCGTCCGGAACCCTTGGGAATGATCAAACCGAATCAGCAACGGAAGTCGATAATGCATTGCAGCGTCACTTTTGGCGATTATCTGATCCGTCGATCCTCCGTCCCGTTAGCAGGCCTTTGGCGCCCTTGCCTTCGAACTTGAACTCGAAGTCTCTCCAGGTTTTCCTCCAGCGTCGCGCCACGTATCTTTCTCCTGGTCTTGCTGCATCATCGAGCATGATAAGGCCTCCCGGTGCGATACGTTCGAAAAGGCGTTCCGCCATTCCTCGGGTAAAGGGATGTATTGACCAAGGCGGTCCATCTATGACAAGCAGATCAATTGTCTTTGGAAGGTGATGCAAGACATACCATAATCCAGGCCAGGCCTTGTCCCGAAAGTTCAGCGGAGCATGGCTGAAACTTGCCGACAGGTGGTGCTCAGCGAGCCAAATGCCCATCTGCTCAACGAACGGTTCATACTGATCGTAGCTGTATAAATGCCCGCCACCGTGAAGCGACAATGCTTTGGCGATAACCAGCGAAGTTACTCCGGAACCTAATTCCACAACATTTTTCGGTTGTCGGACTTCAATCTCATCAACAATCCTGTGAAGAAGGTAAGTGTCTGCTTTCCAGCTGCCAAGATGAGGCAAGGCGTCCTGTTCAAGGTTTATACGCTCAAGAACAGCATTTTTTTCAGCTTTGTT
>JGI25317J35169_1001414_pt1 | contig 13660 bp, 13 predicted proteins | sample AutmiccommunBRH5_FD_35169 | JGI IMG/M metagenome (IMG submission 35169) | reverse complement strand
ACCGTCGGCGCGGACGAGGGCGAGACCCGCCTCGACCGCTGGCTGAAGAAGAAATTCCCGCAGATCACGCAGGGCGCCGTCGAGAAGATGTGCCGCACCGGCCAGCTTCGCGTCGATGGCGGCCGCGTCAAGGCCTCCACCCGGCTCGAGCCCGGCATGGAAGTGCGCATCCCGCCGCTGCCCGATGCCCCGGCCGAACCTGCGCCCCGCGCCCCGCGCCCGCGCGGCCCCGGCGTGATCGAGGCGGATGCCGAGATGATCCAGTCCTGCGTGCTGTGGAAGGACGAGCATATCATCGCGATCAACAAGCCCGCCGGCTTGCCCAGCCAGGGCGGCTCCGGCCAGGGCGACCGCCATGTGGACGGGCTGACCGAGGCGCTGATGTTCGGCTACAAGGACCGGCCCAAGCTGGTGCACCGGCTCGACAAGGACACTTCGGGCGTGCTGCTGCTGGCCCGCACCGACCGCATCGCGCGGGCGCTGTCCGAGGCGTTCCGCCTGCGATCGACCCGCAAGATCTACTGGGCCGTGGTCGCCGGCGTGCCCAGCCCGCGCAAGGGCACCATCCGCTTCGGCCTGGTGAAGGCCGGCGGGCGCGGCCATCTGGGCGAGGGCGAGAAAATGATCGCCGTCCACCCCTCGAAGGTCGACCAGACCGAGGGCGCCAAGCGCGCCACCACCGACTTTGCCGTGCTGTCCGCGCTGGCGACCCGCGCCGCCTGGGTGGCGCTGGTGCCGATCACCGGGCGCACCCATCAGCTGCGCGCGCATATGGCCGAGATCGGCCACCCGATCATCGGCGATGGCAAATATGGCGGCTCGGGGCAGGAGAACCTCGGCGATGGCTGGGGCGCGCAACTGGGCGGCGATATCAGCCGCAAGCTGCACCTGCATGCCCGCCAGATCAGCTTCGATCACCCGATCACCAAGAAGCGCGTCACCATCGTGGCTCCGCTGCCTCCGCATATGGACAAGACCTGGAAGACCCTTGGCTGGCATGAAAACGACGTGCCCGCCGACCCCTTCGAGGACGAGGCATGATCCCCCGCCTTGTCATCTTTGACGTGGATGGCACGCTGGTCGACAGCCAGCGCCAGATCCACGCCTCGATGAGCGAGGCGTTCCTGCTGCAAGGCCATGTCGCGCCCGAACTCGCCTCGGTGCTCTCCATCGTCGGCCTGTCGCTGCCCGAAGCCGTGGCGCGGCTGGCACCCGACCTGCCCGAGGCCGAGCGCGGCGACATCGTCGCCGGCTACAAGGCCACCTTCAACGGGTTGCGCGCCGCCGGCATCGCGCCGCTCTATCCCGGCATCGCCGAGGCGCTTCAGGCCCTCGCCGCGCGTGACGATCTTCTGCTCGGCGTCGCCACCGGCAAGTCGCGCCGCGGCCTCGTGCATCTGCTGCAGGCCTACGGGATCGAGGATCTGTTCGTCACAAGGCAGGTCGCCGACGATCACCCCTCCAAACCGCATCCCTCGATGGTGCGGGCCGCGCTAGCCGAAACCGGCATCGCGCCGCAGGATGCGGTGATGATCGGCGACACCACCTTCGACATCGAGATGGCCCGCGCCGCCGGCATCGCCGCGCTTGGCGTCGACTGGGGCTATCACCCGGCAGAGGCGCTGCTGGCGGCCGGGGCAGGGGATGTCATCGCCTCCTCGGCCGACATCATGCCGGCGCTCGATGCGCTGTGGGATAGGGTGGCGTAATGGCGGACTGGGCCCCCAAACGCTTCTGGACCGCCGCTGGCGTGACCCCGGTCGAAGGCGGCTTCGCCGTCCAGCTCGACGGCCGCCCGGTGAAGACCCCGGCCAAGGCACCGCTGGTGGTGCCCACGCCCGCGCTGGCGCAAGCCATCGCCGCCGAATGGGACGCGCAGGCCAAGGTGGTGGACCCGCGCACCATGCCCGTCACCCGCGCCGCGAACTCCGCCATCGACACCGTCATACCCAATCGCAGCACGGTGCTGGGGATGATCGCGGCCTATGGCGCCAGCGACCTGCTGTGCTACCGCGCCGAATCCCCCCCGCCGCTGATCGCGCGCCAGGCCGCCGCCTGGGACCCGCTGCTGGACTGGGCCGCCACGGCCCTGCAGGCCCCGCTGCGCGTCACCGCCGGCATCGTCCATGTCGCGCAGCCGCCCGAAAGCCTTGAACGGCTGAGCGCCCATCTTGCCGCCTTCTCGGATTTCGAGCTTGTCGCCCTGCATGATCTGGTCGCCCTGTCCGGCTCTCTGGTCATCGGCCTCGCTGCCGCGGCAGACCTCGCCCCGGCGACGGATCTGTGGCGAACCTCTCGAATCGACGAGGAATTTCAGGCCGAGCTTTGGGGCCAGGACGAAGAGGCTGCCGAGGTTGTGGCCTTGAAACGGAACGACTTTCTGCAGGCCCGCGCCTTCCTCGATCTGGCCCGCGCGCCCCGTTCCTAGGCCGCCACCTTTCGCCCCCATCTTTGCAGCTCCTGCCCAATTCGCAGGCGGATGCCGCGCCCCTGTGCAGCAGCCCCGATGCGCCCTTGACGGGTTAATTCGATTTGGCCCACACTCCTGTCATTGGGGACCGCTCCCCAAACAAACGCACCCGGCTACAGGGCGCGCAATTTCCCCCCGAATGGGGTGGCAACTCAGGAAGAGGTAAGCATGAAGAATACCGTATTTCTCGGCACGCTGGCGGCGGCCGGTCTGGCCGCAGGCTTCGTTTCGGCAGCAACGCTGGACGACGTCAAGGCACGCGGCGAGCTGAACTGCGGCGTGAACACCGGCCTCGTCGGCTTCGCGGCCCCGGATGCCAATGGCAACTGGTCGGGCTTCGACGTCGCGATCTGCAAGGCCGTCGCTGCTGCCGTTCTGGGCGACGCAAGCAAGGTCAAGTATGTGCCGACCACCGGCCAGACCCGCTTTACCGCGCTGGCCTCGGGCGAAGTCGATATCCTGTCGCGCAACACGACCTGGACATTCTCGCGCGATGCCGACCTGAAGTTCACCTTCATCGGCGTCAACTACTATGACGGCCAGGGATTCATGGTGAACAAGGCCCTCGGTGTGACCTCGGCCAAGGAACTCGATGGCGCCACCGTCTGCATCCAGACCGGCACCACGACCGAACTGAACCTGGCCGACTTCTTCAAGACCAACAACATGACCTATTCGCCGGTCACCATCGAGACCAACGCCGAAGGCGAGCAGCAATTCCTCGCCGGCGCCTGCGATGCCTACACCACCGACGCGTCGGGCCTCGCGGCCACCCGCGCTGCCTTCGCCAACCCGGATGACTATGTGATCCTGCCGGAAATCGTCTCGAAAGAGCCGCTGGGTCCGCTGGTCCGTCATGGCGATGACCAATGGGCCGACATCACCCGCTGGGCGATGAACGCGCTGATCGCTGCCGAAGAATACGGCGTGACCTCGGCGAACATCGAAGAGCTGTCGAAAGGCACCGAGAACCCCGAGATCAACCGTCTGCTGGGTTCGGGCGAAGACAACCTCGGCGCGATGATCGGTCTGGAAAAAGACTGGGCCAAGAAGGCCATCATCGGCGCTGGCGGCAACTATGGCGAGATCTTCGCGGCCACCATCGGTGAATCCACTCCGATCGGCCTGGCCCGCGGCCTGAACGCACAATGGACCCAGGGCGGCCTGCTCTACTCGCCGCCGTTCCGTTGATCTGAAAGCTGCCGGGGGGCGCCATTCGGCGCCCCCTGTTCCAACATCGGGGTGGAAACCGGACCGCTGGGGCGACAGCCCCGACCAACAAGGCCAAAGGCCGCGCGGGACCGGGATCAGGGGATTACACATATGGCAACCGTCTCGGATGCGCCGAAAGCTAGCTTTCGGCTCAGCATGCTCATTTACGATACGCGCTATCGGTCGATAACCATTCAGATCGTGGTGCTGATGCTGTTCATGGCCGGTGCCGCCTGGCTGGTGGACAATACCGTGCGCAACCTCGCGGCGCTGGGCAAGGATTTCAGCTTCGATTTCCTGTGGAACCGCGCCGGCTACGACATCAACCAGATGCTCGTGCAATATTCCAACGACAGCACGCATGGCCGCGCGATGCTCATCGGGCTCTTGAACACCCTTCTGGTGGCGTTCATGTCCTGCGTGGCGGCCACCGTGCTCGGCGTCATCATCGGCGTGCTGCGGCTGTCGCCGAACTGGATCATCGGCCGCCTGACGACGGTCTATGTCGAGATGTTCCGCAACATCCCGGTGCTGCTGTGGATCCTGGTCGCCTATGCGATCTTCACCGAGGTTCTGCCGCCCCCCAACGCCTTCCGCGGCGAGGAGGCGTCGGCCTCGATGATCCTCTTCGACAGCGTCGCGCTGACCAACCGCTACACCGCCATTCCCGACCCGCTGTTCCATCGCTCGCTCGGCAATATCGACGTGGGCCTGTTCCTGATCAGCCTCGACCTTCTGGCGATCATCGCGGTCATCACCGGCAGCGTGCTGGCGAACCGCAAGCTGCTGGCCCATGCAACCGCCGTGCAGAACGCCACGGGTGTGCGGCCGGTGACCTGGTGGAAAAGCATCCTCATCCTGACCGTGCCGCTCATCGTGCTGCTGGTCGCGCTTGGCTTTCATGCCGAACGCCCGGTGCTGCGCGGCTTCAACTTCACCGGCGGGCTCGACGTGTCGAACTCGCTGATGGCGCTGTGGCTGGGCCTCACGCTCTACACCGCCGCCTTCATCGCGGAAATCGTCCGCGCCGGCATCAGCGCCGTGTCGCACGGCCAGACCGAGGCGGCCTTCGCCCTGGGCCTGCGCCCGAACCGCACCATGAGCCTGGTGATCCTGCCGCAGGCGCTGCGGGTGATCGTGCCGCCGCTGATCTCGCAATATCTCAACATCACCAAGAACTCCTCGCTGGCCATCGCGGTCGGCTACATGGACCTGCGCGGCACGCTGGGGGGCATCACCCTCAACCAGACCGGGCGGGAACTGGAGGCCGTTCTGCTGATGATGCTCATCTATCTCGCGATCAGCCTGCTGATCTCGGCGGCGATGAACGTCTACAACAACTCCGTCAAGCTGAAGGAGCGTTGAGATGAGCGACACCCACGCCGAAACCGTCGCCTATGTCCGCGAGACGATGCTGCCCCAGGCCACGCCCCCCGTCTCCGAGGTTGGCGCGATCAAGTGGCTGCGCGAGAACCTGTTCTCGGGCGTGCTCAACACCATCCTCACCCTTCTCGGCATCGCCGCGGTGGTCTGGGTGGTGCAGGCCGCGCTGCCCTGGTTCCTGCATGGCGTCTGGAAGGCCAACTCGCTGTCCGAGTGCCGGCAGATCATCGCCGAGCGTTGGGGCGAGGGCGCGCATGGCGCCTGCTGGGCGGTGATCCGCGAACGCTGGAACCAGTTCCTGTTCGGCTTCTACCCGTCAGAGCTCTACTGGCGCCCGGTGCTGGCGCTGGCGCTGTTCTTCGCCGCCGTGGCCCCGGTGCTGTTCACCGAACTGCCGCGCAAGCTGCTGTGGGCCAGCGCGCTCTACCCGGCCGTGGCCTATATCCTGCTCTGGGGCGGCTCGCTCTGGGTGCCGATCTCGGTGATGGCCGGCTTTGGAGCCGGCTGGCTCGGCGTCGTGGTCGCCCGCCGCATGGGCCTGCCGCTGCTGGGCCCGCTGCTTGCGCTGCTGCTGCCGCTGCTGTGGTGGCTGTTCCTCGCCGGCCCCGTCGCCGAAACGCTTGAGGGCATCGCGCCGCTCTGGGTCGAAGAGGTCCGCTCCGACAAGTTCGGCGGCTTCGTCCTCTCGCTGACCATCGGCATCGCGGCCATCGTGCTGTCCTTGCCGCTGGGGATCGTGCTGGCGCTTGGCCGCCGCTCCGACATGCTGCTGGTCAAGGCGCTGTCGGTCGGGTTCATCGAGTTCATCCGCGGCGTGCCGTTGATCACCCTGCTGTTCACCGCGTCATTGCTGCTGAACTACTTCCTGCCGCCGGGCACCAATTTCGACATCATCCTGCGCGTCATCATCATGGTCACGCTCTTCGCCGCGGCCTATATCGCCGAGGTGATCCGCGGCGGCCTCGCCGCCCTGCCGCGCGGGCAATACGAGGCTGCCGACAGCCTTGGCCTCGATTACTGGAAGGCCATGCAGCTGATCGTGCTGCCGCAGGCGCTGAAAATCTCGATCCCGGGCATCGTGTCGACCTTCATCGGCCTGTTCAAGGACACCACGCTGGTGATCTTCGTCGGCCTGCTCGATCCGCTGAAGGGCATCACCGACGCCGTCCGCGCCGCCATCGAGTGGAAGGGCGTCTACTGGGAGCCCTTCATCTTCGTCGGCGCCATCTTCTTCATCTTCAACTTCGGCATGTCGCGCTACTCGATGTATCTCGAGCGCAAACTGCAACGCGACCATCGCTAAGGAGCCGCCCCATGTCGGACACTCAAATCGCACGCGAGATCGACCGCAGCCATATGCAGGTTTCGGACGAGATCGCCATCCAGATCACCAGCATGAACAAATGGTTCGGCAGCTTCCACGTGCTGCGCGACATCAACCTCACGGTGATGCGCGGCGAGCGCATCGTGGTCTGCGGCCCCTCGGGGTCGGGCAAGTCCACGCTGATCCGCTGCATCAACCGGCTGGAAGAGCACCAGTCGGGGCGGATCATCGTCGATGGCACCGAACTGACCAGCGACCTCAAGAACATCGACAAGGTGCGGTCAGAGGTTGGGATGGTGTTCCAGCACTTCAACCTGTTCCCGCATCTGACCATCCTCGAAAACCTCACCCTCGCGCCGATCTGGGTCCGCAAGGTCCCGAAGAAGGAGGCCGAGGAAACGGCGATGTATTTCCTGGAAAAGGTCAAGATCCCGGAACAGGCGCTGAAATATCCGGGGCAACTGTCGGGCGGCCAGCAGCAGCGCGTCGCCATCGCCCGCAGCCTGTGCATGAAGCCGCGGATCATGCTGTTCGACGAGCCGACCTCGGCGCTCGACCCCGAGATGATCAAGGAAGTGCTCGACACCATGATCAGCCTTGCCGAAGAGGGCATGACGATGATCTGCGTGACCCATGAGATGGGCTTCGCGCAGGCGGTCGCGAACCGGGTGATCTTCATGGACCAGGGCCAGATCGTGGAGCAGAACGAGCCTTACGAGTTCTTCAACAACCCGAAGAGCGAGCGGACCAAGCTGTTCCTCAGCCAGATTCTCGGGCACTGAGCCGAAGACTGGACCGAAGCCGGGGGGCCAGCCCCCCGGACCCCCCGGGATATTTTTACAAAGAAGAAGGGGCGGGCCGAACGGCGCGCCCCTTGCCGTTCAGTCGCGGCCGGAGGGTACGAAGAAATCCAGCGCCGATCCGCGGTGTGGCTCGAGGTCCGCCCAGCTGTCGATCTCGAAATCCACCACCAGCGTGGCGGCGGTCGGGTAGCGTGCGAAATCGGCATGGTGCGGCGGTTCGGCCGGCAGCAGGGCGGCGAAGGCGGCGATGCCGGGGTTGTGGCCCAGCATCATCACCACCTGCCCGGTGGCGCCCTTCAGCGCCGCCAGCATCGTCTCCGGTTCGGCATGATAGAGCGCGCGCGCCAGATCCGGCTCGGGCGCGCCCTCCAGCCCCAGGGCGGCGAAGGTCTCGCGGGTGCGGGCCGCGGTCGAGCACAGCACCTGGTCCGGCAGGTAATCGCGGGAGGAAAGCCATTGCCCCAGCTCCGCCGAGGCGCGCTTGCCGCGCGGGTTCAGCGGGCGGTCATGGTCCGGCATCTCTGCATCGTCCCAGGACGATTTGGCATGGCGGATCAGGATCAGGCGGCGGTGTCCGGAAGGTGTCATCGGTGAAAGAGCCTCATGTGATAGGCCGATTGGACCTCAAGCCTTGCATGACCGGCACTCACGGGGCAAGCCCGACGCACGGCGCAGCCCTTGTCGAGACAATCTGCCCCCTCCGGCCCCGACAGGAAATCATGGCAGGCGGGCACGTCATAGCCCTTTGCCGTCAGTGCTCCGGCGGGGCAGGCGCCAAGGCAAGGGCGGGGGCAGTGCTCGCACGGGGCCTCGGCTGGCAGCGCAGGCAACTCCAGCCGCTCGCGCAGCGCCAGGGCCCCGCGATAGGAGGCGAAGAGCCCCATCTCCTCATGCACCAGAAACTGCACGGGCGAGGCCCAGGCCCGCCCCGACCGCAGCGCCCAGGACTGGAATGGCCGCCAGGGCGGCCCGCCAAAGGGGAAATAGGCCTTGCCGCCAAGGGCGCAGGCCATGCCCCCGATCACCCGCCGCGACCAGCGGTCGATGGGATCGGGCGCGCCGTCCCGCCATTCCGGCTGCGCCGTCAGATGCGCCCAGAAGCCCGGCTCGGCGGGGGACAGCAGCAGCAAGGTGCCCGTCCCCTCGGGCAGCCCATCCTCCGGCCCGGGGTGGAACGCCCCCGACACCGCCAGCGCATGGCCCGCCGCCCGGCCCGATATCGCGGCAAGCGTCACTTCGCCCGCGGCTTCACCCGCGGCTCGGTCGAGCGGATCAGGCTTCCTGCGCCATGTTCGGTGAACAGCTCCAGCAGGCAGGCATTGGGCACGCGGCCATCGAGAATGACCACGGCCCGCACACCCTCTTCCAACGCCTTCAGCGCGGTTTCGGCCTTGGGAATCATTCCCCCCGCGATCACGCCGCTCTCGATCATCTCTTCCACTTCGCCCGGCGTCATCGCCGTCACGATCTCGCCGGCGGCATTCTTCACCCCCGACACATCGGTCAGCAGCAGCAGCCGGTCGGCCTGCAACGCGCCGGCAATCGCCCCCGCCGCGGTATCGCCATTCACGTTGAAGGTCTCGTTCGGGCCCATCCCCGTCGCCACCGGCGCCACCACCGGGATGATCCCGGCGGCAAACAGATCGCGCAGCACCTGCACGTTCATCTCCACCGGCTTGCCGACGAAGCCCAGATCCGGGTCATCGGCGACGCAGACCATCATGTCATCGTCCTTGCCCGACAGGCCCACGGCGCGGCCGCCCTCATCCATGATCGCCTGGACGATGCGCTTGTTGACCAGTCCGGTCAGCACCATCTCGACCACCTCGACCGTGGCCTTGTCCGTCACCCGCTTGCCGCGCAGGAATTTCGATTCGATCCCCAGCTTGCCCAGCAGGTCATTGATCATCGGCCCGCCGCCGTGCACCACGACCGGGTTCACCCCGACCTGCCGCATCAGCACCACGTCGCGGGCGAAATCGGCCATCGCCTCCTCATCGCCCATCGCATTGCCGCCGAACTTCACGACGACGATAGACCCCGCATAGCGCTGCAGATAGGGAAGCGCCTCGGACAGCGTTCGGGCGGTGGCGATCCAGTCACGGTTCATGGTCTGCTTTCTCATCTGGCAAGGCTCCGGGGGAATGCTGGCGAAGTGTTAGACATATCGCGCGCCCCTGCCAAGGCCGCGGGCGGGGCGCCGTTGCCTTCGGCGGGAAAACGGCTAGGTTCGCCCTCGGGCGGCAGCGAGGGTGAACGAACATGGCACGTGCGGGCGAACAGAAGGTGATGCTGCTGACCGGGGCCAGCCGGGGCATCGGCCATGCAACCGTGAAACGGTTCGCGCGCGAGGGCTGGCGGGTGCTGACCTGCTCGCGCCACGCCTTCCCCGAGGGCTGCCCCTGGGGCGGCGGGCGCGACGACCACATCCAGATCGACCTGGCTGACCCTGCCGACACCATCAACGTCATCGAGTCGATCCGTGAGCGGCTGGACGGCCGTCTCGACGCGCTGGTCAACAATGCCGGCATCTCGCCCAAGGGGCCCGAGGGGGCGCGGCTCTCGACCCTTTCGACGGACCTGATGACCTGGGGCCATGTGTTCCATGTGAACTTCTTCGCGCCAATCGTGCTGGCCCGCGGGTTCAAGGACGAGCTGTCGGCGGCCAAGGGTGCAGTGGTCAACGTCACCTCCATCGCCGGCGCCCGGGTCCACCCCTTCGCAGGCGCTGCCTATGCCACGTCGAAGGCCGCGCTGGCCGCCCTGACGCGCGAGATGGCGCATGACTTCGGCCCGCTGGGGGTGCGCGTGAATGCGATTGCGCCGGGCGAGATCGAGACCTCGATCCTCTCGCCCGGCACCGACAAGATCGTGGAGACCCTGCCGCTGCGCCGCCTGGGCCAGCCGCATGAGGTGGCCGACGTGATCTGGTTCCTGTGCTCGGACCAGGCCAGCTACGTTACCGGGACCGAGATCGAGGTGAACGCCGGGCAACACGTCTAGGCCGGGGCAGGGGCCCCGCGCCGCAGTTCCCGAGCGTTTCAGTTTACATAGGGCGTCTGTATAGGGTCTGTATGCTTTCCAGACGCGCCGGAAACCGCCCCGCTTATTCCAGCGTGGCGATGATCGCGCGCAGCGTTTCGATGCCGTCGCCCTTCTCGGAGCTGGTCATCACAAGTTCGGGATAGGCCGCCGGATGCTTCGCCAGCGCGCCCCGCACCTGGCCCAGGATTCGCTGCTGTTCGACCTTGCCGACCTTGTCGGCCTTGGTCAGCACCACCTGGAATGCCACGGCGGACCGGTCCAGCAGCTCCATGATTTCCTCGTCCACGGCCTTCACCCCGTGCCGCGTGTCGATCAGCACAAAGGCCCGCCGCAGCGTCTGGCGCCCCGACAGATAGGCCTTCAGCAGCCGTTGCCACTTCTCGACAATCGCCACCGGCGCCTCGGCATAGCCATAGCCCGGAAGGTCGACCAGATACTGATCGCCGGCGGTGAAGTAGTTGATTTCCTGCGTCCGCCCCGGCGTGTTCGACGCGCGGGCAAGGTTCTTGCGGCCGGTCAAGGCATTGATCAGGCTCGATTTCCCCACGTTGGAGCGGCCGGCAAAGCACACCTCCATCCGGTCGGCAGGCGGCAGCCCGTCCATCGCCACGACGCCCTTCAGGAAGTCGATCTCGCCGGCAAACATCAGCCGGCCCTTCTCGCGCGCCTCGATCGTCGGCTCGGGGGAAAGCGGGAAACCCAGCTGCATCACAGCACCTCTATCTTGTCGCCCGGCGCGATGCGCCCCGGCGAAATCACCACGGCGTAAACGCCAAAATCCTGCGCCCCGATCAGGCCCCGCAGTCCGGCCAGCGTATCGGCATCGACCTCGCCCGTCGCGGGATTCGCGGTGGTCGCCTTGCAGCGCCCAATGCGCTCCTCGACGCGCAGCCGCGCCTCGCCGATACGTACTTCCCGCCCGATCCACCCCATCTCGGCGAAGGGTTCGAACCCCTCCAGCCACAAATTGCCGCGCCAGCGGTGGATCGACAGGTCCACCCCCATATACTGGGCCAGCGCCGTATTGGAGCTCAAGTTGTTGAGCGAAATCGACGGAAAGTCACTATCCGTCATCCCGCGCCCCGGCGCCGAAACCAGCGCCACGGGCGCAAAATCCCCCCCCGGACTGATCGGCCCTAGCCATTCAACCAGCGCCGACCCTTCGGTTTCCGGCAGGAACTCCAGCGGTGCAAGCGCCGGATGCGTCAGCACCATCACGCCCGAGGCTTCGTCAAACCGCGCCTCGATGGCCATTAGCCCCGGGGTGCGCGCCCCGCGCTGGAACTGGCTGCAGGGCGTCCACTCCGGCGCATCCGCATCGAACTTCGACCGCCCATGCGCCACCGCCCAATGCCGGTCCCAGGGCAGGCACGCCCCCTCTGAAAGCAGCACGGACGCGAGAGCCTCGCGTCCGTGTGCCTTGATCGGGTGGCGGAAGATATGGGCCAGCGTGCCGGTCATGCCTTCGGGCCGGGTTTCCGCGATTTGTCAGCCTTTGCAGGCACTTCGGGCTTGGCTTTCGCAGCCTCTGCCTTCGCCGCCGCCTCTGCCTTCTTCTTCTTGCTGAAGCCAGAGGTGATGTTGCCGAAGATGTCCGGCGGGTGGCCGTGCATCGACATGATCAGGTATTGCTGCACGAAGGTGATGGTGTTGTTCGCGATCCAGTAGACCACCAGACCCGAAGCAAAGCCGCCCAGCATGAACATGAACACCCAGGGCATCCAGGCAAAGATCATCTGCTGCGTCGGGTCGGTCGGCGCCGGGTTCAGCTTTTGCTGGAACCACATCGAGATGCCCAGAAGGATCGGCAAGATCCCCAGCGAGAAGATGAAGAAGATCGAACCGGGTTCGGGCGTCGCATAGGGCAGCAGGCCGAACAGATTGAGGATCGACGACGGATCGGGGGCCGAAAGGTCACGGATCCATCCGAACCATGGCGCGTGCCGCAGCTCCAGCGTGACGAAGATCACCTTGTAAAGAGAGAAGAAAATCGGGATCTGCAGGAAGATCGGCAGGCAGCCCGAGGCCGGGTTGACCTTTTCCTTCTTGTAGAGCGCCATCATCTCCTGCTGGAACTTGGCCTTGTCCTCGCCGGTCTTCTCCTTCAGCTTTTCAACCTCTGGCTGCAGCTCCTTCATCTTCGCCATCGAGATGTAGGATTTGCGGGCCAGCGGGAAGACCATCGCCTTGATGATCAGCGTCAGCAGGATGATCGACCAGCCCATGTTGCCGATGAAGCCGTGCAGCCAGTGCAGCAGCATGAAGATCGGCTTGGTCAGGAAGAAGAACCAGCCCCAGTCGATCGAGTCGACGAAACGGTCGATGCCGGTATCGTTCTGGTAGTGGCGGATCGTTTCCCATTCCTTGGCGCCGGCAAACAGCATGGTCTGCACTTCGGCACTGGCGCCGGGGGCCACCTCCATCACCGGCATGCGGGCTTCGGTCTGGTAGATCTCGGCGCCCGGCACGTATTTCACCACCGAGGTGAACGCCTGGCCCGGCATCGGCGCCAGCGTCGTCATCCAGTATTTGTCGGTGAAGCCGACCCAGCCGTTCTCGGTGACCTCGGCCACCTCGGCATTGCCGGCCTCGCGCTCGATCCGTTCCAGATCGGGCATCTTGTCATAGTCGAGTTCCTGCAGCGCGCCGTCGGTCATGCGCACCACGCCCTCGTGCAGCACCCAGATGTTCTGGGTCTGCGGCTCGCCATGGCGGGCCACGATGCCGTAGGGGGCCATGCGCACGGCCGCGCCCGTCGCGTTGCTGACCGACTGGGTGATGGTGAAAAGGTAGTCCTGGTCAACGGTTATCACCCGCCGGAAGGTCAGCCCCGCGCCATTGTCCCACGCCAGCGTCACCGGCGTTTCGGGCGACAGCGTCTCGCCGCTTTCTACCGACCAGACGGTGCGCGCATCGGGCACCGCGGCTGCCGCCAGGCCGCCCGCGGGGGCCCAGCCATACACCGCGTAGTAAGGCTGCGAGGCGGTGTCGCCGCCCACCGGCGACAGCAGGCGCACGAGCCCGGAACCTGCGTCGAGCGTGTCCTTGTAGTCCTTCATCGACAGATCGTCGATCCGCCCGCCCGCCAGCGACAGCGAGCCGGTCAGGCGCGGCGTGTCGATGGCAACCCGCGGCGCAGCGGCGGCTTCGGTCGCGGCCTCGGCGGCCTCGGCCACGGCCGGCGCATCGCCCGGCACCGCGGGCGGGGTGCCGCCATCGGCCTGCGTCACCGCAACGGGCGCGTTCGGGTCGGTCGGCGGTACGGCCGGCGCGAACACCGTGTACCAGACCAGGATCACCACGAAGGAGAGCACGGTCGCCAGAATGAGATTCTTGTTCTGATTATCCATCAGGGAGACACCGCCAGTGCTGCCAAGGTTCGCGGAGGTTCAACAGAAGGGGGCGGCAAAGGTCAAGCGGTTT
>JGI25317J35169_1001411_pt1 | contig 13682 bp, 11 predicted proteins | sample AutmiccommunBRH5_FD_35169 | JGI IMG/M metagenome (IMG submission 35169) | reverse complement strand
GAGCCTGCTATTTGAAGGCCGCTCGCCTGTGGGCTTTGCCACCTCAGGGGCGGGTCATTTTTAAATGATCAAACCGGGTCAGTTTTGAATGCACATTGACAACCAACCCCTGCGCAGCTCGGCGCTCGCGCGCATCATGCGCGAGACGTTTCATGGCAGTGATGCCGGCGGCGCCTGGGACTGGCGGATGGCCTATGACCTGATGCAGGCCGCGGCCATCCAGGTTGTGCTGCGTGGGGACGGCGCAGCAGGTGACATCGCCGCTGCAAAGCTGCTTGCCTCACGGCTGCTGACGGAAACCCGCCGGTCGGAACAGCAGATCCGGCTGCAGCAGTTTTCTACGCCGTTGCCTTTCGCGGCGTTGACGGTGCGGGCCGCAGCGATCGGCAAAGGCGAGACCGTGCTGGAGCCCTCGGCGGGCACCGGTGCCCTGGCTGCTTTCGCCGCCCGGGCCGGTGCCACGCTTTTGCTCAACGAGATCGACCCCTTTCGTCAGCGCCTCCTGCGCGCGCTCTTCGGCGGAGAGGTCACAGGCCATGACGGCGAGCATATCGATGATCTGCTGCAGACGCCGGTTCTACCTGACGTCGTGGTGATGAACCCGCCCTTCGCCTCATCGGTCGATCGCTCCCGAGACAAGCACATCGCCGCCAAACATCTCATCGCGGCTGCCAAGCGCCTAGCACCGGGCGGGCGGCTGGTGGCGATCATGCCGCCAGGATTCACGCCCGAACGCGATGCCGCGCATTGGGCACGCGCCTGCAGCCTCCTCACGCCGCGCCTGGCCCTCACGATGCCAGGGCAGGTCTACCGCAAGCTCGGCACCTCTGTCGAAACCCAGCTCATTGTCTTCGACAAGGTGCAGGACGCCGGCGAGATGATCCGCGCCATTGTGTGCGATCTGGATGACGCCCTTCCTTTTGTCGACGCCGTGGCCGCAATCCGGCCCGAGATGCGCCCCACCCAACGGGCAGAAGCGATCCCTCATGCTCGGCCGACAGCTCCATCATCTGCCCGGCGCAAGACCGCCGCTGCGCCTGTCGCGGCCTCCAAATCTCGGGCCAATGCCGTTGTCCCGCTAACTTTCACGAGCCTAGAGACCCCGCGCGACAACACGCCCGTCTCGGACATCTATGCGCGTTACCGCCCGCAGCGGATCGAGATCGCGGGTGCGCAGGAACATCCCACGCCGCTCGTTGAAAGCATCGCCATGGCCTCTGTCGCGCCACCTGTGCCCTCAGGTGTCGCCAGTTCGGAATTGCGCCTGCCTGCCCGGTTGATTGAGGGGGGACATCTCTCCGAGGCGCAGCTCGAGACCATCATCATGGCCCATGATGCCCATGGGCGTGATCTGCCGGGGCGGATGCGCCTAGATGACGACCAGACCAGGCTGACGCGCGCAGATGATGACCCAAGCGCACAAGCCTATCGCCTTGGGTATTTCCTCGGCGACGGCACCGGCTGCGGCAAGGGCCGCGAATGCGCGGGGCTCATTCTCGTGAACTGGCTTGCGGGGCGCAAAAAGGCGATCTGGGTCTCCAAATCCGCCACGCTTATCGAGGACGCGATCCGCGACTGGACCGATCTCGGCGGCTCGCCAGCCGACATCCAGCCGCTCTCCAAGTGGAAACCGGACCAGCCCATCCCGATGGGCGACGGGATCCTCTTCGTGACCTACGCCACGCTGCGCTCGGCGGGCAAATGTGGCACCACGCGACTGAGCCAGATCGTTGAGTGGATGGGCGAAGACTTCGACTGCGTGCTGGCTTTTGATGAAGCCCATGCCATGCAGAACGCGGCAGGGTCCGAGCAGGGCAGGGGGGTCAAGCCCTCCCAGCAGGGCCTTGCGGGCCTGCGGCTGCAACTGGCAGCACCCCGTGCCCGCGTCTTCTACATCTCGGCCACGGGTGCCACGAGCGTGCACAACCTCGCCTATGCCGCGCGTCTCGGTCTCTGGGGACAAGGCCCCGAATACCCCTTCCCAAGTCGCGAGAGTTTCGTCTCGGCCATGGAGGCGGGCGGCGTTGCTGCCATGGAGGTGGTCGCGCGCGATCTCAAGACGCTCGGGCTCTACGCGGCCCGTGCCCTCAGCTTCGATGGCGTGGAATATGACGTGCTGGAACACGCGCTCACCCCGGCCCAGATCGAGATCTACGACGCATACAGTCAAGCGTTCCGCACGATCCACCACAATCTCGAGGCAGCACTGACTGCAACCGGCGTCAACGATGCCTCGGGGGAGACCAATCCCTCGGCCGCACGCGCGTCGGCCAAGTCGCGCTTCGAGAGCACGAAACAGCGTTTCTTCAACCATCTCCTGATGGGCATGAAAGCCCCGACCATCATCCGCGCCATCGAGGACGACCTGGCGGCGGGCTGCGCTTGCGTCATCCAGGTGGTCTCGACAGGCGAAAGCCTATTAAAGCGGCGACTTGAGACGATGGATCCGGAAGATGATCTCGTCGAGGGGGCCTTGACGCCGCGCGACTATGTTCTGGGCTACCTCGAACAGGCCTTCCCGATCCATGCGCAAAAGCTCGTGGAGATCGACGGCAATATGGTGGCCGAGCCGCTCCGCGATGAGACTGGCGCGCTGGTCGTCTCGCGCGAGGCGCTCGCCCTGCGTGATGCGGCCATGATGGAGCTGATGACGCTGGCCCCGATCCCCTCGGCGCTGGATCAGATCCTCTGGGCCTTTGGCGACGAGGCCGTCGCCGAGGTCACGGGGCGATCGATCCGGCCCCTCAAGGCCGAGGATGGCCATCTCTTCATCGAAAAGCGCAGCGCCAGTAGCAATTCCTCCGAGACCCAGGCCTTCATGGACGGTGAGAAGGATATCCTGATCTTTTCTGACGCGGGCGGCACGGGCCGCTCCTATCACGCGGCGCAGACAGCCAAGAACCAGAAACGGCGCCGGCATTATCTTCTGGAGCCCGGCTGGCGCGCGGATGCGGCCATCCAGGGGCTCGGGCGCACGCATCGCTCGGCCCAGGTCCGCGCGCCCTTCTTTCGGGTCTGCACCTCCGATGTGCATGGCGAAAAGCGCTTCACCTCGACGATTGCCAAACGCCTCGACCAGCTGGGTGCCTTGACCAAGGGCCAGCGCGAAACGGGCTCGCAGGGCATGTTCCGCGAGGAGGACAATCTCGAAAGCCCGATCGCGCGGGCGGCGCTGCGTGGGTATTTCGCCGATCTTGCCGCCGGGCGCGCTGAGGCGATGAGCTATGAGAGTTTCACCGACTGGACAGCCCTGCGGCTGATCGACAAGGACGGGGTGCTTCTTGAGGAGCTTCCCCCGATCCAGCGGTTTCTGAACCGGGTGCTGGCCCTGCCCATCCACATGCAGAACGCGCTCTTTGCCGAGTTCATGCGCCGGATCGCCGAGCAGTCTGAGCGCGCGCGTGCGGCGGGCACGCTCGATCTCGGCGTCGAAACCCTGCGCGGCGAAAAGATCGAACAGGTCGGGGCGGAAGATCTCTGGACCTGCCCGAAATCCGGCGCGGTGACGCGGATCATTGGGCTCAAAGTGACGGACCCGGTCCATGTTCTGGGCGCCGAAGATGCCATGTCGCGCAATCCCGATAAGCTGCCGATGGTCAACCGCGCGTCTGGCCGCGCGGCGCTCATCTCGGCGCGACCGATGCAGATGTATGACGAGGACATCGTCACGCTGATGCGCAAGGCGGTGCGGCCAAACGGGTCGAGCTACCTGGAGGAGGCGCGGTTCGGGTCTTCGGCCTGGGAAGAGATCGGCAAGCCTGAGTTCGCACGGCTTTGGGATGCCGAGGCTGCGTCCCTGCCAAAAATCATCACGACCAAGCTCTACCTGCTGACCGGGCTGCTGTTGCCGATCTGGAAGGACATTCCGACCACCAATGAGCGCATCTACCGGGTCACGCCGGACGGGGCGACCGCGATGATCGGGCGCACGCTGAGCGAGGAAGGGGCGGCCGCGCTGCGCGCCCGCTTCCTCGTCTCCAACCCGCAAACGCCGGAGGAGATGCTGACCGCTGCGCTCGGCACCACGGCGCCGGTCGATCTCGGCCGGGGTCTGAACCTGACCCGCCGCCGTGTCGCAGGCGAGATGCGCCTCGAGCTTGGCGGCGTGGACAAGGACATGATCGACGGCCTCAAGGCCCTCGGCTGTTTCACCGAGATCAAAGCCTTTCAACTGCGGGTGTTCCTGCCGCATGGGGACGGAATCGACACGGGCCGCATTCTGGCCCGGATCGTCGGGCAGGCACCAGATGCCGCTTCAGTGGCAGCAGAATAGGGAAGGGTGAGATCATGACACTCGATGACATCAAGGCGGCCGTCGATGCCGGGCAGACCGTGCATTGGGCCAATACCGGCTATGTTGTCCACAAGGACCGGCTCGGTCAGTACCTGATCACCTATCTGCCGAACGGCAGCTGCATCGGCCTGACCGACCGGAGCGGGCACCGGTTGAACGGAAAAGCGGCGGAGTTCTTCATCGCGCGATCAGAGGACGGCGCGGAAAATCCGGGCAGCCAATCTAGACCAGACGGGCAGGGGAGGGGCGTAGCACCAGGAGGCGCGGGGGCATGCCCACTCGGACGGCAGCTCTGATCCGTGGGCGGGGCATAAAGGGAAAGCAAGCTTTCTGTTTTGTGATCCCACGAGGGGTCGAGAAAGCAATCCCGGATGCTTTGGCAAGAACGTCAGGCACCGACCAATCTGAAAGGAACCATCCCATGTTCGCAGGAACCCTCACCCGCAATGTCGAGACCGCCGCCGCTCAGTACACCGGCATGATCCACGGGACGCGCTTTGACATCGCCATCCAGCTCGAGGCACGGGCCAAGATGTCCGAACGCAGCCCGGATTTTGACGTGACGGCAGTCAACAAATCAGGCCGCAAGGTGCGCATCGGCACAGCCTGGAACGAGACCGGCAATGCCAGCGGCAACCCCTACATCTCGATGCAGATCGATGTCGGCCTCGGCCCCTTCCGGGTCAACGCGGTGCAGACGAAAGAGGCGCGCGCGGCACAAAGCGGAGAGTTTGAGATCATCCCGCTGGTCTCGAACGGCCTGATGAAATCCGGGTCCATCTCTGGCGAGCTGACCGCCATGGACGCCGACAACGCCTTCACCGGCTACATCGCCAACATGATGTTCGATCTGGAATTCATGTTGATCGAGAACAGCTACAAGACCGAGGAGACCCACCCCGATTACCGGGTTGAGGTCAGCTCGCCCCGGGGCACACCGATCCGCGTCGGCTCGGCCTGGATGGCGAAAAGCAGCCGCACGGGCAATGACTACCTGTCGCTGCTGATCAACACGCCCGATGGCGACCTGCGCGTCAACGCCGTGCAGAACGAAGAACAGCGCGGCGGGCAGACCTTCTCGATCATCCCGTTCATCGACAGCAGCGAGCAGTCGCAGGACGCGGGCGCGGGGCTCTTGCTGGTCGCCTGATCAGCGCGCGAGAAGAGACGATCTGAAACGAAAGGGGAGCCGTGGGACCACGGTTCCCCTTTTTTCGTGTCAGTTCGAGTCAAAGACCTACTCAAAGCCCTGCCAGATCTGCGCTTACTGCTCCAAACCGATTTGCTGACCATTGGACTGTTGCGGAGCCGCTCAATCATATTACGATAATATACCAATGAAGACTTGTTTGTGAGCGCGCCGATGGCTGGCATACCAAGAACAGAACGCGTCTGGCTCGAGAGGTTTGAACTATGACTGTGCAGGAACCACGCAATTCTGTATCGAAGATTGGGCGCGACGGGATCGACGATAACGCCACAAAGTACGCGGAAGCTCTGAAGCGCCCCGAACGTGAGAACGTTCCAGTTCGTCCAGGTCAAATTGTCTAGGGTTAGCTGAGCTTCGCGCAGTCTTGTTTGATTGGACATAATCAGTTGGCCAACAGTTCTGTTGCGGTTCGTCTAATCCGAGCTTCGGTCGCAGAGTTGCCCTTGCTATATGCATTTGCGATCAAGCGAATAGCCCCACGTACGTCACCCGGAGAATTGCCCCCCTTCTCATCGGACTGGAACGGGGCATCCGTTTCCGTCAAAACGCGCTCCAGGGGAACGGTCTCAAGCAACTTACGCCCCTTCGGAGTCTGCAACATCTGTTCGTTGACTGAAAAGTAGCAGCCCAGATCCAAAGCCCGTCTGATCTCCGATCCTGAGGAATTAAACCAGTGCAACACTGGAACACACGTGCGATGCGCACCAGTTTGTTCGACGACGTCGAGTACCTGTCTGGCGGTTCGAACACTGTGAATGCTGATGACTTTATCGCCGAGCCTTGCGCATAGCGCCATCACTCGTTCGAACACGATCTTTTGACGTTCGAAGGATGAATAGAACCGTCGCCCGGCGTCTAGTCCAACCTCGCCAATATACCTTGTCGAGGGCGCGAGCTCTTCAAAGAGTGACAATTCCGATGCTCTTTGAGCGACCAGCTGCGGGTGCATTCCAAGGGCGGCATGCACGAAGTGGCCATTACGCGCCATGCCCTCATTTCGAGAAAAGGCTTTAGGTGTCGTCGTGACCGCGAGTGTAAGGCACCGCGCGGATTCACACCGCGCATATTCCGCGCGCATGTTCTGACAGAGATCGAGATGGCAATGGAAATCGACGGGGCCGGACCAATCCAAATCAGACATGCATTGTCCTTACACCTTTGAGTATCTGTGATACTTCATCCATGCCACGGCGATACACATCGATATATAAATCTAGATCATCGCGGCACAGCGGCCCCGGCTTTTGCACGAGAAATCTGGCTCGAATGGGATTTTGCCGCAAGTTTTCAGCGGCAAACATAAAGGACCTGATGTTCTTCCCGTCTGCCGACTTCGAGTCCAGAACGTCTTTCTTCAAGTCATCAAGAAAATACTTCGTGGTATCCGCTTCATCGAGCCCGACAGCGAGCGATGCGCGACGGATTAGGCAGGGGACGCAGCGTCCGCAATGCTGGGGCGGCGCGCTCTCGAAACGGACTTGTGCAGGGTGGGAACAAGACATTGAGACCGGAGCAAGTTCGGCAAGCAGGTCGCGATCACCACATTCTCTGGCCATCTCTCCCTTCGTCTTGAAACGATATGGATTTTCCAGCGTCACGTCGACGCCCAAAGCTGTGACCAGTTGCGACATCGATCGGATGAAATGCGGATGGGCCGTCCGCGTGCTAAGTGATCCGAGCCGATGGGCGTCCATGGGTACGTTGAGCGCGATTAACCCATTTTCGGGGATAAGCACCTTGTTCGTAGAGGCGACGGCATCGGCAGCAACCACAGCCAGGCTGTAAAAAAGGAAGGAGCGCGCCCGCTGGTTGTTGTCACTTCCAGCGTCGGCAAAGTCCGACTTTCGGAAACCGATATAGGCCCGGACAGATTTGAACGCGCCGTCATGACGTTCCTTCAATACCTCGAGCAACTGCCGTTGTGCGCTGGATGCCTCTCCGTCCCAGTAGTGGCTGACCAAGAGCGGTCGTTGTCCGGAGGCGAGGAGGTCGATCGCGCCGATGAGACTGTCCAACCCGCCCGAGAACAGGCTCACCTGTGTGAAATCTGTGAGATCCATCTCTTCGGGTTGTTTCGTGAATGACTGAAGATCGTCCGGTCGATCCCGAAACGTGAAGCTCCAATGATCGCCGGTCAAGAATTGCAGCATCCGGGACAGGTGGTCTTGTTGTTGTCGCCAGAGGTCTGGGTCCGCGACGGGAACGCTAAGACTAATCATGCGCGTCCAACCGTCATCGGCGTATCGTTCCCGCGAGACACCAGTGTCGGCGGCGTACACCGCAGTCGCTACGATCATAAGATCGACCGCGGCCTCACTCGGCCTCGCACCTAACTTGAAGAGCTGGTCCAGCAGCTGCCCTAAGCCCCTGTCGAGGTCACCAAAACTGTCGATCATATCGACGGTGATATCTGCCGCGCCCTGAGTGGATTCCTCGTCGTCGCAACCCAATCGTACAAAAACGTTCCGTCTCATTGCATGGTCTCCAGGACTGCGCCTAGCATGTCGAATGTATCGGCATAAACCTCGGAAATGCTTCTGTCGATTTCGGATTGTGTCGGACGCGATCCAACATCGAACCTGCTACCAAGAGCGTCTCTAACCCTTCCCTGAGTAAAATCTCGGGTGATCCGCTCGGCATCCCGGAAATCGGCGTCGGACGCGGATCCGTGCAACGCGTTCGTCCCGATTTCGTTCAAGACCTTTGTCACCACGCTCCGGGTGATCACGTCACATAGGAATTCATCGAGTTGATCTTTTGAAAGCTCATCGAATGCGCCGGGATCATCTTCCGCAACCTCTGCGATCGCTTCGAGCATCGCGTCACGGGCGATCGATTCATCGATCGTCCCACCATCGGGACAGATGATCTCCGCCAAGGCTTCGAGGACCTCTGCGGCTGGACGGCCCGCAAGGCCCTGGAGGTCAAATCGGGCGAGCGCCGCCTCGGCACCTTCGTTCACGAAGGCGCTTGCGAGCCCGGCGACACCGGATGCAACTCGGGTAGAATGCGGCATTCGCCGTGCGGCCCCGGCACCGCCCCCCGCGGCGCGAACGTAACCCTTTAACGCCCGTCCGAGCGACTTGCTCCCGCCACCGTTCGTAAATCGGGTGAACTGTCCGCGAGGATAGGTGAATGCGCCGCCGGGAGGGGCCACGGTGAGCGGCGCCTGCGCTGCGCCGCTCTCGTCCGGGGTCGAATTTTCGGTGTCAGAACCGTCACTTCCGTTTTTACCGGACCCATCTTCACCACCGCCCATGCCCGGATCGACGCTGTCGACCCAATCCGGAACAAGGCCGGACGCGGGGCCGCTGTATGAACTCGACGTTCCCATTATCCTGTCCCGTTCCTACGGCCACTGCGGCCACCACCCGCCGCGAGTTGGAGTGGTTTGTTCTGATCAAGTTTGGCCCAGCCCTCCTTGAGTTTAGCAAACTCGCGTTTGGCCTCCGTCCTGGTGAAGATCTTGTCCCACCCCGCGGCCGCCCAAGGTCCTAGCTGACCGCTTGGTAGGTCGGCTAGAAGGCGAACAGTAGGGGTCTGGAGATTGGCGGATATTTTGCAAAGCTCCGCAAGGCCTTCGATGCCATCTGGCCGCTTCTTCAAGTCCGTTGCAGCCCTGATCCGTGCGGCCACCACGTCAAAGATCTGCTCGATCTCTCCCGGCGTGAGCTTTACGATTTCCACCGCGGCAGCGCGCGCGCCCAGGGTGCTGCCGCAAAGTTTCTCGATCCAGTCCTCTTTCAGCGCGAGATTAGAGCCTGCAGTGAAAAGCGCCTTGCGGTCTCGGGACACGAACAAATACGGGCGCAAATCCTCATCCTTGAGGGCGGGAGCGACTAGAGCCCATCGTCTGACCCATTCACTAGAAAGGAGGTCATCCTCTGGGAGCTTGTCGGTTTGACCCTGATCCTTAGCGGCGGCCGGGTTTATGGCTTGCTCGGACTCCTCATCATCCGTGCGTAAAGCTTTTTCGAGTGCTGCAACGGTCTTGGATGAGCCACTGACAGCGGCCTCCGCCTCGAGACGTTCGAAGAAATCGGACTTGAAGCGTTCCGCGAGCATCAGTTTGGCGAGGACGGCGGGGTTCACTTCGTCTCCGATCCCGCGTGCGTCCGCGATCGCCAGACGGAGATTGAGAGTGTTTAGAAATCTCTTGATCTGCCTTGGATTTCCTTGAGCGCCCTCGGCCAGTGGCAACGCGAGTTGATCCGCTAGAATGAGCGCGTTCTCCAGTTCCGCCGAGACCGCGCCAAGACGCTCTTCAATGACGCCGCGGCTCAGACCGCTCCCGTCCCAAGGGCGTCTCAAGGCTTCACGACCCAGTTCGAGTAATGTCTTGAAGGGTATCGAACCGGTGTCGAGGGAGCTTCCGGCCACGAGGAGCGTCAGATAAATCTTGGTCTCGACGTATCCGAGTGGAGGCAGACGGAACGGTACCTGAATGAGCTTTTCAAGGTAATTCCGGGCATAGGTCGACGGGCCGGATGATAGTGGCAAGTCCGGGAAATGAGATCTGACGGCGTATTCGATCATCCCCTCGTCGGCGGCGATGACAAAGGCCGCGCCTGGCACGAATAGGAAAAGCCGTATCGCCTCAAGCGTCTCGATCGCGGTTGCGGGAAGACATCTGTCCAGATCGTCAACAACGACGACGAGCCGATCAATGTCCGCCGCCTCGAGGAGTTCCTCGAATTCCGCCCTGAAGGCATGGATGTGGGCGGGCAAGGTTTCGACTTCGGGGTTATTGAGACAATCTGTGACATTCTTGACGTATCCCGTCATATCGCCAACTGTGAGATCTCCGCCACCGGCAAGGAGCTTCTTCCCCTGTTCCATCAGCCCGCTAAGCATGTCCGGGGACGGGATACCGGTGAGGCCGGTCAGGGCGAGACCGCCCGCCTTGGACGCGACCTTCATGAGATCGACGCGCTTAAGCAGCTTTTTTGACGTGTCTTTCAGCTTGGTTGTGGGCGTCCGATCCCGCAGCAATTGTTCGACGATCGTTTCGATTACGACGGTTTTCGCGTCTTCGAGGCCCTGGAACAGCCAGCCGTTGAACCGGATGACGGATGCGCGATCGTCATCCGAGAACGCGTCCTCCAGCATGAGCAATACGCTCGACTTTCCAGCACCCCAATCCCCATGGACGCCGACCGTGAGAGGTTCGGCACCGGAGTCTCTGATCACCTTCGCTACAGTCGCGGAGATGGCCTCCGAGTAAATCATGTCAACGGCGGTCTCGTTATCTGGAATAATCATGAAAGTTCTTTTCCGTAGTGAATCATAATCCAAAAATTGCCGCTTTCGCGCGGCTCGTCTTTTTTTCGCCTGCTACCTGTTTAGTCGTGTACCTGCGCATCTTCGAGATCGTTGGTCGCACCTACTGCTTTGGATCTCATCATAGCAATTCTCGGACAGGAACGAACACCTGATTGGTTTCGGCGGCTCGCCGCAGCTTTCCGTCAAGAACGTCGATCAATGAGAGACGGTTGTGAACGACCTGATGCAGATCGAAGCCATCGGCGCAGATTATGTTCGTGCGCCTACCCGTCCCAAAAGCTTTCAGGCCATCTACTGAGAAACCAGAGTTACTGATAAAGAGTCCACGCGTCCACGTCGCCTTGCCAGAGACTTTTCCAGAAAAGGTTAGCAGATCGGATTGCCCTGTGAGGCCAGCCTGCCATTTGGCTTCGACAAGGTAAGTCTCGCCGTGCAGCTTGAAACTTCCGTCAATCTGTTCTCCTGTTAGCTTAAAAGGTGCTCGCGGCGTCAGTCCGTAGGCTGCAAAAAGTTCAGTTAGAAAGCCTTCATATTCGTAGCCGCGCCGCTGTGGAGGGTGGTCAAATAGGCCGATCAGTCGCGCCGATAGTGTTTTTGCCAGCTCGTCCGACAGCGTGGTGGTTCTCGTTTCCGCCGGCAGCGTCTCCGGCTCGATTTGGTCACTCGGTAGGGAATCAAGAAATGCTGGATCGTTGAGCTCGGGCACCTTTAGCGACAGGCGCAAGAGGAGCAGATTTAATGCATTTACCTCCGCACGGGTTAGCGGATCTCCTTTGCCTCTACGCCAGGTCATCGATTGCCGTACGATCGTCAACATCAATGGGCTAAACTTGTGTCGCCGCTGACCGAGGGTTGATGATAACATTTGGACGATCGCGGGGCGTTTGCTCCCGCCCGTCCACAAGTCTTGGCATTGGACTTGTGCAGCCGCCAATGGGAATGCGGTCCGGGAGTTTCCGCTCCCAGGCAAAAAGTTGTAGAGCAGGTCTGCTAGGTCCTCAATGCATTGTTCCTCGACGAGATTCATGAGCGACTCCACAGGCATGAAAGCGGGGCCGCGAACATGTTCTCGCCGAAAGGGACGACCTTATCGTGGTCGTAAAGAACCATTCCCTGGACGAATTTCTCTCCGCATGCGTCTGCGAGCTTGCGCATGCCTGAAAAATCTCCCGCCGAAACGGTGGCGGATGACTTTACTTCGATCCCGACGACCTCGCCGCGGCGGTTCTCCAACACGATATCGACCTCGTTCTTATCTTTATCCCTGAAATGCGAAAACGTGCACCTCTGTTCGCTCCACGTCGCGATCTTCCGCAATTCACTGAACACGAAGGTCTCCAGGATTGCACCGAAGCTCGTTTTGTCCTTACCGACCACTTCCGGTGATACATCGCGCATCGCCGCGAGGAGGCCCGCATCGAGAAAATGTAACTTGGGTGACTTGGTCAGGCGTTTCAGACGGTTTGTGAACCACGGCTTCAGGGTATGAACGAGGTAGAGGCTCTCGAAGACACTCACATACTTCTGCGTGGTGACATGATTGAGGTCGAGGCCGGCACCGATACCCGTGTAGTTGACTAACTGACCTGAGTGCTCGGCAAGTACTGACATGAGTTTTGGCATGATGGCGAGTTGTTCGATCTGTGCGACGTCACGGACGTCACGCTGGACGATCGCATCAAGATAGCTATGATACCAATCCTGTTTCCGTGACCATCGCGTTCGGCTGAGCGCTTCGGGATACCCTCCTGAAAGCACGTTGATAACGAGCTCGTCGCCTATGATCATGTGGTCGGCCGTCGGCCTTTCTCCGGTGAATGCTCGATCAATGAAGTCTGATTTAGTGCCCAGTATTTCTGCCTGTGAGAGAGGCAGTAACCGAACGACCTCCATGCGACCGGCAAGGGAATCCGCCGCTTTTGGAATGGTCATCAGGTTGGCCGAACCTGTTAGGAGGAACCGCCCTGGTGTCTTGTCGTCATCGACTAGGTTTTTAATGGCGAGTAGAAGGTCGGGCGCGCGTTGGATCTCATCGATCACCGCGCGGTCCAATCCGCGGACGAAACCGATCGGATCATTGATTGCTGACCGCAACACGTTGGCATCGTCCAATGTCAGAAAGGGTGTCTTGTCCGACGCGATGTCGGTTGCAAGCGTCGTTTTGCCGGACTGACGCGGCCCCGAGATGAGAACCACGCGGGTGTCGGACAGCGCCTCTTCCACTCTAGCCTTGGCAAATCTTGGGTACATCGTCGTACGGCTCCTTTCGACAGATTGAAAGTGTGCACCCGACCAATTGAAAGTCAAGCGCCGACTGATTGAAAGATAGTGCCCGACTAAATGAAAGCGTACAGCCTCAAGCTCGCAAGTTTATGGTTCTGGCGACGATCCTGCCTACTTTGGGAACGCGAGTATTTGGTCGTCTATCGTGAACCTGAGCCTTGCGGCCTCCCCAGCTCGGCTTCGCGTGTCGCAGGGGAGAACGGCCCTTCGGTCCGTCGCGCATTCGGCCATGCGGCCTCACCGCGGCGTCGCGCCCGGCATCCCGGTTTGCCCGCCTCGCGAGCACGTCCCTCCCCAGCCGCTCCGCCGGATTGCGCTCTGGTCTGTTTTGGCCCGAGGCCAAAACGATCCTGCCGCTTCATCCGTCTTCCGCGTCCGGTCGGGCCGTTTGCCTACTCGGGTCGGGCAAACCTACCCTCAAAACACACACACATGAGTGCGGAAGCATATCCTCCGGATGGCCCCCAAATCAGCCCGCGTCAAGGATCGCAAAACTTTTCGGCGAGGGCGGGGGGTTCTGTCGCAAAGTTTCCGGGAGTTCTTCCTTGTCTTTGATTTTGGCGCTACATCGGGCAAAAACCAAGACTAGGTTCGGTACGGATGACAGTTGAT
>JGI25317J35169_1001399_pt1 | contig 13762 bp, 18 predicted proteins | sample AutmiccommunBRH5_FD_35169 | JGI IMG/M metagenome (IMG submission 35169) | reverse complement strand
TATGATTCTTTCTGCGGTCAGCTGTAATGTCGTCGGCTCACGCATGCCCGCTGTCACCACAATGACCAGACCAAGCTCATCGATCAAAATGATGAACTGTCCGCCGCCGCCTTGCGCATTCGGGGCACGATAGGTCTTATCACCAACGATTAAATCTGCACTCCACCAGTAGTAACCATATCCCTCATTGGAGACGTCTTCACCGCCGCCATAAATATTGTCATCGTCCGTGGAGACAATCTTGCTCGTCGCTTTTGCGATATAGGCTTCCGGGATCAGTTGTTCATTATTCCATTCGCCCTTGTTGGCTGCCAACAATCCAAACTTCATCATATCGCGGGATGTAAAGCTTGATTTCCATCCTGCAGCTGGCAGACCGTCCGGGCCTGAAAGCCAGCGGTAAGTGCTTATACCCATCTTGCCGAGCACTTCTTCCCTGATGAAATCTTCGGCAGTACCCGGAGCAACGGCCTCAATGACCTGCATCACCAGGGGTGTCGCCCAGTTTCCATAGGCAAAGGAGCGCTGCGACTCATCGGTAATAGGTGCGCTTTGTTCGAAAATGGCCTGAACCAATTTTTGCCCTTCTACCTGGTCAGGATTATTGTCAAATTCTTCTCCCTGTTCGTCGCTGATGCGTATGCCGGTGCGCATTGTCAGCGCTTGGTGCAGGGTAACCCTTTCGGCGCCGTCAACAAATTTTGACGGATCCAATTCGTCGAGAAAACTGATCACTGGCTTGTCCAAATCTTCCATCGTCAGATAGCCAAGCTGAATAGCGCGGCCAAGCGCCATACCAGTATATGTTTTCGTCGCTGACGCCTGCGGGTGGGTCAGGTTTAGCCGACCGTTCGAATAATAGGATTCAAATAAGAGCTTCCCCTTATGGGCAATCAGCAGGCTGTCTATGTTTCCGTGCTGACCGTAGGCGATTTCTTCAGCCAGTCTGGCAATCATCTCTTTGTTGCCGCCATCGACGCCTAATTCACCAACGACAAGCGCGTCTTTTCGATCTGCCGGCATGGTATCGATGAAGGCTTCTTCGAGTTTTGGCACTTCCCAAACTTTAAGGTCGTCATCATCCATTGGCCATTCCGTCGAGACATAGGTCTCATTGGGGTTTTTCCAAAACCCATGTTCAGCTTTCTCAGCCGTGGCCTCCTGTTCGGAATTACTTTCATTTTCCTCGGAAATGTTGGTTTCTGCCGGACCTTCACAACTTGCAATAAGGAAGGCGGCGAAGAAAATTACGGATGGCGGAAAACGTCTCATGATATCTCTCTTCTATTGGGGTTACGTTGAGCAGATCTCATTTTTTGCGTTACGGCTTGGGCCTGAGCCTCTCGATAATTTCCGTACTCACCCAATAGATATTTGCGAGCCCAGGTTCTCCATCCTTTCCGGCTCTTTCATCTCTGCCAAAGAATAAATACTTGCCATCCGGCGTAATCGTCGGGGTCTTTTCATTAAGCCCGGTGTTTATGGCGTTCCCCAGATTTATGGGTCTTGTCCAGGTTCCATCTTCTTCTTTGAAATGGACGAACATATCGTTATCGCTTCGGCTGTCGTCATCACTCCGCGCGGTTAATATCAGATAGTCTTGCGCCGGGGATATGAATGCATGGTGCCCGGATTCAAGCGCCACTTCCCGAACTTCAGGAAATTCTCCATTCTTGTTTGGCGCAAAATACGTTTTTCCTTTTGTCAGGTTGAAATAATAAAGGTCGCCATTTTTGGACTGATTGGAAAAAAAAACCAGGTCGTCATTTATCGGTGAATCAAGCTGAACTGCATCGCTCCAGGCGTTCTCCAACCGGTTTACGTACCAAATCTTTTCATCCGTGAACGCAGCATCCATCGCGGTGAAATAAATCCGCTTGCCGTCGGGGCTGGCGAAGGGATGAAACTCTTCATTTTTTTCCCCATTTGTAAAACTTACTCTTTTTATGGACGTCCATTTGCCATTTTCGAGTTTTGAAAAATAGATGGATGTTTCTCCGTCTTCGTTATCGGCTGAAAAATACATTTCAGTAAAATCGAGAGAAAACGAAACGGTGCCATCAAGCCTTCCATCAATTGAAACGCTGCCCGGCGCAAACAATTCAGGCGTTAAACCCGGCGGTCGCTGCCCGAAATAAGGCGATGCGGTTGTTGCGCGATTTTCGTTTTCGAGCCTGAGGGGCTCAATGACCTGGGCGTCCACCCAGAAAATATCGACATCTTCGTATTCATCGGAGCCCATATTTCTACTGAAGAAAATATATTTTCCGTCGGGTGTAACGGTTGCTGACGCTTCCCATGCGTCCGTATTTATCTCATTACCCAGATTAATGGCATCGCCCCACGAGCCATCTTTCCGCCGGAAACTGATATAGATGTCTGAATCGCCATACCCGCCGTCTCTCTTGGCATCCCATAACAAATAGGATTCGTCAGGCGCGATAAACGGATGGTTCAAATATGTCCCGGTATTGATGGCTTCGCTTAAAGGTTTGGGATCTTCGTGTTTTCCATCGACTAATCGCGAATACCGGATAGGAAAATCCTTCCGATCCCGATCAAACGTATCAAAATAATACGTTCCATTGGCGGAAGCGGTAAGACGGAAGATTGGCAAGTCTTTGAAGGGAGCCTCCAGTTCCTTTATTTCTGACCACCCTGCCTCAGTGCGCTCCACGTAACGCCTGCCCAAATGCATGGTCTTGCCATCGGGGGAGATGGTGGGTTGCCCGCGCCGCCGTGAAACGACCGACTCTCGCCATTCGCCATCTTCATATCGAAAGACCACAAACGAAGGGTTTTCATACTTACCGCCGTTTCTGAGGAGATAGAATTCCCTCAGATCCGGTGTGAAAGCGCTGCTAAATTCCCAGTGCTCGGTCGAAACTATTCCTGGTGCAAACCGTTCTGGCGTTAAGCCGGGAGGTTTTTGTCCGAGGTAGGGGCTTTCAAGAACAGGTGTTTCATCTTGCGCGTGAGTTGCGCAACTCACAACGAGAAATGAGGTCAACAGAATTACAGATGGGGAAAAGCGCGTCATGTGAAATTCCTCTTATGGCGCGGGATGTTTAATTCTGTTTTCTTGTGAAGTCGGTGTTCGCTTTATTGAAGATAGTTTTTCAATTGAACGTTCAGCTCCTCAAGCGTTGCTCCTGAAATCACAAAATGCATCTTTACCGCCACATTTTTGGTTCCTGATCCTTGTGTGTCGGCTATCCACTGGGTGATTGCGGCTCTGGCGTTGGATTCGAAACAGGGATGGGTGGAACTGATAATGGCCGGATTATAAATACGCCCGTCCCTGCGGACATCGTGACGTAAAATGACCGTTCCTAAATTCATTGTTTGTTGCAAGACGAGCTGGCCATTGACCATGAGCTTTTTCTCTTCAGCCCTGACGTCACGCCTCTTGATATCTTCAATGAGACCGGGACAACTGGCAGGAATCTGCACAGAGGTGCGCTTGACATAATCGACCTGGACGTAATCAATCTGTCCGGATCGCGCATCTGCTCCTGCTTCATTGGCGGTCGCCCCTGCACTCAACAGACCAACCGCGCTAGCCGCAAAAAACGTTGAGAGGATCGCAGCCGTCCAGCGGTGTTTTTGCGCGCTGGACACATCTTCGATTATCCCGACGAGTCTTATTTTCACGTTCCTGTGACGGATCGAGCGAAGATGGGCTGCTGGGCACGGCAATGGTCCTCCACCGCCCCCGATTGGGCGCTGGAAATTGAGCAAGAGTGCCGCGTAGTCTTTGCGTTCTGACGGGGCGAGGTTATTTGTCGCCGCATGATCAGCGCGCAATTCAATTGACAGACGCCATTGCCGCACAAGATAGCCAACTCCAGGTGCTCGCAACATCATGTCCTGCAAGAGCAAGAGCAGCAGAGTGAGCTCCGCATCGTTGTGACGTAAGTGAGTGCATTCATGTCGAATCAATGCGGCATGGATCTCAAACCCGCGTGGAATAGCAACGGCTCTGCGGGGCCAGGACAAGGTCAAAGGCGGTAACTCCGCCGTCATTGTGTAGATTTCGGGCTCAGCCGTCGGCGACAAAGTCAGTCTTTGTAAACGCGACCACTGCCATAAAGTGCGGCTTATCAGCAAAATGCCAAGGCCCAAATAGACCGTTAAAAAATCTGGAAACCTGACGCCTACTGCTGCGCTTTCACTGATCTGTATCGGGAAGTTTTCAAATCCCTCAATCTTCGGAAAACTGATCGCCGCGCCGAACGGGATAAAGTAAAGCGCACATGGTAAAAAACTAAGTATGATCAGGGTCAGCCATATATTTGGCGCAGGAAAATGCGCCCCGACCCGTCCATTACCGTCACGTTGTAAAGCCCACGCGCCGCCCGCAACAACAAGGCTCCATAGATGAACAATGATTATGGCCTTAATCATCATCACCGCTCTCATTGAGGAAACGATCCAGCTCCAGCCACTCTTCTTCGGACAACATTTTGCTGTCGTAAAAGGCGGCCGTGGGAAGCGGGCCTTTCATTTCAAAAAATGTGTCGAAAAACTCGCGCATGACGCCGGACAATGTGCGGGCTTTGCTTTCGACAGGGGTATAAACGCGCACGCCGTGCTTGGTCTCCAACTGCAGGAGCGCTTTGTCCGCCATACGCGAGAGCGTCGTACGCGTTGTCGAAAACGACCAATCCAGTTGTGGGCCAATTTTTTCCTGTATTTCTCGCGCTGACAAAGGCGCTTCTGCCCAGAGAACTTTCAGGATAGCGACTTCAGACTTGCTGAGTTGTGACATATATAGACATATATGTTACACTAATAACATGAGAGTCAAGCTTCTCGTTACGAGATTTCCGCTTCAGATAGAAAAAACAAGTTTTTCTCGGCCTGTTGGGCAGCAAGGGAACCAGCGCTTGAGGAGCCAACCTCTTGCAAAAGCACCCGAAATTCAGGCTTCGGCGCCTGACATAAAGTTCGATACGCACTCACGAAAGGGAGCCACTATTTTTTCGCAACATATTCAATGGAATAGCGTGCAAAAATTGTGACCCCAATTTTAACTTCGAACTACGAGCATGAATAAGTCAACGGAGTGGCCTGCCTCCGAAATAGTGGTCCGGTGAATCAGTTAGTCTCGGCCATTGTGAGGCGCTTGGGAATGGTGGTCCAGGGTCAGCGTTATTTTCCGACTGCTTGAGGCGCTTGGGAATGGTGGTCCAGGGTCAGCGTTATTTTCCGACTNCTGATCTTTCCATTGTGGTCCGGCAATTCCTTGCTTGTAAAGCATATTCCAAAGGCGGGATGTTGCCAAGGGCCATGTGAGGACGGCTCTCATTATAATCGCGTCTCCAAGCTTCGATTTCCCGTTTCGCTTCGGTCAGCGTTTCGAACCAATGGATATTCAAACACTCGTCGCGCAGCGACCCGTTAAAGGATTCAATATGCGCATTGTCCGTCGGCGTTGCTGGCTTGGAGAAGTCCATGTGGACCTTATTGTGGTAGGCCCACAGATCGACCATCTGACCCGTGAACTCCGCGCCATTATCGCAGAACAGCGCTTTGGGAGCGCCACGGAAGCGAACGAGCCGGTTCAAAACCTCGACCACATTCTCTCCTCGCAGGCGATAGCCGACCTCGATCGCCAGACATTCCCGGGTGTAAACGTCGATAATCGTGAGCGCTCTTATTTTCTGGCCGTTCGAAAGCTGGTCGTGAACGAAGTCGAGGCTCCAGGCTTCGTTGAGCGCCTTCGGCTGGCATCGCGCCTCACGGTGCGTCGCCATCTTACGGCGCCGCGGACGCTTTGTTTACAGGACTAAACCCTCTTCACGGTAGACCCGGTAGACTCTGTTGCGGCCGATCTTCCAGCCTTCGCGCTTAAGCATGATGTGGACCCTTCGATAGCCATAGCGAATGCGCGTCGCCACAATCTCATGCATGCGCTGGCGCAGCTCAACTAGCGGATCGCTGACTATTTTCTTTCGCTGGGTCGATCGATGCTGGCGCGTCACCTGACAGGCCTTGCGCTCGCTGTAGCCATGCGACGCCATGATATAGGCTACAACTTCCTTCATGAGCGCTGGCCGGGGAACTTTTTTGAAAGCACGTCCTGAAGTACGGATTTATCGAGGCTCAGTTCCGCCACCAGCTTCTTCAGCCGGGTGTTTTCCTCAAGGACCTGTTTCAGCTCCCGCACCTGGTCACTCTCAAGGCCTGCGTACTGCTTTTTCCATCTGTAAAAGGTCTGTTCGGTGATCCCGGCATGCCGAATCAGGTCCGCAACCGGCGTCCCCATTTCAGCCTGCTTCAAAATCGCGACAATCTGTTCGACTGAGTATCTCTTCCGTTTCACGACGATCTCCTTTCCGAGATTTTCGCCGGAAAACTAACCCTGAGTCTGGACCATTTTCACAATGTCACCTCAATTGAATGAGGCGGAGACGCCGACTGGCGGCTCCGTTCACGCGAGCCCGGCTGGCGTTAGCCAGCGGCGCCCAATCTAGGCTCCAGACTCAATCATAGCCAGAATCTGACGAGGATTGCGAGGGCAACTGCGGATAGGAAGTTCCTGGCGAGCTTGTCGTATCTGGTTGCGACGCGCCGGAAGTCCTTGATATCGCAGAAGGCGTTTTCGACGCGGTGTCGCTCGCGATACCTTGCCCTGTCGAAGACGATCTTTCGCTTGCGGTTGCACCGTCCGGGGATCACCGGGACCTTTCCGCGCGATCTCAGCTCCTTGCGCAGGGCGTCGGCGTCATAGCCCTTGTCGGCGATGATATAACGCGCCCCGTCAGCCCGGCGCAGAAGGCGGTCAGCGGCCTCCATGTCGGAAACATTTCCGGGTGTCAGGTCGAAGGCATAGGGCCGTCCGATTGTATCTGTGAGGGCGTGGATCTTGGTTGTCTGGCCGCCGCGCGAGAGGCCGATGCCTTGCGCTTTCGCCCCCCTTTTCCGCCATGGGCCGAGCGATGGGCCTTTACATAAGTGGAGTCGATCGATGTCGATCTCGTCACCGCGCCGGAGGCCGCCAGCGCCTCGACCAGATTGACCCAGAACCGGCGGCGGGACCAGCGGTTGAACCGGTTGTAGATCGTCGTCGAAGGCCCGTATTCGGGTGGGCAGTCGCACCAGCGGCAACCGGTTCTGAGGACATGGATGATGCCCGAAATCACCCGCCTGTCATCGACACGCCGCGCGCCCGGCTGGTTCTTCGGAACATGCGGCTCGATCAGCGCCCATTGCGCATCGCTCAGCCAGAAAAGGTGCGACATCCATCATCCTCCGACAGCTTCGCACCATCGAAATCATGATTTGCTGTTACCTATCAATAGGCTGATTGGGTTTTGACCCTAAGGAACCTATCGTTCACGGCGTCGCTTTGTGGGCAATGGCGGGACGCCTTCTCTGCGAGCACTGGGCGGGCGGCGATCAACAGCGCCTGAAATCCCTCAGCGCAAGGTTTCTTGCGCCAACGCCGCTGGGCGCCTCACTGACGTTTTCGTATGAAACAAGACAAAACAGCACCATTTATGCATTGCGCCTTTTCGATGGAACCGCAACCGTAATCGGTGAAGCGCGCCTTGGCCGGGATGCGGGCTGATGTCCAGCAGATTGATGCAACAAATGCGCGCTGCACTTGTCTCCGAGCGCAATGCGCCGAATGAACTTTTCTCCCTTGCTCTCCCTTGCTCTCCCTTGCGCAAAGACGTGCGCGTTTTGAAGAGAGCTGTTCAAAGCTTCCTGTTCCCTCTGAGATTTTTGTTGAAACTCTCAGCTTGTCTGGCGTCACTTTCGAGCCAAAAGAGGGTGCCAGGCTCGAGTCCTTTCTGATGATGCTGCAGTCCGCAACGTCACAAAAGTCATCGCATTTGACTGAAAAGTTTCTGGACTGCCGCCTGCGTCAGCCGTTAAAAGCCTGGCGCCGCGGCGACCACGATTCCGTCCAGGCTCAGTTAGTTTTGAGCATTATCCTGGGAACGGCTTTTTCCCGAACGATTTCGCCGAATTTCAACTTATCTGAAAGCGAAAAATGCAAATTGCAAAATGCTTTAAAGCAACTGCTCGTTTATTGTCTTGATCCGGAGTGATGAATCCAGAAGCGATAATTGATCGCTTTTTTGGGATCGCGCGCGCTTTTGGTCATGTCGGCGAGTTCGAAGACCTTCCGGCGCCCACGGACTCAACAAGCGCATTCATAGATCGGTCCCGGTTTGCGGCCCAGCGCGTAGAGCGCGGTGAATCCCGAGAAAGCGTCAGCCTGCAGATGACCGGCGAACGCCGCCAATTGCCGTTGCGGATGTTCGCCGTCGCGATTGCGCGAGAAATAGAACGCCGCCGCCGGCGCAGTTCCGCCGAATGGCCGGTCCTCGCCCACATGGGACCAAAGACGCGCGGTGATGGTCTTCTGCCTGGCGAGCAGCAGCACGGTGGTGTTGTCGCAATGGAGACGCTCGGTCGCGAACACATGCGCTTCGATCAACTCAAAGAGCGGCCGGGGCGCCGAGGCCCCGGTGCCAACATGGTCGGCGAGCGTCGACAGCGACAGATCGATCCCCTCGCGCAGAAACTACTCGCTCTGACGGTTGAGCGGCTGGTGCAGCCCGAATTTGTATAGACTACTATGGCGAGGGGCGAGGGGCCGACATGGGCGGGCGGGATCGCGCGGTACGGCGCTGGCCTGGCTGATCTTCTCGCAGTTCCGGCAGGTGACCTTCTCACGCCCCGTCTCAATGACTTTATATTGGCATGGGATTACCTCCAGCGTTTCGGTGACGTCTTCGCCGATCTTGGAAAACCGGATCGAGCCGCAGCAGGGACATACGGCCTGGCCCTGCACGATGATGCTCGCGCGGCAGATGCGGCGGGAACGGCTTCTTCTTCGCGGCGCGGCTCTCGCCGAAATCGTGGTCGCCGGGAATAACGCCGCGCGTTCGGCGCCAATGGCCGCGCGCACGCTTTCCAGATTCGCCGCCGCGCGTTTCAGTTCGGTGTATTCCGAGAACGCATCCGCAATCAGCCCGTCAAGAATGGAATCGTCAAAAATACGCCACCACTGAAATTTAGTCGTCTCAGACGACAACAGCGGCGCGCCAGTAACGTTGGGCGAAGGTCCCTTCGGCTTTTTCGGGCGCAACCGGGGATATCTGCTTCGACGTCGATGCACAGCCCGCCAAGAGTAACAAAATGGCTACGGACGCTGCTGACTTGATAGTGTTCAGAGCATTCGATACACTCCGCCGGGGCCTTGCTGCGCATATCGGCGCCTTCCGGCGTCCGTCGATCAATCTCGGCCCATTTTGGCAATCGGGACGAGAGCTTCCGCATCAATACGTAAAAGGGGGGCGTAAAGATGAGACCGAAGACGGTCACGCCGATCATCCCGGAAAAGACGGCGACACCCAGAGCCTAGCGCACATCGGCCCCGGCGCCGGATGAAATTTCACTGGCAGGTCAGCAGGTCATTATGGCGAAAGCCATTTCAAATCAGTCGTTTTGCAATATTGGCAATTGGTACGATATTCCTCATTGTCCGCGGCCTTTATGAAACTCTTAGTGAATAGCAGGCGAGAAATATGAACCCAGAAATCCTAAAGCATTTTTCTTCGGACCAGAAATTTTTCAAAGTTCAGTCCCTATCGGAGTCGTTTATCTCGCCGCTATCTGAGTTAATAAGGTTCGCAGCATTTGGCGCAGCAATTAGCCCGTACGAAAACTCAGAACCGAAGAACACAATCAGCAGTATATTGCGAGAAGTAAATTATCGAGCAGCCGCTTCGGAAGAGGTGTATGAAAAAGCACATAACAAGGGTGTAAGTTTGCATTCCCAGATCGCACAATACGCAAAAGATACGCCTATCATTTCAATTCCAATTGTCATTGATGAAGTTTCTCCCAAAAACGCCCCATTTGCATTCGACTTAGCAGATTTCACCTTTACACAAGGATTTATGAAAAATTTTGTGAGCGAAGACAGCAATATTCGAAAACTGCGCGGTCGCGAAAACATCGTTGCACTTTGTTATCAGCAACTACTCAACGCGCTCAATGATTTTAGATTGGAGAAACGAACTCCTGAAAACTACGTTGAGGGAATAAAACAAGTTACCGAAGGAATAAATATACTTGCCGCGACGATAAAGGATCCGGGAAAAGTCATTGTATACGATTCCACGGCACTCGACTCTCCCTCAAAAGCCGTTTCGGATCAACGGCTTGATGGCGATACTGGGTGAGATGAGCTGACCGAGGAAGCGTTTTTGCGTGCTCGGGGATATTGCGAGCGAAGAGCTGGCGCAGGATTGCGAGACCGTAGGCGAAGAGCGAGACAGCCTTTCGTCCATGTGCTTTATCGTAAGCGCTGTGATGGCGTCATGGTTTCTGGGCGAAGCGGTCGCGCTATATGATGGTTGAGTTTGGTCTTTGACAATCAGGTTTGTTCTCAGCGTATGAGAACGGAAGGAGATCATCGATGCGGCTTTGCGGCCAGCCATTGACGATCTTTATACGGAAGTCTGCGAAGTATTCCTGCGGATTGACGTCGTTGAGACGGTGGCGCGAGCTGCTCGTTGATCTGAAGGCCCGCGGGTCTCTTTCGGTCGCGCCACGGATCGCAGCCGGCGACGGCGCGCTCGGCTTCTGGAGGGAGCTCGAGGAGCTCTTCCACGTTATGCTCATTGTTTGGGCATATCGATGCACACAATACCATCGATAATTTTCACGGGATATGTCGTCAAGGGTTGGGAACACGGTAAATTCACCACCTCTCCGGTTTTAATTGAAAATGAACCGCCATGGAATGGACATTCTATCTCGTCTCCTTCCTGAAAGCCCTCGGTGAGATCCGCATCTCCGTGCGTGCAAGTACGGTTAGTAACGTATATTTCGTCGTCGATGCGAAATATCGCGAGAGGCGGAACACCATCGATCTCAACGGAGACCGGCGCCCCTTCGACGACTTCCGATTCCCCACATAAACGCAACATACTCCTCAACACTCCTTATTTGTTTTTCTCTCGGTTCCGCCGCTACTTTAGGAAACCTTCAGATGTTTCGGGCAAAAGCCGATTTTGGCGATTCTACGCACAGTCCTCTTGGCGTTTGATTCCTTATGCATTCTCGCCGAGCGGCGCCGGCGTGATTGTCAAATCGGACCGCGGAAATATGCAGCAGGCAAGCGCATAATTTTGTTTTTCGTCAGCAACAGAGACTTTTGCACGACTCATCTTTTTTCGCACAACCTCACCATTGAGAATTCTTACCCGACAGACGCCGCATCCGCCCCTTCGGCAGCCGACAGGGATTGCCCTAAGACCGGTCCGCTGCAGCGCGGAAAGCAAGTCGGAGTCAGCCGAACATGCAAAGGGCGCGGAATCCGCCACACGAATCTGGAAGGTAACGCAACTCTCGATTTCCACGGCGCGATTACCTCTTCATCTAAAAACGACTTTTACGATTGTGGCGGCTAGCGTCCGGTGTCTAAATTGCACGCTTTCCTCCAATTTCATGTCATCACCGATGTGAATCTATCATGAACTTCTTTTTCGTAATAGAAGATGGCCTTCCCCATCTGATCTAACGTCCATTCCCGAATAGGATTGTCCGGATAGTGCTGATAGCCTCCGGCAAAACATTCATTGCGATTACCTGACGGGTCGAAAAAATAGACCGTTTGACCGCGCGTAATTCCATGACGGGTCGGCCCAATATCAAGTGAAATATTACGCTGCGCAATCAAATCGCATGCATGCCCCACGTCATTCCATGACTCCACAAGGAACGAAGCATGATGTAGTTTCGCATCAGCGGGATTTGCCAAGAACGCGATGTCATGCGCCTTGTTTGAGCAAGTAAGAAAAATGGCGACAGGGTTTCCTTCTGGATCTATTGCGCGCTCAGTGACGACAAAATCGAGCGCTTTTTCGAAAATTTCCGCAGAAGCCGCGATATCCACGCCCAGAACGGCACAATGGTCAAATCGTGAAATGCGCATACCACGCGGCTCTTCGCGCCAGATATCCGGATTCTTCGTCATGGGTCCTTTATCGGATAGTTCCATCTCCGCATAAAGATCAATCATCTGACCAGTAGGAACTGAAAAGCGAATGCGTCGGCCAACTCCAGGATGACCGCCGGCGGGAACATTGCCTGTCATGACGCTCATGTCGTTAAGGCGCTTTGCAAAACCGGTCAAAGCCGCATCGCTGATAACCTTGAAGCCGAGAACATCAAGCCCTGGCTCTTCCGCTTGTCTAAGCACGACAGAATGCCGGTCGAATTCATCATAGGCGCGCAAAAAGGCAAATTCGCCATCATGGCTCACCAGATCTAACCCAAGATTGTCCCGGTAATGAACAATTGCTTCGTCTAGATCCATTACGCGAATCTGAACGAAACCGGGCCTTAAAACTCCTGTTACGGCCATATCAATCCTCCCTTTTTCGACCTACATCACTGACCACGGCAAACGTAAGCGCCGGACCCTGCGCTGGCGTGCTCGACCAAACAGCTTCGACGATATCTCCAACCTGCAGTCCATTGGTATCGTCCACCGCGGAAACAATTCGGGGACCTTCCTCGAGTGCAATCACCGCAGCGCCGTATGGCGGCGTTTCATTCTCGCTGAATGCTCGGTGATAAACGACAAAGCTGTGAACCCTTCCGCGTCCCGACGCATTTATTACTGTTATCTCGCTGGACCAACACTCTGAACAGAACAATGCGCCTGGGGGAAGAACAACGCCGCATGCGTTGCATTTTTTTAGTCGCAACTCGCTTCGGGCGACCCCATCCCAGAAGGAAGTATCCTTATTATCGCGAAAAACCTTTTCTTCAGTCAACGGACCTTCTCCGGGCTAAGAATTAGGCATGCATGATAATCCATTCGCCCGCCCTGCGCCGTGACGAGCGACCACCCATTGTTTTCAACCTGCCGATCGCCGGCGCGACCGGCGGCCTGGAGGTAACCTTCGGAGACTTGCGTCATGCCCTGGAGATAATATCCGGAAAGTTGACCGCCGCCCGTGTTTACCGGAAAACGCCCGCCGGGCGCCAAGGCGCCATCCGCAACAAAATCCTTGCCCTCGCCGCGGCCGCAGAACCCATAACCTTCAAGGCCAAGCAGCGTGGTTACTGTAAATGCATCATATATTTGGGCATGATCAATATCGCGCACGGAAATTCCAGCCATTTCATAGGCTTTTTTTCCAGCGACCGACGCCGGGGTTTCGGTCTCGTTTTCGTAATCAGAATAGGCGAGATAGCCGCGGTGCCCCTGGCCCATACCCCAGATATAGGCGGCGCCATTTTGCTCACCGCCTTCGCTGTCCGGGGCGGAAACAATGACGGCGCCGGCTCCGTTCACCGGGAATGCACAATCAAACATGCGCAGCGGATCAGCGATCAGCTTTGAATTCATGTAATCGTCCATCGACATCGGTTTGGTCAAAAAGGCGAACGGGCTGCGCTGCGCCCATTGACGCGCCGCTACCGCCACTTCTCCGAATGTTTCGGGCCCCGCGCTGAAGAGTTCCATATATCGCCTCATCGCAAGGCCGTAAGCGCCAACAGCGCCGTAAAGGCCGTATTGGCGCTCCCAACCAAGAACATTTGTCAGCGCTAAATCGATCGCGTAAGCGTCACCGCCTCTGCGCTTCGGCAGGATCGGCGTATCGGCAAAGACACATACGATGTTTCCAGCCATTCCATGGGCGACCGCCATCGCAGCGTATTGAATCATCTGCACGCCACACGCAGCTTGCGATGCGAGAACATTGCCAAATGTCAGATC
>JGI25317J35169_1001390_pt1 | contig 13823 bp, 15 predicted proteins | sample AutmiccommunBRH5_FD_35169 | JGI IMG/M metagenome (IMG submission 35169) | reverse complement strand
GCGCCTGCCACAGGCCTGACCCCCACCGCCCCTCCGCCCGTCACGGCGGAGAGGCTTCTCTCCCCCATTTCGTACCCGCAACCTGCCGCCGCCACGCGCCTTCCGGCAAAATTGTCCCACACTTCCGGTCCCGGACTATACTGGGCCGCATGCATTCGCGTCACGCCCGCCTCTATGCCCATGTCATGGTCCTGTTCTGGCCGTGGCTGTGGTGGCAGTTGCGGGTGATCGGACGCTGGCAACGCGAAACCGGGCGCGACCTGATGCTCGGCGTCGACACCTTCGGCAATGTGCGCGTCCGCTGGGTCGGGGACGAGCCGGGCACGGAACCCTTCCGCGCGCCGGTCTCGGCCCGGCTGGCCCGCGCGCTCGACCCTGAACCGGATGCCCGGCCCGCGACGCAGCCTCGCCCAGTTTCACATCTGCCCGCCCCGTGCCTGCGCCTGGCCTTCGCGCCCGCCGGTAGGCTGCCCGTGCCGGACACCTGACGCGGCGCCACTCCCTGACAATCAATTCTGCCTTCCAAGCGCCCTCACAGGCGCCGCACGCGCAGGCGCAAAGGCTTGCGCTGCACGCGACCCCGCGTCACGGTAGCGAAAAACGGGGGGATACCATGACCTATGAAAATCTGTTTTCGCTGATCAATCTCAGCGTCATGCCGGCCTGGCTCCTGCTGGCCATTCTGCCGCGCGCCGGGATAACCAGAACGGTCGTCCATTCCGGTCTTTATCCGCTGGCGCTCGGCCTGTTCTACATTGTCACCCTGTCGATGACCCTGTTTTTCGGCATGGGCGCTGAGGGCGGCAGCTTCACCACCGCCGCAGGTGTCTCCACCCTGTTCTCCCACCCGCTCGGCATCCTGGTCGGCTGGTCGCACTATCTCGTGTTCGACCTGTTCGTCGGCAGCTGGCAGGCGCGCGATGCCCGGCGCCGAGGCGTGCCGCATCTGGCGCTCGTGCCCTGTCTCTTCTTCACGCTGATGCTTGGCCCGGTCGGCCTCGTGCTTTACCTGATCGTCCGCAAGCTCACCGGCAAGGGCGGCTGGAGTCTGGTCGAGGCCTAGGTGTGATCTTTCAATAGGTTGTCCATTCGGGCCTGATCGGGGAGATTGAGGTTGTGAGACTTCAACTCCAGGAAAGGACACCGAATGGACATCCATGAGAATGCCCGAACCACGCCCCATAGTCGAGCCGAGATGGTGGATGGCCACCGCGCCTTCGCCAGCTGCGGACCGCAGGCGTGTGGCCAGTTCGCGAAAGTCGGACGGCCATTGCTCACGATAGTCCACGATCTCGATCATGGTGTCGTTCAGCTCTCCGCCTTGTCGAACAGGTCCATCTGGCGCGGATCGACAAAGCGCTTGCGGCGCGGCGGCTTGGTCCGGCCGGACCGGAAATAGAGATCATCAGTATGGTCGCCCGCCTCCGGCTTGTCCTCGGCCTTGGCGGGTTTTGCAGGCTTAACTGCCTTCTTAGGCTTCGCCGCATCCACCAGTCGCCAGAAGGTCACCGCCAGCACCGGCGCGCCCTTGTCATCCTCATAGCGCTGCAGGAAGCCATGCGCGCCTTCGCCCGCATTCGCGGCCATCTGGGCTGTGGCCTCGGCCTCGGTCAGGTTCAGCCATTCGATGTGCAGTGATTCCACTTTCAGCCCGCCCGCCAGCGCCTCGGCCTCGGCGCGGGTGCGCGCGGCCTTCGCGCCGGGTTTCAGCGCGTCGGTCACAGTGCGGGCAAGGGGATAGGCGTGGCTCATGTCAGGCGTCAGGTATGCGAGACGCGCGCCGCCGTCCAGCCCGCATCCTGCCCCGCTTGCAACCGCGCCGCCGCCAGCCGCGCCAGGCGCAGCGTCACGGCCTTCCGCCGCGCGCCTGACAGCTTGTCTGCCACCGCCTCGCGGATCACAGCCCCGCCAAAGGCATCGGCCACGATCAGGCCCGTCTCCGGCGGGATCAGGTCCTGCGGAAAGTCCGCCATCACGGCAAAATAGAACCGGTCGCAAAACGGCATGTAGTCCCGCCATTTGCAGTCAGACCGGAAATCCGCAACGCTCGACTTGATCTCCACCATGGCAATCTCGCCCGCCGGGCCCACTGCCGCGATGTCCGCCCGGCGATTGTTCGCCAGCGTCATCTCCAACACGCCGCAATAGCCGAGCCCCGCCAGCAGGCGCAGCGCGCCGCGCGCGATCTCGCCGGCCCGGCTCGGCGGCAGGCTGGCATCAAGCTGCGTTAGGCTGGCGTCCTGCATGGCGCGCGCTTTCGTTCCGGTATTGTTCTTTTGCCATTCCTACGCCCGCAGGCCGCAGGCGGTCAAGCCGGGCGCAGGCCGGTGTAAAATATCGCCCGCCGGATGATCCATCGGGCGGCCTGAGGCGTAAGCATGACAGGAAACAAGATCACCGAAGGCAGTTCAGGAGCACGCACGTCATGGCCAGTGCCTATGATTCCAGCAATTCAGCCGACCGCCAGTTCGTCAGGACGGCGATGAAGGCCCCGATGCTGGAACAGGAACACGAGCTTGATCTTGCCCGCCGCTGGCGTGAGGAGGAAGACGAGGCGGCCCTGCACGAACTCACCACCGCCTATATGCGGCTGGTCGTCTCCATGGCGGGGCGGTTCCGCAATTACGGCCTGCCCATGTCAGACCTCATCTCCGAAGGCAATGTCGGCCTGATGCAGGCGGCCGCCCGGTTTGAACCCTCCCGCGAAGTGCGCTTCTCGACCTATGCCACCTGGTGGATCCGTGCGGGCATCCAGGACTATGTCCTGCGCAACTGGTCAATCGTCCGCACCGGCACAACGTCGGCCCAGAAATCCCTCTTCTTCAACCTGCGCCGCCTGCGCGCACAGATTGACGACACCGATGATGGCGTGATGACGCGGAAGAACACCGCCTGGGTGTCAGAACATCTCGGCGTGCCACTGCGCGATGTCGAATCCATGGCCTCCCGCATGGCGGCCTCCGACCGCTCGCTCAACGCGCCGATGGCGGCTGATGGCGATGGCCAGTGGCAGGATCTTATCGCCGACGAGTCGGCCATTCCCGAAGAACAGGTCATGGCCCAGCGCGATGGCGACCGCCGCAAGGAATGGATTGCCGATGCGCTGAAAGCCCTCAACGCGCGCGAGACGCACATCATCCTGCAGCGCCGCCTGTGCGAGGATGGCGTCACGCTGGAGGCGCTCGGCCATGAGCTGGGCATTTCCAAGGAACGCGTCCGCCAGATTGAACACCAGGCGCTCGGCAAGCTACGCAAGGCGCTGGTGCGGATTGTCGGCGATCCTGAAACCTCGGGCCTCATCCCCAACGTCTAGGCGTTACCAGCCGCCGCCCCCTCCGCCCCCTCCGCCGCCACCGGACGACCCGCCGCCGCCAGACCCTGACGAGCTGGAACTTTGCGGCATCGAACTCGACACGCCGGAACTCATCGTGCTGACCATGCCGCTGGTCATCTCGCCAATGTTGCGGAAGCCCCCGGACGACATATTGGTCCAGCCGGGGTGATAGGCGGCGGCCTCTTCCGGCAGCAGGCGTTCGAAATGCTTCGTCCACGGCTTTTCCACGCCCAGCGCCACGGCATAGGGCAGGAAGGTTTCATACCGCTCGGTGGTCATCGGCGGCGGCGCTTCGCTGCCCACTTCAACGGCGTTCAGCTGCAGCTTTTCGGCCGTCTCCATATACAGTTTGAAACCCTCGATCTCGGTGCGCACGTCCTGCCCCTTCCGCGTCGGCGCTGGCATCAGGTACATGAACCATACATTCAGCCCGGCAAGCGAGATCAGCACGCCCGTATGCCACCACGACCACAGCGTGGCCTGCGAAACCGCAAAGACGACAGCGCCAACCGACAGCAGGGCCGCAATGATGGAATAGCCGATATTCCACCTGAAATACTTGCTGCCGTAGTGGCTGGATAGCGACCGCTGGAAGGCATTGTAGGCCGATGTGAAGCCGGCATCATATGTCTTGCCGAAGGTCTTGGCGTTTCCGCCGCTGAACAGGGCGTCCCGCAGTTTCAGGTCTTCCTTGGTCATCTCTGCCGGCTTTTCCGCGCTTGGTGTGCGCACCAGCGTGGTTTCCTTCTTCTTCCCCGCCTCGATCGTCAGATGGCCCTTCACTGCTAGGTTCATCAGCGTCGCGATCAATGCCTTGTGGCCCGACAATGTGCGGTAATAGATCTGGTGAACGGCCGCCGGCGAATAGCCTTTCGGCGGCTCATAGCGCGGGAAGACCGGCCCCTTCACAGGGTCGCGCCCGACCCGGTCGAAATTGCGCCACGCGAAGGCGAACACACCCAGCAGTGACGCGATCAGGATGGCGAGGGATCCGTTGCGCTGCCACCAGCGGCGCGTCTGGTCGGCGCTGGACGGCGGCGCGATCAGGCCTTTTTCCACGCCCAGCGCCACGGTCAGGCCTTCACCCGATTGCAGCACCCGCGTCGTTTCGAAGACATGGGTGCCGCCGCTTGCACGATGCGTGAAGTCCTTTCCGGCCGTGCCCAGTCCGCCCGTATAGGCGTCCAGCGCCGTCACCCGCGCGCCGGGCGGCAAGGTGATCGTCGCGGTCGCGGCATCAATCGGGAAGTCCCAGTAATTGCCCGTGGCATTCCAGTAGATCTCGTCATGGCCGTCAAAATGGCGCACCTGGTTCCTGACGCGGTAAGTGATCTCGTATGTGTGCTGCCCGTTCTCGAGGAAGACATCAGCCGACCCGATCCGGAGGATCAGTGCATTGCCGTCTGTCTCTGTCGCATAGGGTTCGCGCGCACCGTTCCGCGTCACCTGCATGATCTTGTAGTCATAGGGCAGCCGGGCACCGTCATCGTCATAGTACCTGGGCAGGTTGCGCAGGATCCCGCGCCGTATCTGGTAGCCTTCCGACGTCACCTTCAGCGTTTCGCTGACCAGGATATCCCCGTTCGTGCGGACATCGATATCGATATCGAACTGGTTGATCCGCTCATCGGCAAGGGCCGCCAGTGCGACAGCCAGCGCCGCAAGCAGCGCAATCAGGATGCGTCCTAACACGATCATTCCCCCTTGAAGTCGACCGAGGGAAGGGCGCGGTCGGCCGTCTGGATTTCGAAGAAGGCCTTTTCCCGGAACCCGAACATGGCGGCCACGAGGTTCGCCGGGAAGCTCTGCACCCGCGTATTCATTTCCCGCACGGCGCCATTGAAGAAACGCCGCGCCATCTCGATCTTGTTCTCGGTGTCCGACAGCTCATTCTGCAGGTCCAGGAAGTTCTGGTCCGACTTGAGTTCCGGATATGCTTCCGCCACCGCCACCAGCCGCGCGACGGGCTGGGAGAGGGCGGACTCGGCTGCCCCGCGCGCCTGCGGGTCGTCGCCAGCGGCCAGCGCCGCGCCGCGCTTGGCCACGACATCCTCGAACAGCGAGTTCTCGTGGGCGGCAAAGCCCTTCACGGTCGTCACAAGTTGCGGGATGAGATCGGCCCGGCGTTTCAGCTGCACATCAATATCGGCCCAGCCATTCTTGACCATCTGGTTCTTGTTGACGAGGCCGTTGTAAATCACCACGACGGCCACGAAGACCAGTATGGCCAGGCCGATCAGGATAGAGGTGCCCATCATCCGCGTGTCTCCCTGCTGCATGCGTCCACGTCCTGTATCGGGCAATCTGACACGCTTGTGAATGCCTGCCGCCTGGTCTTCCGCCAGTGCCTCAAGGTTCAGGGTGTGGCCGATTTCCAGTTTTCCGGCATGGACATAGCCGCGCGCCCGCACATGTGCGCCTGCCGCCACCTGGCAGAGCGCCGCCGCGCTGCGCTTGATCTCCAGGGTCAGCGCCGATCCCGTCAGGCCCAGTTCGCAGGACGCGCCCTGTTCCTCGGTGCGGAGCCGCTCCTCCACGATCCCCTCAACCAGCTGGAACCGCGCGAACGTCTCCGGCAGGCGGCTCGCCTGCGGAATGCGATAGGCCGCCTTGCCCCACAGGCCCCGCCCCGCTTCGCGGGCCGCGCGTTCCGGTGCCAGCAAGGCCTCATTGGCGACGGATGTGTCCGTGTATACCCGCACCCGCGCGCCGCCGCGGGCCACCATCTCCCGGTTCAGCTACAGGTCCGGCCCCAGCGCATCCGTCGTCACGACATGCGCCAGCGTCCGGTCATACCGGTCGCGCGTCAGGCCCGCATAGAACAGCTGCACCTCGCGGCCCAGTGCCATGTCTTCCAGCATCCGCCGGGATTCCGCGAAATAGGGTGCCCCCTCCCGCTCCTTGTAGGGCCCGGCCGGCGCCTCGATGCCGATCAGCCGCACGCTCTGTCCGGTGTCCAGCACCAGCGCGTCGCCATCAATCACGCGCACCACGCGGCCACGCTCGCCGGGCTGGGTTTCGGACAGCGGGTTAGGCGCGCTGCAGGCGGCCAGCGCCGCCAGCGCCAGGACCAGAAGACCCTGCCACCCCCCTACCACATCCTTGACCCTCCCGCACTGCCCTCGGCCGCCACCGCGACCCGACCTGTCATAGCATTCGCCTGCCCTACGAAAACCACCGGAAAGGCTTCAATCTCGCGCCGGCTTGGCCTATACGCTGAACCCGATGATCCCGTAGCTCAGCAGGATAGAGCAACAGATTCCTAATCTGTAGGTCGCGCGTTCGAATCGCGCCGGGGTCACCAAAAACTCTATTAAAACAATGTATTATAAATGTGCAAAAGTTAGACTTTGCTCACAAATGGCTCCGTGGTAACTATACGGTAACCGGAGACGAAAAACTCATGGTAAAACTGCGCCTTACGGACACCTGGCTTTCGGCTGTGACCGACGCCGGAGACTATTCCGACACGATCGAATCCTGCCTGAAAGTGCGTGTGGCCAGGACCGGTGCGAAGACTTTTTCGGCGGTGCGGAAGCTGGGCGGCAAGCCGGTGCGGGTCCGCATTGGCGCCTATCCCGAGATCGGCCTGAGAGAAGCAAGAACGCGCGCCGGAGAATTCCGGGAAATGCGCGCGTTGGCGCCGACGCCGGCCGCGCGGGCCGAGGAGGTGGCCGATGCCGTGTCCGCATCCGCTGCCAATTTCTTTCACGACTATGTCGCCGACATGCAGGCGCGCGGTGTGACATCCTATGGGCGCGTCAAGGGTACGCTGATTGACGGGAAGTATGCTCTCCTGCCCTTTCTGGTCGCCCGTCACGGCGGTATGCCGCGCGCCGGGGATGTGACGATCCAGGACCTGCAGGCCTGGATGGCAGAGGGCTATGCCCGGAGTCCGAACTATGCACCGCATCTTCGCTCTTACATTGTCACGGCTTGGAAATGGGCGGTGAAGAACCGTTACGATTATCGCGGCGGCGCGAGGGACTATGGTATTACCTACAATATCGCCGAGCAGCTTCCGACGACACCCAGGAACAAACCGGGCGACCGGTTCCTGTCAAACGACGAACTGAAAGCGCTTTGGCATGCGCTGGACGAGAACCATCCCACACACCGCGTCCTGAAACTGATGATCGCCATGGGCGGCCTGCGCGTGACGGAAGTCACAATGAGTCTCGCCGCGAACTGGCGCGATGGCTGGCTGCTCTTGCCTGAGACAAAGAACGGCAGGTCGCATCAACTGCCGATTACCAAGACCGCTGACCCACTCGTTGCGCGCTGTCTTGAACTGGCGCACCCGCGCTCGCCCTACCTTATGTCCAATCCTCGCGACCCGGACGAACCACTCACCATGGCAGCCATTTCACGCGGCGCGAAGCGCTTGAACAAGCAGCTCAAATTCCCGGACTGGAATCCGCGTGACCTGCGCCGCACGATGAAGACACATCTCATTGATGCCGGGATCGACGAACGCTGGCTCGATATCTGGCATAATCATGGACAGACGGCGAGCGTTGCACGCAAGCACTATATCCGGGCAGAGTATGCGGATCTGAAGCGGGATGTGGCGGAGGCGATTGATGGGTGGTTGGGGCCGGTATTGTTGATACGCTGAAATCAGCTGAGCGCGCCCTTGTTTCGTAATGCGAGGGTCAGGTGTTCAAGTCACCTTAGCGGCACCATTCTTTTCAAGGCACTAGCGCCACGGAATCGCCGGATGTGGGTTTCAGTCGGCACGCAATTGGCACGCAAACCAGAGCGCTAGTCCTTCACCCCATAGTCTCCGATGTGTTTTCGTATCTTGTTACAGGCTATGCGAAGCGAATTTTCGCTGTCATTTTCCTTATAGCCCACATACGTGAGCCCATCGTTGTCGCTGGCTAGTTTCACTTGCGCATCGGTCGGAACCAGCATGATTGAACGGTCCAGGCCAAGGGAGCCGAGCGCCATACCGAATTCGAGTACAACATTGTCGCGAGGTGCCTTTGCTTTCTTGCTTCGACTAACCAGAACGTCGTCGCCACGCATGATTGCTATCACAAAATCGGCGCGATCAATGGCAGCCTTGAGCTGACTTAGGGGATAGGTCGATATCGCGAATATCTTGTTCCACGGCTCGACTCCAATTGTTCCGTCTTCACCGAGGTTCGTTTCGATCTCGCGGACGACGTCTATCGCCTCACCGGACGACACTACGAGTACAATTGGTCGCTCATTAGCATTCGGCAGCATTTGATTCCGAAGATCCAAGCGGTCACTAATTACCTCTGCGACGTTCTTCCAGAAAGCGGAACTCGGTTCGGCCAGGGCTTGAAAGTCTTCTTTGCTCACCTTTAGAACAACACTTGGATCGACCGCAGTGAGCGTGGCGCTCCGCTTGTTTGACGGCCTTAGCAGCGCTAATTCACCTACCATATCGTTGACGCCTCGTTCTCCGAGAACATTCCCTTTGACCCGAAGTTCAAAGCGACCCATCAATATAAAATACACGTCGGTGTCTTCGGCGCCCTCCGTTATGAGGTCTCGACCAGGGTCAAACTGATCCAGGACTCCTACTTCCAGAAATCTTTCAACCAACTCTGGACATTCGCGAAGGACGGACTGACGACGCATCGCGTCAACAGCCTCTTTAGTTGGGCCAGAGGAATTCTGAAAACGATCGATCCATTTCGATGACATGATTAGTCGGAACCTTTCTACTGTAGGGGGCAGTTATTTAGAGTCTTGCAGCAAGCCCGTCCGTGAAGAGATCGCCAGAATTCTTTCTCTTCGTGTTCCCTGCTCACAATCCCAAAAACGAGGTCCGCAGCAGCTGCTCCGTGGTTGCTGCAACTTCGCAGGATAGACTTCTTAGCGCGTCCCGACGGGCAAAAGCAGTATTGCTTCAAGGTGGCGACTCGTTTGTGTTCGATCCAGACTGAATAAATACGAGCCCCCTCCGAAGTGAGTAATCGGTAGAAGTGGCCTTTTTTTTCGACGCGTAGATCGCGATTTCGCAGTCGATCTTGAAAATGAGGTCCTAGGATCTCGGCCGCATTCTCAGCGCGCATTTGCTCGCGAGCAGCTTCGTCACCGTGGGCCCAGTCATCCTTTGTTGGCCATTTTCTAGCCTTCGCCGCGCGTCGCTGCAGCTGAAGAAATCGATAGACGGTCATCCACCAAGCTTCAGCAGCCTGAAGGTCGGTTACATGTATGGGTTGGTGGAGGGACCAGGACAGACAAAAGGAGCCGTCTGAATTAATGTGTCGGTTCGGGCAACAATCGGGGAGTAATGCGGGCGCTTGTTCGCTGACTTTGAGGCGACTGCCAATGGCTCGAACCGATAGAGAGTAGGTATCTGTATGGCCGTCCACGGATCGAACCGGGAGTGAAAATACCGCTTCTTGTCTGCTTCTCGTGATCAAAGTAGCGCGCAACACTGTCGCTTGCTGGGCGACAAGATCCAAGGCGGACTTTCCGGGCTTGATTTTAGTCTTTGATGGCATGCGGGCGGATGACCGTCTCCGAGGCTCTAACCACGGCGGGGGAAGCTATGTTCAAAGACGCTTTCTTCGCCGTTTCTGCTGTTCCGTCGCCTTCAGAGGACAAAGCTTCAACGGCCTCATTGTAATCCAAGTTCGCGATTTTGCGGTTCTTACCGAAAAGGCCGCGAACCGCAGATGTACTTGCCTCATAAGCGCTATTGCCGATCGACGTTTCGTCTGACCCGCAGCGCATTTGCTCTCGTTCTGAGTTGCGAACCGCGCGACCGACGCAGCATCGAATCTGATCGCCACGAATTCCGAGTCTGGTGACGCTAACAGGCCCAAGATCGAAACCAATCTGAAGCCCTAACCCATCAATTGCCACCCCATTGGCGGCAAGTTCACCAAGCGCCAGATCGAAACCGCTGCGCAGAGCCCCTACACACAAGGTGGCGTCGCTAACAGTGGCTTCTTCATCCGTTGTTTGTGCTGTCCCACTGCAAATCAGGCCGTGGATGCAGTCGCCGATAAAACGAACTCGTCGTCCTTCGAAGTCGCTTGAAAGACTGGCGTCGAGTTCGGAACGAATAACATGGAGCGCGCGAACAACGGCCTTCGCGCCTTCGTCATCATCGGTATTTTTTGCAACGAAGTCACTGAAGCCGTCTAAGTCGGCGTATATCGAAACCGCCTCCTGCCGACGCGAGTTCTTTGGCGTCAAGTTTGAAATGTCCAAGTTCTTCAATGGTGGTGTGTGGCGGGCGAATTGGAACGTACCGATTGGATGGGCTTCGAGATCGTCGCGCCATTCGGATACGATGTCGTCAACAGATACATCGAGATGAGCCGCTTCTTGCGAGACTGCTATCTCTCCTGAGCTGAGAGGTACGGCCTGATGGTCGTCAATTTCCGGCAAGCCAATAATTTTTCGCGCTTGATTGGTGAGGAACACTCCAGCTTTCGTTCCAGCAGCTGCATGCTTTGCCGCTTGGTTTGCAGGCGAGCCAAGGAATAGGGGTTCTCTCCCGCCTCGCCGTCCATTGTTCACGGCCAGAGCAGTGCCTGTGTCTATCCCGACTCGAACCTTTGCATTGGGGATTTTCTCGTCGTCATCGCCAGTATTGGCCAAGACGTCGATAATTAGTTTGGCGACCGAAACGGCAAGGTGAACCCTGTCCGCTTCATTTTCTTCATCGGAGCCGTACGGTTTGTAACAGATCGCGTGGAGGCGTTGGTTGTGGAAGTCTACTCGGGTCATATCGACCCGATCAAGCACCCGACGAACTGCACGATAATGGAGATTGAGGAAACGTAGAGTTCGACGATGGCAAGTTGTACCTTCGTCGTCGGTAACATTCAACATGTCGTCAAAGTTGACGATATCTGCGTACAAATGCGCAGCGTTCATTCTGTAGGCTTTATTTATTGGAATGCTATCGAGCGAGAATTCTCGTTTGTAATCAGCAATTTCGACTTTTGCGACTGCTTTTATCGCAGCCGCTATGCGCTTCTTCGAGCGCTCTGCATCCCAAGTGTGTGACATATTCGGCTCCGATATCTTGTGGGTTTCCCTCGTCGTCCATAGGTAGAGTTAACCCAGCGGAATAGCAAGAATTTTGTACCTTATTATATCCTGATTTGTTTATGATATGTTCGCAAAATACGTCGTTAGGTAGATTTTGAGTACTTTTCATAGGTCGACAGCTGTCGGTCTTATGACGACAAGATTTGAGGACACGAACGTGCTCTTGGCGGACTGCGGTGGGGTAGGGGCGCTTTAGGCGCTTCTGGTGAGCTGCACCAAACCTATTAGTCCTGTTTGAAACATTGGGCTTTCAGCACGAACCAGGCGTCCTGTCCCGAGCTTGCTGTGCTCATCGAAACAAATGTCGCTTGAGTGTTTGATGGGTTGAGCCACAAGAACCCCAAATGGCCTTCTCCATGAAACTGTCGGCCGCTTTGATCAGACACATAAGCGCCGGAAATCAATGTCGCCTCTCCGGTGTCAACGGCGGCCATATAGGTGGCGTTACTCGTCTTGAGTACAGTAATTTTAAAAGCTTTCGGCGGTTCCTGCCAAAGAAACCCTATAACGTCGCTTGTTGCAGTGACACCTCGTGCGTCTACCAACATGCAAAAATTTGTGCCTTCGAAAGGGTTTTCATCGGCGCCAACCGGCGCTGCCCATCCTATTGCCAAAATGGCGCCAAAGGTTGTCACAAGGACTGGCTTGATGCTGCGCATAAGGATGCCTAAGCGGTACTGAGAGTATGGGTCACCAATACTTTCGCATGCAAGCGAGCATGTTGGTGGCGTGCGGCGGTGTTTCAGTTCTTATCAAACTCGTTCGGACATTCAGCAAGAAACTGCTGATGAGTATCCGCAAAAGTGCATACGCGTTGCCGCCAGGCTTCAGAAGCCGGGTGCAGGAGGGTTGTGAGCCCCACGATCTCTGAGTGCAGATCACTGAGGGGCAGGTGAAGTATAGGTTCGTGATGCGCAATTCGATTTCTCAGCGGTCTGATGCGGTCTAGCGGCGCTGAAAAGGACTTCCGATTGATGCCTGCCGGTGCGGGACGCGCAACAATATTTCTAAGATGCGTCCGCCAAAGACCTTCCGCGCTACTACTGAAGAATGGAGTCCAGAACCCAAAACTTAAACCTGCGATCACTTGTCCAGGAGATTGGTCCTTGCGCTCCATGGGTAGTTGGTTACGCACTTCTTCGATCTTCAGCAGTTGGCTGTGCGTGAGGTAGTTTGGCCTGTTTAAAATCCAATTCGCCCCATTCGTCCGGGAGATCACCCTATGTATCTGATTACGCAGAGTTACTTCGAGATTCTGTAAGGATGGGTAGAGCGCGCTGGATAGACGGATGTTCCACTCGTAAATATTCAATGCATCCCGGCCATGCGCGGCAGCCCACGTTTCGTATGTCGAGAAACGTTCAGGGGATAGAATGTCGCGGGCTTCGTCGGGGGTCATTGTGCATATTTCCGGGAATTATTCATTGAATAGTAGGGTAGGGTGGGCTACGTAATGGCCATACGCCCCGGTGTCGCCTCTGCTTTGCATGCGCCCGGGGTTATTTGTTTTAGGGCTTAGGGCGTTTGTGAGCGGGTAATTCAGTGCTCCTGCGCGCCTCAGTCTTCTTGGCCTTCTCTTCGGCGTAAGAGACCTCAAGTTCCTTAACCTTCCGGATAAGCCCCTTTAGGTGATAACGATTAGAGCCGTAGTCGCCTTGACTGGTGGTCATCTGCTCACGCTTGAGATAGCCCCTGTCTTCCAGTGCCTTCATGTTAGTTTGAATTGTTTTCTTTTTGATACCTAGTCTGTCGGCAAGCTGTTGCTTGGTTGGAAAAGGGACGTTGCTAGGATCAAACCAATAGCTCAGAAGCTGCACAACGATCATCATCTGCGTATTGTTTAAGCCTAGCCGATGCTGAGAACGTAGAAGCACGTTCGGCACGCCAGTGTATCCGTGAGACATGACTTGGGCGCCCCAAATCCTTGTATGGGACGATTGATTGCGTACTTTCTCGCCTTCTCCCTCAGCAGGCATGCGAGGCGGTTTTGTTTTGAGCTGTATTTTGGTCATAGGTGTATCCTTTCGCCGTCCAGATAGGCGACATACTGACCAAACTACAAGGCAGGCAAATGGGCTGGCGATCGCCGTTTTTGGCGCCACCATGATACTGTTATAAAGCTACCTTGGAATCACGATACTAGGATTACGTTGTTAGCTGGCTGGTTTGTGGACCCAGGTGGGTTGAAAAACGGCCACCAGGGTGGGGTCTTTTTCGGCGCCACTAAACGCTGCTCTATTCTACGGCAATCTAGTATATACCATGAAGAATAAGGTGAATTGGGCCGTCTGTCTATGGTCGAGCTCTCCGAAACTCCCCGGGTTCTCGAAAGCGAAATTTGAATTTCGACGGGTGAGGTGGTCCTGCTTTCCTGCACAGTTTTGCGGCTTTGCGATGGTATATCCAGTTTGTTGATAAGGACGTTTTCGTCAATTCG
>JGI25317J35169_1001386_pt1 | contig 13871 bp, 9 predicted proteins | sample AutmiccommunBRH5_FD_35169 | JGI IMG/M metagenome (IMG submission 35169) | reverse complement strand
AGCCGGGCGATGTCGTGGCCACGATCCTGCCCAATATCCCCGCCCATTGCGAGGCGCATTTCGGCGTGCCGGCGGCGGGCGCGGTGCTCAATGCGATCAACACCCGGCTGGAGGCCGACACCATCGCCTATATCCTCGATAACGGCGAGGCGCGTGCGGTGCTGTGCGACACGCAATTCCTGCCCACGCTCGCCGCCGCGCTGGAATTGATGGAACGGCCGGCGCCCACGATCATCGAGGTGCCCGATGACGAGGCCGGGGTTCACGCCCATTCCGATTACATGACTTACGAGGATTTCCTTGCCACCGGCGACCCGTATTTCGCCTGGATCATGCCCGAAGACGAATGGGAGAGCCTTGCGCTCAACTATACCTCCGGCACCACGGGGCGGCCCAAGGGCGTGGTCTGTCATCATCGCGGCGCTTACCTGACGACCATGGGCACGGCGGTCAGCTGGGAATTGCCGCGATACGCGAAATATCTCACCATCGTGCCGCTGTTTCACTGCAACAACTGAAACCATGTCTGGCTGATGCCGGCCCTGGGCGGCACGGTGGTGTGCTGCCGCGACATCACGGCCAAGGCCATCTATGACGCCATCGCCGACGAGGGGGTGACGCATTTCGGGGCCGCGCCCATCGTGCTCAACATGATCGTCAATGCGAAGGGCGAAGAGCGGCGCGACTTCGATCACATCGTCGATGTGTTCACCGCCGGCGCCCCGCCCCCGGCGGCAACGCTCGCCGCGATCGAGCCGCTGGGCTTCAAGGTCACGCAGGTTTACGGCCTGACCGAGACCTATGGCCATGTCACCGAATGCCTGTGGCGGCCCGAATGGGACGACCTGCCCGATGACGAACGCTATGCCATCAAGGCGCGCACCGGTGTCCTCATGCCGATGATGGAGACAATCACCGCGCTCGACCCCGAGACCATGGAACAGGTGCCGATGGACGGGAAATCCCTTGGCGAGATCATGATCCGCGGCAATTCGGTGATGAAGGGCTATCTCAAGAATCCGAAGGCCACGGAAGAAGCGTTTCGCGGCGGCTGGTTTCATTCCGGCGACATCGCCTTNCAGTATCCCGACGGCTATCTCAAGATCGCCGACCGCGCCAAGGACATCATCATCTCGGGCGGCGAGAATATCAGCTCGGTCGAGGTCGAGGGCGTGCTGATGCGTCATCCGGCCGTCCTGCTCTGCGCGGTGGTGGCCAAACCGGACGCGAAATGGGGCGAGGTGCCCTGTGCGTTTGTCGAGTTGAAGGACGGGGCCGAGGCGACCGNGGCTGACCTCATCGCCTTTGCCCGCGAGCGGCTTGCCGGGTTCAAGACCCCCAAGACGGTCGTGTTCCGGGACNTGCCCAAGACCTCGACCGGCAAGATCCAGAAATTCGAGCTGCGTCAGATCGCGCGNGGGCTGTANCGGGCCAGCCGNCACGCCGCGCGCGTGACGCGCGCCTCAATTGCCGAAGATGCTGCGCAGGATNTTCTCGATGGGGTTCGCGCTTGCCACCGGCGCGCGGCGCGGGCGGGCGGGAATGGGCGCGGGGGCCGCGCGCGGGGCCGGGCGCAGCATCGGCAGNGGGCGCGGCTCCAGCCCCTCATGCACGCGCAGCATNGTCTCGCGCCAGATCTCGGCGGGCAGGCCCCCGCCGGTCACGCCCGTGAGCGGCGTGTTGTCGTCGTAGCCCATCCAGACACCCGCCACATAATCGGCGGTAAAGCCCAGAAACCAGGCATCGCGCGCCGCCTGCGTGGTGCCGGTCTTGCCCGCCGCCTCGCGCCCCGGCAGGCGCGCGCGCGTACCGGTGCCGCTCTCGATCACCTTGGACATCATGTAGATCAGCTCGCGCGCCGCGTCCTCGCGGATCACCCGCTCACCGATGCCGCCCTGCCGGTTCATCAGCGGCGCGTCCTCGCCCATCAGCCGCAACTCGGTCAGGCCAAAGGGCGTCACCGACGAGCCGCCGTTGAGGATGCCCGCATAGGCGCCGGTCATCTCGATCAGCGTGCTTTCGGACGCGCCGAGCGCCAGCGCCGGACCGTCGGCCAGATCGCTNTCGATCCCGAAATCGGCGGCGACCTTGCGCACCAGATCGCGCCCGACGGCCTCCGAAACCTTGACCGCGGGAATATTGATCGACTGCGCCAGCGCCTGCGTCAGGCTCACCGGGCCCTTGTAATCGCGGGTGTAGTTTTCCGGGCACCAGCGGCCCGAACCGGGGATATTGAGGCAATACGGCTCGTCCGCCNCCTCTGAATCGTGACTGTAGCCCAGTTCCAGCGCCGTGGCATAGACGAAGGGCTTGAAGGCCGAGCCGGTCTGCCGCCGCGCCTGCGTGGCGCGGTTGAAGGCCCCCGCCACCCTGGTCGCGCGCCCGCCCACCATCGCGCGCACCGCGCCGTCGGCGCTCATCACCACNATCGCCGCCTGCGCCTTTGATCCGTCGCTCACCTTTTCNTCGAAAACCGTGCGCAGCGCCTCTTCCGCCGCGCGCTGGATCCGCTGGTCAAGCGTGGTGCGGATGATGACATCTTCGGTCGTGTCGCGGGTCAGGAATTCCGGCCCCGAGGTCATCACCCAGTCGGCAAAATAGCCGCCCGCGCGCCGCTCTGCCGCCTCTGACAGGACTGCCGGATTGGCCAGCGCCACCGCGGCGTCGGTATCGCTCAGATAGCCCTGCCGCCNCATCAGCCCGACAACGATGCGCGCGCGGTTCTGCGAGCGTTCCAGATTGGCGGTCGGCGCAAGCGTGGAGGGCGCGGTCAGAAGCCCCGCGATCATCGCCCCCTCGGCGGGCGTCAGGTTCGCCGCCGACTTGCCAAAATATCGCTGTGCTGCGGCCTCGGCCCCATAGGCCCCAGCCCCCAGATAGGCGCGGTTGAGATAGATCGTNAGGATCTGATTCTTGGAATATTTCGCCTCCATCGCCAGCGCGTAAAGCGCCTCACGCCCCTTGCGCAGAAGCGAGCTTTGCCGGCAATAGNCCACATAGGCGGCCTCGTTCTCCCATTTCGCGGGGTCATATTCCTGCCCGAAACACAAGAGTTTCGCGGTCTGCTGCGTGATGGTCGAGCCGCCATTGCCCGACAGCGGCCCGCGCCCCTCGCGCAGGTTGATGCGGATGGCGCTCATGATGCCGATCGGGTCGATGCCGGGATGGCGGTAAAAGCGGCGGTCCTCGGTGGCGATCACGGCGTTTTTCAGATGCGGGCTGACGGTATCGGCCGTTACCACGCCGCCGAACTGATCGCCGCGCCAGGCGAACACCTCGCCGTCGCGGTCGAGGATCGTNACCGAGCCGCGCGCGCGCCCGTCGATCAGCGCCTGATACTCGGGCAGCCCTGCGTAGATATAGGCCACCGACAGCCCCGTGACGAGCGCCAGAACCGCCGTCACCCGCCAGCCGATCCCCCAGACGATCCGCCAGACGAAGCGCAGGATCGCCCCGAAAAACCGCACCAGCGGATTGCGCGAGCGCGCCGCGCGGCGCGGCTTGCGACCCNTGGCCTTGGCCTTGCGCGGCGCGGGCCTGGCCGCGCCTGTGCGTTTCGGCGCCACCAGTGGCGGTTTGCGTCGTCCTGAATTGCCCATTGCCCTGCTTGCCCTGCCCGGCCTCGTCGTTGCTGCGCCACTCTATCGCGCCCCGCGCCGGATGTAGAGACCCGCCATGTCCTCGGCGCATTCATAGCGTGCATAAATTTTCATCATATTTCCAAAGCTGATGCAATTNTGTGCAGACCGGCCTGAAATCGTACCCCGAACCCCCGGCTTTCCCTTCCACAAAGGCGTCGCACCGATTTTTCTGCAACTGCANAGCGCGCCGATCAAGCGCGCCCACGGGAAAGGGGAAGACGTGAAACTCATCATTGCAACGATCAAACCATTCAAGCTCGAGGAGGTCCGCGAGGCGCTCACCGACATCGGCGTGCGCGGCATGATGGTCACCGAGATCAAGGGCTTCGGCGCACAGTCGGGCCATACAGAGATCTATCGCGGCGCCGAATACGCGGTGAACTTCGTGCCCAAGGTCAAGCTCGAAGTGGCCGTGACCGACGCGCTTGCCGATCAGGTGATCGAGACCATCACCGATGCCGCACGCACCGGCAAGATCGGCGACGGCAAGATCTTCGTGCTCGATCTCGAACAGGCCCTGCGTGTGCGCACGGGCGAAAGCAACGACGAAGCGCTCTGAGCGATGCGCGAGGAAAAGGACAAGGACATGACCCTGAAAAAGACAATCGGCATCGCCGCAACGCTGGCGCTCCTGCCCGGCCTGGGCCTGGCGCAGGAGGCAGCAGAGGCGGCGGAGGCAGCAGCGGCCGCCCCCGACATCACCCCCTATATCTTTACCACGCTGCTGTTTCTAATCGGCGGCTTTCTGGTGTTCTGGATGGCGGCGGGTTTTGCCATGCTCGAGGCCGGGCTGGTGCGCTCGAAGAACGTGACCATGCAGCTCACCAAGAATATCGCCCTATTCTCGATCGCGGCGATCATGTACTGGCTCATCGGCTTCAACCTGATGTATCCCGGCGATGGCTGGTGGATCGACGGGGTCATGGGACCGTGGTTCTCGGTCACCTCGCTGGAGCCGGTGGGGCTTGGTGCCGCCGACGCCGCGCTCGATTATGCCTCGGTGGGCTCGGACTTCTTCTTTCAGTTGATGTTCTGCGCCACCGCCGCCTCGATCGTCTCGGGCACGCTGGCCGAACGCATCAAGCTCTGGCCGTTTCTGATCTTCGTCGTGGTACTGACCGGCGTTCTCTACCCGATCGAGGCGTCCTGGCAGTGGGGCGGCGGCTGGCTGTCCGAGGCAGGCTTCAACGATTTCGCGGGCTCTACCCTCGTTCATGCCGCGGGCGGCTTTGCGGCGCTGGCGGGGGCGCTCATTCTCGGGCCGCGCATCGGCAAATATACCAAGGGCGGCAAGGTCGTGCCGATCCCCGGCTCCAACCTGGCGCTGGCCACGCTTGGCACCTTCATCCTGTGGCTGGGCTGGTTCGGCTTCAACGGCGGCTCGCAGCTTGCCATGGGCACGGTGGGCGACGTGTCGGACGTAAGCCGCATCTTCGCCAATACCAACATGGCCGCCGCCGCCGGGGCCGTGACCGCGCTGATCCTCACGCAGGTGGTGTATAAAAAGCCCGACCTGACCATGACGCTCAACGGCGCGCTGGCCGGTCTCGTCTCGATCACCGCAGAGCCGCTGGCACCGACGCTTTTCGGCGCGCTCTGGATCGGGGCCATCGGCGGGGTGATCGTGGTCGTGACCGTGCCGCTGCTCGACAGGCTGCGGATCGACGATGTGGTGGGCGCAATCCCGGTGCACCTGATCGCGGGCATCTGGGGCACGCTGGCGGTGCCGTTCTACAATGCCGAGGCGAGCTTTGGCGCGCAGATCCTCGGCATCGTGGCGATCGGCGGCTTTGTCTTCGTCGCCTCGGCGGTGGTGTGGTTGATCCTCAAGGTGACCATGGGCATCCGCGTGGGCGAGGAAGAAGAAATCACCGGCCTCGACATGGCAGAGCTTGGCATGGAGGCCTATCCCGAATTCTCCAAGGGCTGATTCCCTCCTCCCGATCGTCTTTTGGAGACCATGCCCCGGGCGTCCGCGCCCGGGGTTTTTCGTGACGGGGACGCTTTCAGAATCGCGCGACTTCATGCTAAGTGTTGTGACATGAACACGCCTGCCCCCAATATAGGCGCAACGCGCCCTGCGATCCGTCAGCTTGACGAGGCCGCGATCAACCGGATCGCCGCCGGAGAGGTGGTCGAGCGTCCGGCCTCTGCGGTCAAGGAACTGATGGAAAACGCGCTCGACGCGGGCGCCACCCGGATCGAGNTCACCATCGCCGATGGCGGCAAGACACTGATCCGCGTCGCCGANGATGGCTGCGGCATCGCGCCCGAGGATCTGCCGCTGGCGCTCGCGCGTCACGCGACATCCAAGATCGACGGCTCGGACCTGCTCGACATCCGCTCCTTCGGCTTTCGCGGCGAGGCGCTGCCCTCGCTCGGCGCGGTCGGGCGGCTCGGCATCGCCTCGCGCGCGCCGGGCCATGACGGGGCCGAAATCACGGTCGCGGGCGGGCAANNGGGCGCGGTCAGGCCGGCGGCGCGCGGCCCCGGCACCACGGTCACGCTGCGCGATCTGTTCTTCGCCACGCCCGCGCGGCTCAAGTTCCTGCGCTCGGATCGCGCCGAGACGCAGGCGATTGCCGATACNGTGCGTCGCCTTGCCATGGCCGCGCCGCGCGTGACGGTGACGCTGCGCGATGTCTCGGGCGGCGGCGAGGGGCGCGTCACCTTCCGCGCCGAGGCCGAAACGGGCGATCTGTTCGACGCGCTGTCGGAGCGCCTCGCGCGGATCATGGGGCGCGAGTTCACCGACAATGCGCTGCGAATCGACGCCACCCGCGAGGGGCTGCGCCTCTCGGGTCTGGCGGGGCTGCCCACCTATTCGCGCGGCGCGGCGGTGGCGCAATATCTCTTCGTCAACGGGCGGCCCGTGCGCGACCGGNTGCTTGTTGGCGCGCTGCGCGCCGCCTACCAGGACGTGCTCGCGCGTGACCGTCACCCGGCGGCGGCGCTTTTCATCGACTGCGACCCGCATCTTGTCGATGTCAACGTCCACCCGGCCAAATCAGAGGTGCGGTTCCGCGATCCGGGGCTGGCGCGCGGCCTTGTCGTCTCGGCCCTGCGCCACGCGCTGGCCGGGGCCGGGCACCGCGCCTCCTCGACCGTGGCCGGCGCCACGCTCGGGGCGTTCCGCGCACCGGGCCATTCGCAACCCTACCAGATGGACCGGCCCTCGGCACAGGCGCGCAATATCGCCTGGCAGGCACAATCCCCCGGCTTCGCCGAGATGGCCGGGGCGTGGAGCGGGCGCGTCGAAGAGGCCCCGCAAACGGCCGGGGAGACGCCCGTGACGGCCCTGCCGCTGGGGGCCGCGCGCGCGCAACTGCATGAGAATTACATCATTGCCCAGACCGCGACCGGCATGGTCATCGTCGATCAGCACGCCGCGCATGAACGCCTCGTCTATGAGCGCCTCAAGGCGCAGGCCAGCACCGGGATCGCCGCGCAGGCGCTGCTTATCCCCGAGATCGTGGACCTGCCCGAGACCGATTGCGGCTTGCTGATGACACATGCCGCCGACCTCGCCACGCTCGGCCTCGTGATCGAGCCGTTCGGCGCGGGCAGTCTTGCCGTGCGCGAGACCCCGGCGCTGCTTGGGCAGGTCGATGCCGCGGCGCTTCTGCGCGACATCGTTGACGAGCTGCGCGACGCGGGCGACAGCGCCGCGTTNCGCGCGCGCATCGACGCCGTGCTCTCGCGGATGGCCTGTCACGGCTCGGTCCGCGCGGGCCGCCGCATGTCCGCCGAGGAGATGAACGCGCTCCTGCGCGAGATGGAGCGCACACCGCTTTCCGGCCAGTGCAACCACGGGCGCCCCACCCATGTGGAACTGCGCCTGTCGGATATCGAACGATTGTTTGGGCGCACATGATCCAGATCGGTCCCTATTCCCTCGATACCGCCGACCCGGCCGCGCTTGCGGGGCTGATCGGCGCGGGCGTGCTCTTGCTCATCCTCGTGCTGCTCATCGCCGCGTTGCGCGCCGCCACCCGCTCGGCGCGTCTGGCCGAGCCGCTGGCGCAGCAGATGATGCAGCTCGGGCAGCGCGTGCAAGGACTGTCGGACGGGCAGCATCAGCTTGCCGGCGGGCTTACCCATGTCGCCGAGGCGCAGGCCGCGAGCCAGTCGCATATGCTGCAACTGATGGAAAAACGCCTTGCCGAGGTCGCGGGCCAGATGACCGAGAACCTGCAAGGCTCGGCTCGGCGCACCGCGCAGAGCCTTGGCGAGTTGCAGCAACGCCTGCAAACCATCGACAAGGCGCAGGACAATATCACCAAGCTGTCGGGCGACGTGCTCTCGTTGCAGGACATCCTCAGCAACAAGCAGACGCGCGGGGCCTTTGGCGAAATCCAGCTCACAGATATCGTCACCAGGGCGCTGCCCTCGGACAGCTACACGCTTCAGGCCACGCTCTCCAACGGAAAACGNGCCGATTGCCTCATCCACCTGCCCAACCCGCCGGGTCCCATTTGCATCGACAGCAAGTTTCCGCTGGAGGCCTATGAGGCCCTGCGCCGCGCCAAGACCGAAGGCGAGCTGACCGANGCCGCCCGTTTTTTGCGCACCTCCGTGCGCAAGCATATCAAGGACATCTCCGAGAAATACATCCTCGACGGCGAGACCGCCGATGGCGCGCTCATGTTCCTGCCCTCCGAGTCGGTCTATGCCGAGCTGCACGCCAATTTCCCCGAAGTGGTGCGAGACGGCTTTGCCGCAAAGGTCTGGATCGTCTCGCCGACCACCTGCATGGCCACGCTCAACACCATGCGCGCGATCCTCAAGGATGCCCGGATGCGCGAACAGGCCGGTGCGATCCGGCGCGAGCTGGGACTCCTGTTCGCCGATGTGGACCGGCTGGGCGCGCGCGTCGAGAACCTCGACCGCCATTTCCATCAGGCGGCCAAGGACGTCTCGGAAATCAGGATTTCCGCCGACAAGGCCGGCCGCCGCGCGCGGCGTCTGGACAATTTCGACTTCGAGGAACTCGCCCCCGAGACCGAGCCGGCCCTGCCGCCGCCCGCCGATCACNAGGCGGGCTGAGGACACGCCCCATCAACGGGGGTGCGACAATATTCTTTGATCTGCATCAAATTCGCGCATTGCCGCGCTGCGCCGGACCTCTTAGAACCGGTCCATATCATGCGGGTGCGAGACTCAGATCCGCGCGCCCGCCGCCAACACCAGCAGGAGGCATCCAATGGCAGACGCAGCCATTCACGGCCACGAGCACGAAGATCAGCGCGGGTTCTTCACCCGTTGGTTCATGTCCACGAACCACAAGGATATCGGTATCCTCTACCTGGTCACCTCGGCGATCGTCGGCCTTATCTCGGTTCTCTTCACCGTTTACATGCGGATGGAACTGATGGAGCCGGGCGTGCAATACATGTGCATGGAAGGCGCGCGTTTCATTGCGTCCGATGTTGCAGACTGCACCCCCAACGGGCATCTGTGGAACGTCATGATCACCTATCACGGGGTGTTGATGATGTTCTTCGTGGTCATTCCCGCGCTCTTCGGCGGTTTCGGCAACTACCTGATGCCGCTCCAGATCGGCGCGCCGGACATGGCGTTTCCGCGGATGAACAACCTCTCGTTCTGGCTATACGTCGCGGGCACCTCGCTTGGCGTGGCCTCGCTTCTGGCACCGGGCGGCAACGGGCAGCTCGGCTCGGGCGTGGGCTGGGTGCTCTACCCGCCGCTCTCGACCACAGAGGGCGGCATGTCGATGGATCTGGCGATCTTTGCCGTCCACGTCTCGGGGGCCTCCTCGATCCTTGGCGCGATCAACATGATCACCACGTTTCTCAACATGCGCGCACCTGGCATGACGCTGTTCAAGGTGCCACTCTTTTCGTGGTCGATCTTCGTCACCGCCTGGCTCATCCTGCTGGCGCTGCCGGTGCTTGCGGGTGCCATCACCATGCTGCTGACCGACCGCAATTTCGGGACCACCTTCTTTGACCCGGCGGGCGGCGGCGACCCGATCCTCTACCAGCACATCCTGTGGTTCTTCGGCCACCCGGAGGTGTATATCATCATCATCCCCGGCTTTGGCATCATCTCCCATGTGATCGCCACCTTCTCGCGCAAGCCGGTGTTCGGCTATCTGCCGATGGTCTGGGCGATGATCGCGATCGGCTTCCTCGGGTTCGTCGTCTGGGCGCACCACATGTACACGGTCGGCCTGTCGCTCTCGCAGCAGAGCTATTTCATGCTGGCCACCATGGTCATCGCGGTTCCCACCGGGGTCAAGGTGTTCTCGTGGATTGCGACCATGTGGGGCGGCTCGATCGAGTTTCGCACGCCGATGCTCTGGGCCTTCGGCTTCCTGTTCCTGTTCACCGTGGGCGGCGTCACCGGCATCGTGCTGAGCCAGGCCGCCGTGGACCGGGCCTATCACGACACCTATTATGTGGTGGCGCATTTCCACTATGTGATGAGCCTTGGCGCGGTGTTCGCGATCTTTGCGGGCATCTATTTCTACTTCCCCAAGATAACCGGGCGGATGCTGCCCGAATGGGCGGGCAAGCTGCATTTCTGGGCGATGTTCATCGGTGCCAACCTGACCTTCTTCCCGCAGCACTTCCTCGGGCGTCAAGGGATGCCGCGCCGCTATATCGACTACCCCGAGGCCTTTGCGGTCTGGAACTGGTGGTCGTCGGTGGGGGCGTTCATCTCCTTCGCCAGCTTCGTGTTCTTCTTCGGGCTGGTGATCCACACGCTCTTGCGCGGCGCACGCGAGACGCGGCCCAACCCGTGGAACGAATATGCCGACACGCTGGAATGGACGCTGCCCTCGCCGCCGCCCGAGCACACCTTCGAGACGCTCCCCAGGCCCGAGGACTGGGACAGGCAGCACGCGCACTGAACCTGCGACCGACAAAACACCAAGGGCCCCGGCACCGCGCCGGGGCCCTTGGTCGTTCCGGGCGCTGCCGCGCGCCTGCGCCCACGCGTCGCTTTCGCGGTTTCCCGCGCCCCGCCCGCCGTGTTACCCAAGGGCCGAGACCCGCANCAGGACCGCCGCGATGAGCCACGAAATCCGTCTTGCCTTCGAGCACCCCGCCGCCCGCGCCCGCGCCACCGAGCCTGATGGCCCGCTTGACCGNATTTCNGTGCGCGATCANGTGGTCGAGGTCGAAATCGGCGCCTTCCAGGCCGAGCGCGGCACCACGCAGCGGGTCTGCTTCAACATCGTGGTCGAGGTGCGCCCGCCCGAAGCGCCGCTTTCCGACGATGTGGACCGCATCCTGTCCTATGACCGCGTGACCGAGGCCATCGCGGCGGCGCTGGCCGAGGAGCGGCTCAACCTGCTGGAAACACTGGCCGAACGCATCGCCGGGCGCATCCTGAGCGAGCCGCAGGCCATGCGCTGCTTCGTGCGCGTCGAAAAGCTTGACCGGGGGCCCGGTGCGCTTGGCGTCGAGATCGTNCGCTCGGTGGCCGATCTGGCCAGCCGTGCCACGCCCCTGCCCGATACGACACCCCACCCGCATGTGGTGTTCTTGACCAATGCCGCGATTGCTTCGGTCAATCTCGGGCGCTGGCTCGATCAGCTTCAGGCGCGGGCCGAGCCGGTGATCCTCTGCGTGGGCCACCCCGACACGGCCGCGCCGCGCACCGGCCACCGCATGACGCAACGCCGCGTGGACCTGCTGGCGATCGAGCAGAATGCCTGGGTGCTGGCGGCGCGCGATCCGCGCTGCGTGGTCGTCGCCACCAGAACAGAGCTGGACTGGGCCATGAAGCACGGCCAGATCAGCGTCTGGGCGCCCTCCAAGATCGTGCTCGACGCGGTGGACGGCCCGCGCACCGGCCCCGAAAGCCCGGTCGATCTCGCCGCCTGGTTCGCCGGCCAGATCGAGGCCTCGGACCTGCTGTTGATCGGCGAGGCACCGCCTGCGGCCTGCCGGGTGCCGGTGTTGCTTCAGGACATCGCGCGCGCGGGCCTGTGATGCGCTATTATCGTCCCGTCACGCGCACCGATGCCACCCGTAGCCGCGACGCCCTGACGCTTGCCGGGGGCTGGTGCTGGTTCGACACGCTCGAGGTGCTGTCGCGCGATGCGCCGCCCCGGCTCGTGCCTGCCGCCGAGGCCCCGCCCGAGCTGCGCGCCCGCCTCACCGCGCCGCGCGCGCCGCTGGCGGGGATGGCGATGGATGCGCCGCAGATCATGGGTATTCTCAACGTCACCCCCGACAGCTTTTCCGATGGCGGCCGCTATCTCGACCCGGCCGGGGCGCTTGCCCATGCCCGCGCCTTGGCCGCCGGGGGGGCCGCGATTCTCGACGTGGGCGGCGAATCCACCCGCCCCGGTGCCGCGCTTGTTGCGATCGACGATGAAATCGCCCGCACCGCGCCGGTGATCGAGGCCATCCGCGCCGAGCTTGGCATCCCCATNTCCATCGACACGCGCAAGGCGGCCGTGGCGCGCGCGGCCCTGCGCGCAGGCGCGAACATGGTAAATGACGTGGCGGGCTTTACCCATGATCCCGACCTCGCGCCCTTCGCCGCCGAGCACGCGCTGCCGGTCTGCGTCATGCACGCTCGGGGCACGCCCGAGACGATGCAGAACGACCCGCGCTATGACGACGTGCTGCTTGATGTCTATGACTGGCTGGAGGCNCGCGTCGCGTTTCTCACCGCGCTCGGCATCCCGCGTGCGCGCATCGCCGTCGATCCCGGCATCGGCTTTGGCAAGACGGCTGGCCACAACCTGCGGCTGCTGGCGAACCTGTCGCTCTTTCACGGGCTGGGTTGCGCGATCCTGCTGGGGGCGTCGCGCAANCGCTTCATCGGCGATCTGACCGGCACGCCCCGGGCTGCCGACCGCTTGCCCGGCTCGCTGGCCGTCGCGGTCATGGCGATGGCGCAGGGCGTGCAGATCCTGCGCGTGCATGACGTGGCCGAGACCCGCGCCGCACGCGACATGTGGCAGGCCGTGACCTTTGCCACGCGCCGACAGGGATCTTCATCCCGCCATTCCCGGGCACATGTGATCGGCAATCCTGACTGAATTATTGCCCTTCTCCGCCCTTCTTGACCGTTATCTTCAGGCTCCTGCCTCCGGTCATCCGCGCGAATAAATACAAGAAGGGCACCCGGAAGGGCGCCCTTCTTCGTTGTCGTCGATTGGTTCAGTTCTTCTCCTGATCCACCAGCTTGCCTGCCGAGATCCACGGCATCATGGCGCGCAGCTTCTTGCCGACCTCTTCGATCTGATGGGCGTCGTTCAGCCGGCGCGTGCCCTTGAAGAAAGGCTGGCCAACGGAATTTTCCAGCATGAAATCGCGCACGAAACGCCCGCTCTGGATGTCGGTGAGGATACCCTTCATGCGCGCCTTGGTCTCGTCATAGGGCAGGACCCGCGGCCCCGAGACATATTCGCCGTATTCGGCGGTGTTCGAGATCGAGTAATTCATGTTGGCGATGCCGCCCTCGTAGATCAGATCGACGATCAGCTTCACCTCGTGCAGGCACTCGAAATAGGCCATNTCNGGCGCATAACCCGCCTCGACCAGCGTCTCGAAGCCCATGCGGATCAACTCCACNAGGCCGCCGCANAGCACCGCCTGTTCGCCGAAAAGATCGGTCTCGCATTCCTCGCGGAAATTGGTCTCGATGATCCCCGACCGCCCGCCGCCGATGGCCGAGCAGTAGGAGAGGCCAAGCTCCAGCGCCTTGCCCGAGGCATCGGTATCGACCGCCACGAGGCAGGGCACGCCGCCACCCTTGACGAATTCGCCGCGCACCGTGTGGCCGGGGCCCTTGGGGGCCATCATGATGACGTCCACGCCCTCTTTCGGCTCGATCAGGCCGAAATGGATGTTGAGACCGTGCGCAAAGGCGATGGCCGCGCCGGGGCGGATGTTGTCGTGGACGTATTTNCGATAGGTCTCGGCCTGCAATTCGTCGGGCATGGTGAACATGATGAGATCGCACCACGCCGCCGCCTCGGCAAGCCCCATGACCTTGAGCCCTTCTGCCTCGGCCTTCTTCGCCGATTTCGAGCCTTCGCGCAGCGCGACGACCAGATTTTTCGCCCCCGAATCGCGCAGGTTGAGCGCATGGGCATGGCCCTGGCTGCCATAGCCGAGAATGGCAACCTTCTTGTCCTTGATGAGGTTGATGTCGCAGTCACGATCGTAATAGACGCGCATGGCGGTCTCCTTCGGGTTGGATGGAATGGCCGGAGGCTAGACGGTTGGCCGCGCAATGGCC
>JGI25317J35169_1001379_pt1 | contig 13940 bp, 11 predicted proteins | sample AutmiccommunBRH5_FD_35169 | JGI IMG/M metagenome (IMG submission 35169) | reverse complement strand
CCGACAACCAGATCAGATCACTCATGGCAGGGCCTCCTCGCCCCGCCATTGAATCAACCCAACGCCAACCACGCAAGCAAATTAATAGGTCCTGAGCCTAGGTATGCCCAAGCCTCACATTGAAAATACCGCTTTGAGTAGCCCCTAGTTTTCTAGACGCCTTCCGCTTTCAAAATCCGCTCTCGTTCGAACTGGACGGGTGACAGCATCCCGTTCCTGACCTGCTTGCGTACCGGATTGTAGAACATCTCGATGTAATCGAACACGTCCTGCCGGGCTTCCTCGCGGGTTTTGTAGGTCAGTCGCCTGATGGGCTCACGCTTGAGCGAGGAGAAGAAACTCTCGGCGACGGCATTGTCATGGCAGTTGCCGCGTCGGCTCATCGAGTGCTCAAGGTTGTGAGCCCGGATGAAGGCTGCCCAGTCCATGCTGGTGAACTGCGAGCCTTGGTCCGAGTGGATCAGCACCCGCTGCTTCATAGCGGAAGGCAATCGGGTAGCTGTCTTGTAGCTACCCGATTGCTATAAAAGATGAAAGCGTGTCTATTTATGAGGTCATCTTGCGGCTACTGCTGACAAAGACCCCAAAAGAATTTGGGAGATGGAAGAATGACAAAAGCAATAATGTTTTCTATAATTGCGACGGCGATCGGAATGTTGAGTGGTCCAAGCGGTCTATCCAGCGCGAACACCTGCCAATCAATGGATCTAGTTAAGAACAAAGAGCTGGATGCAACTCCGGTTATTGCCGAATGCCTGGCAAATCTTAAATATACAAATATCTTAAATCTCAGTCCTGGCATATACCAGTTACTGACACCTCTGGTGATAAACAAGGCTGTAACCATAGAAACAACGCTCGCTTCTGGTGGAAAAAATTGTTCGAAAAATACGGGTGCAAACTGCGCTGTTTTAGCGATCGGCCAGATGCCTCCTTCCACCCCCAATATCATGCCGATCGAAGTCACAGCCAAGAATGTGCATCTTCGTTCCATGGCCGTAATTGGGGCAGGAAAGCGGAACGTCAGTTGGGAACAACGCATATGCCTCGATCAACACGCCAGACCGCTAGGAGGGGGCATACGTGTAAAAGCGGATCAATTTCAGATGACCGATGTGCTTTTGAAAAATTTCAGTTGTTATACGGCTCTGGAAATAGGCAAAGATGTCAAAGGTGCTAGATTGTCCGGAAACGTAATTGGGCCGAATGGCAATCATATGATAAGAAATATGTGGTCAGATGGAGTGACGATTCACGATTCCATCGGAGCTGTTATTAAAAATAATGTATTCACTAATAATACAGATGTGCAACTTATTTTTGGAGGATGCGTATCTTGTAAAATAGAAGGTAATGTATTTAATCATTCTAATTTATTTTCTCAGGCTTCTTTTGCTGAATTAATGCTTCATGCATGGCCCGGTACCAGTGGCAATTTTACCGGCAGCGTTATATCCGGGAACAATATTGATTGTGGGACAAATCGTTCCTGTGGTTACGGAATAATGATTGGTGGAGAACCTTGGTATCCGTCGAAAGCATTTGGCGGAACCGTCAAGGGAAATCACGTGAGCAATGCATTAATGGCAATTAATATCGATGAGTTAACAGGTCCTATGAATATCCAAGACAATTCGGTTGCGAGATCTGGAGGCATTGCCAATTCCGATTGCGGTATAAAAAATTGGCCAGATTTTAACATATCCGAAAGTTCTATTAAATTCATAATTAAAAAGCCGAAATATTATTCTTCTATAAATACAAAAAAATGTTTGCTAGGTAGAATTGATAATAAAAAGGGCGATTGATATGTTAATTGTCGCTTATTTAAGAGCCCGATTCGAAATTATCCTTCGTAAATTCATAGCCATGCGATGCGGCGTACCAAAAGCTGGAGCGAGGCGATGAACAGCCATGCGGTTGCTGACGCGATGGTTTGCTCGAAGTCCTCGGCCAGTCAGCGGTTTCGATTCAGCCATGCCAGCGTCCGCTCTACGACCCAACGGCGCGGGAGGACCACGAAACCCCTGCCGATATCGGACCGTGTGACTATCTCGAGGGTCCATTTGCCAATCCGGCGCAGCGCCTGCCGAAGTTTGTCGCCAACATAGCCGCCATCGGCAAACACGGCGCGGCCACGGGAAGCGCTTAATGATCTCCGTCAGTACCAGCGGCGCGCCGTCTCGGTCCTGGATGTCGGCGGTGTGGATCGCGGCTTGGACCAGATTGCCCTCGGTGTCGGTCAAGACGTGGCGCTTACGGCCCTTGATCTTCTTGCCCGCATCATAGCCGCGAGGACCGCCGGATTCGGTGGTTTTGACGCTTTGGCTGTCGATGATCCCGGCACTGGGCGAGGCATCACGCCCGGTCGCATCGCGCCCGATCAGCAACGGGCATGATTGAGCGACAACCAGAGTCGGCTGTCCCGCCACAGATAGAACCAGCGCCGCACTGTCGAGACCGGCGGAAAGCACGGTGGCAGCATCCGCCACAGCAGACCGCCACGCAACAGATACAGGATCGCCTCGACAATCCGCCTGAGCGGCCGCTTGCGCGGACGGCCCACATGCGACGGAGGAGGCAAAAACGGCTCAAGCAGCGCCCATTCGGCGTCGGTCAAATGACTTCGCAAAGCCAAGTCCGCGCGGGAATACTGCGCCCGAGTGGTGTCGGTCCACATCGTTGATCTCCGGTAGTCTTCGCAAAACCATCTGAATCAATGACTTGGGCTGACGTCAAGCCAACCCACTGAAATCACTCAACTTAGTTTCAGATAAAGTTATAAAGCACCGTATAATATTTTCTGTTTATGGCTGATCGGTGGATGGCGCGAATTCGCGTTGTCCATCTGCAGATCATTCCATGGGGTTTAACGATATGGAAGTCATGCTTGCCCCCCAACATCGAAACCGGCTTAGTGCCCTGTCGGGCATCGTTCTTGGTGTATTTGATCGACCAGCGTTTAGCCGCGTTCTTCTGCCGCGCCTGAACCGCCTCCGTGAACACTTGGCGCTGGCGCCGTTCAAAAAGGAAGGGTGTCTGACACCTTGCTGTTGAGAGTCCCGTCTGGACCCCAATCATCGCGACGGACGATCCAGTCCCGCTCAGCTATTGGTTTTTGTTGCGAGCGAGGTTGTTTGACAGATGGTGAATTCATCGCGAAACTGGGTCAAGCGCGGCATGATGCCTGCGCTGGATTGTCCTATTTAGGAGATCGATATTGCCATATAATCTCGAGATACCTGGGCAGGTAAGCGAGTTTCAACTACAAGCGATAGAAGCTGTTGCCTCTCTTGTGCCGCCGGGGGGATGCGTCGTAGAAGTCGGATCTCTGTTTGGGCGCTCGAGTTGGGCTTGGGCAAAGAGCATTCCCCAAGATGCAAAGCTTTTCTGCATTGATCCATGGGAAGGCAATCAAGGTGTCCGCAGCATGGAGCTTGCCTACGGCATAAAATACGGCATCAATCAGTTTCTCGAATATACTAAAGATTGTAGTAATATACAAACAATACAATGCTATAGCCCTAAAGGTATAGGTGAGTGGGATATTCCCGTAGACATATATTATGAAGATGCCGTTCATGTTAATCCCGGCTTGGAGAGCAACGTTCAGTTTTGGTCTGCTAAGCTGAAGCCGAATGGCATCATATGTGGCGATGACTATCGGCCTCGTTTTGCTGATGTACGTGCTGCTGCGGATCGTGCAGGTAGCAGGCCTGGCTACAAGCTATACAAGGTAGATTTCTTTTGGTGCGCACTGCCCGACGCCTCGGCCGGTTCAAAATTGGATAAAGTGGCAAAAAGGTTGGAAGAACTGGGCAAGCAGGCTGAAATGCTAGCTTCCAAAGAACTAAAAGGTACTCGAATTCAGATTTCTCCCCTCGTCACCATGCCAAGAAATTTACAATCAAACAGACCATTAAATACGACTTTTAGGATTGTTAATGACGGACTAGCGCCGTGGCCAGCGAAGCCTGCGGGTTCGCTTGCATTGATGAAAAGGCTGATGCAAAATGGAGTCGTATTGGCGGAGGAGCTGCAACAACTGCCACGCCAACAACTGGAATATGACCTCCCAATAGATATCAGCGTATCGTTGCCGTTTGGTCCGGCTGTATCTGGAGAAGCCATCCTAGAAGTGGGACTGGCTGGCAGGATGCCTGCGGGCTTTAAACCCTCTAAACATGCTGTGATGCTGGATGATGTGCCTGCCTATGTAGAAGGTGAAGTCATTCGTTTCACGTCTCAAACCGACCTTCCTGTTTCATTCGTCAAAGGGTGGTCTAGGCCGGAACGGCAACATGTCTGGACAGATGGTATCGCGTCCCTGCTATCAGTAAACTGGGATTCAAAGAGCAAGAAAGGTCGCTGGTGGTTGAACCTGGAGATCAGGCCGTTGGTTACCGATGTCGTGCCTAATCAGCAAATCGCCATCGCGATCAATGGGGAAAATTGCTTCGCTGGCACCTTGTCTACTGCTGCCCATCTAAGCATTCCATTCGAATCCAACGGAAATTCCGATATCGAAATTCAGATGGAGCATTCCCAGGCCATTTGCCCTGCCAACAGCCTTCCAGGAAGCAGAGACCATCGCAAGCTCGCATTTGCCCTAAGCAGTTTGTCAATCACTAAGGATCCACTGGCTAACTAAGATTAATTTGCTAATGGAAGACTAAGGGTGTGCCGCAATGGTAGGGGGATGATCTATCGTGACTTCGAAACTGGTTCATATCGTTCTCTCCGACGAAGGGTGGATTCTCGAACGTCTTGCCAAAGAGATCTCTGATCGATTACCCTATGTGGGATATTCGTTGGTCCCAGACAGTAGTGTCCCTCTACAATATTACATCACTTACGGATGCCGGAAAAAGCGGGTATCTAATATAGAAGTCGCACTCTTCACACATCGCGAAGATGATGTAAAAGCGGCAGCACGCTTCGATCAGGTTGCCCGCGAGGTCGATTATGCTGTGGCAATGTCGGGTGCCACAGATATGCTTTTGTCCCATCTGAAAGAGGACTTGCACAGTGTCATTTCACCTGGCGTTGATCTAGATCGTTTCAGCCCGAAATTAAAGATTGCGGTAGTCGGCCGCACCTACCACACCGGGCGTAAGGGTGAGGCATTGGTCCGCTCTGTGCTTGATGTTCCACATATCGATTGGCATTTTACGGGGTCGGGTTGGCCAGAGCCTGCATTGCATGTGGACGATAAAGATCTGCCCGAATTCTATCGGTCCATGGACTATATTCTAGTCCCTGCCTTAATTGAAGGCGGCCCGATGAGCGTTCTTGAGGCGCTCGCTTCGGGTGTAGAAGTCATAGCTCCGAAGGTTGGCTGGGTACCCGACTTCCCGCATATCGAGTTTGCGTTGGGTGATCCGGTTTCGCTGCGTCAAGTTTTGGAGGAACTGGTTGCAAAGCGATTTGCGCTGCGAGAATCCGTGATGGCCATGACCTGGGAGAACTGGGCTCTGCATCATGATGCGCTCTTCACATCATTATTGTCTTCACACAATTATATTGCAGGACATCATGCCGTTCCGACGTCCAAAGTACGTTCGGCCGCACTAATCACGCACGGCATCGAGGACAAAACCCTTGGTGGTCCAAGCGTTCGCGTGCCTGGAACAGTTCGAGCACTCAAGACGATGAACGTTGATGCGCATGCCGTGTACAACAACAGTCCGGTCATCTCGAAGGTGGATGTCGTACACAGTTTTAATGTATGGTTGCCACGTACAGCCCTCACTGTTGCTCGTAAGGTAAAGGCGCTCCGGAAGCCGTTCGTTTTTTCGCCGATCATGCTCGATCTATCCGAAGCGCCGCTATGGCGCGTCGATGTTCTACGCGCTTTTCGGGCAGCAAAATCAACTGAGGATGTGAAAGATGCGATGCGGTTCTATCGCCATCGGCAATCCGAACGGAACGCATCATTTCCACCAAGCGAACCGGAGCCTGGCTATAATGATATGTTGCGCGAAATCGCTGAACTTTCAGACGGGCTGATCTATTTAAGCGAAATCGAGAGAACCGCATTCACGGCGCTAACTGGCACAGACACGCCGGGCTTTATCGTAAGAAACCCGGTCGAAGCTGTTGTATTCAGGGAATCTGATCCTGACCTTTTCCGCAACAGTTATGGAATTGGCGAATATATACTGTGTCTGGGGCGGATAGAGCTTCGCAAGAATCAGTTAATGCTAGCCGCGGCCCTTGCAGACACCGGCCTTACTCTCGTTCTGGTCGGCCACAGTTCAGGCGATGAATATCTGCAGTTGATCAAGCAATTTGGTGGTGTCCATCTGCTGCATGTCGATCGTCTGGAACCAGGGTCCGACATGCTCCGCTCCGCGATTGCAGGTGCGCGTGTTTTCGTTTTACCCAGTTGGTCGGAGGGCGCACCTCTGGCAGCCCTCGAAGCGGGCGCAGCAGGGGTAAATCTCGTGCTTAGCGACCGATCGGGAGAGCGGGAATATTTTGGAAAGCGGGCGCGATATTGTGATCCCTCCGACATAGAGTCCATTCGTAATGAGGTCTTGGCTGCGTGGGAAAGCCCGCTAACGAAGCAGCAGTCGCGCGCGCTGAGCGACTTTGTGGCGGAACAATATTCATGGGAACGCTACGCGACTGATACCCTGGAGGTGTACGAGACGGTTCTGTCCAACAGCACAGGTCCGGAGAAGGACATCGTAGATTCCGTTGCCGCAACGAAAATTCTTGATCCTGAAGCTGAGATTGTACTGGATATCACGACATGGGCCAATTTTGGCAACACCTTGTCAGGTATCGTACGGGTAGAGCGATCCCTTGCATTGGAATTCATCAAGAAACCCGACATCAAAGCTCGTTTCATATTCTATCATTCGACGGCCGTCGGTTTCCTTGACGTCCCTCCAGAAGTCATTCGCGACAATGTTCTTGTCCCTTTCATTGCGCGGCTGAGATCGGCAAAACCCAGCAAGCGCGACCTTTGTTTCAATTTTGGTAGCCAACTAGTGGCCGTGGGCAGCAGTTGGATGCAGAACGCCGAATATGCGATCGAGCTGAAGCAATTTGCGCGTCACGCCGGACTTACGCTTTCGGTACTGATGCACGACCTGACGCCGGCATTGTTCCCTCACTGGTATCTGCCTGGTTACAGCGAAAGGTGGGCGTCAAACTGCTCGTCAATCATCCAGGTCGCAGATAGGCTACTGGTTTATTCCGATAGCACGACGAGAGACGTGCTCGCCTTTGCGGACAAGCAGGGCGTGGAAGCACCGCCCATAGCCAAGATACGTCTGGCGGACGAGATCGGGATGCTCACGTTGCAGGTCACGAAGGAAGGAGAGGCCGTCCAACGGATGATGAAGGGGCAACCCTTTGTCCTGTGTGTTGGTGCGATACATATTCGCAAGAATTACACGCTGCTTTACGATGTGTGGACAATGCTTAATGAGTCGATGGGGATGGCTGCTCCGCATCTGGTGATCGTTGGCGGCGTTGGGTGGAATGGCGCGGAAATCGCTCGGGTGATGCGTGAAGATCCGCGCGTCAGCGCTCGCATTCATATCGTGGAAAGTATCGACGATCTGAGCCTGGAATGGCTGTACTCGCACGCACTGATGACGGTGTATCCGTCATTATACGAGGGGTGGGGGTTACCCGTGGGCGAAAGCTTGGCCCACGGGAAAATATGCTTGTCTTCCAACAGCTCTTCCATGCCCGAAATCGCCCGTGAACTTACAGATCTTCTTGACCCGCTTGACCGGGCGGCATGGGCAGCCAGAATACAGCACTATGCCAGTTCCCGCTCCTCGCGTGCACGACAGGAAGCACGGATACGCGCCGGATTTGCCATCACTCCATGGTCGACTACTGCAACCCATATCGTTGACGCGTTAAAGCAGCCTGCCCGCGATCGGGGCAAAGTTGAAGCCTATAATATGGGAGACGTCATTGTAACGTCCGATACGGGGCGAGAAAACCCATATCTGAGCAGTGGCTGGTATCGCCCTGAGAATTGGGGCTGTTGGGCGCGAAGCGACCGTCCGACCCTTGAACTTAATCTGGTGCACGATTTCGAGGAAGATCTCGTATTCACGGCGCTCGCGAAGGTGCTTAAGCCAGTTCAACAGGAGCGTCGGTACAATGTGCGTGCCAACGGCATGCTTGTCGGCACCTGGGTTTTCCCGCCTAAAAACCCGAAATCCAAAAACGAGTTTGAGCCGCTGATCAATCGCGTTGTTGTGCCACGCGCCATTCTTCGGGTAGCAGAATCTCTCATAATCGAATTTGAAGCCGACCGTCTTTGTGGCGTCAAGGAAGTCAACCCTACGTCTCAGGACGGACGCAGCATGGGCTTGGGTTTGATCGCCTTCTTGATGGAACCAGCAAGCCTATCGGCCGATGTCGCCACTATGCTCAATGGCCGTGGAAATTTGCGGACTTTGCTGGCCACCAGTCGCAACTTCGATCTTCCTTCCCTTATTGCGCAAAGCGGGTACCGGCCATCCATCCTGCCTGATAGATGGCTGTCTGGCTTCGAGCCTTACCTAACAAGGGAGCAACTAGAGCATTCGGGCACAGAAGCCCAAACCGTTTCCCTGGAACTGACGTTTGGTCTGGGAAGATTGCTTTATAGCAGGGGTGCCCACCTGGAATTTATCGTTAGCATTCCTTCGATGAAGAAGGACATTCCAACGAACGTCACAATTTTCCTAAATGCAAACTGGCTGGGAACTGTAGAGGTAGAATCTAGCGAACCGACATTATGTTCCATTGCAGTACCGTATCATCGGCTATTTGAAATTGATCCAGCAAGTTTTTCATTCTTTACATCAGGCACAAAAAAATCAAACGAGCCCAATCTTAAAATATTGCAGTTGAGATTACGTCAGGATGTAAGTCTTGATTCTGATACGCATGCGTGGTTCAGGCCAGGCAAGGTGATTGAGGTAAGCGCGGCCAATCGCGCAAATAGCCAACTTGACATCGCCCTTGCTAGCCCGGAAAATTCACGCGGGTTGGCGGATGTGGCGTAAAGTGCTGATTTAACGTATGATTTGGTTGCTTAAGCCGATCGACGTCATTTCAGGAAAGCCACACCCGCCATGGACGGTTCTACTCTGCCGCTGACCGGTTTGTCACCCGTTTCTGGCAAGCGGATAGATGCCAGTTTCGATGGCGGTCTGCTCTCCTCGGACGGCGGTATTTTGCTGTTGCGCGAGGTTGAGCAGCGCCTTGGTGTAGCTGATCGTATGGCTGCCTGCATCAATGATCCCCGTGCGCCGGATCATATCACGCACTCCCTTGCCGACATTATCCGGTTCCGACTGATGATGATCGCGGCAGGTTATGAAGATGGCAATGACGCTTCCAGCCTGCGCATCGACCCGGTGTTTAAGATGGCGCTTGGCCTGGCTCCATCGGACCGTGCACTTTGCTCGCAGCCGACAATCTCACGCCTGGAAAACCTGCCCGACACGCGTGCGCTCCTGCACATGGGCCGGGCGATGGTGGATCTGTATTGCGAGAGTTTCCGCACCGTGCCCAGGCGTATTGTCCTCGACATCGATGACACCTTCGATGCCGTACACGGCGGCCAGCAGTTGCGATTGTTCAACGCCCATCATGACGAATATGGCTTCCAGCCCATCGTCGTGTTCGATGGCGAGGGGCGGTTCATCACCGCCGTCCTGCGCCCGGCCAAACGGCCCGGCGGCAAGGAGATCAGGGCTTTCCTGCGTCGCCTGATGCGTGCAATTCGCGCCAACTGGCCAAAGACGCAGATCCTGCTGCGCGGCGACAGCCACTATTGCTGCCCTGAAGTCATCGACTGGTGCCGGGCTGGCGGACACGAATTCATCCTGGGCGTCGCGCCCACGTCGACATTGCGCCGTCACATCGCCGATCTCGAGGCGAGCACTAAAGCCCGCTTCGACGCGGCGCCCCAAGCCGGCAAGGCGCGTCGCTTCAAATCCTTCCACGACGGCGCCAAAAGCTGGAGCCGCGTCGAGCGGATTGTCGCCCGCGTCGAAGTCGGCGATCAGGGCGCGGACACTCGCTTCGTCGTCACAAATCTTAAGAAGGGCTCGCCCCGCCGGCTCTACGAGCAAGTCTATTGCCGGCGAGGTCAGGCCGAAAATCACATCAAGTCCTGGAAGACCCACCTCGCTGCCGATCGCACATCCTGCACCAGGGCCACCGCCAACCAGTTGCGCCTGTTTCTCCATGCCGGTGCCTACTGGCTCATGTGGGGCCTGCGTAGCGCCATGCCCAAACGTTCAGCCTGGCGTACCGTCCAGTTCGATACCTTGCGCCTGCGTCTCATCAAGGTAGCTGCCCGCGTCACCGAGTTGAAGACCCTGATCCGCATCCAATGGCCCAACGCCTGCCCGGACAAGAAGATCTTCCGCCTCGCCCTCGACCGCGTCCCTCGCCTCGTCACCTGATCCACAGGGCAGCGCCCCTTCAAACCAAACCCCGCCCTTCAACCCGCAAACCTCAATCACCCTGAAATCCGGCTCATCTCCGGCAATGAAGCTACGCGTCTACCGCCCGCACAAAATCCCAATTGCAGCCTGCGCTCACCCTTCCGCGTGAATTTTCCGGGCTAATTGTGTCGCTCGATACCACCGTTAGCCGGCGAGTCCCGGATTCGCGGATGCGGCCGAGCACCTGATGGGCGCTTGCCGCGACGAACGCAGCTGCCCGCGTCTGCTCGGGGCGCAAGTCGAGCGCAACGTATGCCTCGAAAGTCGAGGCGAGGCGTCTGACCCGATCAATCACCTCGCTTGCGGCGCCCGGCTCTCCTTCTCTGGCCAGCAGGCGTATCGTCGACAGTTCGATGTGGGCGGCGGTGAGAAGTTCATCCAATGCCTCAGGGTCCAAGCCTGGCAGATCCGGCGCCTGCCTCAGGAGCGCGCGCGAGCTAGAGTCAAACATCGGTGATCTCCACCACCTTGGCAGCTACCTCGTCAGCAAGAAGAGCAAGCCCTTTTCGAACCTCATCGAACGCTAACACTCCGGCGGATCGGGACGATTTCGCGCCACCCGCTACGGCTTTGAAGCCAGCGACGATGTGCTGGAACTCACCATCCTTGCGTTGGTTTTCTCCTGTTGCCACCGCGACCCTGAACTCCCGTGCCCCTTCCCAGAACACCTCATCAACTGCGGTCTCGGCGTCGATCCCCGGCACGCTCTTGAGAAGCGTCACGAGGTCGGCAAGGATCTCGTCGTCACGTTCACCGCGCAGGATCGCTTCAATATCGGTCCAAACTTTCGAGGTGATCAGACCGCGTGGCGATTTCGAGGCCTTGTCCTCGCACAGCACGATCCGGACGATTTCTTCGCCGTCATCGTCCAAATCCACAATGAACCCGTCAAATCCCTTGTCAGCCTGCCGCACTTGTGGCGCCGTCATGTATCCGTTCGGAACGGCCATCCTCGCTGCGACCCAGGACACATGCTGGAACAGCAAGCCGTCGCGATGGATCATCGAGATATGCATCCTTTTTTTCGCGGATTCCTTCTCCTTGTCTGTCCCGTTTCGAAATAGTTCGACATCCTCAGCATGTGGCGCCGTAAGTTTCCGCACGACATTCTGTGCGACCCTACCCTTTGGAGCCCGTCGTCGCGGTTCGAGAGCGCCAATGACGCGCATCGCATTTTCCTCCTGCCTCAAATACAGGTAGGCGACTATCTCGACGAGTTTGTGCCGGTTTTTCGTGGTTATCGACCATTCAGAAAAAAGGCACTCCGGCGTTTGGGAGGTCTTAATCTTTAGAGGCATTCTGATGACTTCCGTGCCGGTTCTTGAAAGTAGTGGTGTATCGAGCTTCCAACCCAAATCCACCAGTCACATGTTGCCTGCGCGCTGCGCCATCCTCGCGGATCGCCGCCGGTGACGGCTGCTCCAGTCGGTTAGGCCGTAACGAGAATAGGAACGCACCGAAGCCATCAAGGGCAGGGCGGCCTATGCGCGACGTCAAGCCGGCGATGGATTAGAGAAACAATCGTCACCAGATCCTCGGCATCGTCTTTCGTCATAGTCCAGTGGATGCGAGCTTCATGGGCAGTGGGATTGCGGAACATGCCGAATGCTCCTTTTACGAGATTTGCAAAGCCGCTCTGTTCGCTCTTCTCGCTCACCGTAGAACCCGCGTTGATCGTGATGCGCGGGGCATCGCCGCCAAGCGACTTGTCGACCAAGTCACTGCCGTCATCGGTGAGTCCCGAAAGTCGGCGCATTTTGTCCGCTACGCTCTTCACAGCTTCCTGCGCGGAATGAGAATAATTGTCGGCGAGAAGCTCAACCCGGCAGAAGGCAAGAACATCGGGATGGCCGGCTCAAACCTGCTACGCAGCGGATGATCGAGCGGCAGTTCACGATTATGCACGACGGCAAGCATCCGTTCGCCGATATGCATCGCTTCTTCCTTCGCAACTGGGGCCTAGCCTGATCAAGACAGCCAATTGCTAGGCGGATCCCAGCGTGCGAAGAGGAAGCAGGCCGGAACTGAGAGAATGCGAGTTGGCCGCGCCGAGCACCTCTGAAAGTTTGGGCTCGATCACGCCGCGCCGAATGCCCGGCTGCACCACGATCATTTGAAACGTTGCCGGGCGTGCTCGAGCAAAAGTCTTGAGAACCTCTTCGTCGCCGCGAACGAACTCGGCCATGCCGCTCTTGTTCTTGTGGCGGTTGGAAAGCCGTTTGACGAGGCGCGCGATATCGCACCAGATGTAACCTTTGACCGCCTGTCCGCACACTTCGTAGACATCGGCGACTCTGTTGCCCGGGCTGGGGCCCGACGAGCCCTTGCAATGATAAAAGCGAACATCGACACCGCCATCGTCGCGTAGCTTGAATGCCACGAAATCGGCCGTCTCGCCGCTGCCATGGTCCCAATAGACGACGTCATCGCTTCCACCCGCCAGAACCTGGCGCAGGTGACCCTGGATCGACGTGGCAAGACCAACTCCCGCCGCGTACTCCACCTTGATATCGACGCCGGCGGCGTTCCAGTCGAGCGTGTCGACCAGGTCGGCGCTGTAGAGCTCGAAGCCTCCAGCCGGCGGCGGATAATGTTCCTCGCCATCAAGCCGCGACCAGTCGTCGAGCGTAAAGGCGACCGGGTCATCGTTCAAATAGTCTGCCAGATCGACATCATGACGCTGCCAGTCGAGAACCACCCGTGGCTGGACATCGTCGAGATAGCCGAACAGGGGGCCGCCGCCTTCAAGCCTGAAAATCAGGTTTGTCGCCACGAGATCATTGGCAAGGCAAATGGCGATATGATGATCGCCCCAGCCTGTGACGTCGAGAGAGAATTCGGTCAGCGGCACGGAATGGTGGGCGCCGGAAGTATCTTGGAAAATCGCCTGCGGCGGCTCTATGTAGATATCGTTGGACCAGATCGCGAACAGCGGCCTGCCGGGGATTTTCCGCACCGTTTCACCGGTCTGGAGCATATCGAGCTTGCTGCCAGTTACCGCCGCCTTCTTGTCATTGATCTTGCGGGCGAGTGTCCGGCACCATCCCAGTAGCTCGGGCAGACTGAGCGTTCTGTTGCTCCAGATCTTCGACGAACTGCTGAGGCCGATCGTCAATCGCTCCTCGCCATCGTAGGCGCTGCCGAAACAATGCCCGCGATCATAGAGACGCGCGTCTTCGTTCCGGATGGCCTCATCGGCATGGGATCCGGCCATTATGCGGTAGGACTCCGCGAGACTGGCTGCCTGCCGCTTCTTCATACCGACCTGGAAGAAGCGCGGATCGCCAAGCTCCTTCAGCGCGCGGCTCACATGGCTGAGCGGAAGGATGCGAGGATCATACCCGGTCAAGTTTCGTGCCAGCGTGCGGTAATAGCCATCGGCGCGTTTCGACGCACAGATGAACAGGAGATTCGCCGCTTCGTCGTAGTAAAATACGAAGATGTCGAACCGAACGTCGAGCA
>JGI25317J35169_1001367_pt1 | contig 14005 bp, 12 predicted proteins | sample AutmiccommunBRH5_FD_35169 | JGI IMG/M metagenome (IMG submission 35169) | reverse complement strand
AGATATTCGAAGTCGATATCGTAGATCGACAGATTCTCCTCGCGCTCGCCGCCGTCATAGCGGTCGACCAGATAGAGGATCGCGCCGCCGATGCCGCGGATCGCCGGGATATGCAATTCCATCGGGCCGGTCTGGACATTGACCGGCTCGGCGCCCTTGTCGAGCAGATAGGCATAGGCCTTGCGCGCGTCCTTGACCCGGAAGGCCATGCCGCAGGCGGAGGGCCCATGCTCGCGGGCAAAATACCAGGCGGCCGACTTGGGTTCATAGTTGATGATCAGGTTGATCCCGCCCTGCCGCCACAGATGCACGTCCTTGGAACGGTGCCGGGCGATGCGGGTAAAGCCCATGACCTCGAACACCGGTTCCAGCACGCCCTTTTCCGGCGCGCAGAATTCGACAAATTCAAAGCCGTCCAGGCCCACGGGATTTTCAAACAGATCAGCCACAAAATTTCCTCACGCTATACGGGTGCAGACATGCAATATAGTAACAAATGAAACTATAGGGGATTTGTGCGGGATATGCAAGGAAATAGCCGTCGACCCCGGCCATGAATGGAAGGGGCGGCATCATCGGGGAGGATGACAATGCCAAAACGCCATCAGCTGGCCTTCATGGCCTTTCTGGCCATTTTCATCTGCTATATCGACCGGGTCGCGATTTCGGTCGCGATCATCCCCATGGCCGACTCCTATGGCTGGGACCTGTCGACCCAGGGCCTGGTGCTGTCCAGCTTCTTCATCGGCTATCTGCTCACCCAGGTTGCCGGCGGCAAGCTGGCCGATCGCTATGGCGGCAAGATCGTTCTCGGTTTCGGGGTGCTGATCTGGTCGCTGTTCACGCTGGTCGTCCCACCCGCCGCTGCCCTGGGGATCACCGTGCTGATTCTTGCCCGGATATTGATGGGCATGGGCGAGGCGGTAACCTTTCCCGCCATTTACGCCTTATATGCCCGCTGGATACCGGTCAGGGAACGTTCGCGATCCGCCGCTTTTTCCAATAGCGGCATCCCTCTGGGCACGGTGTTCGCGCTGGTGGCGACGCCGGTGATCGTGGCCGCCTGGGGCTGGGAATGGGTATTCTACCTGTTCGGTAGCGTCGGCTTTGTCTGGTGCTCTGTCTGGTATTTTCTCATCGCCCCGACCCCGCGGCAGCAAGCCGGCATCAGCCAGACAGAGCTGGACTTGATCGCAGCCGGCACGATCGCCGAGGGACCCGCCATCGCGACGCCGTGGCGGGCGCTGATGACCAATATGCCGGTCTGGGCGGTGATCGTCGCCCATTTCTGCAACAACTGGTGGTTCTATGTCCTGCTCGCCTGGTTGCCCACCTATGTCACCAGGGGGCTGGGCATCGATTATGGCTCGGTCGGCCTTTTTGCGATGATGCCGCATATTGCCCTGTTCCTCTGCATCAACCTTTCCGGGGTGGTTGCCGACCGGCTGATCGACCGCGGCATGACCATCACCCGGGTGCGCAAGCTGATGATGCTGATCGGCTTTGGNGGCAGCATCNTCGCGCTGCTGCTGGTCGGCCAGGTGGAAAATGCGGTCATGGCGATCACCATCATGACCATCGGCAGCGCCCTNGGCGCNTTTGCGGTCAGCGGTTTNTTCGTCAANCATATGGACATCGCGCCGGAACATGCCGGCACCTTGATGGGGATTACCAACACGGCGGGCACCATTCCCGGTATCATCGGCGTGCTGGTCAGCGGCTGGATATTGGACGTCACCGGATCCTGGGCCCTGGTGTTCCAGACGGCAGCGGCGGTCGCGGCCTTTGGTCTGGTCTTCTATCTCGTCTTCGGCAGCGGCGAACGCCAGTTCGAGGCCGCGCCGGCTCAGTGAAAGTCGCGTGACTTCGGTAATATCCGGACATTGCGCGGATGACCGTGGCGCGGATAGGCGGGGCGCGGCCCGGCGGCTTCCGCGGCCTGGCGCGCCGCCTGCCGGTTCTCGTTGCGATAGACCGGCCGGTTGACCTCGTCGGCGCGGGCCATCGGCATGTCGGGCCGGTCATGGGTCGTGATTTCGTCGAGCATGAACGTATAATCCTCGACCCGGCTGGTCATCAGATGGGTCACCCCCTCGACGCTGCGCTGGACCTCGCCGCTGGCCAGCATCAGCCGGGCGGCCATCACCGGGCGGCGCATTTTCTCGAACCGGCTGGCCCAGAGCAGCAGGTTCGACACCCCGCTTTCGTCCTCCAGCGTGATGAACACCGCATTGCCCTTGCCGGGCCGCTGGCGGATCAGGACGACGCCGGCGACACGCTGGAACGAACCGTTGGGCGCGGCGGCAAGCTCGGCACAGCTGAGCACGCCCAGCGCCCGGAAGCGGTCGCGCAGGAACTCCATCGGATGGCCTTTCAGCGACAGCCGCACGCTCTGATAGTCGGCGACGACATGCTCGCCCTTGGTCATCGCCGGTAGCCGGGCATCCTGTTCCAGCCCCAGTTCCTTGGCCTGCGCGGCCTCGAACAAGGGCAGGGTATTGACCGGCGTGCGGCGGACTTCCCACAGCGCCTGCCGCCGGTCCAGCCCCAGTGACCGGCAGGCATCGGCATCGGCGAGCAGGCGCAGGGCGCGGGCCGGCAGGCTGGCCTTGTGGGCCAGTTGCTCGATCGTCCGGAAGGGACGGGCGGCGATGATCTGCCTTGCCCAGGCTTCGCGGAAACCGTCGATCTGGCGAAATCCGATGCGCAGGGCGGGGGCTGGCTGGGAATGCCGTTCGGGCGGAGCCTGTCGAAGCCCATTTCCGGCAACAGCAGAGGGGTCCTTCGACAGGCTCAGGACGAACGGTGCTTCCGCGACCTCCAACCGATTATCCCAGTCACTATGATTCACATCCACCTCCCGCACTTCCACCCCGTGCTCGCGGGCATCCCGGACAATCTGGGCGGGGGCGTAGAAACCCATCGGCTGCGAGTTGAGCAGGGCCGCCGCGAATACCGCCGGGTGGTGGCACTTGATCCAGCTCGACACATAGACCAGCCGGGCAAAGCTGATCGCGTGGCTTTCGGGAAAGCCATAGCTGCCGAAACCCTGGATCTGCTTGTAGCAGCGCTCGGCAAAATCCGCTTCATAGCCCTTGGCGGTCATGCCGCTGATCATCTTCTCGCGGAAATGGTGGATCGTGCCGACATTGCGGAAGGTCGCCATCGCCCGGCGCAGCTTGTTGGCGTCGGCGGGCGAGAAATCGGCGGCGACGATCGCCAGTTTCATCGCCTGTTCCTGGAACAGCGGCACGCCGAAGGTGCGCCCGAGCACGGATTTCAGTTCATCCGGATCATGCGGCGGCTTCGGCGAGGGCAGGGTCACCTTCTCCATGCCGCAGCGCCGGCGCAGATAGGGGTGGACCATGTCGCCCTCGATCGGACCGGGGCGGACGATCGCCACCTGGATCACCAGATCGTAGAATTCCCTCGGCTTCAGCCGCGGCAGCATGTTGATCTGGGCGCGGCTCTCGACCTGGAACACGCCGATGCTGTCGCCCTTGCAGAGCATGTCATAAGTCGCCGGATCCTCGTGGGGAACATTCTGCAGGGTGAGCGGCGCTTGTGCTCCGCACTTGATGCGGAACTCTGGGAGGCGAGCGGTGACCTCGGTGCCGGGCTCCGCATCGAGTGCGGAGCACGGTTCCTCAACACGCCCTTCCAATGCGTTGAGCATATCAAATGCTTTCCTGATGCAGGTCAGCATGCCGAGCGCCAGGATGTCGACCTTCATCAGGCCGAGCGTGTCGATGTCATTCTTGTCCCACTCGATGAAGGTGCGGTCGTCCATCGCCGCATTGTGGATCGGCACGGTCTCGTCGAGCCGGTCCTGGGTCAGCACGAAGCCGCCGACATGCTGCGACAGGTGGCGGGGAAATTGCAGGATCTGCCGGACCAGATCGCCGAGGCGGCGGATTTCGGGATTGTCCGGATCAAGCCCGGTCTCGGCAAAACGCCGGTCGGGGGTCTTGCCGCCATGGCTGCCCCAGACGGTGCTGGAGAGGCGGCTGGTGATATCCTCCGACAGGCCGAGCGCCTTGCCGACCTCGCGGATCGCGCTGCGCGAACGATAGTGGACCACGGTTGCGGCAATGCCGGCGCGGTGGCGGCCATAGCGCTCATAAATATACTGGATCACCTCCTCGCGCCGCTCATGTTCGAAATCGACGTCAATATCCGGTGGCTCGCGGCGCTCTTCCGAGATGAAGCGCGAGAACAAGAGGTCATGCTCCATCGGATCGGCCGAGGTGATACCCAGCAGATAGCAGACCGCGCTGTTCGCAGCCGACCCGCGCCCCTGGCAGAGTATGCCCTGATCCTGGGCATGTTTGACAATATCATGGACGGTGAGGAAATAGGGCGCATAGGCCATCTTCTCGATCAGCCGTAATTCCTCCTCGACCTTCGCGCGCAACCGTTCCGGAAGGCTCGCGCCGTGCCGGGCATGGGCGGCGGACCAGGTCAGATGCTCCAGCCAGTCCTGCGGTGTCCAGCCCTTGGGCACCGGCTCTTCGGGATAATGATAGCGCAGCTCGTCGAGCGTGAAATCGATCAGGCCGAGCAGCTTCTGCGTTTCCGCAATCGCCTCGACATGATCCCGGAACAGCCGCGCCATTTCTGCCGGGGGCTTGAGATAGCGCTCGGCATTGGCGGCGAGCAGGCGGCCCGCTTTGGCAATCGTGGTCTTCCCGGCAATGCAGGCCAGAATGTCGTGCAGCGGCCGCTGTTCCGGTGTCGCATAGAGCGGGTTGTTGGTAGCGAGCAGGGGAATGCCGGTCGCTATCGAGAGTTCGTGCAGCCTGGCGAGATGGCGCTTGTCCGGGCCGGTGCGTGGCATGGTTGCGCCGATCCAGATATGGGGGGTGAGGGATTTGAGTTGCTTGATGACATCCTCCGCGCTCGCAGCGGCGGGCTGAGCGGAAGCTTCGACCAAGATGATCAGCGCCCAGTCCTCACTGCACCACTCCAGCAAATCCGCCTCGTAGAGAAAGCAGTCACCCTTTTCGGCGCGCAGATTGCCGGTCGAGAGCAATCGCGTCAGCCGCCCCCAGCCGCGCCGGTTGCGCGGATAGACGATGGTCTCCGGCGTCTCGTCGGCAAAGACCAGCCGCGATCCGACGATCAGCTTGAAGTCGGGGAACGTGATACCTTCTTCCTCTGCCTCCTCGCGCGCACCGCGCAAGGCGGCATGTGCCCGCACGACGCCGGCGACGCTGTTGCGGTCGGCGATCCCGATCCCGGACATGCCCAGCGCCATCGCCTGCATCACCATGTCAGCGGGCGAGGAGGCGCCGCGCAGGAAGCTGTAATGGGTGGATGCGGCGAGTTCGGCGAATTTCATGCCCTTCTCCCTTGAGGGAGAAGGATGCGAAGACTTGGCAATTCATTGCCTAGTCGTAGCTGGATGAGGGTGCTCCGCTCTACCGGCCCTGCGAACCCCCTCATCCAACTCTGCCTAGCTTGCTGCGCAAGCAAGGCGCCGTATCCTTCTCCCCCTTGGGGAGAAGGCTTCTCAAGCAAACAGCCCATGGACATACCAATCCGGATTGGCCTTCTCCTCGCCATAGAGCCCGTGCCGGAACAGCCAGTAGCGCCGGCCGCGGGCGTCCTCGACGCGGTAATAGTCGCGGGTCAGGCCGCCGTTGCCGGGTTGCTGCCCGCCCTTGCGCTGCCACCATTCCGACGCGATCCGCTCCGGTCCTTCGTAGCGGATCACCTGATGGGTCTTGCGCCGCCAGGTGAAGCGGTGCGGTGGGCCGTCGGGAACCTCGGCGATCACCTGCACCCGCTGCGGCGGGTCGAACATATGCAGGGGCCGCATCGGCGGTTCGCCGGAAGGCGCTTTCTGCCAGGGCACCGGTGAGGGAGCGTCGAGCGCGGGCAGCGCGAGCAGACCCTGTTCGGGGATATGGCTGTCGGCGGGAACAAATGTCTGCACCCGCTCGCGGCCCAGCCTCGTGCTGAGCCGGCCGAGCAGAGCGAGGGTATCGCTCTGCCGGTCCTCGCCGCCCTCGAGCCGCAATTGCTGCGGCGCCAGCCCCTCCGCCGCGACGATGCTCAGCCGGATCAGGTCATAACCGAAGCCGGGGTTGAGCGGATCATTGAGCGCCTCGATCCGTTCGCGCAGCAGCCGCTGGAACAGCGCCGGATCGCGGGTCGGCGCGCCGGTTTCCAGGCCGAGCCGGGCGATATCGCCGTCGCAGCGGAACAGGAGCATGCGGATCATCCGCGCGCCCTGGCCGCGCTCGTTGAGCCGATCGGCGGCTTCCGCGAACAGGTCCGAGAGGCAGGCGAGGGCGGCGTCGATATGGGTCAAGGGTTCGGCAAAACGGCGCTCGGTGACGATATTGCCGACCCGGCGCAGCGGATCGATCGGCCGGTCTTCCAGCCCGAGAATCCGGTCGAGCCGGAGTGTCAGCTCCATCCCGAAGCGCGCCGCCAGATTGGCGCGCGGGCGCTCGGCCAGATCGCCGATCCTGTACAGCCCGGCCCGTTCCAGCGACTGGTGGGTCTTGGCGTCCATGGCCAGCGCCGTCACCGGCAGCTGCGCCTCGGCACCCTCCTTCAGCCCGTGCCGGGCCAGCGCGAGCGCGGCATCGGGCGTTCCGGCCAGGGCCCAGCAGGCGCCATGACCGGCCGCGTCGAGCCGGTCCTCGGCATCCTGTGCCAGCGCTTCCTCGCTGGCATGGAAATGCGCCGCGCCGGTGATATCGAGGATCAGCGCATGTGGGGGCTCGACCGCGACCATCGGCGTGTAGCGCTCGCAGGCTTCCGCCAGCCGGGAGAGCAGCTCTGCATCGGCCAGCGGATCATGGTCAAAGGCCAGCAGGTCCGGCACCCGCGCCCGGGCATCGGCCAGCTTCATGCCCGGCCCCAGGCCGAGGGACGCGGCCTGCCGGTCCGTCGCCATGATCACCATCGCGCCGCGGATTTTTGCGATCAGCGCAAAGGGATGGTCAGGCGGCCCGCGTTCCCGGATGAGGCGCTCGGACGGCAGCCACGGCAGGAACAGCGCCAGACTGCGGCGTGCTCTCGCTGCTCTGCTGCTCGCGGAAGAGTTGATCGTCACGGTTCCACTCCAGTCGGGCGCTGAGCCCGTAAAGACCGCTGCGATGGCGCAGCAGGGTGATATCAAAAGCGCTGTGGCCCGGCGCATTGCCGGCGAGCGCAACGGAGGGTGCAGCGGCCACTTGCCAGCGACTGAAGGCCGCGGTCGGCAGCGGATTGTCGGCATCGCTGCCGGAGCGCAGCAGCAGGCTGAGCACGCCTGACTTTTGTGACGACAGCGACAGCCGCCTGGTGGCCGTAAGGTCCAGTCCCCTGGGCTTCCTGCCCGACAGTTCGACAATTACCGCCGCCATCGCCGGGGACCGGACGCCGTCGGCCGCCGCGCGCAGCACCGCTATGCTGTCCGGTGCATCGACATGGACAATGGTGGACGGATCAATCCCGAGCTCCGCCAGCCCCGGCGGATAGAGCCGCCCCTGTCGTCCGGCTTCGCCAGCTTCGCTGACCCACAAAATCGGTCTGCTGTCCGAACCCGGCGCGCGGCAGCGCTGCGCGAGCAGCAAGGCCATCGCGGCCGCGCTGGTCCGGTCGCCCTTGTCCGCCGCATGCAATTCGTGCAGGGCGGCGCAGGGTAGGCCCGGTGCGTCCGCATGGCCGCGCAGGGCAGCATCCAGCCGCTCTGCCCCAAAGCCGAAATGGGAGGGGCCATTTTCCTGTTCAGCCGTTCTTGCGCCAGAGGCAGCCAGAATCTTCCCGAGCCGCGCTTTTAGCGCAGCTGCTTTTGGGCTGGCCGGTCCGGGCACAGCAGAAGGGTTGACCGGCGAGAGCGCAAGAGGCCCAGCCGAATCCGAATCGCTATTGTTCATGGTTTGTTCTAGAATATAGAAGGGATGGATTTGGTCAAGCAGACTCGTCATGTGCTGGCGAGCCGGGATGGATCCCGGGCCTGGTCGCAAGGCGCCATCGCCCGACAGAATATCCAGAAATCAGGTGCTTATACCGGATTGATGCAGCGACGGCCCGCCGATGTCAGGAGAAGAGAATATGCGCGCCTCCAGCCGCTGCGGGAAAGGATTTGCAGCGACTCGCCGGTCCCGTTCCTGCAACGAACGGATATTCTATCGCGGGTGACACAAAGCTTGAGTTGATTGTCGGCAGGCGAGCGGCCACAGGACGCCCGATTGAATCAGTCTATCGGGAAATGAGAGCGACCAGTGGTTGAACGACTTCGCAAATGGGTGGAATCCGCGCGTTTCCAGAACATGATTCTGGCCGTGATCATCATCAATGCCATCGTCATCGGCATGGAAACATCGCCTGCCATCATGGCGCGGTTTGGCGACGTGTTGCGCGCGCTGGACAGCATCGCCATCGTCATCTTCATTGTCGAAATCCTGCTCAAACTGTTCGTCTACCGGCTCGGCTTTTTCAAAAATGGATGGAATATTTTCGATTTTACGATCGTGGCCGTCGCCCTGATACCGACGGGGGGCAGCCTTTCTGTCCTTCGTGCGCTCAGGATATTGCGTGCCCTGAGGCTGGTCTCGGCAATGCCGAAAATGCGCAAGGTGGTGCAGGGCCTGTTTGCGGCGATCCCGTCAATGGGAACGGTGATCATCTTGCTCGCCCTGGTCTTCTATATCGCCGCGGTGATGGCGACCAAGCTGTTTGGCGATTCCTTTCCCCAATGGTTCGGGTCGATCGGCTCGTCGCTCTATTCGCTGTTCCAGATCATGACCCTGGAAAGCTGGTCGATGGGCATCGTTCGCCCGATCATGGAGGTTTATCCCTGGGCCTGGGGCTTTTTCATACCCTTCGTACTGGTCACCAGTTTTGTCGTGCTCAACCTTTTCATCGCGATCATCGTCAATGCGATGCACGAGGAAGCGGACGAGGAGCAGACTGCCCAGAGAAACGAGATACTGGAAGAAATCCGTGCGCTCAGGCAGGAAATGAAAGCAATAGGTACCGACGGACCCGCCAACCCATAATGAGGGCCGCCCCTGCAGAATATAGGGGCGACAAGCACGAAGGCAGCCGCGCTGGCACGGGCACATTTATCCGCCGCATGCAATTCGTGCAGCGTCGCATGCGACAGGCCAGCGCCTTCATCCGACCAGCGGATTGCCCAATATAAGGCTATTCCGGCATCGAAAATTGGAATAAAAACGGACCGAGGGTAATTCGAGTCGCCAGTTCCTTTCAGGGAGATGTGCAATGAATCATATCGCTGCCAGAAGCATCACGCTGGCCACTTTGTTGCTGGTTTCCAGCAATCTGACCCAGGCACAGACGGCCAATCCGCCGAAAGCTCAATATCAGATGGATATCGGCACCGTCACCGGATTTGGCGGAATGACCGGCGGGCTCGGCAGCGCGATGTCGATGATGTTCGGTGGCAAGAACAAGCCGAACCATATGCTCGAGCTGCGGCTGGGTTCCCGCCTTGCCCCCACCGCTGGAGCCCCCAGCGCCGATCACTTCCCCAATGCCGGATCAAAGCTCGGCAAGTCCCTGCCCCTGCTGACGCCGACCAGAACGACCGCCGAGCCTTCGGGTCGCATGCCGGAGCAATTCGAGCGTCCGCAGGGCCGGCTGCTGCTGTTCTGGGGCTGCGGCGCCAAGGCCGGTCCGGGGCAACCGGTGGTGATCGATTTTGCCAGGGTCGCTGCCGGACAGATGCCGCCAAACCTGTTCTCGACCCGGGTGCCGGTCGAAACCGGGCCAACCATGGACAACAGCAAGACCTATGGTCAGTGGCCCAACCAGAAATCGGGGAAAATGCCCGACAGCAATGCTTCGATTGTCGGAGAACACCGGGTGGCCGGCAATTATACGCCGGAAATGAAATTCACCCTGAGCCAGGATTTCATGGGACCGCTCAATGCCAGCTCGTCGTCCGGCCCAGGCGGTGCGACCAACCTCAGCTGGAACAGCGTGCCGGCGGCAACCGGCTATTATGCCTGGGCAATGGGCGGCAAGATGACCGGCGAGAAAATGGGCGACATGGTCTGGTGGTCCTCCTCGATGAGCCGTGATTTTGGCGCCGGTCTCTGGGACTGGCTGTCACCGGCAACGGTCAGGCGGCTGATCGCCGACAAGACCGTCATGCCGCCGACCCAGACCAGCTGCACGATCCCGGCCGAGGTCAAGGCTGCCGCACCGCAGTTCATGATGGGCAATCTCACCGCCTTCGGGCCGGAAGCGAATTTCGCCTATCCGCCCAAGCCGGAGAAAGGCGTGTGGAATCCGGAATGGACCGCTCGCGCCCGCTACCGCTCGACGACCAGCCTGCTGATGGGCGAGGGCATGGGAGGAATGGGTGATATGTCGGGCGATGACCGCAACGAGCGACCGCAGAACAAGCCGTGCAAACCTTCGATCATGGGGGCGCTATTGGGCAAGGGTTGCTGACTGGCGGGATCGTCGCTGGCACTGCAGGTCAAAATCGTGGTTCGAGCGTTCCGGCTTGCCGTGACCCAAAAAAAGTCCCGCTCCTGCACGAGGCAGTAGCGGGAAGGCGCACCGGAAAACCGGAACGGCTGAATCAGAAAAAACCCGTCACAAGCCCAAGCGCGACGATCGCCAGCAGGGTCGATACACCCAGCACAATGATCATGTGGCGGGTGGTGAAGCCCTGGCGGGCGCGGGTTTTGTCCAATTGTTTTTTCATAGGCTAATCCTGTCTTTCTGTTTCAACGGGGTCGATTAAAGGCTGGCCGACAGCATCCAGGATGCTTCTTCCAGCGCACCAATACGTGCGGTCAGCAGGTCAGCAGTGAAAACATCGTCGGCTTCTTCCGCGACTTTCACAATGTCCCGCATCTGGTTGGCTACGGCGAGCGAATCGCTGGACAGCTGCTTGAGCATGGCCTCCACGTCTCCCCATTCCACCTGGTCGTCGATCACGCTGTTGTTGATATAGGTGGACAGGCCGACCGGCGTTTTCGCGCCTAGGGCGCGGATCCGTTCGGCGATCGCATCGATCGAGGCGGCCAGATCCTCATATTGACCTTCGGTCAGTTGGTGGACGCCGACGAACAATGGTCCCGTCACATTCCAGTGCACCGACTGTGTCTTCTGGTAGAGCACATAGGTCGACGCCAGGGCCTGACCCAGTTTTTCGGCCATTTTGGCACGGTCGGTCTTTTTGATGTCGGTCTTCATTTCACGAAGTTCAGCAGTCTTGATTGTCATGAATTTTCCCTTTCTTTCTGGTGCGCTCAACGAACGGGCGGAGCGCGGTTCCTGAAAAAATTACGCATCGGTCGGGATTTGGTTCCTTTTCTTTTTGGCGATCCCGGCAGACGAGAGGAAGAAACGGAGCCACTGTTTTGGCAAGGAAGATCGGAACCAATTCGCCTTCCGGCGCGTAGATATTGCATACCCCCAACGAAATGAAAGGCAGAAAGAATGACCAAGATTTCAAATGCGAAAATAGCAATAATGGCGACAGACGGTTTTGAGAAATCGGAGCTTTTTGAGCCAAGGAAACAGTTGCTCGACGCAGGCGCAGAGGTGACGATCGTGTCACTGGAATCGGGTTCGATCAAGAGCTGGGATCAGAAGGACTGGGGCGAGAGTATCGCCGTGGACATGACGCTGGACCAGGCCAGCGAAAGCGATTTCGACGCGCTGGTGCTGCCCGGCGGCCAGATCAATCCCGACCTGCTGCGGGTGGAAGACAAGGCAATAGACTTTGTGAAAGCCTTTTTCGACGCCGGCAAGCCCATCGCCGCCATCTGTCACGCGCCATGGCTGCTGATCGAGGCGGATCTGGTGGAGGGCCGCAAGATGACCGGCTACAAGTCGATCAAGACCGACCTGATCAACGCCGGCGCACGCTTTGAAGACAGCGAAGTGGTGGTCGACAACGGCCTGATCACCTCGCGCGATCCCGGCGATCTGGATGCGTTCAGCGCCAAGATCATCGAGGAGGTCAGGGAAGGCCTGCACAAGCGGACACGGCAAGCTGCCTGATCCGCTGAATGCCGGACCAGACGCGCCGGCAGAGCAGCCTGTCCTGCCGGTGCGTCGCTTCGCCTCAATCGCCTTAACAAGTGGAGCGCTCGCTTTTTAGCCAGTTTTCCTATCCAGATGGCCATTTTGTAATTTTAAGGAGTATTTTTATGAAGAAGTTTTTGACCCTGATGACCGGAGCGGCACTGCTCGCTGCAACGCCGGCCGTTGCGCAAGAGGCAGCCCCGGCGGTGGAGGCTCAGGTAGGCATGAAGGTTTTCGGACCCAATGGCGGTGAAGTCGGTACGGTCGATTCGGTGAGCGATGGCATGGTGGTAGTGGATACCGGTACGCACAAGGCTGCGCTCGGAACCGACGCCTTCGCCAAGGCCGACAACGGCCTGTCGATCATGATGAGCAAGGCTGATCTCGATGCCGCCGTCGAAAAGGCGGCAGCCGACGCCAAGGCCAAGCTGATCGCCAGCCTGATCCCCGGCACCCAGGTCAAGTCGGTGACCGGCGCTGCGGTGATCGGCACGATCGCGGGAAGCGATGCGGAATTCGTCACCGTCGATCGTGAGGGCCAGGAAGTGAAGCTCCCCGTGGATGCCTTCATGACCCAGGCCGATGGCGCAGTTGCGATCTCGATGACCGAAGCCGAATTCGAAGCGGCGCTGGCCGGTGCCAAGGCCCCCGCCCCAACAACTCCGGCCCCTACGCAGTAAGCTGGTTGCGCTGACGGCGGCAGGACAAGGATCCTGCTGCCGTCAGTCGCTATATTTCAATCCCAGTTCATACATGGCGATGGCCGCCTGCGCGGCCTCGCCACCCTTGTTTTTGCGTGTCTTGTCGGCGCGCGCCAGCGCCTGATCTTCATTCTCGACCGTGATGATGCCGTTGCCGATCGCGGCACCGTCCATCGATAGCGCCATCAGACCGCGCGCGCTTTCGCCGGCGACAATCTCGAAATGATAGGTTTCGCCGCGGATCACCACGCCGATCGCGACAAAGCCGTCATAGAGATCGCTGTCGATTGCCAGTGAAATCGCCGCCGGTATTTCCAGCGCGCCGGGGACGGTCAGCACTTCATGCTCGTGCCCCGCCGCCTTCAGCGCCTCGACCGCGCCCTCGATGAGCATGTCGTTGAGATGGTCGTAAAAGCGGGCTTCGACGATCAGGAATTTTGCCATTTTCATTTCTTTCTGTTTCTTAGCCCCTCCTTGTCAAAGGAGGGGTTGGGGTGGTTTGTCTCGTCGAAGAGTAGCTCTTCGGTTTTTCCATTCACTTCCGGCGGCACCATGGCTGTTCGCTTGCGCGAGCGATGCTTGCGCATCGCCACCACCCCTTGATCCCCTCCTCTAAAGAGGAGGGGCGGAAATTGCTATGCCGTCTCCAGTTCCCTGCTTGCTTCGCTGCCACCCTCGGCCGGCACCGCCCGCTGCCCGATAATCCGGAGGCCATAGGCATCGAGCCCGACGAGGTCATGGCTGGTATTGGTCAGCAGCTCCATGTCGTGCACGCCCAGCTCGCTGAGGATCTGCGCGCCGACGCCATAGTCGCGCAGCTGGTCCATCGGCGGCGGCTTGCCGCCCCCGAGGCTGCGGACCTGCCGCGAATAGAGATCGGGGACGCGCGGGCTGATAAAGACGATCATGCCCGCGCCTTCCTCGCCGATGATCTTCATCGATTCCTGCAGCATGTTGGCGCGGCCGGTGTCCTGGCCGAACAGGTCGGGGAAGATCGCGGTCGCGTGCATCCGCACCAGCGTTGGCCGGTCAGGATCGACATGGCCTTTCTGCAGCACGATCTGCTCGCTCTCGGTCGCCGTATTGTAGAAGGTGATCGCGTTCCACTCGCCGCCCCAGCGACTGGTGAAGCGCGCTTCCTCGCGGCGCTCGGTGAGATGGTCGTGGCGCAGGCGATAGGCGATCAGGTCGCGGATCGTGCCGATCTTCATCCGGTGATGCTGGGCAAATTCGATCAGGTCGTCGAGCCGCGCCATCTCGCCGTCATCCTTCATGATCTCGCAGATCACGCC
>JGI25317J35169_1001356_pt1 | contig 14072 bp, 8 predicted proteins | sample AutmiccommunBRH5_FD_35169 | JGI IMG/M metagenome (IMG submission 35169) | reverse complement strand
TCATAGTAGTCATCGATTTCCGGCAAGTCGGGATTAGCGAATATCTTCGACAATACGCCGAGCTTGCCGCCCATTTTGGGCTGGATTTTGCCGTTCTTATTTCGCTCCCAGCCGCCGTTCCAGCGCGCCTGATTCTCCCAGTCATCGGGATAGCCGATGCCCGGTTTGGTTTCGACATTGTTGAACCAGGCGTACTCGACGCCTTCGCGGCTCGTCCAGACGTTCTTGCAAGTGACGGAACATGTGTGGCACCCAATGCATTTATCAAGATTGAGGACCATGGAAATTTGCGCGCGGACTTTCATTCTGCGGCCTCCAGTTTTTCCTGGGCTGGCTCATCCATCCAGTCGATTTTGTTCATTTTCCGGACAATGACGAATTCATCGCGATTTGAACCGACGGTGCCGTAGTAATTGAATCCATATGATTGCTGGGCGTAACCGCCGATCATATGTGTGGGCTTCAAAACCGTGCGCGTGACGGAGTTGTGAATGCCGCCGCGCTGACCTGTAATTTCCGAACCCGGCACATTCACGATCTTTTCCTGAGCATGGTACATCATCACCATGCCCGGTTTCACCCTTTGCGAAACAACGGCGCGCGCTGTCAAAGCGCCGTTCGTATTGTAGGCTTCGATCCAGTCATTATCCTCGATGCCAACCGACTTTGCGTCATCCTCCGACAGCCATACAATCGGGCCGCCACGAGACAAGGTCAGCATCAAAAGATTGTCTGTATAAGTGGAATGAATGCCCCATTTCTGGTGCGGCGTGATGAAGTTGAGAACGATTTGTTTATTACCGTTGTCTTTCGCGTCAATGATCGGCTTGATTGTTTTCGTATCGACAGGAGGGCGATAGACGCAGAGCGTTTCGCCAAACGCGCGCATCCACAGATGATCCTGATAAAGCTGCTGGCGGCCGGTGAGCGTCCTCCAAGGGATCAGTTCATGTACATTGGTGTACCCGGCATTGTAACAGACCTTCTCCGACTCAATGCCGGACCACGTAGGCGATGAAATGATCTTGCGCGGTTGCGCCACTACGTCGCGAAAGCGAATTTTTTCATCTTCTTTCGGCCGCGCCAAGTGCGCATGTTCACGGCCTGTAAATTTGGTCAGCGCGTCCCAAGCTTTCACCGCAACTTCGCCATTGGTTTCCGGCGCAAGCATCAAGATGACTTCGGCCGCGTCTATAGCACTGCCGATCTGCGGCAGGCCTTTGGTCGGTCCCTCTTCAGTCACTTCGCCGTTTAGTGCTTTTAAGAGCTCGACCTCATGTTCGGTTTTCCACGCAATGCCCTTGCCGCCATTGCCGATGCTGCTCATCAGCGGCCCGAGCGCCGTAAAGCGTTTGTAGAGATTTGGGTAATCGCGTTCGACCACCGTCACCGCCGGCATTGTCTTGCCGGGGATGGGCTCAACCTCGCCCCGCTTCCAGTCTTTGACGTCAAAAGGCTGCGCAAGCTCTCCAGCGGTGTCGTGAAGCGCCGGCGTCAGTACGACGTCTTTTTCAACACCCAAGGCTTCAGGGGCGATTTCAGAAAACGACTTGGCGATGCCTTTGAAAATATCCCAGTCGCTCCTGCTCTCCCAAAGCGGGTCGACCGCGCTTGACAGCGGGTGAATAAAGGGATGCATGTCCGACGTATTGAGGTCGTTCTTTTCGTACCAGGTCGCCGTCGGCAGCGCGATGTCGGAATAAACGCAGGTCGTCGACATGCGGAAATCGATCGTCACCAGAAGGTCAAGCTTTCCTTCCGGCGCCTCCTCGCGCCACACCACTTCTTCCGGTTTTTGACCGCCAGTTTCCCCAAGATCCTTGCCCTGAACGCCGTGATTGGTTCCGAGCAGATGTTTCAGGAAATATTCGTGCCCCTTTCCGGAAGATCCCAATAGATTTGAGCGCCACACAAACATGTTGCGCGGCCAGTTTTCTGGCTTATCGGGGTCTTCGCATGACATCTTCAAGGCGCCGGATTTCAGGGACTGCGCAACATAGTCTTTGACGTCGATCCCCGCGGCCTCGGCTTCTTTCGCAACCTCCAGCGGATTTCGCTCCAGTTGCGGTGCAGACGGCAGCCAGCCCATGCGCTCCGCCCGCGCGTTGAAATCAATAAATGAGCCGCTCCAGTTCCCCTCAGGCGCGAGCGGCGACAAAATGTCATTGATTCCCAACGTCTCATAGCGCCACTGATCCGTATGCGCATAAAAGAATGATGTGGAATTCATGTGACGCGGCGGGCGCGCCCAGTCGAGGGCGAACGCTAATGGCTGCCATCCTGTCTGCGGACGCAGCTTTTCCTGTCCTACGTAGTGAGACCAGCCGCCGCCCGACTGCCCGATGCAACCGCACATCACGAGCATGTTGATGATGCCGCGATAGTTCATATCCATGTGATACCAATGGTTGAGCCCTGCTCCGAGGATCACCATCGATTTGCCACGCGTCTTCTCTGCGTTGTCGGCGAAACCACGCGCCACAGCGATCACCTTATCACGGGCGACGCCGGTGATCTTTTCCTGCCACGCCGGCGTATAAGGCGCATCGTCATCATAGCCTTTCGCGACCCCATCGCCGCCGAGCCCGCAATCGACGCCGTAGTTCGCGGTCATAAGGTCAAAAACCGTCGCGACAAGTGTTTCGCCGTCTTTGAGCGCCAAGCGCTTGACAGGCACGCGGCGCTCAAGAACATCCGGATGATCAGTTCCATGGAAATGATCGTGCTCGCGATTTCCGAAATACGGGAACGCGACCTCCGCAACGTCATCGCGCGCCTCGATCAACGAGATCACAAGGTCCGTTTCATCGCCCTTGCCTGTCTTCTGTTCGAGATTCCACTTGCCCTGCTCGCCCCAGCGGAAGCCGATTGACCCTCGCGGACAGACAATACCGTTCGTACGCTTGTCGTAAGCGACGGTTTTCCAGTCGGGATTGTTGGCTTCATCGAGCGAGCCGGTAAAATCCGAAGCTCGCAAAAGGCGATCAGGAACAAGCCGGCCGTCTTTCTTAACAAGCCGGACCAGCATCGGCATGTCCGTGTATTGCTTGGCGTATTCCTGGAAGTACGGAACCCGCCGGTCGATATAATATTCCTTGAGAATGACATGGCCGAACGCCATGGCGAGCGCCGCATCGGTGCCTTGTTTGGGCGACAGCCACATGTCGCCGAATTTTGATGCTTCGGAATAGTCCGGCGATATGACGACGCTCTTCGCGCCTTTATACCTAACTTCGGTATAAAAATGCGCATCAGGGGTCCGCGTTTGCGGTACGTTCGATCCCCATAGCATCAAGAAACCGGAATTATACCAGTCCGCGCTTTCGGGAACATCTGTTTGCTCTCCCCAGGTCATCGGACTGGCGGGCGGCAAGTCGCAATACCAGTCGTAGAAACTCATGCAGGTTCCGCCGAGGAGTGACAAATATCGCGATCCCGCAGCGTAAGAGACCATAGACATTGCAGGAATTGGTGAGAATCCGATAACGCGATCCGGCCCATATTTTTTTGCCGTGTATGCATTGGCGGAAGCAATAATCTCGTTGACTTCGCTCCATTCGACGCGAACGAATCCGCCGAGGCCCCGTTGACGCACATACGACGCTCGCGTCACGGGATCCTCGACGATTGACATCCAGGCTGCGATGGGAGGGAGCATTACGCGAGCCTTGCGCCAAGCCTTCAGCAATGCGCTGCGAATGAGCGGATGCTTCAAACGATTTCCGCTATAAAGATACCAGCTGTAGCTGGCGCCGCGCGAACAGCCGCGCGGTTCATGGTTGGGAAGGTCCGGCCTAGTGCGCGGATAATCCGTCTGCTGGGTTTCCCATGTTACGATGCCGCCTTTGACGTAGATCTTCCAGCTGCATGATCCTGTGCAATTCACGCCATGCGTAGACCGCACAATTTTGTCATGCTGCCATCGCTTGCGGTACGCATCTTCCCATGTGCGATCTTCCTTTGTCAGCACCCCATGGCCGTTCGAATACTCGCTGACACGGTTTTTAAAATAGGTAAGCCTGTTCAGAACGTGGCTCATGCCGCGCCTCCCTGAGCGAGTGTTGGTGTTCGTGTGGTTTGCGGAGTCTGTTGCCGGCCGCGCTCAATCGCATGGAGCAGACCGCCTTTGCGGGAATAAACAGCCCAGGTAACTACCGCGCACAACACATAGAAAAGCAGGAAGCCCATGAGCGCGGCGTCCGGCCCGCCCGTAGCGGCGATCGAAGTGCCATAGGACTTCGGGATGAAAAAGGCGCCGTAAGCTGCAATTGCTGAGGTAAAGCCGATAATGGCGGCCGATTCCTTTTCCGCCTGTCGCAAACGTGCAGTTGCATCGAGCTGAGGCATTAGACGCGGCATCTCCTCGCGCATCATGATGGGGATCATCTGGAACGTTGACGCGTTGCCGACGCCGGTGGCGAAGAACAGCACCATGAACATGGCGAAGAAGCCCCAGAACGCGCCCGGCTGATCTTTAACGCCGAGGAAGTAAAGAACGCCGGCGACGGCGACGATCATCAACAGGAACACCCAGAAGGTAACGCGGGCGCCGCCCCACTTGTCGGAAATCCACCCAGTCATGGAACGGGAAAGCGCGCCCACGAGCGGGCCCAGGAAAGCGTACTGGAGCGCATTGACCTCTGGAAACTGGGTTTTCATCAACAACGGAAAGCCAGCGGAATACCCGATGAAAGAGCCGAACGTGCCCGTATAAAGAAGGCACATGATCCAGTTGTGCTTGCGCGAGAAGATGACGGCTTGTTCAGCAAAAGAAGCACGGGCCGACGCAATATCGTTCATTCCGAACCATGCCGCAGCCGTCGCGATCAACAGGAACGGCACCCAAATGAAACCGGCGTTTTGCAGCCACAAGCGCTGGCCTTCCTGCGTGACTTGCCCATCGCCGCCAACAGCCCCGAACACGCTCGCGGTGATGACAATCGGCACGGCGAATTGCATGACGCTGACGCCGAGATTGCCAAGGCCGGCGTTTAGCGCCAGTGCATTGCCCTTTTCCTTTTTCGGAAAGAAGAAGCTGATATTGGCCATGGATGACGCGAAATTGCCGCCGCCAAAACCACACAGCAGCGCCAGCACCAGGAACAGGAAATAAGGCGTTTCAGGGTCCTGTACGGCGTAGCCAATGCCGAAGGCAGGTATGAGCAAAGACGCCGTCGTTAATGTCGTCCACAAGCGCCCGCCGAAGATTGGCACCATGAAGGAATAAAAAATTCTCAAAGTCGCGCCGGATAAACCCGGCAACGCAGCAAGCCAGAACAGTTGATCGGTCGAATAGTCAAATCCGACTGTCGGCAGCTTTGCGACGACAACAGACCAGACCATCCAGACGGCAAATGCCAACAGCAGCGCAGGAATTGAAATCCACAGGTTCCTGTTGGCGATCCGTTTGCCCTTTTCATTCCAGAAAGTTTCGTCGTCTGGGCGCCAATCCTCCAGGACGGGGCTCGTTTTTTCGCCATGCTCGGCCGTGTGGATTTCCTGCAATTCGGGAAACTGCGGCAACGCCTCCAGTTCCGCGCCCAGGGATTTTTCTTCCATGCGGCGGATCGCGAAATGCATCCACGCCAACGATACGGCGACGATAGCGAAAAGCAGCATGAAACAGCTTGTCCAAATCCCGGTGAGATCGTTCATGACGCCAAAAGCGATTGGCAATATGAATCCGCCCAACCCGCCAATCATGCCGACAAGACCGCCGACGGCGCCCACATGGTCCGGATAATAAACAGGTATATGCTTGTAGACGGCGGCTTTGCCGAGAGACATGAAAAAGCCGAGAATGAAAATAAGGATGACGAACGGGACAAGCCCCATCTGGGTCGAAAATTCAATCGGCCCGTCAATCCCGTGTATTGTGTAGTCCGTGTGCGGATATGACAGCATGAATACGCAGATGAGGGAAACCAGGAACGTCCAATACATGACCTTCCGGGCGCCGATTTTGTCGGACAAAAACCCGCCATAGGCGCGGAAGATACTGGCTGGTACAGCGTAAAACGCCGCCAGCATGCCCGCCGCCTTGATATCAAGACCATAAACGCCGATCAGATAACGCGGCAGCCACAGCGCAAGCGCTACAAACGCTCCAAAGACAAAGAAGTAATACAGCGCGAACCGCCAGACCTGGAGTTTTCGCAGCGGCTCCAGTTCCATCAACGCTGATCTTGGTTTTTCACCGCGCGCCTTGCGTGCAAGCGTCGCCGGGTCTTCTTTTGTGGTGACAAAAAACGCCACGGCCATGACCATCAGAACGACGGCGTAGATTTGCGCCGTCTGTTCCCAGCCGACAGCGACCAGAATGAATGGCGCGGCAAAGTTTGTGATCGCGGCGCCGACATTGCCCATGCCGAAGACGCCGAGCGCTGTTCCCTGCCGGTCGCTTGGGAACCATTTTGAAGTATAGGCGACGCCCACCGCAAACGAGCCGCCCGCAAAACCAACGCCAAGGGCCGCAATGAGAAACATTGGATAGGTCGAAACGGTGGAGAGCAACCAGACGGAAACTGCCGCGATAAGCATAACGGCGGCGAAAACCCTTCGTCCGCCGAACTGATCAGTCCAGATGCCCAAAAATATCCGGCTGATGGAGCCGGTAAGTATCGGCGTCGCAACCAGAAGACCAAACTGTGTTTCGTTAAGCCCGAGCTCCTCCTTGATCTGAACGCCAAGAATCGAAAAAATGGTCCAGACGGCGAAACACGCTGTGAACGCAATCGTGCTCGCACCGAGCGCTCTATTCTGTTGACTGCGCGATACGCCTGCCAAGTGTTCCATTGCTCCGCCTCCGGCTGATCTGAAACTCCACTGGGCAGTTTTGCGCTTTTATTGCCCTTTCTAAAATTCGGCGTCTCGTCACGGATCGCCCATTTGGCGTCCGGTGATCGTTGAATTGATTGTCACGTTCCGCCTATTGGCGGAACGCTCGGAAAGACTTGAAACTCGGACCGAATAGGCTTGACATTTATCAAGACACGTTGAAAACAATGTCAAATCTAAGTCAACCAACGATTGGACCGGCCATTTTGCGCGACGAAGACAAGCAGATCGTTCGTAACTTAAACCTCTTCCGCGACATGAACGCGGAACGATTCGACAAGCTGTTGAATGCTGCTTTTCTTCAACGATTTCCCGAGCGCGTCATCCTGATCAATGAAGGTGAGCCTTCCGACTTCCTGCATATCGTGATCGACGGCTGCGTGGAACTGTTCGCGACGTTAGACGGGCGCGAAAGCACCATGACGGTGCTATCGCCGGTTTCCACATTTATACTCGCCGCCGTTTTAAAGGACGCCGTTTATCTGATGTCCGCACGCACCCGCACCGCATCGCGCGTACTCATGATTCCCGCGAAAAACGTACGCCAAGCCATGGTCGATGATGATGCATTTGCCCGGTCTATCGTTGCTGAACTTGCCAACTGTTACCGCGGTGTCGTGCGGAACCAGAAAAATCTCAAACTGCGTACCGGCGTTGAACGCCTCGCAAGCTACCTTGCACACCAACACGTTCGACAAGGCGCAAAGGGCAAACTTACTTTGCCAATAGACAAGAAAACACTCGCCTCAATGCTAGGCATGACGCCTGAAAACCTGTCGCGCTCATTCTCAACGTTACGGCGCGCCGGCGTCAAAGTCACAGGCCCTGAGGTCACCGTTCAATCACACGATGAGCTTATTGAAATCGCCAGGCACGCTCCGCTCATTGATAACTTTCCGGACAAGCCTGCAGAATAGCGAAGAAAGGGACGTCAATGTCGGAAAAACTGCCATCAGCCGCCGGACACATCGCCAAAAGCTACCCAGACATTTGGAAAAACTATTCCGCGTTCGGCAAGGCGATTTCAGAAGCCGGACCGCTCGACGCCAAATCCAAACGATTAGTGAACTTGGCGCTGGCGATCGGCGGCCGGTCCGAAGGCGCTGTGCATTCTCATGTAAGGCAAGCTTTAGAGGAAGGGCTGACCAAGGCGGAAGTTGAACATGTCGCATTGTTGGCCATGACAACCCTCGGCTTTCCGCAAGGTGTCGCAGGCCTCAGCTGGATCAAAGATATTACGGACGAATCCAACCGCGATTAGAGCCTGACACTGCATATTATCCACCAATTCTTCCTTTGGTTGGCTGCTCCGTATTGCCTGACTTCAAGCTCCCCTCACTCTGCGACGAATTGCGACCTGCCAGGGTTGGCGGAAAGGGTCTACTCTGCAGGTTGAGAGGAGTTGTCGATGACGGCTTTGATCGAAAACCTTGAAGCAGACCACAAGCGATTTAGGCGTTATCTGGTTCTTTTCAACGAGGAAGTCCGGAACCTCGCCCAAAGCGACGGGCCAGATTACGTCCTGCTTAATCAGATCGCGACGTATTTCGCCGGTTATCCAGATGAATTGCATCATAAAGAAGAAGACATCATCTATGCGCGCCTCGCCACAAAAGCACGCAGCAGGCGCGTCGAGCTGCGTAACCTGCAACAGCAACATGTAGAACTATCGCAACGCGCCAATCATTTTTCGGATATCGTATCGATGATCCTCAATAACGAACAGCTTCCTATCGACAAAGTCGTTGAAGAATCTGTCGCTTATCGAAATATCCTCACGGCGCACATGTCTGGAGAAGAGGAAACACTGTTCAGACCGGCTCGATCGCTGTTAAACCAGGATGATTGGTGGGATATCGAACAAGCAATCAGCGACCTTTATGCCGAAGAAATAAACTACGAAAAAGCCCGGTCTGTTTTGGCAATTGAAACGTCGTTGGACAAATATCTCAAAACATAGATGGCAAGTCTTTGCCTGCCTTGGTATTTTCCGAAGGCCGCGTCATTCCAACACCCTTCACTACTTGCTGAAATGTTGTTAAAGCACGAAAAAACCTCAGTCCCTGAAACAATAGCGGCTAGTGAGAGCATAAGGAGTGCATCCAAGATGTTCGGCGTGAATGAAGAGCTAGAGTTTAGGCCAGTTAAAGTTGCTCTATTGACCGTGTCTGACACCCGGACATTTGAGAATGATGCATCCGGCGATATTCTCGAGGATCGAATTAAAGGGGCCGGGCACGACCTGACTAGACGTGTTCTACTTCGCGATGAAATCGCGAAGATTCGGCAGCAAGTGGAAGAATGGATTGAAGACCCGGACGTAGATATTGTTATTACGACCGGAGGCACGGGGCTTACAGGCAGGGATGTGACAGTTGAAGCTCTACGTCCGTTATTCGAAAAAGAGATTGAAGGATTTTCAGTAATCTTTCATCAAGTCAGTTTCAACTCGGTCGGATTGTCAACACTTCAGTCGCGCGCCTGCGCGGGATTGGCGCGCGGCACCTTTCTATTTTTATTGCCAGGGTCGCGCGGCGCCGTGACGGATGCGTGGGATCAGATCATATGCTTTGAGATCGATTCTCGTTATCGCCCCTGCAATCTCGTTGAAATCATGCCTAGATTGTCGGAAAGGTAGTTTGATTGAGAATTACACCAATGGCACGCGCCCTATCATCATCAAATGGAGAGTTCCAACGCTTGTTCCGCATATAGATTCAAGCGCGCGATAAATTTCGGCAAGAAACTTTCTAAAACATGGTTCTTTGGCAAAAAGGGATTCATAAACACGCATCTGATCAAGCTGAGCTGGTTGTCATCCAAAGTCATCCTGTGACGATTGGCATGCGCCTCAATTAGACGGCGATAGTTTTCCGAATCAAAAACTGTTTTTGACACAGAAAAACTCGGATCTTTCTGGAAAAGGCGAAAAACATGGTTGGTGCGCATATTACTGTTTGAAAGACTATCGCCTTTCTTAATCACTGAAAAACACAGAATATTAGTGTCGGCTGGCGCGAGCACCGCAATGTTTTTGCACTGCGAGGCAATCGCTTCTTCGAATTTACGGCGCGCATTGATAGTAGACGCCATAAACGCACCAAAGCGATCCGGACCAAATCCCATGGTCCGCCCAGTTAGCCACGCAGCGGCCGCGCCCGCAGCTGTGCGTGAACCTTCGATGGTGCTCTGCCATTTGTCCCCAGTTTCGGCCCGGTCTATATAGGGGGCGTGGAAGGACGACGCTGTGTATGAGCGTGCGTCGCGCGTAAGGAATGCGCCACAGGCATATGGCACATAACCAAGTTTATGGGGATCAATTGTAACAGAGTCAGCAAGCCTGACTGCTTTCAGCGCAGACCTTCTTGCTTCGTCTAATATTTCCTCATGATGGCCGCCCAGCATAGAGCAAAAATAACCGCCATAAGCCGCGTCCACATGATGCCAGATATGGATTCCTTTTAATCTGTACTCGTTCAGAAGACAGGCGACACCATCGATTGGGTCAATCTCCCCCGCCTCAGTCGTTCCTGCTACGCTCACAACGGCTATCACCGGCCTGTCCTGATGACGCGCCTTATCTATCAATGTCTCGAGTTCCTTAATATCCAGCCGCCCCTGTTCATCCAGCGGGGCATTCCAAAGCGATTCCTCGCCGAGATGGAAAATGTTGGCGGCTTTCCTCCATGAAAAGTGCTTATTTCCTGGCGTGATCAATACCGGACCGCGATAGGAGCGGCGCGAACTTTTCGAAAGACGTTCGGCGATTTCAATGGGATTGCATAGAACGCTGCTTGCAGACCGCATTTCCTGTTCTGATATTGCATCGTGTATGCGAATTTGATCGAATTTCTCCCAGCCCACATGCGCCGATTCAAATGCGCTAAAGGGCCCACCGGATTTCTCTGCAGCGACAAGCCCGAGAGCAAGCGCGTGATCAATCCAATACCGCGCCCGCCATACGGCTTCAAAATTCGCGATGGTGCCGCCACAGGTGAAGTGGCCCTGAGCGATCGCCGGATCAAAGCCGATCATTTCCGCGAGCATGGCAATAGCTTCGATCTCCACACCCGCGCCAACGCGCGAGACCTCGCGTGAGGTATTGTTTGGATTGTGAAGCAAGGCTGCAAGATGCCCAAAGATGGCCGGGAGAGACGCTTCTGACACCATATGGCTCAAATAGCGCGGCGTGAAAGTCGGCGTCTCGGCAAGCAACATGTCGCAAAGCGTTTTTAGGGCAGCATGAAGCCGTTCCTCCTCCACACAAAAATTTTCCGATAGTCGTTCATCGTTGGTGATGACTTCTGCATCATCTGGAAAAAGCTCGGAACGCCAGTCAAACCAGTGTTTCAAAATCTCACCGAAAGCGCGATTGACGCTATCGGCGTTTTCGGATCTCGTCCCAAGGAAGTATGCGTCTGTAGAAATTATCGCCATAATTGATGACACTCCAATGTTTGGATGAATCTACTTACGCTCCGCCATTCATCCGCACTTGATACAAATCAATTATCTAGCTACAGGCATAGACAACAACGTTCACATGAGTGGGTCAGCTGTTTAGTTCGAGCCCGACATTCCGGGACTGCGGTAGAGTTGTCCGCTCCATAACGCAGGCCAGCGCTGTCAATTTGGCGGGCACGCATAAACAATTTAACTAAGTCGAAAAGCATATTCACCACTCGACAGTCAAAGTCCAAACACTGGTGTCAGCCAAGCCCGAGGCACGCAATGTGCCATATAATTGATTGATAAAGTTGAGTACTTCAAATTACCTTGATGGCTCTATCGTCTGTAGAACAACCCGAAATTCAGCCTTTGGCGCCTGACATAAAGTTCGATACGCATTCACGAAGGGGAGCCACTAATTTTCATCAATTAAATCAAATGATTACTTGTGAATGGCGGAGTGACCCCATTTCGATTCTCGAACTTCTTCCGTCTTGTTTTTAAATTCTTCGCCGAAATACGGTTTGGTTTGGCGCCTGCCGCTGATCAATTTAGTTTGCCAGCAATTTCAAGAATGCCGGATTGATAAACAGTTTTTCCCGCCCGGCCTTGCGCTCTTGCAGAATTCCAATGTTGCAGAGTGTTTTAAGATGAACGGATGCTGTCTGCCGCTTTGCGAGGCCCGCCTCAACGACATCACTAATCCTGCAATATGGCTGTACAAATATGAGCTCGGTCAGCTCTCGTGAGTATATGCTGGGAGCCCCGTCCTTTATCCTTTCGGCAACGTCATCGATAAGCTTACGGATGGCGGCGATTTTCTGTGTCGTCGATTGAGCTGTCTCAGCAACGGCATCAAGCATGAATAGAATCCATGCTTCCCACGCGCAGCTTTTTGTGACCTCAAGCAACAGTTCATAATACGCCGCTCTTCCGNTCNCAATAACATATCTGCTGAGATACAGGATGGGCGCAGACAGCAATTCCCTTTCGATCAGAAAGAGGAGGTTGATAACCCGGCCGGTCCGCCCGTTTCCATCCGTAAAGGGATGAATCGCTTCGAATTGGTAATGTGCGACCGCCATACGGATCAGCGGATCAACGTCATTTTCAGCATGCAGATAATTTTCCCAATTGCCCAAAAGGTCTTGCAACAACGCCGGGCGTTCAGGCGGCGTATAGATCACCTTTCCTGTCGCATCATTGGCCAACGCCGTACCTGGTACGGCGCGAACGCCCATCGTGACGCCTTTAATCGTAGAGCACACCTGGACTGCCGTATTAACGGACAACGGCCTGTTTTTCAGCGATTTGAAGCCTTCAAAAAGGGCGGTGCGATATTGCAACGCCTCCTTCGTCGCCGGGTCGGCGCCCGAATGTCCCTCCCCTGCAAACTCGAATAGCCGATCCGTTGTGGTGACGATATTTTCGATTTCGGAGCTTGCTTGGGCTTCCAATAATGGGATCGCGTTGATCAGGACCGTCTGATTGGGAATGAGGTCGCCAGCGGTCTTCAATTCCGCCAGCGCCGCCCGCGCCTCTATACAGGCTTTCAGCACCGCCCAGGTCTCGATATCCGCCCCGGGCGGCAGCTTGGGAAGGTCGTTGAACGGCTTTTCAGGCGTGAACATTATATGTCGATTTTTCCGTATTTTTTCGACTTGTTTGCAATATCTGTCTAGCGGATCGACAAGTCAAGATATTATGTCGATTTTCCAGAGATAATTCGACAAAATATGGTCAGGCAAGCGACGAGGGCGTTCAGACTGCACACTTTCGGCAGGCCTCTAAGCCGAAGCAGCGAGCCCCACAATCCCGCTAGCGCAAGTGCAAGATAACATGGTCATTTCCTGCAAAACTGCGCGAAATTCAGCCTTCGGCGCCCGACATAAAGTTCGATACGCATTCACGAAGGGGAGCCACAAAATTTATAAGCAGATTCAATCATTTAATAGCCGGAATTATCGGCCCCATTTTTCCTTTCGAACTTTTTGGCATTTGATTGACGTCGAGAGCGAAAATTCTGCGCATTTCACTTTACGGCATGCGTTGCAAAAGAGATTTGGCGCGAGAGCTTATCAAGTCGGAAATATCTTGAACGGATTTTCCGTCAGACGCGCTTTCCATTACCTCGGCTTTTGTTTCGCCGATTGATTCGATCAATACCTTGGTCAATTCCTTCGCCCGCGTTCTGATGAACCGCAGCGCAAGACCGGTTTCCTCGGCGAATTTGCCCCAGTCGCCCGGTTTCACTTCTTCCAGCGTATGGCGCTTGGCGATCTTCATCGCCAGACGCGGCGACAATTCCGGATAATAGACAGTGGACAGAAGATCATAGAGCGGCGCCAGTTCAATGGCGCCGTTTTCACGATGTAGCAGGCTGAAATTTTTTGCATGAGCGTCGGCATTGCCGATAATCAAATTGAAGATCGCTGCGTCGAATAGTTTCAAGACCTCAACGGCGGGCCGCGTCGCCGCACGACGCAGCAGATCGAAACAGTCGCGAAAGACCGGGCCGCCGTCGGCGGCATACTTTCGCTCCGAAGTGTAGCCAAGCGCCTGACAAAAATCCTCCTGATGCAAGCGACGCAAAACGCCGTCATCGCCGCGAACGCGGTCATATCGCTCGACTAGCAGAAAGGAGCGGTCGCCGGCGCGTCTGATTTCAATTTCGGCGACCGACAGCCCAATCTTTTTTGCAAGTCTCATGGCAAAGGCTTCGTTCTCTGTCGTTCCGGAGAACCGTTCAATCGGCGGCTTAAGGATATGGCTTGTCGCTTCCCCTG
>JGI25317J35169_1001316_pt1 | contig 14433 bp, 11 predicted proteins | sample AutmiccommunBRH5_FD_35169 | JGI IMG/M metagenome (IMG submission 35169) | reverse complement strand
GCGCCCAGACCCAGCAGCATCAACGGCGCCGCAGCGGGAAGGGGCGCTTCACTCATATCCGGCGGAATAAGCGCATCCGGAAAAGAAAAGACCAGTGACGAGATCCTGCCGGAGAAAGTCGCGCCAGCGGTTAGCCCCACCAGACCGAGACGGCAATCGCCTGCGGCAACGCCCGTGCACATGGTGGTCGAAGGATCGGAGTCGATAAAAAAGCCGATCGAGTTTTCAAACGGGTCATCAGGAAAGACGCCGCTGTAAATATCTCCGGTCGATGAGATCGCTTCCAGCGTGATCGCGCCGAGCGCAATTTCGTAGAACTGGAAGAAATCGCCGCCAGGCTCCGTTGATATCCCGAGCGCCGGGCTGAGGCCGTCGCCGGCAAATGTCTGCGTCAAGGTAAATGTACCCGTCGCGCCGGGATTTTCCGAACTGCCGGCATCTTCCGTATAGGTCCCGGTAGTGACGCAGATCGTATTGACGCCGTCAAAACTGCAATCGCCGATTTTCACATGGCCGGTCCCGCGGCCCGACTCGGTCGGATGTTCGCCGATGCCGATATACTCAAAATCGCCATTGACGGTGTTCGCCGTCGCCAGCAAGGCGGCGCTGGCGGCGGCCGGCGTCAGCAGAAAAACACCGGCCGCGCATGCGGTCAGGATCAAGGTCCGGCGGAAAGCAGGACGCAGGCAGGTACTGAACATAGACTTCGCTCCACAGTTGTTTGTCTGGCGAATTGATCGCCAATGGCTGAGGCGCAAAAAGTCCGATGAATCTCGCCCTGTTCATGAGTGCGTAAGAATTGCCGGAAACGGGTCAGATTATTTTCAGGCGGCCTGGCTGCATGAAATCACGCCGCCTTGAGGCCTCGCGCTTCCTGAATGGCGCCCGACAGGGCGGCGTCCAAATGGTCCGGTCCCAGCTTCAGACCTTCGGCGATGATGAATTCTGGATTTGTGATTCCGATAAACGCAAACACAGTGCGCAAATACCGTTCCACATGTTCAGCTTCTGCTGATGGCGAACCCGGCCCATAGAGGCCGCCGCGAGAGACCGCAACAATCACGCGTTTCCCCTTCGCCAGACCTTCTACGCCGTTTTCGGTGTAACGAAACGTCACGCCGGCGATCACAATGCGGTCGATCCACGCCTTAAGCTGGCTCGGAATGGTGAAATTATACATCGGCGCCCCGATAACGATCGTGTCAGCGGCGAGGAATTCCTCAAGGATCGCCTTGCTTTCTGTCTTGCTGGCCGTCGGGTTTTCGCCGCCGGGCAGGTGGTCCAGGGTGAGATGGGGCAGCGGGTCGGCAGCAAGGTCGCGATAGGTGACGTCGAGAGCCGGGTGATTTTTCTTCAGCGTTTTCACTATTTCGGCGGTGATCGGCCGGCTGGCGGCGTGCTCGCCAAGGATGCTGGAATCGATGCGGAGGAGCTTCATGGGGTTGCCTTTCAGGTCTACAAAAGTGACCTGGACTACTTATGTGAGTGTATGCTAACCGCAAGAACGCATAAGGAGCGGACCAGGTCACATCCCTATGACTGCTGAAGCCGAGGATCTTTTTCACGATGAATGCCCGAAGGTGAGCCGCGTTCTGGCCCGCCTTGGAGATAAATGGAGCGTGCTGATCGTCGTCCTGCTGCGTGAGCGCCCCTACCGGTTTAATGAGATCAAGCGCACGGTCGCAGGGATTTCGCAGCAAATGCTGACGCGGACCCTGCGCAATCTGGAGCGCGACGGGCTGGTCAGCCGCACGACCTATCCCACCAGCCCGCCGCAGGTGGAATACGCGTTGACCGAACTGGGCGGGTCGCTGAGCGCGCCGGTGCTGGCGCTCGGCGAATGGGCGCGCGCGCATCTTTCAGAGATTGACGCCGCGCAGGCCCGCTTCGACCGCAAAACGGGCAAGTAACGGACGGCATCCGGGTCCGAAGGCCTTCACAAAAAACGTCAATTACGAATTGTATTTTCTGAACCATGGAGTAGGTTCCCGGCTCGGCGCGGGTATAGCTCAGTGGTAGAGCCGCAGCCTTCCAAGCTGAAGATGCGGGTTCGATTCCCGCTACCCGCTCCAGAAAAATCATCACAATTCCAACCTGTTATGAAAATTCGAAATTGCACCGTCATGGGTCGTTTTCGCTCCGCTAGCAAATCGCTAGCAAGTGTCCGGAATTTTCGGCCGCGTTCACAAAGCCATGCCGATTTTGTTCAGAATTCAAAGCGGACCTTTCCCATTTTGTGTGTCGGCGCTAGGCGGCCTTCAGAAGTTGGTCTGCACGCATGCAGATCGCGTCGGCGGTTTTAGCGACGACCGGATGATCGAGGCCTGCGCCTTTTACCTGCGCTGAAATCTCGTCAGTTGCCGACCGCGCCTCCGCCACGAGCGCGAATACGTTGGATAAGAGCTCGTCGGCTCACCTTTCCGAATCAATGCTTCATCGGAATGGGGTTTCGACAAAGGCCCCGGTCGTGGCGCCGCCGACGAAAGCGGTTCTCGCGCACAGTTCTGAGCCGAGAGACTTCGCCACCTCTTCTATCATCTGCAGCAATCGCGGACTGGCGTCAGCCATGGCGGGAAAGCCTCATCTCGAATTCCTTTTTTGCAACGCCCGCTTCCCGGGGGTTTCCGAGTCGGATCGCGTCGACAAGCGCAAGATAGGCGTAAAGGTCTTCATTCTGACGGATTGCGTAAGGAACGCTTTTGAATAACGGCTCGATTTAGAGGTTGACACAGGCCGATCACTTGTTTATGCGTCCTTAGGACGCATAAACAAGTGATCGGCGTCATGTCCTCTGCAATTTTATCCCTGTTGATGCTTTTTGCCCTATTGACTTTCCTATACATCACCTGTATATGCGTCCTTAGGACGCATATACAGGTGATGTAGGGTAAAATGGCGGAGCAAATTCCCGGCGCCTATCCGGAAAAGCTGACTAGGGCCGGGTCCTATCTGGCCGGGCTGCTCGAAGCTGCCGGCAAACCAGTGCTGACGTCGTTCGAATTCTTCCATCTGATCTGGCGAATGTATCAGGAGTCCGCGGACCAAAAGCTCTATCTGCGACATGAGGAGCCGACAAAGGATGATTACATCCGGCTTCGGCTCAATCTCAAGAAAACCGGATATATCGGCGCCGATCGGGATTATGGCGCACGCGTTATTCGCGTCCTTTCCGTGTCGGACTTGCCAGCGGAAAACATCGTTTGTCTGATCGATCCGACTTGCCATGTCTCGCATCTGTCGGCCATGCAGCGCTGGGGGCTTACCGACAGAAGCCCGGAAGCGTTGATGTTGACCCGCCCCGACCGCAAAACAGCCCAGGCCCAAATAGTGGACCATATGAAAGAGGTTCGTTATGAGGGCGAGAGAAATCCGCTTCCCTTGAAAGTCACCGTTCATCCGGCGCGCGTCAGGCGCCGTCCGGTAGATGTTTTTGAGACGAAACACCCCGGCGCATGGGTGAAAAACCGGAGCGACGATGTCCGGGTCTCCACCATTGGGCAAACCTTTCTCGATACGTTGCAAAAGCCCGATCTTTGCGGGGGCATGTCCCATGTGCTCGAGGTTTGGGAGGAGCATGCGGAAACCTATCTCGATGAAATCGTCAGCGCAGTCGATACAGCGACAAGCGGACTTGTGAAAAGCCGGGCGGGCTACATCCTAGAAGAACGACTGGCGCTAAAGCATCCGGGGATTGAAGCCTGGAAAGCTTTCGGCCAGCGCGGCGGGTCGCGAAAGCTTGATCCCGACAAAGAATTCGCGCCGACTTATTCGGAAACCTGGATGATCTCGCTTAATGTCTGACCCGCATCTTGAAATTGACGTCGCCGGCTGGGTTGAACGGGCGAAAGCCGATCCCGTTGCCTATCGTCAGCGCCAAACAGTGGAAGTAACACTAAACGCCATCGCCATGACGGCGACGCTCAATGACAAGCTTTTTCTTAAAGGCGGCATCCTTATGGGGCTCGCCTATGACAGTCCGCGGCAGACAGCGGATGTCGATCTCACCACCTTGTTTGAAGTCGGACCGGAAATCGATGCGCAGATAACTGAATTGATGAACGCAGCTTTCCCGCGCGCCGCAGCGCAGCTTGGCTATGTCGACCTGATCGTCAAAGTTCAAAGCGTAAAGCGAATGCCGAAGCGCATATTTGAAGATGCGGAATTTCCTGCACTGAAAATGAAAGTGGCTTTCGCCGAAAGAGGAACGAAACAAGAGAAAGCGCTGGAAGAAGGCCGGGCGCCCGGCGTTATCGATGTTGACATTTCATTCAACGAGACGCTTCGGCAAATTCAGATTCTGGAATTGACAGGCGGACAGGAATTGCAGGCCTACAGCCTCGTAGATCTGATGGCTGAAAAATATCGCGCAATGCTTCAGCAAAAAGAGCGCAATCGCAATCGCCGTCAGGACGTCTATGATCTCAATCGACTTATTGAATCTGAAAAATTTGATGACGGATTTCAGACGCAGTTGCTTGAGGCTTTTGTCGAAAAGTGCCGGTCGCGTCACATAGAGCCCACCGCCAAATCGCTGGAAGATCCGGAAGTCAAGGTGAGGTCCGGCAAGGAGTGGGAGACGATGGAGCTAGAAGTTGGGGAAATCCCGGAATTTGAGCCCTGCTATGCGAGGGTTTCGGCTTTTTATCGGAACCTGCCTTGGCGGTCTTCGTAAGCAAGTCCACATCTATTACCATGTCAGCGAAATGCGGCCAATTTGAGAAGAGCATTCAGAACGGGGCGGTTAGACCCGGTTTTGCGCGGATTTTGTGTAACAAAACGCATGCATTTTGTGTAACAAAATCCGTATACAGATAGAATGAGTTATTGATTTAATTATTGTATTGAGTGATTAGCGAGCCCGCTACCCGCTCCAAGTTTTTCAATACGTTAGCCGCTACGCGTTCAGACCGTTTACAGGACGGTTCCGGTTTTGATCGGGTACTACGGTGCGAAACCAATTCGATATGGCTTTTCTTCGAATGGTTTGACGGCCGTTAGCATGAAATTCAATTGTGAAATATGCTGGACAAGAGTTACAGTTTGGCCCCGCGGATCGACACCGACACATTCGATCAAGTTTGGATTCCTGTAATCGATTGAACGAATATGAATTTCCGCCGCGATTCCAAAATTGGCTAATTGGAGCCCTATTTCCACATTTTGTCAAAGTTGTGTCTGGAAGGTTTTTACTCTGTCGATTAGGTATGCTGAGAATTTCTTCAGCATCTAACTTCCCCTCTAGCTCGTCTTGCCGACGGTGAACGTCATTCCAGTAACTGTCATCGAACACGGACAGCATCGGTTTATAATCCAACTTGTAATCTCCATAAATCGCTGCAATCGAAAATATACTTTCTCTACGCTCATTCAAGTGAAGAACGGCCACGCATCCGTTCAATCGCGGAAATAACCACCGCCTTACTACGGCTAATATAGCGGCGCCGAATACGCGCCGACTTTCCCGGTTCCCAAGAAAGTATTTCGTCAATTTCGCGATCTTCAAAGCCGCGACGCATTAAGCGGGTGGCGAATGTTCCGCGTAGGTCGTGAAGGGTTTTGCCTTCGGCAATCTTTTCGCTTTCCTTGTGCTTTTCATTCAGGTTAGCGCGGGCAGTTTCCACCGCGTTAGCGAACCGGACATAAATATGTTCTCGCCCGCCGCCTTGCTGACGAAGTCAAGAGAACAGGCGCAGACGCAATTATCGAAATCGGAGAAATCTGGCAGGCGAAAGCCGATCCGGATAAACCCTTCCAACGCGCCAAGGAGGCGAAGGATCGGACAGAGGCGCTCTGCGCGACGCTAGTGAGAAAGACTGGTGAACCGCTCATGTTGTTCGCTGAGATTAAACGCAATTGGCGGCGTGCGAAGCTTGCCGAAACGAATGAATTCCGAGGCGGCGCCCATTTCAGCTTTGCGCCTGTTTATGCGGCTTGGGGGAAGGAAGTTCCGGAGGACTGGACGGTTCCGGGGAGGGGAAACTGACAGCTCGGAGGGCTGAATTGCGGGCGTTTCCTTTGCGTATATATGGAAGGCTTCCAAGGGGTTACCATCTATTGGGCGCAATAAGCTAATTTTTGCTCGACATGATAAGCTAATTATTGTACAACGCAATAAGCTAATTATTGCACACCAGAATAAGCTAACGGATGACCGAAAATGGCTGCCCCTGCCGAGAAGCTCGCCGCCTCGCTCAAAGCCCTGGAAGCCCTCCAGCGCCAAGGCCGCGTGGCCATACGCTCCACTGACCTGACCCGCACCCATCGGGAGCGCCTCTCTGAGACCGGCTTCCTCAAAGAGGTGATGAAGGGCTGGTACATCGCTTCGCGACCGGATGAAACCGCCGGTGAAAGCACAGCCTGGTATACGTCCTTCTGGGGCTTTTGCGCTCAATATCTGACCGAACGCTTCGGCGAAGAATGGAGCCTCTCGCCAGAGCAATCGCTCCTCATTCACGCCGGAAACTGGACAGTGCCCCGCCAACTCCTCGTCCGTGCGCCTGCCGGTCGTAATCAGGCGACGGAGTTTCCGCACGATACGTCCATTTTCGAAGTGCGCGCCGAAGTCGGCCAAGGCGCCGTCAAAGAGGGGCTTCGCTTATTCTCCGTCGAAGGCGCGCTCGTCTCCGTAACTGAACCTTTCTATCAACTTTATCCGACAGACGCCCGGACGATTCTCGCCACGATCCCCGATGCGTCGGCGCTCCTCGCTAAGCTTCTCGACGGCGGCCACACGCGCGCCGCCGGACGCCTCGCCGGCGCCTTTCGCAATATCGGCGCCGATAAGATCGCCGATGAAATCCTCGCAGCGATGAAAGCAGCACTTCATGATGTGCGTGAGACCGATCCATTCAAAGAACAGGTCCGGATTGCCGGATCGGGCAGGGCGGTTTCGCCCTATGTGCATCGCATTCGCCTGATGTGGCGATCCATGCGCGAAGTCGTGATCGATCGCTTCCCCGCCGCAAAACCGCCGCCTAACGATATCGACGCCTATCTCAAAGCCGTCGACGAAATTTATGTCACCGACGCTTATCACTCTCTCTCCATCGAAGGCTATCGCGTCAGTCCGGCGCTCATCGAAAAGGTTCGCTCCGGTACATGGAATCCGGATGAGGATAAGGAGGATAGCGAACACAAGAACGCGCTCGCCGCGCGCGGCTACTGGCAGGCCTTTCAACTCGTCAAGGAAAGCGTCCGTAAAGTTCTTGAAGGCGCTAACCCGGGTGACGTCGCCGACGCCGATCTCGGCGCCTGGTATCGCGAACTGTTCACCCCGTCTGTAACCGCCGGCATCATGAAACAGGCGAACCTCGCCGGCTACAGGAACGGCCCTGTATATATCAGGCGTTCAAAACACGTTCCCCTAAATCCCGCAGCGGTTCGTGACGCGATGCCGGCATTCTTCGAATTGCTGAAAGAGGAGGACAATGCGGCGGTGCGCGTCGTCCTCGGTCATTTCATCTTTGTTTATATTCACCCGTATTTCGACGGAAACGGAAGGACCGCACGGTTCTTAATGAACGTCATGATGGCGGCGGCGGGGCGCCCCTGGACGGTCGTCAAACTCGACCATCGCGACGCATATATGGCGGCGCTTGAAGCCGCGAGCGTTGAAGGAGACATAGCGCCGTTCTGTGACCTGAACGCCGGCATAGTTGAGCCAGAAGGGACCGCCGGGCCTTAAAGATCATGCACGCCTTCGATGACGTCTCCCGATTTCTGTCCGACATTAAGAACGCTGCGGATGATAATCGCGGCGCGCTCGGATTCATGCCGGCTCAGGCGTGTTTCCTGCAATCTCACGCAAGACCGAACATGAATCGAGTTTCATTAGGGACAAGGCACGTGTTGCAGAGATTCGTCGATGGTCTTGCGCAGCGTTCCGGACTGTCCGTTAATGACGCCGTTTGCCTCGACGCCGGTCCTTACCCAAACAATGCGAATCCGCTGTGAGTAAGTATTCCGGAACGGCAGCTGCAGATTTCGGCCGGCGAAACGCCTCAAAGCGTGCGCGCCGCGTCCAATAGTCCGTCGCGAACCGCCAACGAAAGCAATTCCGCAGCCGAATGAACATTCAGTTTACGCATCATATTTGTGCGATGCTTATCGACGGTGTTTGCGCTGACGCCGAGTTTGCCGGCGATCCTGGTGTTAGTCTCGCCGCGGGCAATGCCGGAGAGGACCTGTAATTCTCTTGCGGTCAAAAGGTCGGACGGGGAAGTTTCGGCAAGGACTTTCTCTATCGCCTTCGAGTAGACGCGCTCGCCATTCATGATTCTTGCGATCGCTAGCGCTAACTCCTCCGGCGGATCGGATTTCAGGAAAATCCCATCAACGCGCGCGGCGTTAGCCTGCGCGGCCAGTCCGCGCGACGTCAGCCCCGTCAGGATGATCAGGCGGCTTTTCGGACTCCAGCGGCGAATCTCATCAACTGCCTCAAGACCGCCTGCATAGGGCATAGCGATGTCAGCAAAAATAAGCGCGGGCGCATGCCGTTTGACCAATGTCACCAGTTCGACGCCGTTCGCGGCCTCGCCGACAACTTTCAGCTCAGTGAAATTTGCAAGAATGCTTTTCACGCCCTGCCGGACAATGGCATGATCATCGGCGATGACGACGCTCTGAGGCAATTGAGACAACTCCGGAGGCGAGATTGAACCATATTCACATCTGGCGAATTTGTCATCGGCTTATCGGAGTGTTGTTCATCTCTTTAGGATCAGTCCTACTCCCCGCGCCACCGGGCATGGCGCAGGATTTCGTCGTGCGCATTGACGGGCTCGAACCTGTCCGAAACCTCGAAGGCCGGATATTTTATCACCTCGACGATACGCGCCTTCAAGACATCGCCGATATCGCCAGAATGGAATTCGAACTGGTTCCGACGCACGAACCAGATTTCCAATATTCAGACTCGGCGATCTGGTTGAAAATTTCCACCTCAAATCCGCAAGCGGCGTCTGTCGATATGCGAATGACATTTCAGACCAACTTCATGACGGAACTCGCTGTATACAAAGTCAATGCCGGCGAGATGGAAACGCTGATCGATCAAAAAGCCGATTCGGTTTTCTCTTCGCGACCGATACCGCACCCGAATATAATTGTTCCCATCGCCTTCGCGCCGCAAGAGAGGGCTGATATCTTTATCCGGTATGTTTCGCGCGGCAGCACAACCTTGCCAATCCGCTTTGAAACGCTTCCAAGCTTTGAAGCGTGGTCGCAGTCCTACACGGCGAAACTTTTCTCATTTTACGCACTCATGTTCGCCTTTGCGATCATGAGTGCTGTTGCATTTGCAGTAATGCCGCGAGCGATTTTTCTGTCCTACGCTTTTTATGCAATTGCTGTTATTCTCTATATCGGTCAGCGGGACGGCGTGGCGTTTCAGTATTTCTGGCCATCCGCGCCGGCGTTCAACGGTTACGCCTCATTGCCGCTCGGATGCCTGGTGGGACTTGCAGCGGCTATATTTGCACGGGTTTTTCTCAATACTCATAAGGATTATCCAGGGGCCGACCTGTTTCTCAAGTTTTTCATCGTCATTTGCGCCGTGATACCGCTTTCAGCGTTCGTCATTGGCGAGAGCGAGGCGAAGAAGCTGGCGACTTACTGGGTGACCCTGGGTGCTGTTTCGTTTCTTGTCATTGGCGCTCGAGTGATGATTCTCATGAAATCACTTGAGGCGCGCATCGTCCTTTATCTTGTGGGCTGGCTGGGTATCGTCTTCGGCACAATTCTGGTTACAGCCCGCGACGTTATGGGCATTTCTCCCGGGCGCAGCGAAACGCTGGACATCGTGCGCATGGCGACATTGTTTGACGCCACGCTCATGGGGCTCGCCATGACTGCGGCTATCCTTCATATCAGAAGGGAGCGCGACAGGTCTTTGCGCGATAGAGTGGAAGCCCTGCAGGCGAATCTTGCGTTGCATGAGCGTTTAAACGCTGTTGAAAATCGATATGAGCAGGCGGCTGAGGAAGCTGAAAAACGGGGGCGGGTGCTTGCCCATGCCTCTCACGACATCAGGCAACCGCTCTTCGCCCTGCGCTCCGCCTTGCGTGAACTGGAATCGACATCCGTTGTCGGGAGCGATCAGGCCGCCGCCGGCCAAAGCACCAGCATTGATAGAAGCCTTAATTATATTGAGGCGTTGGTCGACGATTTCATGAAGCAAGCGCTGAATGATCAGAACATGGAAGCGGAACGGAGGGGGCCGACAACGCCGCTTAGCGTGATATTCGACGCGGTGCATGGCATGTTCTCGAATGAGGCGGCGGCAAAAGGGCTTGATTTGAAAATCATACCAAGCTCGAAGGCGGTGAAAGTTGATGCTTTTCCATTAATGCGCGCTGTCACCAACATCGTAGCAAACGCTATCGCCTATACGAAAACCGGAAAAGTACTGGTAGGTTGCCGTCGTCACGGCGATCGCTTGATGATAGCAATTTACGATACCGGTCCTGGCATGTCGTCGGCCGAACTGGCGCGTGTGCTGCAGCGAAAAGAACGAGCGGCCAACGATGGTGAAAACCCTTCAGGCGAGGGGCTAGGCCTTTCTATTGTAAGTGAGATTGCCGACGATCATGGGCTCATTTTTTCCGCACAGTGCGAACCTGGCAAGGGGTCATGCTTTTCCCTTGTGGCGCCGCTTGCCAAGTAAACGTAAGGCCTGTCCGGCACGCGAATCCGAATGCGATGGGCGTCGCGGATTTCGCAACAGCCAGCATAAATTATAAAAACGCAAACAAAACAAAGCGATCACAGTTCATATACTGGAATCACGTAATTGACCACTTGCCTGCAGAGGCGGCATTTTCACCGGGAATGACCCATGCTTTGAATGGGGTGAGTCTCTCTGGGGGGGGGAATGCCGCGTAAAGTGTGTTGCGCCAAACAGGCATGCCTTCAAGTGCAAACAGACGTTGCGGAAATTGAAGATTCGCATCGGTCGCCTCTGTGTGTGCGTTTGCGCCTGTCCAATTCAGTATCAGGAAATCCATCGCCGGGAGAAACTCGATGAGAAACATCACATCGCATAATGCGCGCCGTCTGGGCCGATTACTGGCGACAACGTGCCTGACGGCATTGCCGGTTCTCGCGGGGATTGCCAGCGCGCAAACGATTAACGAGACGGGTACAGATCTAGGCAGCGGCGCTGACAAGGGCTCCGTAAGCGGCGGGACCGTGGACGTTTCGGGCGCCGCGGATGTTCGCGGGGTTGGCGTGTCAACAGGCACTGGCGCCGATGAGATAACGAATACCGGCGACATTGATGTCGATGTGCTTGCCAACCAGTCCATCGTCTTTACCGGGCTCAGCGCGTTTCAGGATGGTGCGGATGTTCGTGCTGAAGGCATCGGGCTCTTCGGTCATAATGGCCGCGATGAATTGATCAATTCCGGCGACATCAACGTTCAGACCACAGGCGTCGCGGATATTGTCAATCTTGGGCTCAATCTTTTCGGGTTCTTCAATTTCAACGCCCCTTCCAATGTCGAAGTGATCAGCGCCGGGATCGATGGCGGACTTGCACATGACGTGATCGACAATCAGGGAACCATCTACGCAAACTCGATTGCAGACATTTCAATGATAGGTCAGAACCCAAGTTCATTTGAAAACGGCGCCATCGTCGAAATCACTTCAAACGCGATAACCACAGGCATTCGCGGAACCCGAAACGGTTATGAGACGCAAAACAGCGCGACAATGATGCTGAGCGCAATGGCGAGCGCGACGTCGTCAACGCTGGATGTGGAAATTGTCAATGGCGCAGTCGTAGATTCGTCAACAAACGCCCATTCAAAAATTATCGGCATTGAAGGCGACACAATCCGCGACTGGATCAGCAATAGCGGAACAATTACGGGCGTCTCAAACGCCAGCGCGTCGCGGGGATCTTTCGCCTTCAGCCTGTCCGATGGCGGTGTCGGGAACAATTCGCTCAATGCGAGCGCCATGAACACCGGCCTTTGGGGCGGCATGAGCGATGACCGTTTATTCAACACCGGCGACATCACGGTCAATGCCGGCGCTCATGTGGAGTCAAACAGCGTTGAGATCAATCTCATCGATGTCGCAGGAGGAGCGTTCGATCTCGCCCCCGAGTCTGTTTCAGTCGGCATCGACGGCGGCAGCCATGATGATTTACTGGACAATAGCGGCGCCATCAACGCAACAGCGACGTCGGAGATGTTTAACAACAGCGTCAATCTCTCATTGATCGACGCTACGATTATCGGTGGGCGTATTTCTGCGGGCTTTGCTTCCGCTACTGAAGAAGTCGCTGAGCCGCCGCTACAGGCGATGGCGACAGGCTTGTCCGGCGGAGACGGCGAGGACATTCTCTATAATCGCGCCGACGGCGCCATCACCTTGACCAGTGACGCCAACGCTGAATCGGTAACTGTGTCCGTTGCGGCTATCGGTGTGCCGGATGCGGCGTTCCAATCGCTGCTCCTCGGTGAGACCCTTGCTTCGCTCGATACATTTGCGTCCTCGAAAAGCATCGGCCTGAGCGGCGGTCACAATGAAGACAACCTCTACAATTATGGCGATATCACCGGCACGAGCACCTCGACAGCGCAACAGGTGGGCGTCGCAGTCAGCGTACCCGCCGGTTTCCTGCCAGATGCGGCGGGTTATTTGCCCGGCTGGACGTTAGGAGGAGCCGGCGCTGCGAGCTGGGCGGGCGCTATCGGCATGAGCGGCGATGAGGACGAGGACGTTCTGTTCAACGATGGACTGATCGACTTTACAACGGTTGCCGATGCGCTGGCGGTGGGTGTTTCGGTCGAGATTCCCGACCTTTCCAGTTCAGATGGCTTCGCGCTCGATATAAGTTTCACGCTCGCCGATGTTGTCACGGACTCCGATGCTTCCGGCGCCGGCATGTCGGGAGGCGACGGCGACGATCTGTTGACCAACACTGAAGATGGTGAAGTCATCGTAGACGCAACCGCCAACGCCGCCTCTACGGGGATCGGCGTCACCGCCGCAGTTGAATCCGAAGGCGTCATCAGCGAAGGCGTGATGGTCCGCGCGGCGACAGACGCCGAAGCAACGGCGACCGCCATGGATGGCGGCGCCGGGGACGACACCATCATCAATGATGGATTAGCTGACGCTACCGCTGCGGCGAACGCAAATACGGTCGGCGTCACCTTTGCGCTGGAAGGCGTGTCCAGCGGCGGGGCGGCAGGAATCGCCGCCGTTGACGGCGCGGCGAATGCAACAGCGACCGCTCAGTCGGTCACCGGGGGCGATGGCGCAGACTTGCTGATAAACAACGGCGCGCTTAACGCCAACGCGACGGCGACCGCTAACGCAACGGGCGTTTCCGTGACGCTGACAGGCGCGCAGATGGGCGGCTTTGCTGGGGCGGGAACCCTGTCGATCACCGGCGCAACGGCGACTGCAGATGCATCGGGGGTCGACTGGTCGAGCGCTGATCAGGGCGCGGAAAACCGCGGCTCTATTGAAACAATCGCGACGGCCAACGCAACTGGCGATTCTGTTTCCGTCGGGCTCAGCGGAACCCTGGCGGGCTTCACTCTGAATGCAAGCCTGGCCGATTCCAGCACCATATCAACGGCGACGGCCAGCGCATTCGATGCGCCGTCGGGCGACCATGAAATCACAAACTTTGAAACTTTAAGCGCCATATCCAGCGCCACGGCGGATTCTGACAGCGTCGCCGCAGAGCTCGGCGTCGCGGTGCAAGGAGGCCTTGCGGCGGGCGCCGCGCTGACCCGTACGGTTACCGACGCAACTGCGACCAGCACAGGCATAATCAGCGACCTTGGCGGTGATGAAATCGTCAATTTCGGAGCCATTTTCGCCGACGCTGCGGCTGATGCGAATTCTACATCCCTTGCGATCGGATTAAACGGAACGCTCGCCGGCGTCGCCATCAATGCGGCGGCCGCTGACGGCAGATCTGCTGCGGCCGCCAGCGCGACGGGGATTTCGACCGGTCGCCTTGCCGACAGCGCTGTCACTGTCGGTGCGCTAACGTCAACGTCGAATGCGCAAGCAAATGCAGACAGCATCGCTATTGAAATTGCTGCCGCTGTTCAAGCCGGCCTTGCGGCTGGCGCGGCGCTCACCCGCGCGGATGTTGCTGCTGATGCGAATTCGGTTGGCGTGGCGACTGGCGACGGCGCCGATGAGCTTGGCGCCGCCGGTACGGTTGATGTCATGGCGACAGCCACTGCAGACGCTGATTCTGTCTCCGTATCGGGGCAAGGAACGGCGGCGGGCGCGACGCTCGGCGCGACGCTGGCGGACGCGTTTACCATGGCGACTTCGAACGCCTCGGGGTTGAACGCCGGCGCCGGAAACGACAGGGTTGATAATGCGAGCACCTTGACGGCCATGTCTTTGGCTGACGCCAGCTCAACAAGCGTTGGCGTCAAAATCGGCGCAAAT
>JGI25317J35169_1001302_pt1 | contig 14541 bp, 11 predicted proteins | sample AutmiccommunBRH5_FD_35169 | JGI IMG/M metagenome (IMG submission 35169) | reverse complement strand
AACTCTGCACAGTAGAAATCCAGGACATAGGGCGGGCACGGATGCTGTCGGCGAAATTTGAATCCGGCTAAGCCGCGATTGCGCAACTGGCGCCACAGCAGGCGCTCGCAATCGGTGAGTTGGTATCGCAGGTGTCTGGCGAACTGGCGTTGTTCGGGGGAGGCGCGTTCGGTGGGCATACACGGTCCTTGTGAAAAGGCAGCCACTCGCTTCCATGCGAGAGCGCATCTAAATGAGCGCAGCGGCAGTAATGCGCAGAACCAACTACGCCTGCTGTACCCCGCAGCAGGCGCATTCTTGGGTCAGTGATGCTCTCGTGTCGCCCTGAACTTCACATCCGGCCAGCGCTCTTCCATCAGGCTCAGGTTCACCCGTGTCGGCGCCAGGTAGGTCAGGTGGCCGCCGCCGTCGATGGCGAGGTTCTCGTAGGCCTTGGTCTTGAAGTCTTCGAGCTTCTTCTTGTCATCGCACTCGATCCAGCGCGCCGACCAGACGTTGATCGCCTCATAGGCACACTCGACCTTGTATTCCTCTTTCAGGCGACTGGCGACGACGTCGAACTGCAGCACGCCGACCGCGCCGAGGATGATGTCGTTGTTGCGCTCGGGGAAGAACACCTGGGTGGCGCCTTCCTCGGCCAGTTCCTGCAGGCCCTGGCGCAGCTGCTTGGATTTCAGCGGATCCTTCAGGCGCACGCGGCGGAACAGTTCCGGGGCGAAGTGCGGGATNCCGGTGAAGCCGAGGTTCTCGCCTTCGGTNAAGGTGTCGCCGATCTGGATGGTGCCGTGGTTGTGCAGNCCGATGATGTCGCCGGCCCAGGCTTCCTCNAGCATNTCNCGCTCGCTGGAGAAGAAGGTCAGGGCGTCGGCGATGCGGACATCCTTGCCGATGCGCGCGTGGCGCAGCTTCATGCCTTTCTCGTACTTGCCCGAGCAGATGCGCATGAAGGCGATGCGGTCGCGGTGTTTGGGGTCCATGTTCGCCTGGATCTTGAACACGAAGCCGGTGAACTTCTCCTCGACCGGCTCGACCACTCGCTCGTTGGCCGCGCGGGGCAGCGGCATCGGCGCCCAGTCGACGACGGCGTCGAGCACGTGGTCCACACCGAAATTGCCCAGCGCGGTACCGAAAAACACCGGGGTCAGCTGACCATTGAGGAATTCGTCCTGGTCGAACTCGTGGCAGGCGCCCTGAACCAGTTCCAGCTGTTCGATGAAACGCTCGTACTCGTCGCCGATGTGCTTGCGCGCTTCGTCGGAATCCAGGTTCTGGATGATCTTGACCTCGGTGCGCTCGTGCCCGTGGCCCGGCGTGTAGACGATGATGTAGTCGTCCTTGAGGTGGTACACGCCCTTGAAGTCGCGGTAGCAGCCGATCGGCCATGTGATCGGCGCGGCCTTGATCTTCAGCACCGCCTCGATTTCGTCGAGCAGTTCGATGGGGTCGCGGATATCGCGGTCGAGCTTGTTGATGAAGCTCACGATCGGCGTGTCTCGCAGGCGGCAGACGTCCATCAGCGCGATGGTGCGTGGCTCGACACCCTTGCCGCCGTCGAGAACCATCAGCGCCGAGTCCACCGCGGTCAGGGTGCGGTAGGTGTCTTCCGAGAAGTCCTCGTGACCGGGGGTGTCGAGCAGGTTGATCATGTGCTCGCGGTAGGGGAACTGCATCACCGAGGTGGTGATGGAGATGCCGCGCTGCTTCTCCATTTCCATCCAGTCGGAGGTGGCATGGCGGTCGGATTTGCGCGACTTCACCGTACCGGCAACGGCGATCGCCTTGCCCATCAGCAGCAGCTTTTCGGTGATGGTGGTCTTGCCCGCATCGGGGTGCGAGATGATGGCGAAGGTACGGCGCTTCGCGACTTCGGCGGCCTGAGTGGTCATCGGAATTAAGGAACCCGTCGACGAGTAGTCGGTCTGTCAAAAAAGGCGGCGATTATAGCGGCAAATGGATTTCGCTGCGGCCCGCACGGCTGCGGAAATCGCCGATTTGTGCAGTTTCCATGACGCTTTGTTTTGAATCGACAACAACTCGAAACGGATGCACCTTCGGGACGTTTTTTTGATTGATCTATGCCCCCCTTGGTCCTAAAGTTCGCGCCCGAACGTCCATGCTGGCAACGATCCATCCGGCTCAAGTACTGACGACGAGAGATCCTCCGTGATACTCGGCGACATGCCTTGGGAAGTAGGCGAACCAAAGTGGGGAAACTGATCAGGCGTTCTTGTCAGGGCTGATGCCCTCCATCCCTCATCCGACTTTTGTTTCCCGTTTTTTGGAGTCCCACGCATGACGGTCAAGATCGAAGACTATTACCCTCGCGCCACCTTCCAGAAGATGAAGGCATTTGCCGACCAGCACGAAACCCCCTTCGTGGTGATCGACACCGAAACCATCAGCAAGGCCTATGACGACCTGCGCGCCGGTTTCGAATTCGCCAGCGTGTACTACGCCGTCAAGGCCAACCCGGCGGTCGAGATCATCGATCTGCTGCGCGACAAGGGTTCGAGCTTCGATATCGCCTCGATCTATGAGCTGGACAAAGTAATGTCCCGCGGCGTTGGCCCGGAGCGCATCAGCTACGGCAACACCATCAAGAAAGCCAAGGACATCCGCTACTTCTACGACAAGGGTGTGCGCATGTTCGCCACCGACTCGGAAGCCGACCTGCGCAACATCGCCAAGGCCGCGCCGGGTTCGAAAGTCTATGTACGCATCCTCACCGAAGGCTCCACCACTGCGGACTGGCCGCTGTCGCGCAAGTTCGGCTGCCAGACCGACATGGCGATGGATCTCTTGATCCTCGCGCGTCAGCTGAAGCTGGAGCCCTACGGCATTTCCTTCCATGTCGGTTCGCAGCAGCGCGACATTTCCGTATGGGACGCCGCCATCGCCAAGGTCAAGGTGATCTTCGAGCGTCTGAAGGAAGAAGACGGCATCGAGCTGAAGATGATCAACATGGGTGGCGGTTTCCCCGCCAACTACATCACCCGCACCAACAGCCTTGAAACCTACGCCGAGGAAATCATCCGCTTCCTCAAGGAAGACTTCGGCGACGAGTTGCCGGAAATCATCCTCGAGCCGGGTCGCTCGCTGATCGCCAACGCCGGCATCCTCGTCAGTGAAGTGGTGCTGGTGGCACGCAAGTCGCGTACCGCGGTCGAGCGTTGGGTGTATGTCGATGTGGGCAAGTTCAGCGGCCTGATCGAAACCATGGACGAGTCGATCAAGTTCCCGATCTATGCCGAGAAGAAGGGCGAAGTCGAGGAAGTGGTGATCGCCGGTCCGACCTGCGACAGCGCCGACATCATGTACGAGAACTACAAGTACGGCCTGCCGCTTAACCTGGCCATCGGCGACCGCCTGTACTGGCTGTCCACCGGTGCCTACACCACCAGCTACAGCGCCGTCGAATTCAACGGCTTCCCGCCGCTGAAGGCTTACTACATCTAAGCCGTAGACGATGAACGAACGCCCCGCATTGCGGGGCGTTTTCGTTTCTGTGCTTCGTTCACCGCAACCCGGCGCGTAGCTCGTCGCGTCGCCGCGCGTAGGCCTCGACGATATCGGCGATCTGAGGCAATGCGGCGGCCTGCAGGCTGGCCAGCGCGGTCTCGACGAACTTCAGGTGGCCAACCTCAAGCGCGCGGTCCAGCCAATGCCGGGCGGCGTCCCATTGCTGCTGGGTGAGCAGCACGGCGGCATGGCTGAACTGGCCGCGAAAGTCGCCAGCCTCCGCGGAACGTCGATACCAGCCGTGCGCCGCTGACACGTCGCGCGACACACCGCGGCCTTCTTCCAGGCAGCGTCCGGTCAGGTTCATCGACTTGGCGTGGCCCAGCTCGGCGGCCTGGCGGTATAGGCGATAGGCCGCGACTTCATCCTGCGGAATGCCGCGGCCGGTGGCGAGCAGGTTGGCCAGGTTGTACATGCCCCAGTCCAACCCCATGTCTGCCGCGCGCCGGTACCGCTCGGCGGCGCGTGCGGGATTGGCCGGGCAGCCCCAGCCAAGCTCGTGGCAGCGTCCGGCCATGTTGCAGGCCATGGCGTGGCCGCGGCCGGCGGCGATGCCGAACCAGGTCAGGGCCAGTTCGGGATCGGCCTGGATGCCGCGGCCCTCCAGCAGGATTTGCCCGAGCAGCGCCTGCGCTTCGATTTCCCCGGTCGCGGCGGCCGCGAGGACCAGGCGTGCGGCTCGGTGCGGTTCCTCGGCCAGCTTGCCCAGCTGGTCGCTGTCGAGGGCTTCCTCACGGCGCAGAAGATGAGGCATCAGACCTCGACCCAGCGGCGCAGCAGGTTGTGATAGGTGCCGGTCAGTTGCACCAGGGATGGGTGCTCCGGCACATCGGCGGTCAGCTGCTGGATGGCTTGGTCCATCTCGTAGAGCAGCGTGCGCTGCGCATCCTCGCGAACCAGGCTCTGAATCCAGAAGAACGAAGCCAGCCGTGCGCCGCGCGTGACCGGCTCGACCTTGTGCAGGCTGGTGCTGGGGTAGAGCACCATGTCGCCGGCAGCGAACTTCACCCGCTGCGTGCCGTAGGTGTCGTGGATCACCAGTTCGCCGCCGTCGTACTCCTCGGGATCGCTGAAGAACAGTGTGGCGGACAGGTCGGTGCGCACGCGTTCGGCGCTGTTGCGTACCTGACGCACCGCATTGTCGATGTGATAGCCAAACTCGCCGCCTGCCGTGTAGCAGTTGAACAGGGGCGGAAAGACCTTGCTCGGCAGCGCGGCAGACATGAACTGCGGGTGCTGCCAGAGCCGTTGCAGCATGGCTTCGGCAATCTCGCGGGCGAGTGGGTCGTCCTCCGCCAGCTGCAGATTGTATTTGGCCTTGGCCGACTGATAGCCAGCGGTGACGCGGCCGTCCTGCCAGTTGGCCTGTTCCAGCGCGGAGCGAATACGGTCGGTTTCTTCTCGGGAGAACACATTGGCAATGCGTAGAAGCATGGNTCACCGGCAGGAGNNGAAAAGAGCAAATGATATTAGTTTNCATTCAGGTGTTTCAGAATGCGACAGAATGTATCAGAATGCTACCTGCTAATAATAGCAATTCGCAGTTGCATNAACTTCCAAGGATCCGCATTACATGTCGCGTCAGTCTCTAGAACTGGCCCAGCCACCTCGCGTGTTGGCTTCGGCTATCGGTGTCGCCCTTACCGCTTTCTCCGCTCCCTCCATGGCTCAGGTCGTCCCTGCAGCGTCATCGCCCAGCGAAGCGCCGGTTGCGCTCGATGAAGTGACGGTGATCGGTGAGCAGGAACAGGCCTACAAGGCCGATACATCCGCCTCGAAGAAATACACGGCACCGCTGCGCGAAACACCGAAGTCGGTCACCGTGATCACCGACCAGGTGATTCGCGACACCGGTTCGCTGACGTTGGTCGATGCGTTGCGCACCACTTCCGGCATCACCTTCGGTGCGGGCGAGGGCGGAAATCCGGCGGGCGACCGGCCGATCATCCGCGGCTTCAACGCCGAGAGCGACACCTTCATCGACGGCCTGCGTGACGTTGGCTCGCAAACCCGCGAGATCTTCAACGTCGAGAGCATCGAAGTGAGCAAGGGGCCGGGCTCCGCCTACACCGGTGCCGGCTCCACGGGCGGCAGCCTCAATTTGATCAGCAAGACCGCCAAGCAACGCGACTTCGGCGATGCCAGCGTCACCCTCGGCTCGGACCAGACGCGCCGCTATACGCTGGACGTCAACCGCGTGCTCGGTGACAACGTCGCCGGCCGTCTGAACCTGATGAAACACGAGGCCAACGTCGCCGGCCGCGATGGCGTGGATGTCAGTCGTTGGGGCGTGGCGCCGACCATCACCTTCGGCTTCGATACGCCGACCCGGGCGACGCTGTCTTACTACCACCTGGAAACAGACGATATGCCGGACTACGGCATTCCGCTGACCGTGGCTACGCCAGGCAATCCAGGTCGCGAGCCAGTGAGCGTGGATCGCGACAACTTCTACGGCCTTGAAAGCCGCGACTTCCGCGAGAGCACCACGGATGCCGGCACCATTCGGCTCGAGCACGACCTGAACGAGAACCTGACCGTCTCCAACACCACGCGTATCGCCCGCACCACCCTGGACTACATCGTCACCAACCCGGACGACTCGCGTGGCAACGTGCCCAATGGACTGGTTTCGCGCTCTGCCAAGAGCCGCAATTCCGATACCCAGAGCTGGGTCAACCAGACCGATCTGACGGCGCGATTCGACACCGGCAGCATCGAGCACACCCTGGTGACCGGCGTGGAAATCAGCGATGTCGGCGTGCACAACCGACCCTACGTGGTCACTCCGGGCACCAGCGGCAACACCTGTTCGTCGGCGCACCTGGCTTCGGGCGACTGCACCAGCCTGTCCAACCCGAGCTCCAAGGATGCCTGGACCGGCAGCATCGCGCGCAGCGCGGCGACGACCGATACCGACACCGAAACGCTGGCGGCCTATGTCTTCGATACGCTGAAGTTCAACGAGCAGTGGTCGCTGAACATGGGCCTGCGCTACGACGACTACGAGACGGAGCAGAAGGCCGTCTCCACCGCCGGTGTCGTCACCCGGCCGGAGAACAAGAGCCACTTCTGGAACTACCAGTTGGGTCTGGTCTTCAATCCGCTGCCCAATGGCAGCATCTACGCGGCGTGGTCGACCTCCAGCAACCCGTCCGGCGAGACTGGTGGCGAAGGTTCCGATGCACTCAACGTGAATAACCAGATCCTCGATCCGGAGCGCAACCGCAACTACGAGATCGGCACCAAGTGGGACTTCTTCGACGAGCGTCTCGGCCTGACCGCCGCGCTGTTCCGCACCGAGAAGACCAACGCGCGGGTGACCAACGCCAGCGGTTTCCAGGAAAGCATCGGTGAAACCCAGGTCGACGGCCTGGAACTGGGCGCGACCGGCCAGATCACCCGTAACTGGCAGGTGTTCGCCAGCTATACCTACCTGGACGCCGAACTGGTCAAGTCCGGTGCCGCCAACGTCGGCACCCGCGCGGCGCCGGTGTACGTGGAAGGGCTGTACGACGGTAACGAGGTGCCGAGCACGCCGAAGCACAGCTTCAGCTTCTGGAACACCTACAACCTCACCCAGGACCTGACCATCGGTGGCGGTGCGACCTACGTCGACTCCCGCTTCGGCGACACGGCCAACAACATCGAGGTACCGGAATACTGGCGCTACGATGCGATGGCCGCCTATCGCGTGAGCAAGAATCTGGACCTGCAGCTGAACGTGCAGAACCTGACCGACAAGCGCTATTTCGATCAGGTCTACGGCAGCCACTATGCCCACGTCGCGGCCGGTCGTACTGCGTTACTGAGCACCAACTTCCACTTCTGATCCCGCTGTGAAAATGACAAAGGCCGCTCTTCGAAGCGGCCTTTGTCGTTATGGCGGACATCAATACAGGTCGCGGCGATAGCGTCCCTGCTCGCTCAGCTGTTCCAGCCGCGCCTGGCCGAGCAGACCGAGCAGGATCTGCTGCACTTCCTGCCCCATGCCTTCCAGGCTGCCGCAAACGTAGATCGCCGCGCCCTGATCTATCCAGCGGCGCAGGTCGTCGGCCGCGTCCCGCAGGACTTGCTGCACATAGCGCTTCTCCGGCTGGTCGCGAGAGAACGCCAGGTCCAGCCGCTCCAGCAGGCCACTGTCGAGCCAATGCTGCAGTTCGTCTCGAAAGAAGAAGTCGTGGGCCGCGTTGCGTTCGCCGAACAGCAGCCAGCTGCGTGACCCTTGGGGAGCGGCTGCGCGTTCGCGCAGGTGCGCGCGCAATCCGGCGATCCCGGTGCCGTTGCCGATCAGGATCAGCGGTGTATCGACCGAGGGCCCATGAAAACCGGGGTTGCTGCGGATGCGCAGGGCGATCCGCTCGCCAATCGCCGCGTGACGGCACAGCCAGCCGGAGCCGAGGCCGAGCGTGCCGTCCGGATGACGAGCTTCGCGCACCACCAGCTGCACGGCGCCGTCCGTGGGTATCGAGGCGATGGAGTATTCGCGGTGCGGCAAGGGCGGCAGGGCCAGCAAGGCGGGCAGGTCGAGCGTGCGCAACACGTCGAGGTCCGGCAGGCGTAATCCGGCCAGCTGGCGTGCCAGACGCTGGCCATCGACCCGCTGCTGCGGGTCGAGACCCAGCTGCTGCAGCAAGCGTTCCATGCGGGCCAGTTCGTGCTGCGGGCCGACCTCGACGATATCGCCGGCGCGCCAGCGTTGCTGATCGTCGACTGGCACGAGCGTCAGATGCTGCACTGGCGCAGCCGGCACTGCCGGGGTTGAGGCAGCGGCGCTCGGTGAGCTGCCAGTGCCGATAGGGCGCCGGCAGCCAGTCGCTGAAATCGCTGTTGCCACTTAAATGGGCCAGCTGCTGTTGCCAGTGACGCAGCACGCCGGGATCGGCTCGGTCAGCCTCCAGGCGATCGAACAGTGGCGTGGCGCCGCATTGGCGCATTCGTTCATCCAGACGCTGGCCGAACGCACAGAAATGGCGGTACTGGCGATCACCAAAGGCCAGCACGGCATACTCGAGGTCCTGCAGCTGCAGGTTTGCCGTGCTCAGGCGCCGCTCGAAACGCGCGCCGTCGTCCGGCGCCTCGCCTTCGCCATAGGTGCTGACGACGAACAGGATGCGCCGCGCTGGCAGCCGGCTCGGCTCCAGCGCATTCAGCGGCAGCAGCTGCACGTTCACGCCAGCTTCGCGAAGCTGCTCAGCACTGCGCTCGGCATAGAGCCGGGCTTGCCCGCCCTGGCTGGCATAGGTCACCACAAGCGCCGAGGTCGCGTCGGTAGATGCTGCTTTGCGGGGTAGCTGTCCACGCCAGCAATACAGCGACATGGCCAGATAGACGAGGACGACCACGGCAGCGCTGATCGCTCGCGGCGGCTGCCACCACAGCAGCAGCGCAGCGACCGCGAGACAGCCGAGCAGCGGCGACAGGCGCCGGACGGATTGGAAAGGTCTGGGCAAGANGCGGACTCGTTGCGGGGAATGCGGTAGCGCGCTGCCTGAGNGTCAGTNCTCAGGCAGCGGGCTGGCGTCAGGGCGCCAGCACTTCCAGNGTNGCGCTGTAGCTGGCGCGGCGCTNGGTGGCCGGCTTGCTGACGCCCTTGTCGGTAGTGAGCTCGGCTTCCAGCCAGTACATGCCNGCTTCCGGCCAGGTGATGCTGGCCTTNCCGNCCTTGTCGGTTTTCGTCCTGATCTCCCCCAGTTGGTCGCGGTAGCGGTTGCCGCCCGGGATCACGCTGATCTCGACATCCGCGGCCGGCTTGCCNTCGAGCAGAAAGACGAACTCCGCCGCTTCGCCGGCGAACAGGTCGTTGGGGTGGGTGACGGGCTTGAGTTCCAGGCCCTGGCCGCTGGGCNCGAGTACGTCAGTGCTGGGCGCACCGGAGGTCACGAACACTTCCATGCGGTTGCTGGTCTGGCTGACCTTGAGACCTTCGGCCTTGGCCGGGACGTCCTTGGCGAAGCTTTCCGGGGTGCCCATCCAGCGGCGCATCTGGCCGTTTTCCTTCCAGCTGGCGAACAGGCCGTTGTTGGCGACCGCCAGCTTGTAGGTGCCCTTCTGGCTCAGCTGCACATCGAAGGTACTGCGGTAGCGGCCGATGGCGCCGTTCTGTACCGCGACCTTGGAGCCATCCGGGGCGATGACCTGCAGCTCCGGAACCGGCCGCCCGCGCATGCCGGGCGGGCCACCTGCCGGCGCCTGGGCTGCCTCGCCGATACCCTTGAGGCGCATCGGCACGTGTTCGAAATAGAACAGGTCGTTGGAAACCGCGGCGTCGACGGTGATCCAAGGCTCTTCACCCGAGAGCACGGTGGCCGAAGGCAGCATCCAGGCGCGGTGGGCCTGGGCCGAAAGCGGCAGGCAGACGGCGAGGGCCAGGGCGGTCCATTTGATGACGGGTTTCATGGCGTGCTTCCTGTTCATGGGGTCAGCGTGAGATTGATGGCGCCCAGCTCACTCTTGCCCTGGGCTTGATGTTCGGCGTTCTGCTGGGGCGGCCAGCTGAATGGGACGCGCAGCAGCTCGCGGCCACCGACCTCACGGGCGGCTTCGACCACCACGCGGTACTCGCCGGCCTCCAGCGTTTTGAACGGCGCCTGCGGGTCAGAGAACTTCAGGCTGTGGCTGCCCACGGCACGGGTGGCGCCGCTGACGCCATCAACCGGCATTTCCAGGCTGCGGCCGCTACGGCGCCACCACTGGCGCAGATCCTTGAGCCACTTTTCACCTTCCTTGTCCTTGAGCTTGGTGTCGTACCACACCGCCAGATTGGCAACGTGGCTCTGGTCCGGGCGCTCGAGCCAGATGGCGACATAGGGGCGGTGGTACTCGGCGACATCCAGGCGGGGGATTTCCACGTCCAGCTGCAGGTCCGCCGCGTATAGCGGGGCGCTAAGCAGGGCGAGGGGGAACAACAGGCGTTTACGCATGAGCAGTCCTTAATGAATGAAGAGCAGCGCCAGTAGCAGTGGAATCACCAGCCCCAGGCCAACCAGTGGCCAGGTGCCGGGGCGATTGCCGGCATGGCGTTGCAGGAGCAGCAGGCCGGTGAGGCTGAACACCACACAGGCAACGGCGAACAGATCGATGAACCAGCTCCAGGCTTCGCCGCTGTGACGGCCCTTGTGCAGGTCGTTGAAGTAGGCGATCCAGCCGCGATCGGTCGACTCGTATTCCAGCTCGCCGCTTTCCAGGCTCAGACTCAGCCAGGCATCGCCGCCAGGACGGGGCAGGGCGACGTAGAGTTCGCCATCGCTCCACTCGGCTTCGCGACCGGCCAGCTGCACGTCCAGGGTCTGTTCCAGCCATCGCTGCAGGTCAGCTGGCAGACCGTCCTCCGGAGTGTCGACCTGCAGACTGTTGAGCAGCCGCTCGGGCAGCTGCCCTTCGCGGGTTTCCACCAGCGGTTTGCTCTCGATCTGCCCGGCGTGGTTCAGCGTGATGCCGGTGACCGCAAACAGCAGCATGCCGACCAGGCAAAGCGCGGAGCTGATCCAGTGCCATTGGCGCAGAGTGCCGAGCCAGATATGCATGGTGGTCCTTGGCGTATGGGAGGGTGGGCGAATTCTAGGGCGACTGACGCGGCGATGCTAAAGATTTACAAACAGCATACATTCGCGTTTTTCATGATCCGTATGGGCGAGAAACAACAGAGCCGGGATGATCCCGGCTCTGTTGTGTCGCCTTCAGGTCAGAAGGTCAGGTTGGCTGACAGCCACAGGCGGCGGCCTTCTTCCACGATACCGGTGGTGGCGGCGCCGGAGTGGCTGTAGTCGGTGCCGTAGGCCGTGCCGTTTGCGCTCCCGCCATTGGAGTAGGTGGTGTAGGCCTTGCCGTCGACGAAGTCCTTGTCGAAGAGGTTGTAGATCGTCGCGTTGAGCGTCAGGTTCTCCGTAGCCCGATACGACCCGCCCAGGTGAAACAGTGTGTATGCCTTGGCGTTCTTGCCCAGCGTGTCGTAGATCGACTGGCTGGTGGAGTAGCTGCCGTTGGCGTTAGCGAGATTCTCGTAGCTGGAGGTGAAGCGCGCGCGCTCACCGCGGTACTCGCTCTTCAGCCACAGNCCCAGACGGTCGGTGGTCTGCCAGTCGAGTTTGGCGTTGGCCAGGTGTTCGGGCGTGTTGGTCAGCGGCTCTCCCTGGTTATCGCCACTCTTCTGCTCGCTGTCGGTGTAGGTGTAGTTGGCGCTCAGTTTCCAGGCTGGTGCGAACTGCCAGCTGCCAGCCAGCTCCAGGCCACGGGTCACCGCTTCGTCGACGTTGATCTGCTGCGAGCAGGTGCCGTTGTTGTTGCCTGCGCACAGTGGATCGGTGATCGGGTCGCCGCTGGCGATCTTGTCCTTGAACTTGTTGTGGAACAGCGTGGCGTTGGCGCTGAAGCCGGTCAGGCTGTCGAAATAGGCACCGATCTCGGTACTGGTGGTCGTTTCGGGGTCCAGGTCCGGGTTGCCGATGGTGATGATGGAGCCCTGGCCGGTTACGCCATTGATGCCGCCGTGCAGGTCGTTCAGGTCCGGCGTCTTGTAGCCCTTGCTGATGCCGCCCTTGAGGGTCCAGTTGTCGGTGGTGTTCCAGACCAGGTAAGCCCGCGGGCTGACATGTCCACCAAAGGACTCGTGGTCGTCATAGCGGGCGCCCAGGGTCAGGGCCAGATCATCGCGCAGGCGCCACTCATCTTCGGCAAACAGTGCCCAGGTCTTCTGCTCGAATTCCGTCTGGGCGATGCCATCGGTCATTTCGGCTTTCCACCATTGGCCGCCTACGGTGGCGATGTGCGATTCGCCGATCGGGGCAACCAGCTTGGTGTCGAAGACCAGGTTGGTGGTTTCCAGCTCGCGATCGTCCCCGCCGATTGCCCCGGGTACGGCGGTCGGCGCACCGATGGTGCCGGGAATGGTCCGGCCGAAGGTTTCGGTGGTGTTGTGCATCAGGCTGGAATCCAGCGTGCCGAAGCCGAGGCGGCCGGTGTGGGTCAGGGCGATCTGTTCGCGCTCGAAGCGAAGCTCGTCGTCATAGCCGTTCGCGGCACTAGCCGGCGCGGTGCAAGCCCTGTTCAAGCCGTCGAGGGTGCCGAGCTGGCATTCGTCGTTGTTGTATGCCTGCCGCCCACGCTCGATATCCAGCGCGAAGTCATGGTCCTGATGCGGGGTAAGAGCCAGGCGGGCGCCGATGTTCTGGTTGCGACCGTCGACGGGCGAGGGGCCGCGCTTGCTGACATCAATGCCATTGCCGTAACTCAGATCCGACTCCTGGCGATCAAACAGGCTGCCGCGGACCTGCAGGCCGAGCAGACCGTCGATCAGCGGACCACTGGCGTAGACACTGGTGTTGCGGGTGTCGCCGAAGTCGCGATCTTGCTGGTAGGTGTAATCCTGTGTCAGCGAGCCGGTCCACTCCTTGCCGACCTTGCGGGTGATGATGTTGATTACCCCGCCCATGGCGTCGGAGCCGTAGAGCGTCGACATCGGGCCACGGATCACTTCGATGCGCTCGATGGCCGACAGCGGCGGCATGAAGCTGGTGGAGGTTTCGTTGAAGCCGTTTGGCGTGACATTGCCTGCGGCGTTCTGTCGACGGCCGTCGATGAGGATCAGGGTGTACTGGCTGGGCATGCCGCGAATGCTGATGTTGAGCCCGCCGGTCTTGCCGGTGCCCTGGCCGATATCGATGCCTTCCACGTCGCCCAGTGCCTGCGCCAGGTTGTTGTAGCGCTTCTGCTGCAGGTCTTCACGGCTGATGACGCTGATGCTGGCCGGTGCTTCGGTGATCTTCTGTTCGAAGCCGGAGGCGCTGACGACCGTGTCGTTGAGCGTGACAGGCGCGTTCTGGGCGAGAGCCGTCCAGCTGCAGCCGATCATGGCGCAGGATAGGGCGGTACGTGCGAAGGGGATAGACATGCGGGCTCCTTGTAGCCGTCTCGTTGGCGCCCGCATGATAATCATTCGTAAACGAGAATTTAGACTTTACTGCATTAGTTTCTCATCTGGGTCGTCAAATCGGTTGCCAGCCCTTGCACAGCGCGGGCTGGCTATTTGTAAGCGAATATTTAGAAGTGGTCCGAACGGTCAGTTTCGGTCACGGCATCTGAACTTCGATGACGCCGTCGGCGTTGATCGTGACCTGGCGAGTGCCCGCTTCGATTTCAGGGATGGGTGCCGATTCCATCATGTCCATCTTCATCGCGCTGCTGCGCATGACAGGTTGAAATCCACCGCCGTTGAGGTTGAGGCTCACCAGCTTGTAACCGCTGCCGCCGAGCGCTTCGGTCGCGAGTTGGGCGCGCGCCTGGAACGCGGCGACCGCCTCCTTGAGCAGGGCATCCTCGTTCTGCTTGCGGATCGGGTCAGAGACACTGAAGTGCATGCTGCTCATCTTCAGGCTCTTCATCAGCTCGGCGGTCAGCTTCGACAGGCTGGCAAAGTTGCCGCTCTCCAGGCGCAGCTCGGCACGCTCCCGCCAGCCGGAGATCTGCTGGCCCTTGTCGTCATAGACTGGATAGCTGTTGCGGCTGCCCTGGCTGACGATCACATCCTTGCTCTGCCGAGCGGTCTGCAGCGCCTGGTTCAGCGCGCGGGTGGTCTCTGCCGCGAGCTGGGCGGGGTCGTTGTGTTGTGCTTCGCTGTAGAGCGTGACGTGCATGCGGTCATGGGCCACTTCGCTGCTGACCTCGGCGCGCAGGGCGACCTGGTTGTAGCGTGGTTCCTCGGCCATGGCGGGCAGGCTGGTGATCAGCGCCATGAGGGCTGCGCTGCGGAAGAGAGTTGGCTGCATAACGGATCCTTGGCATGTGCACCGGCCGGTGCGATAGCGCAAGACTCTACCTGCGCCGGTGAATGTATGCAGCTGCCCGTGCGTCGAGTTGCCGCATTTCGGTTTGGCCGCCAGACGGCTTGGTTATACTCCGCCGAATTCTTGGAGACTCCATGTACACATCCGTCCCGCTGCTATCTGCCAGCCGGCAGAACCTTCGGCTTCTGACCCTTATTCGCATCGTGGTGCTGGCTGCACAGTCCGGCGCCGTGGGCGTGGC
>JGI25317J35169_1001296_pt1 | contig 14589 bp, 10 predicted proteins | sample AutmiccommunBRH5_FD_35169 | JGI IMG/M metagenome (IMG submission 35169) | reverse complement strand
TCGCCAAAGCCATCTTCAACCGCGTCCAGAGCAACGTGGACCTCGTCACCCACCTTGATGGTCAGCTCGCCCTGCTCGTTGTAGAACTGCTCGACCGGGATGACGCCCTCGGACTTGAGGCCGGCATGCACGGTGACCCAGTCACCGTCGATGTCGACCACGATGCCGGTGATGATGGCACCCGGCTGCATGTCGAGGGATTTAAGGCTTTCTTCAAATAGTTCTGCGAAGCTTTCGCTCATGTTGATTCCTGCTGTTTTCAGGCGAGAATCCGCCCAATCTCCACATTCCAGACAATGTGGGTTCATTCATATAAAAAAAGGCCTGTGGGACTGGATCTGGTCTCCCACATGCCTCCTTGTTAACGGCCNCGAGATGCACAGCCTGCTGGCTGTGCCTACTCAAGGTCCGTTTGGCCGCCTTTCGGCGTTCCGATCATCCAGCCAAATCGCGGTCGGCGACTTCGCTCAGAATCTTTTGCAACACCTCATCAATGGAGAGTGTAGTGGAATCCAGTTGAACGGCATCATCTGCCGGCTTCAGCGGGGCCACCGCACGTTGGGTATCGCGCTCATCGCGCTCCCGAATCTCCTCAAGAAGACTCGCGAGATTAACATCATCGCCTCGTGCCTTCAACTGCAAGTAACGTCTGCGAGCACGCTCTTCCGCACTCGCGGTGAGGAATATCTTCAACGGCGCGTCGGGAAATACCACAGTACCCATATCACGCCCGTCCGCGACCAGTCCCGGCGCCTCGCGGAAGGCCTTCTGTCGCTGCAGCAAGGCGGTGCGAACCACCGGTAACGCTGCGACCTGGGATGCGCCGGCGCCAACCTGCTCGTTACGGATCGACTCGGTGACCTCCTCCCCCTCCAGAATGATGATCATGCCGTGCCCATCGCGTGCGGCACCAAACTGGACATCGAGGTGCTCGGCGAGCACCTTCAGTGCTTCTTCGTTGGTCAGATCGACGCCGTGATTGCGCGCTGCGAATGCCAGCAGGCGATACAAGGCACCGGAGTCGAGGAAATTCCAGCCAAGCTTGCCCGCGAGCAAGGCTGCAACTGTGCCCTTCCCCGAGCCACTCGGCCCATCGATGGTGATGACCGGAACGGGCCTGATCATGAATCACCCTCCGAATTTACCTGCATGCCGGCGCGCTGCGCCAAGGAGAGGAAGTTGGGGAACGACGTCGCCACGTTGGCGCAGTCATGGATTCGAATCGGGCCATTGGCTCGCAGCGCAGCCACACTGAAGGACATCGCGATGCGGTGATCGCCATGCGCCCAGACTTCACCGGAACCGATCGCACCACCTTCGATGACAATTCCGTCCGGGGTCGGTTCAGCCTTGACCCCCAGTGTCTGCAGCCCGTCCGCCATGACCTGGATGCGGTCAGACTCCTTGACCCGCAGCTCTTCGGCACCGCGCAACGTGGTACGACCTTCCGCGCAGGCCGCAGCCACGAAGAGCACCGGGAACTCGTCGATCGCCAGCGGAACCAGGTCCTCGGGAATGTCGATACCCTTGAGCTGCGCGCCACGCACGCGAATATCCGCCACCGGCTCGCCGCCCACCTCGCGCGGGTTCTCCAGAGAGATGTCGCCGCCCATCAACTTCAGAATGTCGATCACGCCGGTACGGGTCGGATTCACGCCGACATGCTCGAGCACGATCTCCGAACCCTGCGCAATGCTCGCCGCCACCATGAAGAATGCCGCTGAAGAAATATCGGCAGGCACTTCAATATGAGTACCACGCAGCTTGTGCCCTGGCTCGACAACCGCAGTACTGCCCTTGACGGTCACCGGATAGCCGAAACCGCGAAGCATCCGCTCGGTGTGATCACGCGTCGGAGCCGGTTCGGTTACCGAGGTCTGATCAGCTGCATACAGGCCGGCCAGTAACAGGCAGGACTTGACCTGCGCGCTGGCCATCGGCATTTCGTAATGCATGCCGGACAGACGCTGGCCGCCGCGAATGGTCAGCGGCGGACGCCCTTCCGGTGCCGTCTCGATAACGGCTCCCATCTCGCGCAGCGGCTTGGCGACGCGGTTCATCGGCCGTTTGGAGAGGGACGCATCACCCGTCAACGTCGTATCGAACGGCTGCGCCGCGAGCAAACCGGACAGCAGCCGCATGGAGGTTCCTGAGTTGCCCAGGTAGATCGGCCCGGGCGGGGCCTTGAGGCCGTGCAGACCGACACCATGGACCGTCACGCGCCCCTGATGCGGACCCTCGATGACGACGCCCATGTCCCGGAACGCCTGAATGGTCGCCAGAGCATCTTCGCCCTCCAGGAAGCCTTCGACTTCCGTCACGCCCTCGGCAAGAGAGCCGAGCATGATCGAGCGGTGAGAAATGGATTTGTCGCCTGGCACACGCAGATGGCCGGTCAGGCTGCCGCCAGGGTTGGCGAGGAAAACGAGGTCATTGGAATGCATAACGTCCACATAGGCTCGGCGAGCCAGTATTTTGCTGAAATGTTCCCGGGCAGCCTTGGCGCGAGTGAAAACGCCCAACAGCTTGTGCCCGTCTCCTTCATCGACCGCGGCGCGCAGCGCGTCGAGGTCGGCACGAAAATCGTCCAGGGTATGCAGCACTGCCTCGCGGTTGGCGAGAAAGATGTCGTGCCACATCACCGGATCGCTACCGGCGATACGGGTGAAATCGCGAAAACCACCTGCCGCGTAGCGGAAGATCTCGAGATTCTCATGGCGCTTGGCGAGCGAATCAACCAGCCCGAAGGCCAGCAGATGCGGTAAATGACTAGTGGCAGCCAGCACCTCATCGTGATGCGTCACCTCCATATGCTCGACATCCGCACCCAGCGCCGACCAGAGCTTGCTCACCAGCGTGAGCGCTTGCGGATCGGTATTTTCCAGCGGCGTCAGGATCACCTTGTGCCGTCGAAACAGCGTGCTGTTCGCCGCCGTCACGCCACTGAGTTCAGAGCCGGCGATGGGGTGGCCAGGCACGAACCTTGATGGCATGTTGCCGAACACTTTACGCGCACAGCGCACGACATTGCCCTTGGCGCTGCCGACGTCAGTGATCACTGCGTCGCCCAGTTCGAGCTTCGCCAGTTCACCAAGCAGCCGCTCCAGCGCAAGGATAGGCGTCGCAAGCTGAATTACGTCAGCCCCATGACAAGCCTTGCAAGCGTCGCGGCGCAGCGATCCACCACGCCCAGTTCGACCGCCAGCTCACGCGAGCGCGCATCCAGATCGAAGCCGACCACCTCGCGACAAAGGCCAGCCTCACGCAAGCCCTTGGCGAACGAGCCGCCAATCAGGCCAAGGCCGATCACAACCAGGCGATTCACAATCGGCGAAGGCTGTTGCGCGTGACGAGCGTGATTCACTGAGCGAGTACCTGGCGCAGCACATCGAGAAAGCGTGCATTTTCCTGCTCGGTGCCAATTGAGATACGCAGGAATGTTGGCATACCGTATCCGGCCACAGGACGCACAATCACCCCTTCGCGCAACAGCGCCTGATTGATCGGCGCAGCGTCACGAGCGAAGTCCACCGCGATGAAATTGCCCCGCGAAGGGATCCACTCCAGTCCCAGCTGACGGAAACCCGTTTCCAGCTGAAGCATCCCGGCATCATTCGCCTTGCGGCTGGCAAGCAGGTAATCGACGTCATCCAGCGCTGCGCAAGCCGCCGTCAGCGCCAGACTGTTCACGTTGAATGGCTGCCTGACGCGATTCAGCACATCGGCGATCACCGGCGAACTGATCGCGTAGCCGACCCGCAGCGCAGCAAGCCCATAAGCCTTGGAGAAGGTGCGCGAAACCAGCAGATTCGAATAGTCGGCCAGAAAGGCCAGACCATCCGGCAGCTCCTGCCCTTCGGCATATTCGATGTAGGCCTCGTCCAGCACCACCAGGACACGCTCCGGTACGCGCGCTAGAAATCCACCCAGCGCAGCAGCATCGAACCAGGTTCCGGTGGGATTGTTGGGGTTGGCGACGAAAACCACGCGGGTATTCTCGTCGATGGCCGCCGCCATTGCGTCGAGGTCGTGCCCCCAGTTCCTGGCCGGCACGGCACGTCCCTCGGCCCCGACCGCCTGCGTCGCGATCGGATAGACAGCGAAGGCATGCTCGCTGAACACGGCGTTGAGTCCCGGAGCCAGATAGGCGCGCGCAACCAGCTCAAGAATGTCGTTGGAACCATTGCCCAGGGTGACTTGATTGATTCCGACCGAATAGCGCTCGGCAAGTCGCTGCTTGAGCGCGAAGCCGTTGCCGTCCGGGTAGCGGGTCAACTCCGAAAGCTCAGCCCTGATCGCATCAAGCACTTTCGGGCTTGGCCCCAGCGGGTTCTCGTTGCTGGCCAGCTTGACGATTCCTGCGGGGTCCAAACTCAGCTCGCGCGCCAGTTCTTCAACCGGCTTGCCCGGTACGTACGGCGACAGCTTCTGCACCCCTGGCTGCGCCAGGGCGAGGAAATCACAACTCATAACAAAACCTCAGGCTGCAGGCTTCAGGCGGCAGGTACAAGCCGGTCGCCTGCCCCACTGCCGCGACCTGAAGCCGCAATTAAAGAACCGCTTTGGGGTAGGAACCCAACACCTTAAGGGCCACAGCTTCCTGCCCGAGCTTCTCCAGCGCATCCTTGATCAGCGGATCCTGGTGGTGACCCAGGAAATCGATGAAGAACACGTAGGTCCACTTGCCGCTGCGCGACGGCCGCGTTTCGATTCGAGTAAGGTCGATGCCGTTGGCATGGAACGGCACCAGCAGCTCGTGCAAGGCGCCTGGCTTGTTACGCATCGAGACGATGATAGAGGTCTTGTCATCGCCGGTCGGCGGCACTTCCTGGCTACCGATAATCAGGAATCGCGTGGAGTTGTCCGGGCGGTCCTCAATCTTCTCGGCCAGCTTGGTCAGACCGTAGAGCTGGGCAGCCATGTCGCCGGCGATGGCCGCCGAATTCCACTCGCTCTTGACCCGCTTGGCCGCATCCGCATTGCTGGAAACCGCTACGCGCTCGACATTCGGGTAGTGGGCATCAAGCCACTTGCGGCACTGCGCCAGCGATTGCGCGTGGGAGTAGATGCGCGTGATCCGATCGGTCTTGGTCGTCTCGCCCACCAACAAATGGTGGTGGATACGCAGCTCCACTTCGCCGCAGATCACGATGTCGTGCTCGAGGAAGCTGTCCAGCGTGTGATTGACTGCACCTTCGGTGGAGTTCTCCACCGGCACTACGCCGAAATTCACAGCCCCCGCCACAACCTCGCGAAACACCTCATCAATGGCTGCCATTGGCGTACTGATGACCGCATGGCCGAAATGCTTGAGCGCCGCAGCCTGGGAGAAGGTACCCTCTGGGCCGAGATAGGCAACCCGGAGCGGCTGTTCCAGGGCCAGGCAGGACGACATGATCTCGCGGAACAGACGCGCCATTTCCTCGTTATCGAGCGGCCCGCGGTTGAGCTCCATGATGTGCTTGAGCACCCAGGCTTCGCGCTCCGGACGGTAGAACACCGCGGACTCACCCTCGGCCAGCGCCGCGGTCTTGACCCGGGCGACTTCCTGGGCACAGCGGGCGCGCTCGCTGATCAGATCGAGAATGCGCTCGTCGAGGCTGTCGATTCGAACCCGCAGGGCCTTCAACTGATCGGCGTCGCTCATCAGCCGTGCTCCTTCTCGAACTCGGCCATGTAGGCCACCAGCGCTTCGACCGCATCCAGGCCTACGGCGTTGTAGATAGAAGCGCGCATGCCACCCACGGAGCGATGCCCTTTGAGGTTCAACAGGCCACGCGCGTCGGCGCCGGCCAGGAACGCCTTGTCCAGACGCTCATCGGCCAGACGGAACGGAACGTTCATCCACGAACGCGCATTGATGGCGATCGGGTTGGTGTAGAAATCGCTGGCATCGATGGCACCGTAGAGCATGTCCTTCTTGGCGCGGTTGCGCTGCTCCATCGCCTCGACGCCGCCCTGCTCCTTCAGCCACTCGAAGACCAGCCCCGAGAGATACCAGGAAAAGGTTGCCGGCGTGTTGTACATCGAGCCGTTATCCGCCGCGACCTTGTAGTCGAGCATGGTCGGGCAAGCGGAACGCGCATGGCCGAGCAGGTCTTCACGAACGATGACGACCACCAGCCCGGATGGCCCGATGTTCTTCTGCGCTCCGGCGTAGATCAGGCCGAACTTCGAGACGTCGATGGTCCGCGACAGAATGTCCGACGACATGTCGACGACCAGCGGCGTATCGCCGAGATCCGGAATCCAATCGAACTGCAGGCCGCCGATGGTCTCGTTGCTCGCGTAGTGCAGGTACGCCGCGTGCTCGCTCAACCGCCAGTCGTTCTGCCCCGGAATGGCGAAGTAATCGAGAGGTTTGGCGCTGGCCGCCACGTTGACGTTACCGAAACGACGCGCCTCTTCGATCGCCTTGCGCGACCAGATGCCCGTATCGATGTAGTCGGCAACGCCATCTTCCGGCAGCAGGTTCAGCGGAATCTCGGCAAACTGCTGGCTGGCGCCCCCCTGGAGAAACAGCACCTTGTAGTTCGACGGAATTGCCAGCAGGTCGCGCAGATCCTGTTCGGCCTTTTCGGCGATAGCGGTGTATTCGTCGCTACGGTGACTCATCTCCATGACCGACAGGCCCTTGCCATGCCAGTCGAGAAGCTCCGCCTGGGCGCGCTGAAGGACGGCTTCGGGAAGCGCAGCCGGACCGGCACAGAAGTTAAAGGCGCGTTTGCTCACTGCTGTTCTCTCGCTCTTGCTCGATATTGAATCCCGCGGCGCGGCGACCGGTACCTCTACCGACCGCCACGCTACCACCTGATTGCGGATTGCTTTCGCCGATCAGTCTTCGTCGTCTGTCGGCACCACATCCGGAGATACGTCGCCAGCCCCGCCGAGCAGTTCATCCTCGCTCGGCTCAGTGCTGAGTACAGGCATTTCCTTCTCGAGGGCGTCGTCATCGAGCAACGCTTCGATGTCTTCCAGCACGTCTTCCTCGGATGGCTCCTGCACGCGCTCCAGACCAACCAGATGCTCGCCCTTGCTCAGTTTGATGAGGGTGACGCCCTGAGTATTGCGACCCAGCGATGACACCTCGTCGACGCGGGTCCGGACCAGCGTGCCCTGATCGGAGATCAGCATGATCTCCTCGCCCTCGAGCACCTGCACGGCACCGATCAACGGGCCGTTACGCTCGTTGGTGACCATGGCGATGACGCCCTGACCACCGCGACCGCGGCGTGGAAACTCTTCCATCGCGGTGCGCTTGCCGTAGCCACGCAAAGATGCGGTAAGGATCTGTGCACCTGATTCCGGAATCAGCATGGAGATGATGCGTTGCCCTTCGGGCAGACGCATACCGCGTACACCGCGGGCATTGCGGCCCATGATGCGAACCTTGCTTTCCTTGAAACGGATGACCTTGCCGCCGTCGGAGAACATCATCACTTCCTGGGCACCATCGGTGACGGCCGCAGCGATGAGGGTGTCGCCTTCTTCCAGCTTGAGCGCGATCAGGCCGGACGTACGCGGACGGCTGAACTGCACCAGAGGTGTCTTCTTGACCGTGCCATTGGCGGTAGCCATGAAAATGTAGGAGCCGGTCGGCTCGTCTTTCTCGTCGCTGTCGGCGTCATCGCTTTCGACGTCGTCCGCATCATCGTGCTCGATGACCAGGCCTTCTGCTTCGTCCAGGTCGTCCTCACCTTCGGCGGCCTGCTTGCGCAGCGCTTCCAGATCGACCTGAAGCATGGCGGTGATGCGCTCGCCCTCATCGAGCGGTAGCAGGTTGACCAGCGGGCGGCCACGCGAAGTGCGAGATGCTTCGGGAATCTCGTAGGTCTTCAGCCAGTACACTTTGCCCTTGCTGGAGAACAGCAGCAGCGTGGTGTGACTGTTGGCAACCAGCAGATGCTCAACGTAATCCTCTTCCTTCACACCAGTCGCAGCCTTGCCGCGACCACCACGGCGCTGCGCCTGGTAGGCGGCCAGCGGTTGCGACTTGGCATAACCACCATGAGAGATGGTGACGACGCGCTCTTCTTCGGTGATCAGGTCCGCCAGCGTCAGGTCCAGACGCGACTCGAGAATCTCGGTGCGCCGTGCATCGCCGAAATCGCGCTTCACGCCTTCCAGTTCTTCGCGGATGACTTCCATCAGGCGAACCGGATTGGTCAGGATGCGGATCAGCTCGCCGATCTGGGTGAGGATTTCCTGGTATTCGCTGAGCAGCTTCTCGTGCTCGAGGCCGGTCAGGCGGTGCAGACGCAGATCGAGAATCGCCTGCGCCTGTTCCGGCGACAGAAAGTACTTGCCGTCACGCAGGCCAAACTGCGGATCGAGGCCTTCCGGGCGACAGGCATCAGCCCCTGCGCGCTCGACCATGGCTTCAACGGCGCTCGATTCCCAGGCAGTGGAAATCAGCGCATCCTTGGCCTCGGCTGGAGTTGGCGAAGCCTTGATCACCGCAATGACCGGATCGATGTTGGACAGCGCGACCGCCTGCCCTTCAAGAATGTGCCCACGCTCGCGCGCCTTGCGCAGTTCGTAGACGGTACGGCGGGTAACGACTTCGCGGCGGTGGCGAACGAAGGCTTCCAGCAGCTCTTTCAGGTTCAGCGTACGTGGCTGGCCATCGATGAGCGCAACCACGTTGATACCGAAGACGCTCTGCAGCTGGGTCTGGGCGTATAGGTTGTTGAGGATCACCTCCGGCACTTCGCCGCGGCGCAGCTCGATGACCACGCGCATGCCGTCCTTGTCGGACTCGTCACGCAGCTCGGTGATGCCTTCGATCTTCTTCTCTTTCACCAGCTCGGCGATCTTCTCGATCAGCCGTGCCTTGTTCAGCTGGTAAGGCAGCTCGGTGATGACGATCTGCTGGCGGCCGCCGACCTTGTCGATATCTTCGATATCGGCGCGAGCACGGATATAAATGCGGCCACGGCCGGTGCGGTAGGCCTCGATGATGCCAGCACGGCCATTGATGATACCGGCAGTGGGGAAATCGGGGCCCGGGATGAACTGCATGAGTTCGTCGATAGTGATATCGGCGTTGTCGATCAGCGCCAGGCAACCATCAATCACTTCGCCCAGGTTATGCGGCGGGATGTTGGTCGCCATGCCTACCGCAATACCGCTGGAGCCGTTCACCAGCAGATTGGGAACCTTGGTCGGCATGACCGCCGGGATCTGCTCGGTGCCATCGTAGTTGGGCACCCAGTCGACGGTTTCCTTTTCCAGGTCGGCCAGCAGCTCATGGGCCAGCTTGGCCATGCGCACTTCGGTGTAACGCATCGCTGCAGCGCTATCGCCGTCAACCGAACCGAAGTTACCCTGGCCGTCGACCAGCATGTAGCGCAGCGAAAATGGCTGCGCCATACGCACGATGGTGTCGTATACCGCCGAATCGCCGTGCGGGTGGTATTTACCGATCACGTCACCGACCACACGGGCGGATTTCTTGTACGGCTTGTTCCAGTCGTTGCCGAGTTCGCTCATGGCGAACAGTACGCGGCGGTGTACCGGTTTCAGGCCATCGCGCGCGTCCGGCAGCGCACGGCCAATGATCACGCTCATCGCGTAATCAAGGTAGGACTGCTTGAGCTCGTCTTCGATATTGACCGGGAGGATTTCTTTGGCCAGTTCGCCCATGGAAGCCTGGTTCCTTATAGTCAGCAGGGTCCTGTAATAAGCGCGGGATGGTAACACAGACGACTGCTATAAACTGAGCCTTGCACGGAGCAAAACCGGCTTGCACAGCACACCCGAGCGCGACCGATCGTTGCTCAGTGCAGCCGTTTGCGGCTCATCAGTTCGGCCATCTTCGCGGCACTTGGCCGCTCGACCACGCCTTTCTCGGTGACAATGGCATCGATGAGATCGGCCGGCGTCACGTCGAACACCGGATTGAATGCCTCGACGTCAGCCGCGAAGCGCCGACCGTCGACCTCAAGCAGCTCGCTGCCGGCGCGCTCCTCGATCTGGATCTCCTCGCCGCTCTCCAGCGCCATGTCGATGGTCGAACTCGCCGCCACCACCATGAAACGCACGCCGTGGTGCATCGCCAGGACCGCAAGCTGGTAGGTACCGATCTTGTTCGCCACATCGCCATTGGCGGTGATGCGATCCGCACCGACGATCACCCAGGAGATGCCTCTGGATTTCATCAGATGAGCAGCCGCCGAGTCCGCATTCACCATGGCCGGAACGCCATCACCGAGCAGTTCCCAGGCCGTCAGCCGGGAGCCCTGCAACCAAGGCCGGGTCTCATCGACGTATACCCGCTCCACCAGACCCTCGAGATGCGCCGCCCGGATGACCCCGAGCGCCGTACCGAAACCGCCGGTCGCCAGGGCGCCGGTATTGCAATGGGTGAGCAGGTTCTGCGGATTGCCCTGATGGCGGCGGATGAGGTCGACGCCAAACTGCGCCATCGCCAGATTTGCCTCGCGATCGCTGTCATGGATGGAGATGGCCTGGGCTTCCAGCGCTGCATACGGGTCTTCACCCGGCTTGAGGCGATCCAGTCGTTCGCGCATCTGGTTCAGAGCCCAGAACAGATTGACTGCGGTGGGACGGGAATCGGCCAGCACCTTGAAGTCTTCCTCCAGGGCCTGCCGCCAATCACCGCCGTCGGCGATACGGGCACGCACGGCAAGGACCAGGCCATAGGCTGCGCTGATTCCGATTGCCGGCGCGCCGCGCACGACCATATCCCGAATCGCCGCAGCGACCGACGCCGCAGAATCATGGCTGCACCAAATCTCTTCGACGGGAAGCTTGCGCTGATCGAGCAGGTTCAGGCGCCCGTCCAGCCATTCGATCGACTTAACCTTTTCCGCAGCCAACAAACGCTCGCGCATGGCATTTCCCTCGTTCAGCTTCGTCGACACAGGACCATCATGCGCCCCGAACAGCAAAGAAAAAGCCCGGATCGCGGGCGAACCGGGCTTTCCAATCTCGATATGGCCGGGAAGCAGCAAACATGAGCACTGCGGCCTCTTATCCCGGGCGCGAATGCTAATCGACGGGTTTTCCGAGCACAAGCAGTGATCAGGGCTTGGCGACGCCTAATGGCCGAGCAGCTTTCAGACTGGCCCCGCCTTCCACGGAGAGAGCATGCGCTCGAACAGATGAAGTGTCGCGCTCACTCATCGCGTCGTGCTTGACCAACTCGCGGCAGGCCAAATACTGTATTTATATACAGTTATTTTGGATACCTCTTCATGACCGCAGTGGTCGCCCTCGATAGCCTGCTGGATACACGTCGCGTCTGGCGTGGCCAGGCCATAACGTCTCGCACGGCCGTCCAGCCGACCGGAAATGCCACACTGGATGAGTTCCTGCCCGGCGGCGGCTGGCCGGAGTCGGCCATCAGCGAGTTCCTCGTCGCGGCCACGGGCATCGGCGAGCTGAATCTGCTGTGGCCGACCCTTGCACGACTGACCACCGCCGGCGAGCGGGTGGTGCTGGTAACGCCCCCTCATCGACCTTACCCCCAGGCCTGGCTGGCCGCGGGTGTAGACCTGCGGTGGCTGACCATCATCCAGGCAAAGGGCCGCGATGCGCTGTGGGCTGCAGAACAATGCCTACGTTCCGGCAGTTGTGCCGCCGTGCTGTGCTGGCCGCAACAAGCTGATGACCGTGCCTTAAGGCGCTTGCAGATTGCCGCTGAATCCGGCCAAACCCTGGGCTTCGTCTATCGGTCACTGCATGAAGCAAATAACCCATCACCGGCGGCACTACGCCTGACCATCGAGGCCCAGCCGGCGCAGCTGCGTGTCATCAAGTGCCGCGGCGGCCTGGCTCCGGGACAGGCGCTCCCGGCCAGCGCCTGGCAACAGGCGTGACGATGCTCTGGGCCTGCATTCTGCTGCCGCAACTGGCCATGGACGGCGTTTTGCGCCACCGCGACGATGCCGCCGCGCCACTGGCTCTGCTCGCCGGCCCGCCACAGCGCCGCGTGCTGCAGGCCGTCAACGCAGCCGCCCGCAAGCTCGGCCTCAAGCCAGGGCAATCGCTGATCGCAGCCCAGGCATTGACCCACGACTTCGCCACCGCCGATTACGACCCGCTGATGATCGAACGCTGGCAGCGGTTTCTGGCGGCCTGGGGTTACGGCTACAGCGCCCAGGTCAGCCTGCACTACCCGCGCTGCCTGCTGTTGGAGGTGCATTCCAGCCTCGGCCTGTTCGGCCCCTGGCCACGATTCGAGACGCGTCTACGCAAGGATCTCACAGCTCTGGGCTTCCGCCACCGCATCACCCTGGCGCCCAACCCGGCGGCCGCGCGCATCCTCGCCAATGCCCATGACGGGCTGGCCGTGACCGATACAGCCACGCTTCATCAGGCGCTCGGGGTACTGCCGGTCGAGCGCCTCGGCCTGCCCCGCGAAGTCAGCACATCGCTGGTACGCATGGGCGTGCGCCATCTTCATCAACTGCTCGCCCTGCCGCGGGATAGCCTCGCCAGACGCTTTCCGGCCGAAGTGCTGGCCCAGCTCGACACCCTGCTCGGGCATCGGCCGCTGCCTCTGGAGTTCTACCGCCCGCCGGATGTCTTCGACATCCGCATCGAACTGAATTTCGAAGTCGAATCTCACCAGGCCCTGCTGTTTCCATTGCGCAGACTGACCGCCGACCTGGCCGCCTTTCTCGCCGGGCGGGACAGCGGCGTCCAGCGTTTCAGCCTGTACCTGGAACATCGCACCCTGCCCGACAGCGAGGTGCCGGTCGGCCTGCTCAGTACCGAACGCGAGCCCGCCATGCTGTTCGAACTGACCCGTGGCCGCCTCGAGCACCTGCAACTGCCGGCCCCCGTCCTGGCCGTGCGTCTGCTGGCTCGTGATCTGCCAGCCTTCACGCCGGCCCATCAGGCCTTGTTCGACGAGCGCCCGCAGCAGAATGTGCCCTGGGAGCAACTGCGCGAACGCCTCCGCGCCCGACTGGGCGACGATGCCGTGGTCTCGCTGAGCGCACGAGCGGACCACCGTCCCGAATATGCCTGGCGGGAAAGCAGCCTCGCCCGCACCGAACCATTGCCTCACGTGGGGTTGCGCCCCGGCTGGCTGCTGAGTANNCCGCAACCCTTGCGCGAAGAGGGNCTNCTCACCCTGACCGGCCCCGAGCGCATTGAGTCCGGCTGGTGGGATGGTGCCGACGCGCGACGCGACTACTACCGGGTGCAAACCGCTACCGGCCANCAGGGTTGGGCGTTTCGCGCCCTCGCCGGAGGCCCCCTGCTGCTGCACGGCTGGTTCGCATGAACGCCGAATATGCCGAGCTGCATTGCCTGTCCAACTTCAGCTTCCAGCGGGGTGCATCCAGCGCGAGCGAACTCTTCGAACGCGCCAAACGCCAGGGCTATGACGCTCTGGCGATCACCGACGAATGCAGCCTGGCCGGTATCGTGCGCGCCTGGCAGGCCTCGAAGGACACCGGCCTGCCGCTGATCATCGGCAGCGAGGTGCAGATCGAGGGCGGGCCCAAGCTGGTCTTGCTGGTGGAAAACCTGACCGGCTACCAGGCACTCTGCCAATTGATAACCCGTGCCCGCCGACGAGCCGAGAAAGGCCGTTACCAGGCGCTGCGCGAAGACCTGAGCGAGTGGCCACTAGAGGGTCTGCTGGCAATCTGGCTGCCCGCCCACACCGGCGCCGATGCCGAAGGCCAGTGGCTGCGCGAGCGTTTTCCCGAGCGGCTGTGGCTCGGCATCGAACTGCATCGGGGGCCGGACGACGCGCTGCAGCTGCGGCAAAGCCTGGCGCAGGCCTCACGCCTGGGCATACCCGCGGTGGCCTGCGGCGATGTGCACATGCATGCCCGCGGTCGTCGGGCATTGCAGGACTGCATGACCGCCATCCGCCACCATCTGCCAGTGGCCGAAGCAGGATGCCACCTATTTGCCAATGGCGAACGGCACCTCAGATCGATCGTCGAACTGGCCCAGCTCTATCCAGCCGAGCTGCTCGCTGAAACCCTTCGCATCAGTCAGCGCTGCCATTTCCAGCTCGACCAGCTGAAGTATCAATATCCCCACGAGCTGGTCCCGCCCGGACATGACACCACCTCATGGTTGCGCAAGCTGGTCGAGGATGGCGCAAGCTGGCGCTGGCCGGACGGCATCACGAAAAAGGCCCGCGCGCAGCTCGAACATGAGCTCGAGCTGATCGCCGACCTGCATTACGAAAGCTATTTCCTGACCGTGCACGACATAGTCCGCTTCGCCCGCGAACGGGGCATTCTCTGCCAGGGTCGAGGCTCAGCGGCCAACTCAAGCGTCTGTTTCGTGCTGGGTATCACCGAGCTCGACCCGGTGCGCAGCAAACTGTTGTTCGAGCGCTTCCTATCCCGCGAACGCAACGAGCCACCCGATATCGACGTGGACTTCGAGCACGACCGGCGCGAGGAAGTCATCCAGTACGTCTTTCAGCGCTATGGGCGCAATCGCGCCGCCCTCACCGCCGTCGCCAGCAGCTACCGCGCAACCGGAGCCCTGCGGGATGTCGCCAAAGCGCTGGGTCTGCCGCCGGACCAGATCAACGCCCTGGCCGGCTGCTGCGGGCGCTGGAGTGAACACATACCCGACGATTCTCGG
>JGI25317J35169_1001272_pt1 | contig 14759 bp, 8 predicted proteins | sample AutmiccommunBRH5_FD_35169 | JGI IMG/M metagenome (IMG submission 35169) | reverse complement strand
CCGGTGCCGGGCCGCTTGCGCGCGCTCCCGCGGTTCGCCTTCACCCCGTCCCTCCCCCGTGCGCCGTCGAGCCGCGGCCGCTTCGAATCCCGCCTTGATGATCCGCCGGCCAGCGGCGGAACGCAACGAGGCCGCCCGATGCATCGCTACGCTGTGGCGCCGGGCCGCGACCCGCGCCATTGTCCGTGCGATGACCGCCGAGACCGCACCCCTCGCCCCGGAGACCCCCGTCGCCCCGCGCACGGTCGCCGCCCGCACGCTCGCCGCCATTCGCTGGGTCGCCCTCGGCGGCCAGGTCGCGACTCTGCTGGCGGTGCATTTCGGCTTCGGCTTCCCATTGCCGCTGCCGCTGGCGCTGGCGATCGTCGCGGTGTCGGCGGTGCTCAACCTGACGCTGGTGCGCCGGCGCGCCGGCCGCGACCGGCTGAACGAGCGCGAGGCGGCCTTCTACCTCGGCTTCGACATCATCCAGCTGGCCGCCCTGCTGTTCGTCACCGGCGGGCTCGGCAATCCGTTCGCGCTGCTGCTGCTGGCCCCGGTCACCGTCTCGGCGACGATCCTGACCCGGCGCTCCACCATCCATCTCTGCCTGTTGGCCCTCGCCAGCGCGACCCTGCTGGCCTTCGCGCATCTGCCTCTACCCTGGGCCGCGCCCGGTTTCGCGCTGCCGGCGATCTACACCGCCGGCCTGTGGGTGGCTTTGATGGTGGCGCTGGTGTTCAACGCCGCCTATGCGTGGTGGGTGGCCGAGGAGGCACGGCGGATCTCGGCGGCGCTCGCCGCCACCCAGGAGGCGCTGGCCCGGCAGCAGCGCCTGGCCGCCGTCGGGGCGCTGGCGGCAGCGGCCGCGCACGAGCTCGGCAGCCCGCTCGGCACCATCGCGGTGGTGGCGCGCGAACTGGTGCGCGAACTGCCGGGCGACAGCGATCTCGCCGAGGACGCCCGGCTGCTGCTGTCGGAAAGCCAACGCTGCCGCGAGATCCTGGCCAGCCTGGCGCGGCGCTCCGAGCCGGAGCCGCACACCGCCTTCGCCGAGCTGCCGTTCGACGCCCTGGTCGAGCAGGCGGCCGAGCCGTATCAGCGCGACGGCGTGGCGGTGATCATCGAGGCGCATGGGCCGGAGGGAACGCCGCTGGCCACGCCGGCCCCGGCGGTGCGGCCCACCCCGGAGCTGATGCACGGCCTGGGCTCGATCCTCCAGAATGCCGTGCAGTTCGCCTCGGCCACCGTCGAGGTGACGGTCGCCTGGGACAAGTCCGGCGCGCTTTCGGTCGAGGTCGAGGACGACGGGCCCGGCTTCGCACCGTCGGTGCTGTCGCGGCTGGGCGAGCCGTACGTCTCGACGCGCGCCGGCCGCGACGGCCATATGGGGCTGGGATTGTTCATCGCCCGAACCTTGCTGGAGCGCACCGGCGCCGAACTCGGCTTCGCAAACCGTGACGACGGCGGCGCCCGGGTCGACCTGCGCTGGCCGCACGGCCTGCGGGCGTGACGGCATGATCACTCGAAAGGCTTGATCCGGAGCCCGGATCGGGACATTTGATAGGCATGTCGACCGCCGATCAAACACCCGCCCAGCCGCTCGTCGCCCTGCCGCCCGGCGCCGACGCCACTTTGCTGATCGTCGACGACGATGCGCCGCTGCGGATCCGGCTGTCGCGGGCCATGGTCGACGACGATGCGCCGCTGCGGATCCGGCTGTCGCGGGCCATGGAACGGCGCGGATTCACGGTGATCGCGGCCGAGACCGTTCGTGAGGGGCTGGCGGCGGCGCGGGCGACCCCGCCGGCCTATGCCATCATCGACCTGCGGCTGGCCGATGGCAGCGGTCTCGACGTAGTGGCGGCACTGCGCGACGCCCGGCCGGACGCCCGCATCGTCATGCTGACCGGCTATGGCAATATCGCTACCGCGGTGGCCGCCGTGAAGGCCGGAGCCATCGACTACCTGCCGAAGCCGGCCGACGCCGACGCCATCACCGCGGCATTGCTCGAGCACGCGGATGCGCTGCCGCCGCCGCCGGAGAACCCGATGTCGGCCGACCGGGTGCGCTGGGAACATATCCAGCGGGTCTACGAGCAGTGCGACCGCAACGTCTCGGAGACGGCGCGCCGGCTGCGCATGCACCGCCGCACCCTGCAGCGCATACTCGCCAAGCACGCCCCCCGCGGGTGAACGGCAGTCGCCTCAGGCGACCCGGCCCTCGCTGGTCAGCAGCTTGTCGATGTAGCGGCCCTGGTACATCGTGATTCCCAGCGACTGGCCGAAGCGCACCGCCTCGTCGCTGTCGCAGCGCGCCAGGATGATGCGCGCGCGGCCGCAGCGGTCGATGTGCTCCTTCAGCTCGGTGGTCCGCGAGCCCGAGAGGTCGTCGGCCATGTCCGGCGTCCAGATCAGCTTCAGCAGGTCGAGGCCGAGCCGCTCGCGGTCGATGAACTGCAGTGTCAGGTGGTTCAGCCCGTCCAGGCAGATACGGTAGCCGCGCTCGCGCATGAAGTCGCGCGCGAACATGTAGGCGCCCATGTCGCCGAAGATATCGATCTTCTGCAGCTCGATGACCACGGTGCCGCGGGCGATCGCCTTCAGCGAGGAATCGAAGTTCAGGAACGGCGGCGACAGGATGGTGCCGACGTTCAGGTTGATGCTGAACGAGCTGGCGATCGAGCTGTCGTCGTTGCGCACCAGCATCGACAGCATGCGGCTGTCCAGGGTCTGCGTGAGGTGCTGGAACAGCCAGAGGTTCGACGCCAGGTCGAATTCCGGCAGCACCGACTGCTGCAGGTCGGCGATCGAGATGTACAGCTCGCGGAACACCGGTTGCGGCGCGTGGCTGCCGGGGGTGATGGCGCACACCGCCTGGCGGCGCATCAGGTTCGACAGGTCGGCCCGGCGCAGGAAGTTCTCCAGCTTGCCGAGTTGCTCGGGGTCGAGCACCTTGCGCGAGCCCTTGTTGGCCTGCGTGCCTTTCTCGCTCGCCACCGCCAGCCGCGCCTTGCGCTCGCGCTCGCGGTGCATGGATTTGACCATGTCCAGCAGTTCGTCGAACTGGCTCTCGACGTTGTACCAGGTGCAGAAGCGGGCGAGGTCCTCCTCCTCGTCGCCCTGGCTGAGCGGATCCTCGCTGAACAGGTAGCGGACCTTCATGATCGCGGCGTCGATGTCCTCGATCGCGGCGTCCTTGCAGATGAAGAACAGGTCCGAGTTCGAGAGCACGAAGATCTGGCCCTCGTAGTTGTTGACCATGCCCTCGAAGGTCGCGGCCGCGATGCGGATGTGATGGTCCTGGCGATTCTGCGGACGCAGGCGCGACAGATGGATGTGCACCGCCATCCGCCCATCGAGGTTGCGACCCAGCCGCTGCAGGTAGTCGAGCAGGAGATACTCCTGGCTCGGTCCCCGCGAGCGGTTCTGAATTTGACTGATCGCCATGGATCTCCCGTCCGTCGGTGCGACGATGTCGTCTCTGACGGCGCTCCCCGCTTGCGCCCCGAACTACGCTACCACCGCACCTTGCCTGCGTAAACGAGCCCCGCGTGCGGTAGCAGATATCTGCAAATCGAGGCAAAATCCAGTAAAAACAACGGCCTTTTGCCGCTCACCAGCTGCCAATCCGCCACTGCGAATGAAGAAAAACTACTTTTCATCAAATGCTTAGTAAGGTAGTTTAATCTGCAAACACAGCCGGAAACCGGAAAAACCGCACCGATGACGATTCCCGCCCAGGCCCAGTGCGCGCATCACCGGAGCCGGGGGGGACGGCGCACACGCGGCTCGCTGCCGGTGGCAGGGTTGCTCGCCGGGGCGCTCGCCGGCGCCGCCGCTTGCGGGATCGCCGATGTTCCTGCCGCCTCCGCCCAGGTCAGCGAGCCGGCCGAGGAATCGGTCACCCAGCGGCCGCGCCTGGACTACGAGAGTTACGGCCTTTCCCTCGATCCGGTGGACCGCGGCGCCCGCGCCACCGGCGGCTCGCCGGTCTATTCCTTCTCCCGCCTGGAGGTCGAGTCCGGCCACGACAGCAACGTCCGGCGCGCGGCGTCGGGGGAGTCCGCCAGCCTGTACACCGTCACCCGGCCCGGGGTGTCACTGAACCTGGACGGCGAGAACCACCAGAGCATGGTCGTCGGCCAGGCCGCGATCGGACGCCACCGGTCGAGCGGCGGCGACGACTACGAGGACCTGGAGTTGACCGCCCGCAGCCGCCTGGAGGTCGACGAGGATCTCGAGCTCCAGTTGGCGGCAGGCGCCAGCCGGCTTCACGTCGCCCGCGGCTCGGATCTCGACCTCGGCCCGTCCTTCGGCACCCAGACCTACCGCAGCTACGATGGCAGCGCGCAGGTCCTGTCGACCGCGCTGCCCGACTACCCCGTCCTCGCGACCCTGCAGTCGACCTGGCAGCGCTACGACGACGTCGACGGCATCGACCGCAGCGGTCTCGATCGCTGGCTCGGCATCGGCACCGCCCGGGTCGGGATCGCGCGTGCCGGCGAGGTCTCGTTCTTCGTGCAGCCCGGCATCCAGCGCGTCGACTACACCGATCCGTCCGCCGGCAACCTCGACTCCACACGCGCCGACCTGGCAGTCGGCGCCACCTATGCCGGCGGCTCGGTGTCGCAGGTCACCGGCTTCGTCGGCGCCTCGCGCCGCAGCTACGACCGCGCCGATACATCCGCCGAGTTGTCGGCGCTGGTCGGACTGAATGCGCTGTGGAATGCCACCGACCTGATGACCGTTAACGGAAATTTCTCTTTATCCAACGAAGATTCGGAACTGTCGGCAGCGAGCAGCGTGACCACCACCAAGCTGGCGCTCGGCCTGGACTACGAGATTCTGGAGAACGTCATTTTCGGCAGCGACATCCGGGTGACCGACAACCGCTACGAGGGAGCGGCGGAGGACGAGCGCCTGTTCGCTGCCGGGGTCGACCTGCGCTACCTGCTGAACGAATACGCCTATGTCGGCGCCGGCCTGCGATGGGAGGACCAGTCCTCCGGCGACGCTGCATCGGAATACCGGGCCACCGTGGCGTCGCTGCGGCTCGGCCTGAAGCTCTGCTGCCTGCGCGACATCGCGCCCGGCGGCCCGGACGGGCGCGAGATGCGTCAGGGAGTGGTCAATGGCGTGTTCCGTTGAGGCGACCGGCGAGATGGCCGGGCGAAGCCGCCGGGCCGGGTCCGCCATCCGCGGGTTTCGCGCGGCGCTCGCCGCTCTGATGTTCGCGCTCGCCGGCTGCGCAGCGGCACCGGTCACCGAGGAGCCGACGCCCCCCCTCACCGCCTACCGGATCGGCGCCGGCGACAAGGTCAGGATCGCGGTGCTCGAGATGCAGGACATGACCATCGAGACCGAAGTCTCCCACGACGGCACGATCGAGCTGCCGCTGGTCGGCGCGCTGGCGATCGCCGGCCGGACCGCGCCGGAGGTGCGAACCGCCCTGTCCGAGCGCCTGGCCCGCGACTTCATCAAGGACCCCAAGGTCAACGTCGAGGTCACGAAGTACCGGGCGTTCTATGTGCTCGGCCAGGTCAACCGGCCGGGCGGCTACCCGTTCGAGCCGGAGCTCGACATTCGCAAGGCGGTGGCGATCGCCGGCGGCTTCAACCGCCGGGCCGACACCGACGCCGCCTTCCTGGTGCGCGACGTGGACGGCCGCAACGACCGCCGACTGGTCGGTCTCGGAACCCGGGTGTTCCCGGGCGACGTGATCGAGGTCGACCGGCGGCTGTTCTAGGCCGCCGCCATGTCCAACGTCGCCAGCTTCCCACGCCGCCGCGAGACGGAACCCGCCGAACCGCGGGCTCCGGCACAGGCCCCGGTGTTCGTGACCACCGAGACCTACGACGTCTGGTGGCTGATCAGCATCCTGCGGCGGCGCACCCGGCTGCTCCTGGTGGTCATGACGGCGATCCCGGTGCTGACGGCCATCTATGTCAGCGCCCTCGACAAGCAGTATTCGGCGAGCTCCCGGCTGCTGATCGAGGGGCAGCGCGAGCGCGTCCTCGGCATCGAGGCGATGATCCCGAGCCTCACCGGCGATTCCAACACCGTCCAGACCGAGGCCGAGTACATCGCGTCGCGCGAGATCGCCATCCGGACGGTGGAGGCACTCGGCCTGACCGGCGATCCCGAGTTCAACGAGCAGCTCGACGAGGCAGCCCGGCGGCATTGGGCCGAAGGCATCCGCGACTCGCTCCCGGAGCCGCTGGCGCGGATACTGGACCCGCCGCTGCAATGGTTGCTGCGCGACCAGGACGGCACGGAACCCTCGGCGACGAGCGCCGCGGCGACCGAGGCCGACACCCTCGCCCTGGTCACCGACGAGTATCTCGAGCGGCTGTCCGTCGAGGCGTCGCGGTCGGCCCGCGTCATCACCATCCGCTTCCGCTCGACCGATCCGGACACCGCGGCGCGGGTCGCCAACGGTGTGGCCGAAAACTATCTCCGCGACATCCGCGAGCGCCGGGAGACCGCGTTGCGCCGCGCCTCGGTGTTCCTCACCGACCGCGTCAGCGGCCTGCGGCAGAACGTGATCGACGCCGAGCGCAAGCACGAGCAGTTCCGTCGCGACAACGGGCTGGTGGAGTCCGGCGGCGCCACGCTGCTGCTGCAGCAGATCACCCACCTGAACGAGCAGCTGATCGCCGCCGGGACCGACCGGGCAACGGCTGAGGCGCGCTTCAGCCAGGTCCGCACGCTGAGCGCCACGGCCGGTGGGCTGGAGAGCCTGGACGGCTCGCTGCGCTCGGACGTGGTCGCGGCCCTGCGCACACAGGAGACCGAGCTGCGGCGGCGGATCGCGGAGCTGCAGGCGCAGTTCCAGCCGCGCTATCCGACCCTGGTTCAGGCCCGCGACCAGCTCGCCGACGTACAGCGGCTGATCGGCGCCGAGGTCGACCGCATCGCCCAGAGCCTGCGCAACGAGGTGCAGATCGCCCGGGTGCGCGAGGCCAACCTGGCGGAGGCGATCGCCCGCCTGCAGGCGAAGCTGGAGAGCCAGACCGACGCCGAGGTCACCCTGCGCTCGCTGGAAAGCGAGGTGCAGGCCAGCCGCGACCTCTACGAGCTGATCCTCACCCGGCTGAAGGAGACCGATGTCCAGGACGAGTCGGTCAACGCCCCGGAAGCCCGCGTCATCTCGCGTGCCGTGACGCCGCAGGAAGCGGTGTCGCCGCGCCGCGGCGTGGCGGTGTTGGCCTCGGTCCTGGGCGCCATGGTCGTCGGCTGCTTCCTGGTGCTGATCATCGAATTCGCGATCCGCGGCTTCAAGACCCCGCAGCAGTTGGAACTGGCCACCGGACTGCCGGTGCTGGCGCAGATTCCGCTCAACGACGACCTGCGGCACGCACAGCCGGTGCGCCGCCTGGTGATCGACCGGCCGGGGTCGTCGATCACCCAGGCGATCCGGCGGTTGCGCACCACCATCACCCTCAGCCTCGGCGAGACCGAGGCGAGCCGCGTCATCCTGGTGACCTCGACGATCTCGGGCGAAGGCAAGAGTTCGGTGGTCGAGGGGCTGGCGACCCTGACCGCCCAGGCCGGCCGCCGGGTGCTGGTGATCGACGCCGACATGCAGAACCCGTCGCTGCACACGCGCTTCGGGATGTCGAACGTCGTCGGGATCTCCGAAGTGCTGTCGGAGGGCGTCGCCCTCGACGACGCCGTCGAGTTCGAGCCGACCACCGGGATCTACTTCCTGGCGCGCGGCCGCGGCGTCCCGAATCCCGACGACCTGCTGGGCTCGGACGCGATGGACGCGCTGCTGCGCCGGGCGCGCCGGCAGTTCGACCTGGTCATCATCGACACCGCGCCGGTGTCCAGCGTCGGCGACGCGCTGATCATCACGCCCCGGGTCGACGGCGTGCTGTTCGTTGTCGAGTGGGAGCGCACACATCGCGAGGCGGTGATCCAGAGCCTGCGCGACATCTACGAGATCGGCGAGAACGTCCTCGGCCTCGTGCTCACGAAGGTCGACGTGCGTGTCCAGTCCTTCGACAGCGGCACCGAGTATTACTACTACGGTCAGGAAGACCGCCAGGCGGGCGGCGCCTGACCATGGATAGGCCGGCCTTATGCATGCCGTTGCTGGCAGGGGGGGAGCTGGCAAGGTGAGACAGACGCTTTCGATCGCGATGGGCGTGCTGACCGTCGTCGAGGCGATCCTGCTGGCGGCCTGCGGCTTGGCCGCGCATCTGCTGCTGCACCCGGCGGGCGGTCCCGCCGGATGGTATCCGGCGACCGCCCTGGCGCTCGGCATCGCGTCGATGCCGATGCTGCGGCTGTTCGGCGCCTATCGGGTCGCCTCGAACGAGCCGTTCGACCCGCGGGTGTTCCAGGCCTTGGCCGGTTGGGTTGCGGTGGTCGCGGCGTTTCTGGCTTTCCTCAACCTGACCCAGACGACCGAGGCCTATGCCCGGTCATGGATCGTCGCCACGTTCGGTCTCGGATGCCTGGTCCTGCTGGTGGCGCGGGCGGTGTCGCTGCGCTACCTGCGGCGGCTCGGCCAGGAGGGCCGGCTGGGACCCCGGGTCGCGGTGATCGGAAACGGCCGCGCACTGCACGAGGTGGCGCAGGCGGTGCTGCGCGACCCGCTGGGACTGGCCCGGCTGATCGAGGCCCATGACCTGGCGCCGAGCACCGACGCCGCGCTGCAGCGCCTGGTACGAACCATTCGCGCCGGCAAGGTCTCGGAGGTGCTGATCGCGGTGGATGGGCCGAGCCGGTTGTCGGATGGGGCGCCGGATGGGCGGGACGATACCCTGGAGCGGCTGATGGCGACCTTGAAGTCGGAGGCGGTCGCGGTCTACCTGGCGCTGCCGTCGTCGCTGCGACCTTTGCCGGTGCTGGGCTTCGACCGGCCGGCCGGGGTTCCGGCGCTGGCACTGTCCGAACTGCCGCTGTCCGGCTGGAGTTCGGTGGTGAAACGGATCGAGGATCTCGTGCTCGGCGGCGTGCTGCTGCTGCTCGCCGCGCCGATGATGGCGGTGATCGCCCTTGCGATCCTGGTCTGCATGGGGCGGCCGGTGATGTTCCGCCAGCAGCGCCACGGTTTCAACAACAACACCTTCGCGGTCTATAAATTCCGCACCATGTCGGCGGCCGACGACGGAGCCGTCGTCGAGCAAGCGCGTCGCAACGATCCCCGGATAACGCCACTCGGCCGGTTGCTGCGGCGGACCAGCCTCGACGAGCTGCCGCAGTTCCTCAACGTGCTGCGGGGCGACATGTCGCTGGTCGGCCCGCGCCCGCATGCGGTGTCGCACAACACCCGCTACGCCGCCTCGATCGACGGCTATCTCGGCCGTCACCGCGTGAAGCCGGGCATCACCGGCTGGGCGCAGGTCAACGGTCTGCGCGGCGAAACCGATACGCCCGAGAAGATGCGAAGGCGCCTGGAATACGACCTGCACTACATCGAGAACTGGTCGCTGCTGCTCGATTTGCGGATCATCGCCCAGACGATCACGATCCTGATCGGCGACCGCAACGCCTATTGAGCGGGCGTTGCGAGAGCCGGCAGCTCGTCCAGCATCCGCGCCTCGTCCTGCCAGCGCTCCACCAGGGTCCGGATCTCCGCCACGAAGCGCTCGCGCCCGAAACGCTCGGCGTGCCGGCGGATCGCCGCCGGGTCGAAGCGCGCCTCCATGGTCTCGAAACGCTCCAGGGTGGCGCGCAGCGAGTCGGCGGTCTGGGCGTGGAAGAACAGGCCGGTGACGCCGTCGACCACGGTCTCGCGCACGCCGCCACGACCGAAGGCGATGACCGGCCGGCCGCTCGCCATCGCCTCCAGCGGCACGATGCCGAAATCCTCGTCGGCGCAGAACACCAGGGCCCGGCAGCGCGCGTACAGCCGGGCGAGTTCCTCGTCGGTCACCCGGCCGAGAAAGCGAACATTGGGCGTGGCGATCCGGCGCAGCGCCGCCAGTTCCGATCCCTCGCCCGCCACCAGCAGGGTGCGTTCCGACCCGGCGAAGGCACGGACCGCGATGTCGGCACGCTTGTAGCCGACCAGCTGGCTGGCGAACAGATAGGCGTCGCCGGGGCCCGCGGCGGCGACCGCGAACCGGTCGAGGTCGACCGGCGGATGCACCACGGTCGACTCGCGACGCCAGAACTTGCGGATCCGGGTGGCGACGGTCGTCGAGTTGGCGATGAAGTGGTCGACCCGTGCGGCAGTCGTGACATCCCAGATCCGCATCCGGTGCAGCATCCAGGACGCCAGCGGCCGCAGCACCCGGGGCAACTCGGCCAGATATCCCTCCGGCATCACCCACAAGTAGCGCATCGGGCTGTGGCAATAGCAGACGTGCAGCGCGTCGGCCCGCGGCAGCACGCCCTTGGCAGGACCGGCCTCGCTGCTGATCACCAGGTCGTAGTCGGACAGGTCGAGGCGCTCCAGCGCCAGCGGCATCAGCGGCAGCAGCTTCTTGTACAGCCGCTTCGCCCCCGGGATCCGGCCGACGAAGGTGGTCCCCTTCAGCCGCGCGGCAATCCGTGGCGAGAGCGCCGCCGGGTCGGCGACATGGGCGAAGATATCGGCCTCGGGATACAGGTCGAGCAGGGCTTCGATCACGCGCTCGCCGCCGCGCATGGTCACCAGCCAGTAGTGCACGATCGCGACCCTCATCCGCCCCCATCCCCGACTCTGTCCAGCGACCCTAGCATCCCGGCGGTCCCCCAGGCCATGTAACCGGACCGGCGTTAAGGGTTGTTTAATACAAAGTGCATAAAATTTTATTGAATGGTATGGTCAGCGGACTTAAGTTCGATCTAGCAGTGCATCACGCGTGGGGTGGGGACCGCACCGGGGGCCGCAGGACGGGTTCGTCCGACGCACGGTATGTCACCTCCACCTCGCAGAGTCTGAATCCGCCGTCGCGCCCCGCACACGGGACCGAGCGCGATGGATGCCGGGGGAGAAACCCCTGGTAGCCGGGGGAGAAGGTCACCGTGGCGAAGAAGAAAGACCCGGACGTGAGCACCAGCGGCGACGATCTCATCACGGGCACCCAGGGCAAGGACACGCTGTCCGGCCGCGCCGGCGACGACACGATCCGGGCGGGAGCCCATGACGACCGCGCCTATGGCGGCACCGGCAATGATCTGCTGTCGGGCGGGGCCGGTAAGGACTCGCTTTATGGCGGCGACGGCAGCGACTCCCTGTATGGCGGCGACGAGCGCGACCTCCTCTCCGGCGGCAGCGGTAACGACCTCCTCTCCGGCGGCGACGGCAATGATCTTCTGCGCGGCGGCCAGGGCAACGACACGCTGTACGGCGGCAGCGACGTCGACACCCTGTCCGGCGGCGCCGGCGACGACGTGGCCCGGGGCGGCGGCGGCAGCGACACGATCCTCGGCGGCGACGGCAACGATCTGCTCTCGGGTGGCGATGGCAACGACAGCCTGCGCGGCGATGCCGGCGACGACAGCCTGACGGGCGGTATCGGCAACGATCGGCTCTCCGGCGGCGCCGGCAACGACGTGCTGTCGGGCGGCGACGGCGCCGACGCCCTGTACGGCGGCGACGGCAACGATGCGATCCATGCCGACGCCTCGGATACCTACATCGACGGCGGCGCCGGCAACGACACCCTCTATGTCGGCTCGGCGGCCGACCTCGAGGGGATCACCGTCCGCAACATCGAGACCATCATCTACACCGCTCCCGTCGGCAACCAGACCATCTCCGGCAACTGGCAGGACGAGACGCTCAGCGGCGCCGATGGCGACGACCTGATCAAGGGCGGCGGCGGCGTCAACGTCATCCTGGGGGCCGCCGGCAACGACACTCTCTCCGGGAGCTGGGCCGCCGACACCATCTCGGGCGGCGAGGGCGACGACCTGGCATCCGGCGGCGGCGGTGCCGACAGCATCGACGGCGGCGACGGCAACGACACCCTGTCCGGCGGCTGGGCCAACGACTCCATCGCCGGCGGCGACGGCGACGACCGGCTTCACGGCCTCGGCGGCGCCGACGGGCTGTCAGGCGGGGCCGGCAGCGACGTCCTGTATGGTGGCGATGCCGACGACAGCCTGGCCGGCGGGAGCGGCGGCGACACGCTGTCCGGCGGGGCCGGCAACGACGCGCTGGCGGGCGGCGACGGCAACGACGCGCTCTCCGGCGGCGAGGCCGGTGACAGCCTGTCGGGCGGCAGCGGCGAAGACACCCTGGCAGGCGGCGGCGGCAACGACCTGCTCGACGGCGGTGACGGCAACGATGCGCTGTCCGGCGGCGCCGGCAACGACGCGCTGCAGGGCGGCGGCGGCAACGACACCCTCGACGGCGGTGCCGGCAACGACAGCCTCTCGGGCGGCGCCGGCAACGACTATCTCTACGGCGGTGCCGGCGACGTGGTGATCGACGGCGGCGACGGCGACGACACCCTCTACGTCGAGCGTCAGGCCGACCTCGCCGGCGTCGAGGTGCGCAATGTCGAGACCATCATCTACGGCGACGCGCCGGTGGAACTCGGCGACCAGACGATCTCCGGAAACTGGCAGGACGAGACCCTGTCAGGTGCGGAGGGCAACGACCTCATCATCGGCGGCGGCGGCAGCAACCTGCTGCAGGGCGCCGCCGGCAACGACACGCTCTCCGGCGGACATGCGGCCGACACGCTGTCGGGCGGCGACGGCGACGACGTGGTGTATGGCGGCGGTGCCGCCGACAGCATCGATGGCGGTGCCGGCAACGACAGCCTGTCCGGTGGCTGGGCGAGCGACAGCATCGCCGGCGGTGACGGCGACGACCTGATCGCCGGGCTCGGCGGCGCCGACAGCTTGGTCGGCGGTGCCGGCAATGACTCCGCCCTCGGCGGCGACGGCGACGACGCCGTGCTCGGTGGCGACGGCGCCGACACCCTCTCCGGCGGCGCCGGCAACGACCTTCTCTCCGGCGGCGACGGTGCCGACAGCCTGTTCGGCGGCGAGGCCGAAGACAGCCTGTCGGGCGGGGCCGGCGACGACAGCCTGGCCGGCGGCAACGGCAACGACCTGATCGAGGGCGGCGCCGGCAGCGACGTGCTCAGCGGCGGCACCGGCAACGACAGCCTGTCCGGTGGCGCCGACGCCGACAGCCTGCTCGGCGGCGACGGCAACGACCTGCTGCAGGGCGGTGGCGGCGACGACACGCTGTTCGGCGGCGCCGGCAACGACAGCCTCTCGGGCGCCGCCGGCAACGATTACCTCTACGGCGGCGCCGGCGACGTGGTGATCGACGGCGGCGACGGCGACGACACCCTGTATGTCGAGCGCCGGGCCGACCTCGCCGGCGTCGAGGTTCGCAACGTCGAGCACTTCGTCTACGGCGATGCCCCGGCGCCGGGCGAAGACCAGACGATCTCCGGCGACTGGCGGGACGATACCCTGTCGGGGGCCGACGGCGACGACCTCATCATCGGTGGCGGCGGCAGCAACCTGCTGCAGGGCGCCACCGGCAACGACACGCTGATGGGCGCCGAAGGAGCCGACACGCTGTCGGGCGGCAACGGCGACGACGTGGTGTATGGCGGCGGTGCCGCGGACAGCATCGATGGCGGTTCCGGCAACGACACCCTGTCCGGCGGCTGGGCGAGCGACAGCATCGCCGGCGGCGACGGCGACGACCTGATCGCCGGGCTCGGCGGCGCCGACAGCCTGGCCGGCGGTGCCGGCAATGACTCCGCCCTCGGCGGCGAAGGCGACGACACCGTGCTCGGTGGCGACGGCGCCGACACCCTGTCCGGCGGCGGCGGCAACGACCTGCTCTCCGGCGGCGCCGGCGGCGATGCGCTGCATGGTGGCGCGTCCGAGGACACGTTGGCCGGCGGCGATGGCGCCGACACCCTGTCGGGCGGCGATGGCAACGATTTCCTGCAGGGCGGCGGCGATGCCGACAGCCTCGTCGGTGGCGGCGCCAACGACACCCTGTCCGGCGGCATGGGCGGCGACCACCTGGCCGGCGGCGACGGCAATGACCTGGTCGACGGCGGCGTCGGCAACGACATGCTTTCCGGCGGGGCCGGCAACGACACGCTGCTCGGCGGCGACGGTGACGACACGCTGTCCGGTGGCGCCGGCAACGACGCACTGTCGGGCGGCGCCGGCAACGACGTCCTTTATGGCGGCGACGGCGACACGGTGATCGACGGCGGCGACGGCGCCGACACCCTCTATGCCGAGAACCGTGCGGCCCTCGACGGCGTCGATGTGCGCAACGTCGAGACCATCGTGTACGCCGACAACGACGACGCGGTGAGCGGGACCGCCGGCGATGACACGCTGTCAGGCGGGGTCGGCAACGATACTCTCCTCGGTGGCGACGGCAACGATGCGGTCTACGGCGGCGCCGGCAACGATGTGCTGTCGGGCGGTGCGGGTTCGGACACGCTGTCGGCCGGTTCCGGTGACGACGCCATCTACGGCGGTGCCGGCGACGCGGTCATCGACGGCGGCGACGGCGACGACACCCTCTACGCCGAGAACCGCGCAGCCCTCGACGGCGTGACCGTCAGCAACGTCGAAACCATCGTCTACGCAAACGACGACGACGCGCTGAACGGGACCGCTGGCGACGACACGCTGTCCGGTGGAGTCGGCAACGACACCCTGGTCGGCGGTGCTGGCAACGACGCCCTCTCCGGTGGTGCGGGCAACGACATCATCTCCGGCGGAGCTGGCTCCGACACGATCTCGGCCGGCTCGGGCGACGATGCCATCTACGGCGGTGCGGGTGATGCCGTCATCGACGGCGGCGACGGCGACGACACGCTGTATGCCGAGAACCG
>JGI25317J35169_1001251_pt1 | contig 14979 bp, 9 predicted proteins | sample AutmiccommunBRH5_FD_35169 | JGI IMG/M metagenome (IMG submission 35169) | reverse complement strand
TCGCCTTCGCTCAACAACCGCTGCAGTGCGTGGCCGATCCGCGCCGGGCTCGCCAGTTGCGGCTGCAGGCGCATGCCGACGCCGGCATGTTCGATACGCGCTGCGACACCCGGCTGATCGAAGGCAATCGGCAGCGCCAGCATCGGCACACCGGCCTCCAGGGCATCGAGCACGGTATTCAGCCCGGCATGGGTGATGACCGCCGCAGCCCTGGCCAATGCCGCCCGCTGGGGTGCGAAGTCGGTGACCCAATGCGCGCCCTCATCCTGCAGCCGCGCCGCTTGCGCGGCATTCAACCCGCCGCAATGGGCGATCAACAGCTGTACGCCGAGCGGCTTGCAGGCGCGGGCGATATTGCGCAGCAAGGTATAGCGATGTCCCTGCAGGGTGCCCAGCGAGGCGAAGACAAACGGCCGCGTCGGGTCGATTGGCAGGTTCAGCTCGGCTTCGTTTTCCAGCGGACGCCGCAACGGCCCGACAGCATGAAAATTCGCCGGGAGCTGGTGGCGCGGAAAGTCGAAGCCTGGCACCGTCTGGCTGACCTGCAGCAGCGGCGACAGGCACTCGCTCAAGGTCGAGCGCGGCGCCAGGCCGAACGCCTGGCAGTAGTGCTGGATCACCTCGGCGTGGGGGCGCATCAGGCGGTCGTAGACACGACTGCTGTGCAGGTTGAGCTGCTCGCCCCAGTCGGTCGCCCGGTAGCGCCAGGGCATCACCGGCAAGGGCACCAGCGGCTCGCGATTGAACGGCAGGGCGCAGGCAATGGAAACGAACGGCAGGCCAAGATGCTCGGCCACCAGCGCGCCCGCTGGCTCCATCTGATCGGCCAGCACGGCGTCGACCTTCAGCGAACGCAGCATTCCCGGCGCCTCGCGACAGAACAATGCAGTGCTCGCCGCCATGTCGGCGATGACCCGGCGGATGCCGAACGGCCCCGGTTGCGCGGCGCGGCGAACGACTGCGGCCAGGGTACCCGGCGGGTGGGAATCAGTACCGATGGCGGCGAATCCGGCGGCGGGCAACGTCAACAGCTCGGCGACATCGGCCTGCTGGACGAAGGTCACTCGGTGGCCTCGCTGCGTCAGCGCCCAGGCGACTGCTTCGAACGCGCGCAGGTGGCTGAGAAAGGGCGGCGCGATTGCCGCGAAATGAGTCATCTGGCGGCTCGCCCGGCATCAGGCAGTGGGCACTTGCAGCAGCCGCGCCTGCCGCAGCTCGGCCAGGCCGGCCGAACCTGTACAGAAGCAGGCGATCCGCAGTTGCTCGATCAGCACTTCGAAGTGCTTGACCACCGCCTCACTGCTCAGCATCGCGGCTTGCAGCACGCCCGCTGCCTGCCCTACCAGATCGGCGCCCAGGCAGATCGCCTTGGCCGCCTCCACGCCGTCGCGAATGCCTCCGGAGGCGATCAGCGGCGTATCCGGGCAGGCCTTGCGCACGGCCTGCAGCGCCTGCGCCGTGGGGATGCCCCAATCGGCGAAGGCCTGGGCGATCGCACGCTGGCTGACATCGCTGGCGCGCTCGGCTTCCACCGCGGCCCAGCTGGTCCCGCCGGAACCGGCGACATCGATGGCGGCAACACCGGCGTCGACCAGCTGCCGTGCCACCGTCGCGGATATGCCGGCACCGACTTCCTTGATCACCACAGGCGCGGCCAGGCGGCTGGCAAGCGCTTCGATCGCCCGCAGCACGCCTCGCCAATCACGGTCGCCACCCGGCTGCACCGCTTCCTGCAGCGGGTTCAGGTGCACGATCAGCGCATCGCCATCGATCATCTCGACCGCCCGCCGCGCCTCGTCCACACCGTAGCCGCGTACCAGCTGCGCGGCACCGAAATTGGCCAGCAGGAGGATGTCCGGCGCCAGCTGGCGCAGCTGCCCGGTCAGGCCCTGATCTCCCGCGGTTTCAAGCGCGACCCGCTGCGAACCCACCGCCATGGCGATACCCAAGTGTTGCGCGGCTTCCGCCAGGTGCGCATTGATCGCAGCAGAACGTGCGGCGCCGCCAGTCATTGAGCTGATCAGCAGCGGCGCACGCAGCTGGCGGCCGAACAGCGCGCTATGCAGGTCGATCTCATCAAGGTGCAACTCGGGCAGGGCGCAGTGCTCAAAGCGGAATGCGCCGAAACCGGTACCCGTCGCACCGGCTGCCCGCGTCGGGTCCAGGACGATATCCAGATGATCGTTTTTGCGGCTGACCAACGATTGTTTGCTCATGGAAATCGGCTCCCGGGAAGACTTGTTTGGACGTGACGCCCTGAAAAAAGTGCTATGCGATGGCAACGAGTTGTACAGGTTTTTGTCATAACGTCCAATCGTTGTACAACATTGCACAACCCTGGTGCTCGAACTGGGGCGCCAGCGAGGGCACCGCCATGCAAACGCAGAATTCCACCCTCCCGCTTCCGCAATGCGACAGCCTGCTGCGCCTGCGGCGACAGGTCGACGAGCGCCTGGCCATGCGCCTGCCGCGACCCGAGTCGGAGCTGGACAAGGTCACGCTGGCGTTACGTGAAGGCACCCTCGCTCCCGGCAAACGAATCAGGCCACTGTTGTTGCTGCTGGCGCTGGGAGATCTCGGCGTCGACCCCGATATCGGCCTGGACCCGGCATGTGCGCTGGAGATGATCCACGCCGCCTCGCTGTTTCTCGACGACATGCCATGCATGGACAACGCCAGCCTGCGGCGCGGCCAGCCGACCATTCATCTGCGTTTCGGCGAGGATGTCGCCGTCCTCGCCTCAGTGGCCCTGCTCAGCCATGCCTATGGCATAACCGCCACCGCGCCCAGGCTCACGCCCAGGCAGCGCAACGACGCGGTGGCCACACTGGCGCGAGCGGTCGGTGCGCAGGGCCTGGTGCGTGGGCAATTTCGCGACCTGCATGGCGCACAGGAAGCACAGCAGCTCGATGCGGTGATTGCCACCAATCAGCTGAAAACCGGCTCACTGTTCACCGCCGCATTGGAAGTTGCGGCCCTGCTCGCGGGGGCTGAGCGGACGCGGACACGCCATCTGCAAGGCTTTGCCAACGAACTGGGCCTGGCGTTTCAGCTGCTCGACGATATCGCCGATGGCCTGACGCCCGAACAGACCGGCAAGGACTGCCAGCAGGACCGGGCCAAGGCGACCGTGGTCTCGCTGCTTGGCCAGCAGGCGGCAGAGCAGCAGCTGGCAACCCATCGAGAGGCCGCCCTCAGCCATCTTGATGCCGCCGGCCTGGGCGATGGCGAACTGGCCGCGCTCATGCGCCAGCTGTTCGGCTGAATGGCGCGACCCCGTGTTGACGCTTCATCAGTGCAATGGATGAAGCTAGGCAATGGAAAACCGCGGTCCTTAGACTCGGGCCGATAAAAATGGAGGTTGACCATGACCGAGACCCTGCTCTGCCCGCGTAACCTGGCATTCGAACTCTACGAAGTGCTGGACGCCGAGGCCCTGACCCGCCGCGAGCACTTCGCCGATCACAGCCGCGAAACCTTCGACGCCGCCATCGGCACCGCGCGCACCATCGCCGAGAAATACTTCGCACCGCACAACCGCAAGTCCGACGAGCACGAGCCGCAGTACGTCAACGGCGAAGCGGTGCTGATTCCCGAGGTCAAGCCGGCCGTGGACGCCTTCATCGAGGCGGGCTTTCACAACGCGCAGCGCAGCTTCGACGACGGCGGCATGCAGCTGCCGAACCTGCTGTCGCGGGCCTGCTTCGCGCATTTCCAGTCGGCCAACATCGCCACCAGCTCCTACCCAATGCTGAGCATGGGCGCCTCGCACCTGATCGAGGCCTTCGGCTCCGACGAGCAGAAGCAGCGCTTCCTGCAGCCGATGCTCGAGGGCCGCTTCTTCGGCACCATGGCACTCACCGAGCCGCATGCCGGCTCGTCGCTGTCGGACATCCGCACCCGCGCCGAACCGGCCGGTGACGGCAGCTATCGCCTCAAGGGCAACAAGATCTTCATTTCCGGCGGCGACCACCCGCTGTCGGAAAACATCGTGCACATGGTGCTGGCCAAGCTGCCGGACGCGCCGCCCGGGGTGAAGGGCATCAGCCTGTTCATCGTGCCGAAGTTCCTGGTCAACGACGACGGCTCGCTGGGCGAGCGCAACGACGTGCTGCTCGCCGGCCTGTTCCACAAGATGGGTTGGCGCGGCACCACCAGCACGGCGCTGAACTTCGGCGACAACGGCAACTGCGTCGGCTATCTGGTAGGCGAGCCGCACAAGGGCCTGGCCTACATGTTCCAGATGATGAACGAGGCGCGCATCGGCGTCGGCATGGGCGCGATCATGCTCGGCTACGCCGGCTACCTCTACTCGCTGAACTACGCCCGCGAGCGTCCGCAGGGCCGCCTGCCGGACGGCAAGGACCCGGCCTCGACCCAGGTGCCGATCATCGAGCACACCGACGTCAAGCGCATGCTGCTGATGCAGAAGGCCTATGTCGAAGGCGCCTTCGATCTCGGCCTGTACTCGGCACGCCTGGTGGACGACGAGCACACCGCCGAGAGCGACGAGGAGCGGCGCAACGCCGGCGAGCTGCTCGACCTGCTGACGCCGATCGTCAAATCCTGGCCGTCGGAGTACTGCCTGAAGGCCAACGAACTGGCCATCCAGATTCTCGGCGGGCATGGCTACACCCGCGAATACCCGGTGGAACAGTACTACCGCGACAACCGCCTCAATCCGATCCACGAAGGCACCCACGGCATCCAGTCGCTGGACCTGCTCGGCCGCAAGCTGATGCAGAACAAGGGTGCCGGCCTGCGCCAGCTGCTCGGGTTGATCCAGGCCAGCTGCGCACGCGCCGCCGAGTACGACTCGCTGACCCCACTGCGCCAGCCGCTGGAGCAGCACATCGCCCGCCTGACCAGCGTGACCCAGGCGCTGCTCGGCGATCTGGCAGCCGGCAAGGTCAACCAGGCGCTGGCCAACTCGGCGCTGTACCTGAAGGTGTTCGGCCATGCAGTGATCGGCTGGCGCTGGCTGGAGCAGGCGCTACGCGCCGAACGCGGGCTGGCCGAAGGCAATCCGGCGGATGCGGACTTCTACCGTGGCAAGCTGCAGGCCGCGCGCTACTTTCTGACCTGGGAAGTGCCGGCTTGCGCGCACGAGCTGGCCATCCTCGACGCACGCGACGACACCTGCCTGACGATGCAGGACGCCTGGTTCTAGAGCGTGCCGCACATGCTGTAACAGCGCCCCGCTCCTGCGGGGCGTTTTTTTGACAGGCTGTCAAATCATCAGGTTAGAATCGCTGGCATATCCCGTGCATGGGCACGCGGCAGCTATCTCTAACGGAGACTTCATTTGGACGTCGGCAACATCAACCACCTGTTCTTTATCGGTGCCTTGTTGGTGGCGGCGAGCATCCTGATGAGTTCCCTTTCGGCGCGTCTCGGCGTGCCGATCCTGGTGATTTTCCTCGGCGTCGGGATGCTTGCCGGGGTCGATGGCGTAGGCGGTATCGTCTTCGAGGACTATCAGCTGGCCTTCGTCATCAGCAACCTGGCGCTGGCGGTGATTCTCCTCGACGGTGGCATGCGTACGTACCGCAACCTTCCGCGTGGCCCTGAAACCGGCGTTCTCGCTGGCGACCCTGGGCGTGGCGATCACCTCCGGCTTTACCGGGCTGGCCGCTGCCTGGCTGTTCGATTTGCCGCTGCTGCAGGGCCTGCTGATCGGCGCGATCGTCGGCTCCACCGATGCCGCCGTGGTGTTCAACCTGCTCAACGGCAAGGGCCTGAACGAGCGGGTTGGTTCGACGCTGGAAATCGAGTCGGGCAGCAACGACCCGATGGCGATGTTCCTTACCGTCGCGCTGATCGACATGCTGCTCGCCGGGCAGACCACCTTCGGCTGGGACTTCCTGCTGACTCTGCTGCAGCAGTTCGGTATAGGCACCGTGCTCGGTCTGGCTGGCGGCTGGCTGCTGCTGCAGCTGATCAACCGGCTGTCGGTGGCCGACGGGCTCTACCCGCTGCTGGCAGTGGCCGGCGGCCTGATGATCTTCGCCCTGTCCGGCGCCATCGGCGGCAGCGGCATCCTCGCCATCTACGTCTGCGGTCTGCTGCTGGGTAACCGGCCGATCCGCAACCGCCACGGCATCCTGCACATGTTCGACGGCCTGGCCTGGCTCAGCCAGATCGGCATGTTCCTCGTGCTCGGCCTGCTGCTCACCCCCAGCGAACTCTTGCCCATCGCCCTGCCGGCACTGGCGCTGTCGCTGTGGATGATTCTGTTCGCCCGCCCGCTGGCGGTGTTCGTCAGCCTGTTGCCGTTCCGCAGCTTCCACCTGCGCGAGCGCCTGTTCATCTCCTGGATCGGCCTGCGCGGCGCGGTGCCGGTGATCCTCGCGGTATTCCCGCTGATGGCCGGGCTGGAAAACGCCCAGCTGTTCTTCAATGTGGCGTTCTTCATCGTCCTTGTGTCGCTGCTGCTGCAGGGTTCGACGCTGGCCTGGGCGGCGAAGAAGGCCAAGGTCGAGGTACCGCCGTCGCCCATGCCGGTTTCGCGTACCGGCCTGCAGGTGCACGCCACCAGCCAGTGGGAGATGTTCGTCTACCGCCTGAGCGCCAGCAAATGGTGCGTCGGTGCCGCCCTGCGCGAACTGAAGATGCCACCCGGCACGCGCATCGCCGCCCTCTTCCGCGGCAAGAATCTGCTGCACCCGTCCGGCAGCACGCGGCTGCAGGTGGACGATATCCTCTGCGTGATCGGTCATGACGAAGACCTGCCAGCCCTCGGCAAGCTGTTCAGCCAGGCACCCAAGCGCGGCCAGGACCTGCGTTTCTTCGGCGACTTCATCCTCGAGGCCGACGCCCAGCTCAGCGCCATCACCGCGCTCTACGGCCTCAAGCTCGGCGATGTGGACGGCAACCAGACCATCGGCAACTTCATGGCCGAGCAGGTCAATGGCAATCCGGTGGTGGGCGACCAGATCGAATGGAACGGGCTGACCTGGACCGTGGCAGCAATGGAAGCCGGCGAAGTGCGCAAGGTCGGCCTGAAGTTTCCGGAAGGTGACAAGCCAGGCCCACAGCTGATGTTCTAAAGCCACCATGGCCGGCGGATGACGCGGCCTCACCGCTCATCACTCGACCGGTTGCGCGGTACTCGCGCTGGACAGGCGCAGCCCGTAGACTTTCGCACTTTCTGGTCATCCGCTGCGTCACTGCCCCCATGTCCCTTCTGCGCGCCCTGTTGCTCTCGACGTTCTGCCTGTTTGTCGCCCCCCTGCATGCTCAATCACTGGACAGCCTGACGGGCACCCCGCCCGCCAGCGAAGGCGAAACGAAATCCGCACAACCCTCGCTGGACGAGCAGACCCGGCGCATGAGCGAGCAGGCCGCGACCAGCGAAACCCGCCTGGCCGAACTGAAAGCGCAGCTGGCGCAGGCGCCGAAGGAAATCACCGAGGCTCAGCGCGAGCTGGCGAAACTCAAGGCCAGCCCGGACGAAGACCCCGCCAAGCGCTATGCCAGCCAGTCGGTGGAGGCACTTGAGCAGCGCCTGAGCGCGCGGGTCGAGGAGCTGTCCGAATGGCAGAAGCAGTTCAGTGCCGCCAACAGCATGATCATCAGCGCGCAGACCCGTCCCGAGCGCGCCCAGGCGCAGATCGGCACGGCGCAGACGCGCATCCAGGAAATCAACAACCTGCTCAAGGGCGGACGCGAATCCGGCAAGCCGCTGAGCGAGGAACGCCGCGCGCTGCTGGAGGCGGAGATCGCCTCGCTCGGCGCGCAGATCGAACTGCGCCGCCAGGAACTGGCCGGCAACAGCCTGCTGCAGGACCTGGGCAAGGCCCGCCGCGACCTGCTGGCCGAGCGCATCGCCCGTGCCGAGCAGGACACCCAGGCCCTGCAAGGGCTGATCAACGAGAAGCGCCGTGCCGAATCGGAGCAGACCGTCGCCGAGTTCTCCGCGCGGGTGCAACAGGCCGGCTCGGACAAGCTGCTCGCCGCCGAAAGCGCCGAGAACCTCAAGCTGTCCGACTACCTGTTGCGGGCCACCGAGCGCCTCAACCGCCTCAACCAGCAGAACCTGCAGACCCGCCAGCAGCTCGATACCCTCAACCAAACCGACCAGGCGCTGGAAGAACAGATCGCCGTACTTGAAGGCAGCCTGCTGCTGTCGCGCATCCTCTACCAGCAGAAACAGGCGCTGCCGAGCCTGCAGCTGGACAAGGACCTCGCCGACGAAATCGCCGATATCCGTCTCTATCAGTTCGAGCTCAACCAGCGCCGTGAAGCCGCGGGCAATGCCGCCGCCTATGTCGACCAGTTGCTGGCCGAGCAGAAAGAGGAGGAAGTGACCCCCGAACTGCGCCGCACCCTGCTCGACCTGGCCACCACCCGCAGCGAGCTGCTCGACCGACTCAACCGTGAGCTGGACTCACTGCTCAACGCCTCGATCACCCTGCAGCTCAACCAGAAGCAGCTGCAGGACACCGCCAGCGCGCTTAGCAATACCCTCGACGAGCAGATGTTCTGGATTCCCAGCAACAAGCCGCTGGACTTCGACTGGCTGCAGGGTTCGATCCGCCGACTCAAGGCGCAGCTCGCGGCGATGCCCTGGCTGTCCGCGGTGCAAGAGCTGGGTGCCGGGCTGAAGGAACGCCCGCTGTTCTTCCTGCCGCTGCTGCTGCTGATCGCCGCGCTGCTCTGGTGGCGCAAGAAGATCGACGCCAAGCTCAGCTCGCTGAGCGAGGAAATCGGCCATTTCCGCAACGACAGTCAGTTGCACACCCCGCTGGCGCTGCTGCTCAACCTGCTGCTGGCGCTGCCCGGCGCGCTGTTCCTGGCCCTTTGCGGCTACCTGCTGCAGATGGACGCGCGCGGGCAGAACTACGTCCTCGGCGCCGCCCTGTACGAAATGGCCCAGGCCTGGCTGGTGTTCTATAGCGCCTACCGCATGCTCTCGCCAGGGCGCGTGGCCGAGCTGCACTTCGGCTGGTCGCGGCCGCAGGTGGCCTTCCTGCGTGACGAGATTCGCCGGCTGGGGCTGATCGTCATGGCCCTGGTTGCCGTGGTCAGCGTCGCCGAACATCAGCCGGCGCGGCTGGCCGACGACGTGCTCGGCATTCTCGTGGTGCTGACCTGCTTCGCCCTGATGAGCTGGCGTCTCAACCGCCTGCTGCTCAAGGGCCCGTCGAGCCAGAACGCCCCGCCGCTGCGCCTGATGATCGGCCTGCTGTTCAGCGTGCTGCCGATCGCGCTGATCGTCGCGGTGGGCTTTGGCTACTACTACACGGCGCTGAAGCTGACCGACCGCCTGATCGACACGCTCTACCTGCTGATGATCTGGATCGTCGTCGAAGCGGCGCTGGTCCGCGGCCTCACCGTCGCGGCGCGGCGGCTGGCCTACAAGCGTGCCCTGGCCAAGCGCCAGGCGCAGGGCGACGATGGCAGCGACACGGTGGAAACCCAGGGCGAACCGGGGCTGGACATCGAACAGGTCAACCAGCAGTCGCTGCGCCTGACCCGCCTGACCATGTTCGGCGTGTTCCTCGTGGCGCTGTACTGGGTCTGGTCCGACCTGATCTCGGTGGTGTCCTACCTGGACAACATCACCCTGTACGAATACACCACCGGCAGCGGCGATGCCCTGACCACCGCGGCGATCAGCCTGAACAACCTGCTCGGCGCACTGCTGATCATCGCCATCACCGTGGCCCTGGCGCGCAACCTGCCCGGCCTGCTGGAAGTCATGGTGCTGTCCAAGCTGCGTCTGGCCCAGGGCAGCGCCTACGCCACCACCACGCTGCTGTCCTATGCGCTGGCCGGCTTCGGCATCGTCACCACGCTGTCCACCCTCGGCGTCAGCTGGGACAAGCTGCAGTGGCTGGTAGCCGCGCTATCGGTGGGCCTGGGTTTCGGCCTGCAGGAGATCTTCGCCAACTTCATCTCCGGCCTGATCATCCTCTTCGAACGCCCGGTACGAATCGGCGACGTGGTGACCATCGGCAACCTGTCGGGCACGGTCAGCCGGATTCGCATCCGCGCCACCACCATCACCGACTTCGACCGCAAGGACATCATCGTCCCGAACAAGACCTTCATCACCGGTCAGCTGATCAACTGGTCGCTGAGCGACACCGTGACCCGCGTGACGGTCAAGGTCGGCGTGGGCTACGGCTCGGACCTGGAGCAGGTGAAGGCGCTGCTCTACAAGGCCGCTCAAGCCAACCCGCGCGTACTCAAGGACCCGGAGCCGCAGGTGTTCTTCCTCAACTTCGGCGAGAGCACGCTGGACCACGAACTACGCATCCACGTGCGTGATCTGGGCGACCGCAACCCGGCCACCGATGAGATCAACCGCTTCATCGACCGTGAATTCACCAAGGCCGGCATCAACATCGCCTTCCGCCAGGTCGATGTGTTCCTGAAGAACTTCGCCGGCCAGCAGCTGCAGCTCAGTGCCACGCCGAAGCCCGCCGACGACGCGCCGAAGCCGGCGACCGACGATCGCGGCTGAGGAACGTCCGGGCACCGCGCACTCTCCAACGTCCAGAACGCCCGGCTGCGGCCGGGCACTCCTCGTCCGCCTGCCGCCGCCGGAGACATCTTGAAAAGCCTGACCCAGCTGACCTTCGACAACCGCTTCGCCCGCCTCGGCGATACCTTCTCCACCGAGGTCTCGCCGCAGCCACTGAACGATCCACGCCTGGTGGTCGTCAGCGAGGCGGCCATGGCGCTGCTGGATCTGGACCCGGCCGAGGCCGAGCAGCCGCTGTTTGCCGAACTGTTCTCCGGGCACAAGATCTGGTCGACCGCCGAACCACGGGCGATGGTCTATTCCGGCCACCAGTTCGGCAGCTACAACCCGCAGCTGGGCGATGGCCGTGGGCTGCTGCTTGGCGAAGTGGTCAACGAGGCCGGCGAGTACTGGGATTTGCACCTCAAGGGCGCCGGCAAGACGCCCTATTCACGCATGGGCGACGGCCGCGCGGTGCTGCGCTCGTCGATTCGCGAGTTCCTCGCCAGCGAACATCTGCATGCGCTGGGCATTCCCAGCTCGCGGGCGCTGTGCGTCACCGGTTCGGATTCGCTCGTCTACCGCGAGCGCCCGGAGCGCGGTGCCATGCTGCTGCGCCTGGCGCCCAGTCATGTGCGCTTCGGCCATTTCGAGTTCTTCTATTACACCCGCCAGCACGCCGAGCTGAAACAGCTGCTCGAACACGTCATCGAGGCGCACTTCAGCGAACTGCTGGAACACCCCGAGCCGTTCCACGCATTCTTCCGCGAGGTGCTCGAACGCACTGCCGCGCTGATCGCCCGCTGGCAGGCCTACGGCTTCTGCCATGGGGTGATGAACACCGACAACATGTCGATCCTCGGCATCACCTTCGATTTCGGCCCCTACGCCTTTCTCGACGACTTCGACGCGCGCTTCATCTGCAACCATTCCGATGACGCCGGCCGCTACTCCTTCGAGAACCAGGTGCCCATCGCCCACTGGAACCTGGCGGCGCTGGCCCAGGCGCTGACGCCTTTCGTCGAGGTCAAGGTGCTGCGCGAAACCATGGAGCTGTTCCTGCCGCTGTACGAAGCCGAATGGCTGGACCTGATGCGCCGGCGTCTGGGTTTCGCCCAGGCCGAGGCGGATGACGAGGCGCTAGTGCGCCGCCTACTGCAACTGATGCAGGCCAGTGCCGTCGATTACACGAACTTCTTCCGCGAACTCAGCGAGAGCCCGGCCGAACAGGCGGTACGCCGCCTGCGCGAGGACTTCGTCGATCTGCAGGGCTTCGATGCCTGGGCCGCGGACTATTGCGCGCGCACCGCACGCGAGGGCAGCGAGCCGGCCGAGCGACAGGCGCGCATGCAGGCGGTCAACCCGAAGTACATCCTGCGCAACTACCTGGCGCAGCAGGCAATCGAGGCGGCGGAAAAAGGTGATTACGCCCCCGTGCGCGAATTGCACGCCGTGCTCAGCCGCCCCTTCGAGGAACAGCCGGGCATGCAGCGCTACGCCGAGCGGCCGCCGGAATGGGGCAAGCACCTGGAGATCAGCTGCTCGTCCTGAGGCGGAAAATCAGTATCGCGCCGGGGCCGGCGCTGATGGATAAGGCACCTTCTCCGCTCGGCCGGAGATACGCTCTTGCGGCGCTACAGGCCCGCGAGCATACCGGCAGCTACTCGCCCAGCGGCAGCAGCACGCGGAACAGCGAGCCCTGGCCTTCCTCGCTCTGCACCTGAATGCGCCCGTTGTGCGCACGGACGATCTGGTCGGCGATGAATAGACCCAGTCCCAGACCGGCGCTGCTTTCGCTGCCTTCGGCACGTTCGAACTGGCAGAAGATGCGCTCCAGACTCTGCGGGCTGATGCCGATGCCGTGGTCGCGCACCTCGATGCAGGCGCCGTCTGCACACGACACGACACTGACGTGCACCGGCTTGCCAGCCCCGTAGCGCATGGCATTTGTCAGCAGGTTGGCCAGTACCTGTTCGATACGGAAGGCGTCCCACACACCGATGATCGGCTCATTTCGCTCCAGCCGCAGTTCGCAGCCACAGGCTTCCATCTGCGCCGCAAAGCTCTCCACGACGTTGCCCACCAGCTGCGCGAGGTCGGTGCGGCTCGGGCGGATCGACAACTTGCCGGTACGGATGCGCGAGACATCGAGCATGTCGTCGATCAGGCGGATCAGGCTCTGAATCTGCCGCTCGTCCTTGTCCACCATGTTGCGCAGGCGCTCTTCGCTGAAGGCCTCGAGGTTGTTGCGACTGAGCTGCAGCTTGCGCAGCTGCACCTCGAGAATCAGGGTGTTGAGCGGCGTTTTCAGCTCGTGGGAGACGATCGACATGAAGTCATCGCGCATGCGCACGGCGCCCTCCAGCTCGGCCTGGGTGCTGCGCAGTTCGTCGAGCAGCACTTCCTGCTCACGACGGCTCCGTTCCAGGGCCTCCAGCTGGCGCGCCAGGCGCTTGCGCCCGCGATAAAGATCGACGAACACACTGACCTTGCTGCGCACCGCGTGGGCATCCAGCGGCTTCTGCATGAAATCCACCGCGCCGCTCTCGTAACCCTTGAAGGCATAGTTGAGCTCACGGCCGGCGGCGCTGACGAAGACGATGGGGATCTGCTTGGTGCGTTCGGTGCCGCGCATCAGCTCGGCCAGCTGGAAGCCATCCATGCCCGGCATCTGCACGTCGAGGATTGCCAGCGCGAACTCGTGCCGCAGCAACAGCTCCAGCGCCTGCTCGGCCGATTCGGCCTGATGAACCCGTATGCCGGGCGCCTGCAACAGCGCATCCAGAGCCAGCAGGTTCTCCGGCAGGTCATCGACGATCAGCAGATTCACCTCGTCGGTACGGTCGGGCATGGTCACTCCAGTTCTCGCAACAATCGGTGAATGTCGCGTAGGGGCAAGATGTAATCCGGCGCGAAGCGCCGCAGAGCGGCGCGAGGCATGGTCGGTACGGCCGCTTCGACGGGGTCCTGAATCACGGTCAACCCGCCGCCGCGGTGAATCGCCTCGAGGCCGGCGGCGCCATCCTCGTTGGCGCCGGTCAGCAGGAAACCCGCAACCTGCGGTCCCCAGGCATCGGCCGCCGATTCGAACAGCACATCGATCGACGGACGGGAAAAATGCACCGCATCGTCCTGGCTCAGGGACAGGCTGCGGTCGCTCTCGACCAGCAGGTGGTAGCCGGGTGCGGCAAAGTACAGCATTCCGCAGCGTAACTGGTCCTTGTCGTCAGCTTCCTTGACCAGCAGCCGGGTTCTNCGTCCGAANATCTCGGCCAGATGCGTCGGGCCATTGGCCGGCACGTGCTGGACCACCAGGATCGGCAGACGGAAACCGCTCGGCAGCCCTTCGAGCACCATCCCGAGAGCCTCGAGCCCACCAGCGGAGGCGCCGATCACCACGGCCTCGATCGGCGGCTGGCGACGGGCGTGCAGGATCGCCTGCGCGGAGCTGCTCATGATTTGCGGAAGATCCTTTCCGATTTGTTGAACGGCTCGTAGCAACCGGCGTAGCCGGAGAACTCGACCGTCTCCTTGCTCCCCAGGCCGAGAAACCGCGGTGGCAGAGCGATTCGTGGAACAGACCGAAGGCGCGGTCCTGCAGCGGCTTGTTGAAATAGATCAGCACGTTGCGGCAGGAGATCAAATGCGTTTCGGAAAATACGCTATCGGTGGCCAGGCTATGGTCGGCAAACGTAACCGTTTCTTTCAGCGATTTGTCCATGATCGCCGAGTCGTACGCTGCGGTGTAATAGTCGGAAAAACTGCGCGTGCCGCCGGCCTGCTGGTAGTTCGCCGTGTACTGGCGCAGGTGGTCGATGGCGAAGATACCCTGGCGCGCCTGCTCCAGCGAACGCGGGTTGATGTCGGTGGCGTAGATGATCGAGCGCTCGAGCAGCCCCTCTTCCTTGAGCAGGATGGCCATCGAGTAGACCTCTTCGCCGGTGCTGCAGCCGGCGATCCAGATCTTCAGCGACGGATAGGTGCGCAGCACCGGCACCACCTGTTCCCGCAGCGCGCGGAAATAGCCGGGATCACGGAACATCTCGCTGACCGGGATGGTGAGGTACTGCAGCAGGTCCATGAAGGCCTGCGGGTCATAGAGGATCTTGCGCTGCAGGGCCGAGATGCTCTCGCACTGCAACTGCTTCAACGCCAGCAATACCCGGCGCTTGAGCGAAGCGCCGGAGTAGTCACGGAAGTCATAGCTGTACTTGAGGTAGATCGCCTCGATCAGCAGCTTGAGTTCGATCTCGACGTTACGGTCGCCCATTTCACAGCAGCTCCACTTTCGGCAGCCAGACGCGGATCAGCGAGAACAGCCGGTCGAGGTCGATGGGTTTGGCCAGGTAATCATTGGCGCCCGAACGCAGGCAGCGGTCCTGGTCATCCTTCATCGCCTTGGCGGTCACCGCGATGATCGGCAGCTTGGCGAAGCGGGCATCCTTGCGGATTTCCTGCATGGCGGTGAAGCCATCCATCTCCGGCATCATGATGTCCATCAGCACCAG